>Ga0180017_100601_pt1 | contig 11110 bp, 9 predicted proteins | sample KR46_S_MetaG_FD_129674 | JGI IMG/M metagenome (GOLD analysis project Ga0180017, IMG submission 129674) | Groundwater microbial communities from the Olkiluoto Island deep subsurface site, Finland - KR46_S_MetaG | ecosystem: Environmental > Aquatic > Deep subsurface > Groundwater | place: Finland...
CCAGGAGATGCTGAGGATTCTGGAACAGCGCGAATTTCCGCACAGCGAGATCATAGCCATGGCCTCGGCCCGCAGCGCGGGCAAGAAAGTGTCTTTCATGGGCCGTGATCTGACCGTGGTCGAGATGACCGAGGATTCCTTCAAGGGCGTGGATCTGGCCCTGTTTTCCGCCGGTGGCTCCACCTCCGAGAAATTCTCTCCCATCGCGGCCAAGGCTGGCTGCGTGGTGGTGGACAACTCCTCGGCGTGGCGCATGGACGACAATTGTCCGCTGGTGGTGCCCGAGGTCAATCCGCACGACCTGGACTGGCACAAGGGGATCATCGCCAACCCCAACTGCTCGACCATCCAGATGATGCTGGTGCTCAAGCCCATCCACGACAAGGCGCGCATCAAGCGGGTGGTGGTCTCCACCTATCAGGCCGTGTCCGGCACCGGCCAGAAGGCCATCGAGGAGCTGGAGAACCAGGTTCGCCGCCTCATGAACGGCCAGCCCGTGGTGGCCGATGTCTACCCGCACCAGATCGCCTTCAACTGCCTGCCGCAGATCGATGTCTTCATGGACAACGGCTACACCAAGGAAGAGATGAAGATGGTCAATGAGACCAGGAAGATCATGGGCGATCCGTCCATCAGGGTCACGGCCACCTGCGTGCGCGTGCCTGTCTTCTACGGCCACAGCGAGTCCGTGAACATCGAGACCGAGCAGAAGCTGACGGCGGACGATGTGCGCGCCCTGCTGGCCAAGGCGCCCGGCGTGACCGTGATCGATTTTCCGGAGAAGCGGGCCTACCCCATGCCCATCGAGGCGGCGGGTGAGGACGATACCTTTGTCGGCCGCATCCGCGAGGACGAGACCATCGAGAACGGCATCAACATGTGGGTGGTTTCCGACAACATCAGAAAGGGCGCTGCCCTGAACACGATCCAGATCGCCGAGACGCTCATGGAGCGCGATCTGCTTCGCGTTCCCAGGGGATAATCCCATGGCGCATGTCGTTGACAGACAGGCCTATCTTGAGGCGATGCTCGCGGCTCCCAGGCCGGGCGTGTCAGAGATTCACGCCTTCTATGAACACAGGATCGGCCACATCTGCACCGACCCCGCGCTGATGCTCATGCCGTGGGACGATCATCTTGTCCATCGCGGCGACGGCATCTTCGAGACCATGAAGTTCGTGGACCGCAAGCTCTACCAGTTGGAGCCGCACATGGAGCGCATGCAGCGCTCCTGCGAGGCCATCTATCTGACCCCGCCCTGTTCCTGGGACGAGATTCGCGGTCTGGTGCTCGACGTGGCCCGGACCGGAGGCAGGGACATGGGCATGGTCCGCGTCCTGATCGGGCGCGGTCCCGGCGGTTTCGGCATCTATCCGTCCGAATGCCCCGAGGCGAGCCTCTACGTGGTCTCCTACGACCTGCACCCCAAGCCGGAGTCGGTCTATGAAAAGGGCGTCACCGCCTTCAAGACCTCCATTCCGGCCAAGCAGTCGTATCTGGCGACCATCAAGTCCATCGACTACCTGCCCAACGTGCTCATGAAGCACGAGGCCGAGGAGAAGGGCTACGACTTCCCGTTCTGCTTCGACGGCAACGGCTTTCTGGCCGAAGGGGCCACGGAGAACGTCTGCATGGTGTCCCAGGACGGCAAGCTGGTCATCCCGGAGTTTGTCAACGCCCTGGCGGGCACGACCATGCTCCGCGCCGTGGACCTGGTCAAGGGTGAAATGTCCATTGTCTTCAGGGGAATAAGCGAGGGCGAGATCCTTGAGGCGCGCGAGGTGATTCTGGTCGGCACCACGGGCGACGCCATCCCCGTGGTCCGGTTCAACGGCAAGCCCATCCACAACGTCAAGCCTGGTCCGGTGGCAAGGCGGCTGCGCGAACTGCTCCGGCGCGATCTCCAGGAGAACGGCATCGTCCTGTGACCGCCGATGTCCCCAGGCATCAATAACAAAGGGCCGCTCCCGGAGCGGCCCTTTGTTATTGTTGTTGTCGGCGCACGGTCACGCCCGGCGGGATGACCTGTCGAATTGGCGGATCGCCTCGCGTACCAGTACGTCGGTGCCCATGCTCTTCATGTTGAATTCGTGCATCATCCTGGTTACTTCGATGGAATCCGGGATGGTCATGAAGTTGAACGCCTGGGCCCAGGGATCGCCCCGGAGGTAGGCGAGCGCCCACCGGACCGTGTGCATGTGGAAATAGGACTGGGTGTTGACCACGAGCATGGCCTTGCGGCGTCCGTCCTCGGCCCGCTCCCGGAAGGGGGTCTTGGCATGCTCGCAGGAGGCCAGCGGATAGTTGACGTGGAAGAACGCGGTGCCCATGGCCGCCGCCTGGACCCACAGGTCCCAGTAGCGGTAGGTGGTGTTGTCCCTGAATCCGTGGATGCGCTCCCACACCTGGCGGCGCATCATCACAGCCGGGCCGAGAAAGTTCATGGTCTGGAGCAGCGAATCGTCGAAATCGGGCAGTTGGACCAGGCCGGAAGTGACGCCTGAATTCTTGTCCGGGGCGAGTCGGATGTAATCGGGATACATGATCTCCGCTTCGGGACAGTCCGTGAAGACCGAGAGGGCCGTGGTCAGATACTTGGGGTCCAGACGGTAGTCGGGCCGCATGAACAGGAGCAGATCGCCTTGCGAACCGGCCACGGTGGAGTTCAGGGTCTCGCCCGGCGCAACGTCCGGGGCGGCTTGCACAAGGCGGATGGCATCGGTGCCCGCGATGGCGGACCATGCGGAGAGATCAAAAGGGGTGTGGGAACCGTTTCCGGTGACAAGGATTTCAACCCTGTCCAGGCCGGTGGACTGACGGGAGACCGATTGCAGCATGCGCGGCAGACAGCGGTGGTTTTCCAAGTCGGAAACGATGATCGAGACATGGCTTGCAGCGCCCATTGTGGCCCCTTCCGTGGGATAGTCTGACTCAGTGCGAGGGGCCCCGGCACGTTCCGTGTGCGCAATTTGGCTTCCTCGTGTCGTTTTTATCGGTTGTTAAACCGATTTCTTTAGAGGACAGGTGCAATTTTTTGATATGACCCGTTCGGCCTGATTTTACTCCATCCCTTGCCTCGACTGCATCCTTCACGTATGTATTGCAAAAGTCACAGGGTATCATGGCCCCTGTTTATCCGGTTGGACTGTTTGCACTCATACTCGATCCTGGTGGTGTTGCGTGGCAATTTTCAGTTGTGGGTTCTGCGATTACAAGCGGGATGTTCCCGACACGCTCCTTGGGAAAAAGGCGAAATGCCCCCAGTGCGGGCGCGGAGGAGCCGTGGTGGACGGCGATGCGCAGTCCCAGGATGTGGACGGGGCTGCCGTACCTGCTGCCGGGCCGCACGGGATGGACCTCGACGCCATCGATGTGACGGATATCGCTGACGAGGTGGCTTCGGACGCCGCCTCTGGCGACTCTCAGGAAGACATCATCTGCACTGGCTGCGGCTACGCGGTGTCAGGAGGTGGCCGGGCGTGTCCCAAGTGCGGTCGTGCCCTGAAGCGTCCCGAAGCGTTGCCCGAAGTGTCCGAGGAGGACATCGATGTCAGCGATCTGGCCGAGGAGGGCGCTCCTCAGGTGTGGGATGCCGATTATCCCGATGCATCCGCCAGTGGGCTGTCCGGGGTGGACGACACGGGAAGATCCGGCGGTTTCCGCCTGCTTGAGGGGAACTTGCCGCTCAACGTCTTTGCCGGACTGGTTTCCGGCATTCTGGCCTTTTTCTTCGCCCTGGCCCTGGCCCTGCTGACGTGTTCGCAGCCGGGCATGCAGCCGTTCCTGCCCCATGTCATCGCGATGTCGCTGGTGGCGACGGCGGTCGGCGGCGTGCTTTTCTCGCTCATGTCGCGGATTCCCTTTGCCCTGGCCGGGCCGGAGACCGTGCTTGCCGCCGCCCTGTTCCTCTTTGTCGGCTCGATCTACCGGAGCATGGCCGGGCTGTATCCGACCGACGCCATGCTGCCGACCATCCTGGCGGCCATCGTCCTGGCCTCCCTGAGCATCGGCGCCCTGCTGTGGCTGCTCGGCAAGCTCGGGGCTGCGGAGTATGTCCGCTTCATCCCCATACAGATCATCGGCGGCGTGGTCGGCGGAGTCGGCGTCTTTGTCCTGCTCGGCACCTTTGACTGGATGGGGCAATTCTCGCTCGACTGGAACAACCTTTTTGCCGCGGTCAGGGATTGCGTTCAGCTTTTCAGGCCCGACCAGTGCCTGTACTCCATGGGGCCGAGCGTGGCCTTTGGTGTGATCCTGCTGATCGGGCTGGCCCGATTCAAGAATTCGCTGTTCATGCTGGCCATGGTTCTGGCGGCCTCGGCGGTGGGATACGCCGCCGGCCTCTGGGGTGGCGACTTGCCCATCAGCACCCTCGCCATCACCATTCCCAATCTCGGCGACAACATTTTCCCCCTTCCGGTCGAGGCCTTGCGTCCAGGGTTTGGCGCCATCGAGTGGGGCGTGATCAAGGATAACGGCCTCTATATCGGGGGGCTGGCCGTCCTCGCGGTGCTCACCTCCATGTATCGGATCACCAACCTCGAACTCATCCATGGCCGCGAATCGGACCTCAACCAGGAGTACCGCTCCCTTGGCCTGACCAACATCGTGGCCGGACTGTGTGGCGGCGTGCCTTCGTCCATTTCCTACGGACGCAGCGCGGGTAACCGGGCTGTCGGGGCGCGCGGGCCCGTGGCCGGCATCGTGGCCGGGCTGCTGTGCGCGGCGGGATTGTACTATGCCGACCGCATCATCCCCATGATCCCCAGGTTCGTGCCCGAGGGCATCCTCATCTATGCCGGGCTCGACCTCATCCGCGACTGGCTCTTCAGGACGCGTACGGCATTCACTCGCCGCGACGACGTGCTCATGCTCTGGGTCACCTTCCTGACCACGCTTCTGCTCGGCCTGCTGGCGGGCATCGGCGTCGGGGTCGGGCTGGCCCTGATGGCCACGGTCAGCCGCTACAGCAAGGGCGGGGCCATCCGCAACGTTCTGTCCGGCGTCAACCATCGCAGCAACGTGGACCGCGCCCCGGCACAGCAGCGCACCCTCAAGGAATACGGCGACCACATCCACATCCTGCGCCTTCAGGGATTTCTTTTTCTTGGCTCCATGGAGCGGTTGCTCAAGGTCATCCGGGACCGGCTCGACACGCGCGACATGTTGCCCGTCGAATATCTGGTCATCGACTTCAAGCTGGTGACCGGGCTGGCCTCGGCTGCGGGCATCGGCTTCAAGAAGCTGCGCAACCTCGTGGAGGAGTATGACCTGGAGATGATCATCACCAGCGCGCCTCTGGAGCTTGAGGAGCATCTGTCCGGCATGGGCTATGTGGGCGAGGACGATTCGCCGTTCAAGGTCTTTTTCAACCTCGATTTCGCCCTGGAATGGTGCGAGAACCGGGTGCTCGACTCCGAGAACATGCTGACCATGAAGCTGTTGACCCTGCCTGAACTGCTGGCACCGGTCTTTCCCGAGCCGAGGTACATCCCGGCCCTGATGAAGGTGCTCAAGCGGGTGGTGGCGGACAAGGGCGAGGCCGTCTTTCGCCAGGGTGACAAATCGGATTCCATGTATTTTGTGGAGTCGGGCAGGCTGGACGTGGAACTGGAACTGGAGGGCGGCAAGCTGCTCAGGCTCAAGAAGGTCGGCCCTGGCGCCGTCTTCGGCGAGATGGGCATCTACACCCTGGCCCCGCGCTCGGCCACTGTCCGGGCGGCGGAGAAGTGCGTGCTCTACATGATGACCATTGACAAGCTCAACGCCGTGGAAAAGCGCGCGCCGGTGCTGGTCACGGCCATCAACCGGTTTCTCATCAACATGCTCTCCGAGCGGCTGGTGGACGCCAACAAGAAGGTGCGCGACCTGATGGTCTAGAACCGCACGGCGGGATGACACAAGGGGCCGAAGCGCGTTGTGCGCTTCGGCCTTTGTCGTGTCTGCTGGTACTGCCGATCAGGGATCAGATGACCGAGCCCCGCCTGAGGTCGCCGAGGACGTAGTCGGCCAGTGCCTGTTTCCAGTGCCTGGGGGTCACGCCCGTGGTCTGGATGAAACGGGAGAGGTCGAGGACCGAATAGGCCGGGCGCACCGCCTTGGTCGGGTAGGCGCTGGTGGGCACCGGTTCCACCGTGCAGTCGAGCCCGGCCAGGGCCACGGCCTCGGAGGCCAGCCCGTGCCATGTGGTCTCGCCGGAGTTGGCGACATGGTGGATGCCCGTGGCGTCGTGGGCCAGCAGGGCCAGGGTGTTGACGGCCACGTCGGGTGTGTAGGAGGGCGATCCGGTCTGGTCGTTGACCACGGAGATGGTCCCGCGCGTCTCGCACAGGGAAAGAATCTTGTCCACGAAATTGGTGCGGCCAGGGCCAAAAAGCCAGGAGATGCGGATGATGAGGGTGCGCTCGTAGCCAAAACGGAGCAGCCCCCGCTCGCCGTCTGCCTTGCTGATGCCGTAGACCGAGAACGGGCACGGGTCGTCATAGGGCAGGTAGGGCGTGTGTTTGTTGCCGCAGAAGACGAAATCCGTGCTGAAGTGGACAAAGGGGATGAGCCGCTTGGCGGCCAGCGAGGCCAGCAGGGGCGGGGCCGTGGCGTTGAGGGCAAAGGCCATCTCCTCTTGATCCTCGGCCAGATCCACCTGGGTGTAGGCTGCGGCGTTGACCATCAGGTCCGGGTCGCGCCGGTCCAGCAGCAGGTCCACGCCCCTGGGGTCCAGGATGTCGCAGTCCTGGCTGGAGAGGGGCACGGGCCTGGCTCCGGCCAGCCGGAACGCCCTGGTCAGGGCCTGGCCGAGCAGGCCGGTCCTGCCGCCGAAGATGATGACGCTCTTGCCCTTGAGCTCCATCAGTGGCGCGCCTCGTACCAGGAATCCATGAACCGGCGGTATTCGCCGCTCTGCACCTGCGCGAGCCACTCGCCGTTGGCTTGGTACCAGTCGATGGTCCGGCGCAGGCCGGTGGCGAAGTCGAGGGTCGGGGCAAAGCCCAGCTCGGCGGCGGCCAGGGAATAGTCCATGGCGTAGCGGCGGTCGTGTCCTGGCCGGTCGCCAACAAAGGTGATGAGCGATTCGGGCTTGCCGAGGATGGAGAGCAGCGTTTTGACCACGTTGAGGTTGGTCTCCTCGGCATTGCCGCCAAAGTTGTAGGCGCAGCCGTCGCGTCCCTTGAGCAGGGTCAGCTCCACGCCCCGGCAGTGGTCGTCCACATAGATCCAGTCGCGCACGTTCTGGCCGTCTCCGTAGACGGGCAGCGGCTTGTCGGCCATGGCCGTCAGGTACATGAGCGGGATGAGCTTTTCCGGAAACTGGTAGGGGCCGTAGTTGTTGGAGCAGCGGGTGATGAGGGCCGGAAATCCGTAGGTCTCGAAATAGGCGCGGGCCATGAGGTCGGCCCCGGCCTTGCTGGCCGAGTAGGGGCTGTTGGGGGCCAGCGGCGTGCTCTCGGTGAACTGACCCTGCGGCCCCAGCGTGCCGTACACCTCGTCGGTGGAGATGTGGACGAACCGGCCCACCCGCCGCTGCCGGGCACACTCAAACAAGTTCTGCGCGCCCTGGACATTGGTGGTCACAAAGGGCGCGGGGTCGCTGATGGAGCGGTCCACATGGGACTCGGCGGCAAAGTTGACCACCGCGTCCACGCTGTTTCCGGCCAGCAGGTCCATGACCAGGTCGCGGTCGCAGATGTCGCCCCGGACGAACCGGTAGCGGGGCTCATCGCGCTCCAGGTCCGCCAGGTTGAGGCGGTTGCCAGCGTAGGTCAGCTTGTCCAGGTTGACGATGGACCAGTCGGGATGGCTGCCGAGCATGAGCCGGATGAAGTTGGTGCCGATGAATCCGCAGCCGCCGGTGACGAGGAGTTTCATGGTTCTGGCGCTCGCAAGGGGTTGTGTCCCGTTGGGGATGCTGTTTTGCCAAGCAATACAGGCGGGGGAGCAAAAAGACAAGGCGCAGGGCGCGCATTCGTCGGGAATCAGGCAGGAATCAAGCGTGAATTAGTCGGGAATCAGGCCGGTCTGGCGCAATGCCTCGAAGAGCAGCACGCCCGTGGCCGTGGAGAGGTTGAGGCTGCGCACCTCGCCCCAGATGGGGATGCGCACGCCATCGGGATACCGCGCCAGCATGTCCGCCGGCAGGCCCCGCGTCTCCGGCCCCATGACGATGGCGTCGTCGGGCCGGAAGGCAAAGCGGTGGTGCGGGGCGGTGGCCCTGGTGCTGGCCAGCACCAGCCGGGCCGGGGACACGCGGGTCAGGAAGTCGTCGAAATCCGGATGCACGGTCACATCCACATGGGGCCAGTAGTCGAGCCCGGCGCGGCGCAGGTGCTTGTCGTCGATGGTGAATCCCAGCGGCTCGATGAGGTGCAGCGGGGTCCGGGTCGCGGCGCACAGGCGGGCGATGTTGCCCGTGTTGGGGGGGATCTCCGGCTGGTAGAGGACGATACGCATGGCCGGGAGGTATCCTTTTCCTGCCTACACGTCCAGCCGGATGGTTGCCTTGCCCGGCGCATACCCCTTGAGGGTGCGCAACATCTCGCGGATGGAGGCCGAGATGATCTCTTCCACAAAGGGCTTCATGCCCAGGGCTGCGCCGTTGATGTCCACGGCGATGGAGTTGTGCATGGCCAGGCAGGCCTTGGTGGTGGTCGCGCCGCGCACGATGTCTGCGGCCAGGGTGCGACAGTCCGGTCGTCCGCAGGTGCCGCAGTCCATGCCGGGCAGGAAGAACCCGCGCTCAAGCACCATGTCGGCCAGGGCGTCGATATCGGTGAAGGCCGAGACGCCCTCGACCCGCTTGTCGCCCCAGGAGCCGATGGCCAGCTCGGGCAGCAGCCAGTCCGTGCCGTCTGCAAGGTCGCCGTTCAGGCAGAGCACCCTGGGCAGGTAGCCCATGGATTTGCCGCCTTCAACCAGGAGCACGTCCGCGGTCAGCAGCGGCAGCAGGTCGGGCAGGAACCGGGCGCGGGTCCAGTGGACGAACGCCTCGCCAGGGCCAAGCCCGGCCACAGTGTCGCAGATGGCGGCGTATTTGGCGGTGTCCGTGTCCTGCCAGTCCAGGCCGTGGTGGCTGAACTTGGCGGCGGATACGGTCAACCCCCGGTCCTTGAGGCATCTGGCGAGCTGGAGGCCAAGAGTGGTCTTGCCAGAGTTCTTGGGGCCGATGATGGAGACAGCTTTCACTTCATCTCCTCCGATTTTTTGAGAGTTTTCTGTTCGATGATCAGGCCGTTTTCGAGGTGGAGCACATGGTCGCAGACCGCGTGGAGCCAGGCCATGTCGTGGCTGGCGATGACCAGGGCCGTGTTGTATCTGCTGCGGGCGGCCAGGGCGGCCTGACGGACCAGGGCCGCGCTGCTGCTGTCCAGGCTGGCCGTGGGCTCGTCCATGAGCAGCGCCTTGGGCCGCAGCACCAGGCGGGCGGCCAGGGCGACGCGCTGGGCCTCGCCGCCGGAAAGCTCGAACCACTGGCGGCGGGCGAACCTCTCCGCGTCCAGCCCCACGGCCTCCAGGGCCGCGTTGACCCTGGCCGTGACATCGGTCTCGCCCCGGACCTTGAGCCCGTAAGCCACGTTGCCGTGGACGCTGCGCCGAAGCAGATAGGGCTCCTGGACCAGCAGGGTGACCTGCCGGTGGACAGGGCCGGGCGATGATGATGAGGAGGCCGGAGAGCCCTCAAAGGTCATGGTGCCCGAGGCGGGCGGTTCGAGAAAGGCGAGCAGGCGCAGCAGGGTGGATTTGCCTGAGCCGTTGGGTCCGGCCAGCCCGACGATGCTGCCGGGCGTGATGTCGAGCCGGTCCACGCTGAGCACGGTGCGGCCAGAATACCGCTGGCGTACGTTGAAGAGGCTGATAAGCGGGGGGGTCATTGCACTGCCTTGCGCTTGAGCCCGGAGGCCATGACGTTGACCACCAGGGCCACGGTCAAGAGGACCATGCCCAGCGCGATGCCCACGGCGAATTCGCCCTTGCCGGTCTCAAGCGAGATGGCCGTGGTGATGGTCCGGGTATGCCATTTGATGTTGCCGCCGACCATCATGGAGATGCCGACCTCGGAGACAATGCGGCCATAGGCGGAAACCGCGGCCAGCATGATGGAGAACCGCGCCTCGATGACCGTGGCCCAGAGGATCTGGCGGGAGTTGGCGCCCAGGGTGGTCAGGGTCATGGGCAGCCGCCGGTCCAGGGCCTCCACGGCGGTGGCGGTCATGGCGATGATCACGGGCAGGCCGAGGATGGTCTGGCCGATGGCGATGGCGGGCAGGGTGAAGAGCAGCCCGGCCCCGCCAAAGGGGCCGCGATGGGTCAGAAAGGCGTAGACGAGCAGACCAATGACCACCGTGGGGAACGAGAGCAGGGTGTCCACGATGGTGCGCACGACCTTCTTGCCCCGGAAGGTCTTGTGGCCGAGAAGGAAGCCCAGGGGAATGCCCAGGGCCAGGCTGGCGATCATGGCCATGGTGGACACGGCCACCGTGGCCCAGATGGCGGAATAGGTCTCCGGGTCGCCGGAGAGGAGAAGCACGAAGCCCTGGAAAAAACCCTGGAGAAGAAAATCCATATGCTGCTCTCAAGAGCCGGGGGGGCGTGAGCCGCTCCCCCGGCGGATTGGCATGTCGCGTCTATTGCGCGTTGGGGGTGAAGAGGGGCTTGCCCAGGAGCATGAAGTTGCCGATGGCCTTCTGCACAGCCGGGGAGGCCATCCAGTCGATGTACTGCTTGGCCATGTCGTATTTGACGTTGGGGCACTTGGCCGGGTTCACGGCCAGGGCGCTGTACTGGTTGAACAGGACCTTGTCGCCTTCCACCAGGATGACCTGCGGTGGGTTGCCGCCCTTGGTGTCGGCATATTTGATGTAGGTGCCGCGATCGGTCATGGTGTAGCCGTTCTTTTCATCGGCGATGTTGATGGTGGCGATCATGCCCTGGCCGGTCTGGACGTACCAGGCTTCCTTCTCGGGGATGGTGAGGCCGGCGGACTTCCACAGGGACTGCTCCATCTTGTGGGTGCCGGAGTTGTCGCCCCGGCTGGCGAACACGGCCTGCTTGGCTTCGATGGTCTTGAGGGCCTCGGTGACGCTCATGCCCTTGACGCCCGCCGGGTCAGCTGCAGGGC
>Ga0180017_100602_pt1 | contig 11109 bp, 9 predicted proteins | sample KR46_S_MetaG_FD_129674 | JGI IMG/M metagenome (GOLD analysis project Ga0180017, IMG submission 129674) | Groundwater microbial communities from the Olkiluoto Island deep subsurface site, Finland - KR46_S_MetaG | ecosystem: Environmental > Aquatic > Deep subsurface > Groundwater | place: Finland...
CGATCTGGCCCTGGGAGTGAAACGGCTGGCCGCAAAATACGCGGCCGAAGACCTGGCGGTCGAATCCAAGGGCATGGAGTTCCCGGCCTACGAGCCGCGCGGCAACCACGGCATGGGCCTGGCCTACGCCACCAGCGAGCGCGGGGCCTGCCATCTTCGCGCCTTCACCATCTTCGCCGAAAACCCCTTTGACGGCGTGCAATTGGTTAAGGACGTGGTCGCAGCCCAGAACCTCAACGCCATCAAGTGGGCCATGTGCATCTGCGATTTCTGGGGCACGATCACCACCGAGTACCTGGCCCGGCAGCTCTCGGCGGGTCTGGGCGAAACCGTCACCCCTGACGAGTTGGACCGGGCCGGGGAACGAATCTGGAATCTGCTGCGTCTGCTGAACAATCGCGAAGGGCTCACGGCCGCCGATGACAGCCTGCCCAGAAAGATCCTTACCCAGGCCTTGCGCGGCGGTCCGCACGAAGGCCGTACCCTGAACATTGATGAATTGGAAGCCATGAAATCGCTGTACTATGCGGCGCGAGGCTGGGATGCGAACGCAGTGCCGACGCCCGCGACCCTGGCCGCCCTGGGCCTTCTGCCATTGACGAACGCGGAGGTGCGACATGCCTAGAATATTGGTGGCTCTGCCGGAAAAATGCACGGGCTGCGACCGCTGTCAGGCCGCCTGCTCGGCCGCTCACGACGGCGTCTTCGCCCCGTCCCTGGCCCGCCTCGGGATGGACAACTTTCCACTCCTGGGCCGATCGGTGCCCAGCGTCTGCTTCCAGTGCGCCAACCCCGACTGCCTGGCTGCCTGCCCCGAAGGGGCGATCCGCCACGACGAATCCGGCACCGTGCTGGTGTACCCAGACAAATGCACAGGCTGCGGTGCCTGCGTGGACGCCTGCCCTTGGGGACAGATACGGATGGGTGCGAAAAATGTGGCCGTCAAATGCGATTTGTGCGCAGGCGAGCCTAGCTGCGTGGCCGAATGCTCCGCAGAAGCCCTGGTCTTCACCGAACCGGACAAGGACCTGCGCAAACGGCGTGGGATGCAGATGAAAGAAAGGTGTGCGGCTGGATCGCCGGAGGGAAAAAGGGCGGAACTGGCGCGACGCCTGATTGCGGTCGAGAAGTAATTTCAGACTGCGCAGTCAAAGAGGAAGGAGGTCCCCCTTTGGCTGCGCAACCATGATGAATAATGCGTTTTGCTTGCACCCCAGGCTCCCTTCAAAGTGGCCAGTCCATGCACATTTGCACTAGCGTTTCCTGGCTTCAATCCCCGGCCAGGACGTTTCTTTGATTGCGCTCCATCAATCTTCGTCTTGATATTCATTCTTCACCTAGATACATTTTGGGTTGTACAAATCCTAACCCACGATGGAGCCCCATGCCGGACCGCAAATACAGATTTTCCTGGGATCTAATCGGTGACATAGAACTGGGTCGCCCCAACCTTGGGCCCCTGATGCGCATCGAGGTCTACCGTCTCATGCAGTTCGCCTTCCGGGATGTGCTGGAAAGTCATTACGGCACCGCACAGACCGACGCCCTCTTCTATGAGGCAGGCAAACTTGCGGGCACTGCGTTTTACAACCGATTTTGCTCAGGGATCACGGACCTGAACGAATTCGTGCGAACCCTGCAGGAAATCCTGCGTGAACTGGGCATCGGCATCATGCGCGTGGAATCGGCGGACGAGGAGAAGGGTTCCTTCGTCATCACCATGTCCGAAGATCTGGACTGCTCGGGGCTGCCGGAACTGGACTACGAAGTGTGCGTCTATGACGAAGGGTTCATCGCCGGACTCATGGAGGGCTTCACGGGGAGAAAATTCAAGGTCAAGGAAGTGGACTGCTGGTGCACCGGAGACAGAACCTGCCGCTTCACCGCCCAGGCCGAGGAAAAGGCGTGAACTCCGAACTCGACCAGGCCTGCGCACTGCTACGCAAGACCCTGACGGCGAAAGCGCCTCCGGGGATGCACGCAGACCTCGCTGCCAAAGCCGAGTTTGCGCGTCTGCATGAAGAACTGCTTGAGTTGCGCCGTTTCATCATGAACATCGCCAGCGGAGACCTGGCCACGAGTACCAGCATCAAGGGTTACACGGCAGGGATATTGAAGACGCTGCAGGCGAACCTCAAGCACATGACCTGGCAGACGCAAATGATCGCGTCCGGAGATTTCAGCCAGCGCCTTGATTTCATGGGTGATTTTTCCAAGGCGTTCAACGCCATGACCGCCAGGCTTGAAGCTTCTCTACAGACCATAAGAAAAAAAGAAGAGAAGCTGAATCGGATCAATGCCGGACTGCGACGGCAAGTCGAGCGCCGTAAACGCGCCCAGGCTGCCCTGACTAAAAGCGAGGCCCATTACCGCAACCTGACCGAAACCATGAAGGATGTCGTCTGGATTCTTGATACCGAGACCTTGCACTTCTCCTATGTCAGCCCCTCGGTTGAGCGCCTGCGCGGATTCACTCCCGAAGAAATCATGACTCAGCCTCTTGATGCAGCCCTGACTCCGTCAGAAGCCGTGCGTCTGAAGCGCACAATCGAGGACAACCGCGAAAAATTTCTGTCCGGAACACTGGACTCGGATACGTATCTGACAAGCGAAATCGAACAAGTGCACAAGGATGGATCTTCCGTCTGGACCGAGGCCATCACACGCTACGTCAAGAACGACAAAACCGGAGTCGTGGAAGTTCACGGCGTAACCCGGGACATTTCCGAGCGCAGGACGTTGCGCCTGGAACTTGAACGCCAGGCCACCACCGACAGCCTTACCGGCATTGCCAATCGCCGCCATTTCCTGACCACCGGGCAGAAGGAAATCGACCGCTGCAAGCGCCATGGCTGTACGTTGAGTCTGCTCATGCTCGACATCGACCATTTCAAGGCGGTCAACGACACCTTCGGCCACGCCACGGGCGACCGCGCCATCCAGGCCGTAGCCCAAACCTGTTGCAAGGAGATGCGCAGCACAGACCTCGGCGCCCGCATCGGCGGCGAAGAGTTTGCGTTGCTCCTCGTGGAAACGGACCTGAACAAGGCGTGCAGCGTCGCCGAAAGGCTCCTCGCCCAGGTGGAAGCGATAGAACTCTTCACCGAAAATGGCCGGTCAGTGCGTTTTACGACAAGCATTGGCGTGGCGGAATGTCGGCCACAAACGGAAACCCTGTCCGACTTGATGGTTCGTGCAGATCAGGCACTGTACAAAGCAAAAAACATGGGGCGCAATCGATTTGAATGCTTCGAATGAAGCTCTGACATGACGCCACTGCAAAAAGTCGCGAAAGAACCTGAGTGTCATTCCCGCGAACGTATGCCCAGCAGGGGTAGGCGGGCCATGTCGGGCAACGGCGCGAAATCCATTTTTTTCAGGTAGTTAAAAGGCGTAAATCCCCGTCTTCAAGGGGATGACGACTTTTTGCAGTGCCGTCTTACATGATAAAGGGGAGTTTTCTCCCCTTTATCCGCGTAGCCGCGGGTGCTGCAGACAGTTTCCGGCGGCACAGGCAAAACCGGATACTGTCGTTGAAGTGAGCTCAGATCAAACTTTCTTCACCTGCTTATCCTGTTTTTCCTTTTTCTTGTCGGCTTCTTTGTGCGCTTTCTGCTTCTGCTGCTTGTCCTTGTCCTTCTTTCCGCCTTTGTCGCCCATGATCCACTCCTTGGTGTAAAAGATCCTGTTCATACAATGGCTCCAGATTTCAGGCCGCAATGCGAACGTACGTGAATCGGAGCTGCCATAAAGGAAATTTGATCTCTGATTAGCATGTTGGCTACCGCGCGGCAATGTCTTCGTAGGGTTTCGAAATACGGGATTACATGTCGCGCAGCAGGGCGCCATCTCCGGCATCTTCGCAGAGTGGACACGTTCACCGGAACTGACTAGATAATGATTTGCGAACATCGTCGTCAGGCTCTTGCCCCTTTTTCTGACTTGATCCAATCCCCGGAAATCCCGGTTCGCCCACACGCTTTTATATCACCAGAATTTTGAAGGAATATTATGTCATTTGATCAACTTGGCCTGCGGGTCGAACTGCTGAAAGCTATAAAAAACAAGGGATACGACGCTCCCACCGCCATCCAGGCCCAGGCCATACCCGTCATTCTTGCCGGTCGCGACATCCTGGCCCGCGCCCAGACCGGCACCGGCAAGACCGATGCCTTCGGGCTGCCTATTGTCCAAATTCTGGGTTTAACGCGAGGCAACGCCCACCACCCTCGCGCCTTGATCCTCACTCCCACGCGGGAACTGGCCTTGCAGGTCGGCGAGAGTATCAAAGGCTATGCCCGCAAAGTCTCCCTGCGCTGCACCGTGGCTTTTGGCGGGGTGCGCATCGAACCACAGATCGCGCGACTGCAGCGCGGCATCGATATTCTCGTGGCCACGCCGGGACGCCTGCTGGATCTCGCAAACCAGGGACATCTGAGCCTGGCGTCCATTGAATTCCTGGTCTTCGACGAAGCCGACAGAATGCTTGACCTGGGTTTCAGCGGGGAGATCAACGCCATTTTGGATCTCCTGCCCACCGAGCGCAGAACCATGCTTTTTTCCGCCACCTACACGCCGCAGATAAAAGCCCTGGCCGCGAAAATGCTGGTCAGGCCCGAATACATCGAGGTCACGCCCGACACCGCTGCTGCGGAAGCCGTCGTGCAGAAGCTCCACATGGTGAACAAGGACAATAAGCTTCCTCTGCTCCTGCACCTCATTGAAAAGAAGCCCGGTGAACGCATCCTGGTCTTTGCCCGCACCAGGACCTGGGCCAACAGGCTGACCGACAAACTGGCCGCGCACGGGATCAGTGTCGCAGCCCTGCACGGAAGCAAGAGCCAATCGCTCAGAAAAAGGACCCTCGAAGAATTCAAGGACGGCAAAATCCAGATCCTTGTAGCCACGGATGTAGCCGCCCGCGGCCTCGACATTTCCAACCTGCCCTTCGTGGTCAACTACGACATTCCGAACTCCCCCGAAGATTACGTGCACCGCATCGGCCGCACGGGGCGCGCGGGCGTCAGCGGCATCGCCGTGTCCCTGGTCAGCCCCGAGGAGCACAACCTGTTGCTGGCCATTGAAAACCTGTTGCGCAACAAGATTCCAGTGGAAGCGGTCAAAGGATTTACGGAAGACAGCGATCTGCCGGATTTCGTGCTCTACCGCCCCGGCAACCTGAAAAGCGAGCGCAACGCCCCGCGGGCGATCAAGGAACTGGTGGCCAAGAAAACCCCATCCAAGCTGCCCGTCCAGGGCCGAGGCAAGAAAAAAGACGCCAAGCCGGAGTCCTCGACGCGTGGCACGAAGGAAGAACAATCGGACGCCCGGGCAGGAAAAGATTCCCGGCCAGATTCCAAACCGCGCGGCAGAAACACCGAGAAGCCCGGCGCGGGGACAGGGGAAGCTGGACCGAGCTCCAAAGGCCGCGGCAGACGAAACGAGAGAACTCAGACGGGGTCCGAGAAGGGCTCAGGTCCGGATTCAAAGGGACGCGGCAGAAGGGACGAAAGAACTCAGGCAGGGTCCGAGAAGGGCTCGGGTCCGGATTCAAAGGGACGTGGCAGAAGGAACGATCGGACGGAAGATTCCCGCGCCGGGGCTGACAAACGCGGAGGAAACACTCGCGGCAAGGCAGCCCGGCCCGATTCCCGTCCCGCCCAGCCTGCCAGGGGTCGGTCCAGAGGCAGAGGCTAGCCAGGCTGCCCCAAAACGGCGATCTGCTTCGTCACTGCGAAAATCCAGAACCTCACGTATTTAAGATACGCTTCGGCTCTGGATTTTCCTTGTTCCTCGCATCTCACCATTTTGAGATAGCCTGGGCATTCGTAATTTCAGTCGGCCAGTTTTTTTACGCTTCACTCAACATTCAAACTCACGTGAGCTGACATATGCATATCGCAGACAGGATAAGCAGGCTGGGCACCGAGACCGCCTTTGCCGTGGCCGCCCGCGCGGCGACCCACAAGGCTGCCGGACATGAGATTTTCCCCTTTCATCTGGGCGACATGAACATCCCCACTCCGGCCAACGTCATGGACGCGGCCTGCCGCGCCATGCACGCCGGAAAGACCGGCTACTGCCCGAGCCCCGGCATCCCCGAGTTGCGCGATGCCCTGGCCCTGGATGTGAATGCGGCCAGAGGAACCTCCTACACCATGGAGAACGTGGCGGTTCAGCCCGGCGGCAAGCCGGTCATCGGCAAGTTCATCATGACCTGCATGAATCCCGGCGAGGAAGTACTCTATCCCAATCCGGGCTACCCGATTTACGAATCGCAGATCGAATACCACGGTGGAATCGCCGTGCCTTACCGCTACGTGCGCGATGAGAGCGGGTTTCATATCGATCTGGATTATCTGGAGAGCCTGATCACCCCTCGCACGCGGGCGCTGATTGTCAACGACCTGCAGAACCCGCTGGGGGCGCAGTGCTCGGCAGATGAGCGGGAAAGGCTGGCGGAAATCGCCATGCGCCACGACCTGGCCGTGCTGCTGGACGAGGCGTATTTCGACATCCGCTATGGCGGGAAAAGCGTCTCTCTGGCCTCCATTCCTGGCATGGCCGAACGCACCGTGATCCTTTACACCTTCTCCAAAAAATTCGCCATGACGGGCTGGCGTCTGGGCGCGGCCATCGGTCCACGCGCGATCATTGATGTCGTTGCCAAGCTCAACGTCAACGACGAGTCCTGCTCCAACCATTTCGTGCAACACGCCGCCCTCGAAGGCCTGACCGGCGACCAATCCGGCCCCAGGGACATCCTGGCTGCCCTCAAGGAACGGCGCGACACTGCGGTAGAACTCCTGAACTCCATGCCTGGGGTGGACTGCCCTTGCCCCGAGGCCACCTTCTACCTCTTTCCCGAGGTCACGGACCTGATGGCGCGCAAAGGCTTTGACGCAGACTACGCGGCCTTTGCCGAGGACATCCTGGTCAAGACCGGCGTCTCGCTCTGCACCCGCTTGCACTTTGGCCGCCCCCTGCCCGACGAGAAGCGACGCTTCGTCCGCCTGGCCTACTCCGGCATCGACGTGGCGGAAATCCGCACTGGGCTTCTGGCGCTGAAATCCTACGCTTCCCGGTAGACGCGCTTTTCAAGATCACAAAACGCCAAGCGCCAGGCATGCCAACAGGCCAGCCTGGCGCGACCACGCACCGATAACCCAGGGGCAACATCGCCTTGCGCTTCAATGCGATGACGCTCGTTCTCCACCTCGCGAAATGAATTCACACGTCAGGATGCGTGTCCAGCGAGGAGAAGCGGGCTTGTGCCGCCCAGAATAAATCCAATCATTTTAATTATCTAGAAAATGCGGAAGCCCTTCTTCAAGGGAATGATGGCTCATCGCAGTGCAGACTTTGAAGCAAAATTCACCGCACGGACGTTTGCGAGTCAAACTCAGTGACTCCTCCAAAAACATACATCTTTCTTTGGCGAAGCTCTGCGAGGTTGTGGATACCAAGCTTCACAAGAATATTCGATCTGTGCTTATTGACAGTCTTGATGCTGATGCAAAGAATTTGCGCAATCTCCTTGCTTTTCTTTCCTTCGATAATCAGTCTCACAATCTGCTTCTCCCGCGGCGTAAGGTCATGCAACGGGGGGAGTGAATTACGATGATGGTTGACCAGAAGATAGTCGCTGACAATAACCTGAGCCAGCTTCGGGCTGATAAATACCTCTTTTTTCAACGCATAGTGTATCCCCAAAAAAAGCTCTTCCGGCCCGGAACCCTTGAGCACATAGGCATTGGCGCCATGGGCGAGGGCCTGGAAAAGCAGCTCGTTCTCTTCGCATACGGTCAGCGAAACCACCGGGATGTCCGGTGCCAGTTTCTTCATCTGCCGCAGCACTTCGGTGCCGGGGATATCGGGCAGACGCAGGTCGAGTACGACAATATCCGGGCGCCTCATCTCAAAAAGCCTGACAGCCTCGATTCCGCTGCCCGTGTCCGCGTCGACACTGAATTGGCCCCGCATCTCGATCATTGTTTCAAGCCTTTGCGCAATAACAGATCATCCTCAACCAATAGAATTTTCTTCATGTTCTTTCTCCATGATAGTCGCGTCGCATCATCACAGCAAACGCGTCCTTATTCGCATTTCGTGAAATCAAGGCGTCAAAGACGTCCACAAGTTTGAAAATCCGGGATTCAATGGGTATGTTCACACCACGCAAGCCCTGCGTATACCCTTTTCCATCCCAACAATTGTGATACGACAAGGCTGCACTGTGAGCACACGCAACAAATCAGACTCACCGCCCGCATCATCTATTTATTCAAAATTTTCTGAATTTACATAAACAATCTATTGCAATAAGACGAATTTTATCCTTGTAATAAAATATGCCATGAAGATTAATAAATTAGCGACATGAGTACTTATATTACTTGCATATAGTCCATATCTACAATGCTTAATCAATAGTATTTTCATAAATGCTCCATACTCAATTTGATACGCACCTATCTCCTTGGAAATATTGCATTGTATACACACCCCTCACAAGATTTTCGTACAATATAAAGGCAGTCATAATTTTATCAATAATTTCGATTTATTACTTAAATTTTTCAGAAAGAACGCGCACCCGACCAGCACGGCGATTACATGATTGCCGCCTGGCTACGACAGGCTGACACGGGTGGCAGCGCCTCAAATAATACCTCAGCCCTCCGATGCTGCCAGAGCAATACGGCGGTGCCAAGATCGAAGGGGGGATTTTTGGGGGGGGCATGTGAACCAGAACAGGACTCTAGGATAGGGGAGTATTTGCGATAGGTGCCGGATTTTGATCAATGGCCAACGAGGCATTGCCTTTGCTGATGCAGTGGGCTCAAACCCTGCAGCTGGCTGAAAGAAACTTCTTTTCAGAGCCCTGCGCTGGGATCAGTCCCGTTCCCGCCGCAGCCAGGCATCCTTTTGGTGGCTAGCCAACCCGCGCGCCATGCGCGTAGAACCTCTTCGGCCGTGCCGGCCACCCAGGCCTCCACCCGAATCCCGCCGCCGGTGATGAACTTGTACTCTTCAGTGGTGATCGCGCCGCAAATAAGCAGATCCGCGGCCGACGCTCTGAGAATCTCCAGCAGGCGCGGCAGCCCCAGTTCAACCACTGAAGCTTTCAGACTCAGCGCCTCACCATTGGACGCGTCGCCCTGACTGAAACGCAATTCCGTGGCGCTTTCCAGCAACGCGGCCAGACGAGGGCCGTAACAAGCAAGGCAAACGATCATCGTAATTTCTCCGCCGCAATGGACAGGACGCGTTACGTCCTTAGGCCCCTTAGGCAGAATTCATGCCATGCAGATGAGCTTGCATTCCGGCAGGGTGCGAATGCAGAGAGGAGGCATAGAAACGAATGGGCGAATTTTACGCCCACTTCCGTAATCCTGACGGGCCACTGCCCGCAAGACTCCGGGATGAGGGAGCCCTCGCCAGCCAGAATACGGTGGCCGAGAAGAAACGCTCAGCGGCTGGTCATAAGCGCGGGTCAAGGTTCGGCATCACGGCTCTCGGTTCAGAAGCCGCCGCAGAGTGTCCTTTGAAATCCCGAGCTCCCGGCAGGTGGCCATGACGCGCCCGCCGTTGCGGACCAGCGCCTCGGCGGCAGCGCGGCACTTGATGGCCTGAAGCGTTCCGCAAAGCGATGCCTGCTGGAGTTGATCCCCGCGTGCGGCCAGGCCTTCGGGCAGGTGTTCCTGTTCGATGCGCCCACCCGGACAGAGGATGAACGCGTACTCGATGATGTTTTCCAATTCGCGCACATTGCCGGGAAAGGGGTGGCGCATGAGCAACTGAAGCACCTCGGGGGCCAGGCCGCGCACATCCTTGCCCGTCAGGGCGTTCTGGCGCTCGATGAAATGTCCAGCCAGGAGCGGAACGTCCTCCGCCCTCTGGCGCAGCGGCGGCAAGACCAGACGCACTACGTTCAGCCTGTAGTAGAGATCGCTGCGGAAGGCCTGGCGGCCGACCATCTCCTCCAGATCTCGATTCGTGGCGGCAATGATGCGTACGTTGACCGGCACGCCCGCCACCGCGCCAAGGGGATCGACAACCTTGTCCTGCAGGGCGCGCAGGATCTTGACCTGCAAGGCCAGGGGCATGTCGCCGATTTCGTCCAGAAAGAGGGTGCCTTTGTCGGCGAGTTGGAAGCGTCCGGGCTTGTCGCGCCTGGCGTCGGTGAAGGCTCCGGCCTTGTGACCGAAAAGCTCGCTTTCCAGCAGATTTTCGGGCAGGGCCCCGCAATTGACGGCCACGAAAGGCTTGCCGGCGCGCGGGCTCAGGTTGTGGATGGCACGGGCGACCAATTCCTTTCCAGTACCAGACTCCCCGGTGATCAGCACAGTGGAACCACTGGCCGCAATCTGGGGCAGAATGCCAAGAGTGCGCCTGAAGGATGGGCTGCGAGTCAGGATGTCGTCGAGGCAGTACAGGGAGTCGAGCTTCTTCTGCATCATGCGCAGGGCCGAGAGATCGCGAAACGTCTCCACCCCGCCCACGGTCCGCCCACGTCGGTCGCGAAGGGGGGCGGCGCTAATGCTGATGGGCACCTTGGTCCCGTCGGCCCGCACGAAGAAAAGGGAACGGTTTCCTCGGCTCTCCCCGGCCTCAAGGGCGGCCTTCAAGGCGCAATATCCGTCACAGATGCTTGAACGGAACACTTCCCAGCACTTGCGCCCCATGGCTTCCCCTCGCGGCACCCCTGTGATGGCGCTGGCCGCGCGGTTGAAAAAGGTAATGCGCCATTCCAGATCCACGGTGAAAACGCCGTCGGCCAAGCTGTCCATGATTTGTTCACAGGAAATGTCGCGCAGAAAATTCATGAGATGTCTCCGTGTTGGTTCAAGCGGGCATAAAATACGCCCTAAAGCGTATTTTGGGCGTATTTTAAGCCCATCTCTGCTCTATCCCTCTCTCTGAATAAGTCAATCATACTGGAACGATTGATTTTTTCCGTACGGCACGGCTGATGCTTTGCTGACTGGACTGGATGACGTGCGAGGGTCGAGCGCTCGCGCCAGCTATTGGATATGGCGAGGTAATCACGGCCGTATACGGGCAGGAAAGGAGGGCGCATGTTCAGACTGGTGTTTGCGGGCATTA
>Ga0180017_100604_pt1 | contig 11083 bp, 11 predicted proteins | sample KR46_S_MetaG_FD_129674 | JGI IMG/M metagenome (GOLD analysis project Ga0180017, IMG submission 129674) | Groundwater microbial communities from the Olkiluoto Island deep subsurface site, Finland - KR46_S_MetaG | ecosystem: Environmental > Aquatic > Deep subsurface > Groundwater | place: Finland...
ATGTCCTGAATGCAAAATGCACCATGATAGGGATATAAACGCTGCGTGTAATATTCTAACCGTAGGAACTACGGGGCTTGCCTTTAGTAAAAATCAACACGTTAGTTGGTGGATTAGGAATCCATTGACCTCCACAGGTCATGGTAGTTCAATTAGGTCACACTAGCATCAATACCAGAGGGAGGATGAAAGGTGTCAAAAAGTGTTAAGGATATTTTAATTGAAATGAAAAATCTCTCAGAACTCATGGTGGACTTGTCATACTCGGCGCTTCTTTTCAATAGCAAAGATGCTGCAGAAGAAGTAATTAAACTTGAAAATAAGGTTAATAGACTTAACTATGAAATCAAAAAAGAGTCTTTACTTGCAGCCCGGTCAGTGGAGGATGCCGAAAAATTAACCGCTCTTTTGGAAGTGGGTGAAGCTGCAGAATCAATAGCTAATTCAGCTAAAGACATAGCTGATCTTGTACTTAAAGGCATAAAACCCCACCCGGTATTTAAAATGGTTATGGAAGAGTCTGATGAAATAATTGTCAGAGTTACTATTGGTGGTGGGTCAGATTTATCTGAAAAATCACTGGGTGACCTTTTGCTGGCCACCAGAACAGGCATGAGAATAATTGCTATTAGAAGAAATGAGTCCTGGATTTATGGCCCGGATCGAAACACCATACTTTCTGAGGAAGATACTCTTATAGCTAAAGGAAACGAAGCCGGGGCTGACTTTTTAGAAAAACTGGCTAAAAACGAGATGAAATTAGAAGATCTCTAATAAAAAACTTAGGTGAATAACTCATGTCAGTTGGTGATCCATTTGAGGAGCATAGAACGATTTTTAGTGAAGACCAAAGAATTCATGGAAATTATACTGACTCTATTAGTCAAAATAGTTATAATAATGTCCCGAAGTTTAATAAAACTATTTTCTGTTCCTTTAGCAGTGTTTAAAAAGTTTTCTATTTTTTATAATGATATTAAAAGAGTGTTGGGTGAAACTTTTGTAGCAATTTTCATCAGCATTTTTGGAGGCATTATTGCCGGTGTTTTTCTTTCTATGATGACCGAGCAACTGGAAGCATTTCCAGGATTACTGGTACTCATACCCGGTGCTATTGGCATGCGTGGTAACATTTTTGGTGCCCTGGGTTCCCGACTGGCATCTAACTTACATATTGGTACGTTGTCTCCGGAACTAAAAAAATCCCACGTTTTAAACTACAATATCGCTGCTTCATTAATTTTAACCGTACTCATGTCCATATTTCTAGCTTTTATGGCCAAGGGACTATGTATTTTACTGGGATTCGAATCCATGAATATCATTGATTTCACCATAATCTCGGTTCTAGGGGGCATATTCTCCAGCATGATTCTATTACCTCTAACCGTCCTTATTTCACTAAAAAGTTATGAAAATGATTGGGATCCGGATAATGTAACCACTCCTCTTATAACCACCGCAGGGGATATTTTCACCATTCCATCCCTCTTTTTAGGAGTTTGGATAATGCTTCTAATTCAGAACACCGCACTGGAGTTCATATTATTCGCTTTTTTCATTTTAATGGGCCTGGCTGGTTTGTTTATAGGTATCAGGGGGGAAGCGGATTTAAAGAAAATTGTAAAGCAAAGTGTCCCCACCTTGCTTATATCTTCGTTATTAGGCACCACTGCCGGTATCATTTTAAATAGCCGCCTGGGGATCATACTTAATAATCCCAGTATTTTAACCCTGGTACCTCTTTTTTCAGACCAGGGGGGAAACCTTACCAGTATATTAGGGGCTCGTTTATCTTCTGGTCTGCACTCCGGTTATATAGAAGCAAACTTAAAACCCGCCGAAGAAGCAATTAGAAATTTTGGGATTATAATTCTTCTGGCTGTAATACTGTATCCCTTAATAGGATTGATGGCACATTATGCCTCCACTTTATTGGGAATCCCTTCTATAGGTTTGCAGGAAATGGTGACTATAAGCACCATAGCCGGGATGTTTTTACTACCTTTAATCCTGTTATTCACCTTTTATTTAAGTATAGCCTCTCATAGAAATGGTCTGGATCCGGACAATATAGTGATACCCTTAACCACAAGTTTAACCGATCTTCTAGCTAATACATCTTTGGTGCTGGTGGTAGTGGCTATTCTGGGCAATATGGTTTATTAATATATTTTAATTTTTCAAACCGGCTTTTAGTACAAAATAACAGGGTTGAATTTGGAAAAATTCTGATTTTAATTCGTCTAAAGGAGTATCTACTGGTACTTCCACCACAAATATTTCAAAACTACCTGAAAATTCTTTTTTTAAATTTATATGCAAGTAAAAAACTTCATAATCCAGATTAGTTGACAGAGATTTTATATCATTATCCAGATTAAAAGGATGATTATTAAATCCTCTTATGTGATTAGATTTATGGTAGGATTGATCCAGTATCCAGTAAGTGTGAGGTGCAGTACCGGTGTTGATTAAATAATAACTGTGATCTTTCATTCGGGACCTCTCTATTCTAAAATTACGGCATATCCAGTAATCTTCACCATCTTCAATCCCATGATTTAGCTGGTGGCACTTTTCTATAAAACAGGGGTCTGGATTTACGGAATCCGGGTTGATATTCATATAAAGCAGGCGTTCCTGGCTTCTATAATCACATAAAACACTGCGATTCACCACCACCACTTCCTTACTTAATGATAGCTGAGAACTATCATGTATTACCAGGGGGTCTAAAGCATTATCTACAGGATAAATAACTATACTGCAATCCAAATAACTGGGAAAAAAATTTCCAGGGATTATCTTTCCATAATCTTTTTTTAACTTTAATATTTTTTTATAGGACAATAAGTGCCCCTCAGGGGGAGAATGATCATAATCCACACGGGATAACCCCGGGTATTTAATTTCGCCTACATTTAGTTCTTCCCAGTTATCTGGAGATCCTGGACTTTTTATTAAAATATCCGCCCCTTCATGGGCTAATCTCTCCAGAGAATTACGTGAACCATAATCCTGCATCTTATAGCTGACAGTATCCACTACTTCTGCAGATAAGCCCAATATAACAGTCAGTACTATAAGGGCTAACAGCAGGTCGGTGGAAAAAATAAATCCCCTATCATCCTGGGCAATATTTAACATAAAAAACCTCATTTTCAGGGTAATGGAATTCCATACTTACTTCGGTGAGCATTATCTAAAAATAATCCATATTCAACCCCTAAAAACTTTAAAGCCATATATTCACCAGGGTAAATATCTTCACTGAATATAACATGGTCAATGGATGAACTAGCTGTTAAAGGAATAGATTCATTTAAGGAAGGAATCAAAATAAATACTTCAACTCCGGGATGGATGCAAACTGCTTTTCCTTCTAAACGACACAAATAACAGGCTCCATCATCACTGTAGTGATAAAATCCATTATTTATACAGCTATCCCGTGTATTTTCATCTCCATGGATAATATATGATTCATAAGGGCATTTTTGAATAAGTAGAGGGGCTGAGGCATTGGTATAATAACTGGCATTGGCCACTCCTTTATCCTGAAGATATTCACTTAATAAAATCCCATAAAAAATACGGTTTTCACTACATTTTAAATCTCCATAAAATCCACACTTTATAAAGGGAAGGGGATCAACCAGCTGTGTTATGGGTACCTGATTAGATACCTTTTCTTCATGATAGAACTCTTTCTGACTTAAAAATAGGGTGGAATTAACTTCGATGTACCAGGGATCCTTAAATGGTTGCACCGAGTCAATGGTACATTTAATTTCCAGATCACTTCGAAGTTCATAGTCAGAGGTAAATTTATTTGTTCGAGATTGTAATTTATTTTTTATATACATGGAGCTATTTTCCAGAGCTAAATTATCATTTTTTACTTCTTCTCCTGTTTCATTCAGCACTTCTAAGGCTAATAGTGGAATATTCCTCTGGAGATCCTGGGAGGCATAATATATATTATCTGATTGGATGGCCTGTTCCGTAATATCACTTCCCATGTTAAATGTAGTTAATAAGCAAATTGAAAGTACCATGGCGGGCACCATAAGTAAAAGCGACATTCCACTTATTATATATCCTTCCTGATCCATCATTTCACCTGGAATTTCTAATATTTTTAATAACTTATTAGTAATTAAGTAATACACATATAAAAATATTACTATATTTTATAAATTTATTAAAAAAATTTTATATTCTTATGATCTATTTTTTTAACTCCTCTTCAAATTATAAAAAGCAAAATACCTATTTAAATAGATTATTTAATTATTAGATAGTTTATTAACGTTTATTTTATCAAAAGTGATAAAAAATAATATTATTAATTGATTCAAATTCAATAGAACGGTTTAATATCCTTCAGGATGTAATATAACCAAAGGCTTTAATTACCAGGAATTCAAACATAAAATGAACCAGGATTTTACTCGATATTAGGTTAATACAAATAGAATATAAACAATTACTAAACTTTAATAAATACATTGGAATAATAGTAGTATTTTGATTAGATACAAGTGTTTTTATATTATATAACGGAGGAATTAAATGACAGAGACCGTTAGAACATGGCGTCATATTTCACAACGCTACAACCTCATAGGATCTAAATGTTTACAATGCAATAAAGTATTCTTTCCCATACGTATAGTATGCCCTGAATGCAGGAGAAAAGGAAAACTGGAAAATATAAAATTATCTGGAAAGGGAAAAATATATTCTTATTCTGTAATTAATACACCTACCGAGGAATTCAAAGAAATAGCGCCATATACGGTAGCTATTGTTGAATTAGATGAAGGAGCTAAAGTAACTACTCAAATAGTCGACTGCGGACCCGAAGATATTCAAATAGGGGATGAAGTAGAGATGGTGTTTAGAAAAATTAGAGAACAAGGCGATGATGGAGTGATTTCATATGGATTCAAATTCAAGCTCAAAAAATAAGATAGGGGTAGTACTGGTGGGACATGGAAGCCGACTTCCCTATGGAAAAGAAGTAATCAATCAACTGGCAGAAAAATATCAAAAAGAAGAAAATTATCTGGTAAGCGTGGGTTTTATGGAAATGACCACACCCACCATTCCTAATGCGGTCAATGAATTGGCCCGGCAGGGCGTAGAAAAAATAATTGTCACTCCTGTATTTTTAGCCCATGGAGTACATACCAAAAAAGACATACCTCATATTCTGGGACTGGATAATGGCCATGAAACTGGCCACTCCCATAGCCATAAACACAAGCACCATGAAGATGATGAAGAGATTGATTTTTCCGGGGAAATCATATATACCGAACCATTAGGTGCAGATCCCCGGGTGGTTGAAATTATTAAGGATAGGGTTAACCATTCCTTATAATTTTTTTATTTATTTGCAGTGATTCCTTTAAGGGTGAATAATGCCCTCTAAAAAACATATTCTTTCTGAGGTGGGCGAAAAAAAGCTCATTGAACGAATTATCAAAAAAACACGTGATCTCCAACAGGACTATTATTCTAAGCATCCTCATATCAAAAAAAGCTTAGGAGATGACGCTGCTTTAATGGATCTATCCGAACTTAAACCTTCTAACAATTTTTTAGTAGTCAGCTCGGACATGCTACTAGCAAAAACTCATTTCCCATCCCAGATGAAGCCCCGGGAAAGGGGATGGAAAATAGTAACGGTTAATGTGAGTGATATATCTGCCATGGGGGCCATCCCCCAGGGACTTATTTTGTCTATAGGACTACCCGGGGACATGGAAACCAAGCACTTTGATGAACTGATGGAAGGAGTTCTGGAAGCCTGCAATTATTACCAAATACCACTAATTGGTGGTGATACCAATGAATCATCTCAGATGGTTCTTTCTGGAACCATAATTGGCTCGGTGGAAAAATCAAAGGTACTGATGAAAAGCGGGGCTCAACCAGGAGATCTGGTAGCAGTATCTGGTGATTTAGGATTAGCAGCAGCTGGATTTGAAATACTGCTCTCCTCTACCCGGGACCAGCAGAAAATTAAATCAATTTTACCAGAAAAAATTATAAAAAAGGCCCTAAAACAGGCCCTGAAGCCAGAAGCTAAAATTAAAGAAGGGATTATTGCAGCACAATCTGGCCAGATTAGCGCTGCTACAGATATTACAGACGGCCTGGCCAGTGAACTGGAAGAAATAATTAAGGCCAGCAATTTGCCACTGGGAATCAGGATATATGAAGATAAAATACCCCTAACAGACGAAGTAAAAAAAATCGGGGAATTTTTCTCTAAAAAACCATTAGACATGGCTTTACATTATGGGGAAGATTTCGAATTACTGTTTTGTATTAAAAAAGATGCTTTAGCTTCCCTAAAAGATAAAATTCAGCTTATGGTGGTGGGTGAAGTAACTTCTACTGGAAACATGGAAATAGTAAATAAGAAGGGAAAGATAAATATACTACCACCTGGGGGCTACCAGCACCTGGAGGGTTAGTATGAAAATGGAAGCTCTACTCTATGAAAAAAAAGAATACTCAGTCCACTGTAAAGTATGCCAACGCAGGTGTTCCATCCCCACGGGCAAAAGAGGATACTGTCTAACCCGGGAGAATATTGACGGGACCTTGTACACTTTAAACTATGCTGAGGTATCATCCATGGCAGTTGATCCGATTGAAAAAAAACCTCTATTTCATTTTTATCCCGGATCCCGGGTCTATTCCCTGGGGACAATAGGCTGTAATTTTAGTTGTAAGTACTGCCAAAACTGGAGCATATCCCAGGCCCATATAGATTCTTTTAAAACTAAATATATCTCTCCTGAAGATGTTGTAGCTAGTGCCAAAAGTTATAACTGTAAATCAATAGCCTGGACCTACAACGAACCAACCATGTGGCTGGAATACACTATTGATTCTGCTAAACTGGCCCATAAAAATAATTTAAAGACTATATATGTTACCAATGGGTACATGACCCCTGAAGCTCTGGAATTAATTGGACCCCACCTGGACGCGGCTAATATAGACCTGAAAGGAATGTCAGATAAATTCTACCAGGAACTATGCCAGGCTCGCCTGGACCCGGTACTGGAGAATATCATAGCCATGCATGATCTGGGCATACATCTGGAAATTACCAACCTCATTATTCCCGGTTATAATGATTCGGATAAGAACATAACTGATCTGGTGAATTTCCTGAGAGAAGAAGTTGGAAAGGAGGTTCCACTGCATTTTACCCGGTTCATGCCCCACTATAAAATGGATAATGTACCACCAACTCCTTTAGAAATTCTGCTTAAAGCCCAAAAAATAGCTAAAGATGCGGGATTAAAGTATGTTTACGTGGGTAATGTAGCTGGAATTGATGGTGAGAATACTTACTGCTGGAATTGCGGGGAACTACTTTTAGAAAGGAATGGATATGGGATTGGAATAAATAAGCTGGAAAAAACAAATAAATGTCCAGAATGCGGTTATAAAATAGATTTAATAAATTAATAAAATAAAGAAGTTCTATTCAGATAAACTAACCCTTTCAAACTTCTTTAACTTATCCAGTGGTTTAGTGGCATCTACCCCCACTTTGGTGGTGGTACCATCAGGCAGTGCTGCCGGATCCAGGGATGATCCTCTTGCTTTAGGTACAATTAAAATATCATCATCACCTTTAACTCGGGTGGCCATCGCATATTCCAGATCCTCAGGATTAAAGATATCTACATCCTCATCAACCACAACCACATGCTTTAAAGAAGGGTGGGCAGATAGAGCTGCCATAATAACATTTTTACCATCACCCGGGGTTTGTTTCTTGATAGATACTGCTGCATGCAGCCAGCAGCATCCACCTTCAGTTAAAACTACATTTTTTACGGTGGGAACAGTGTTTTGAACTGCATTATAAATACGAGGTTCCTGGGGAAGTCCCTGCAATAATCGGTGTTCAAAACCAGCAGGGAATATGGCATGGTACAGGGGATCTTTTTTAATATGCATTTTTTCCAACTCTATTACTGGTTCTTGACGAATAACGTCATAAGTATCAGTTAAATCAACAAATGGTCCTTCATTAGCCCTCTGATTTGCCAATATTTTACCTTCCAGTATTATTTCTGCTTCTGGAACTTCCAGATCCACAGTTTCACATTGTAAGAGCTTCATGTCTCCTCCATGAAAACTATTGGCTACTTCCATTTCATCAGCAGTTATAGAAATAGAGGTGGTGGTGGCCAGAAGAGTGGCCGGATTCATTCCAATGGCTATGGCTATTTCCAGATCTTCTCCCTGCTCTTCTGCCTGTTGATAATAAGTATAAAGATGCCGGGGCACAATTCTCACTGTAAGATTAGTATTATCCAGGACCAGCATCCTATGGATAGATGCATTACGGGTTCCATTTTCAGAATTCCGGGCTACTATAACTCCCGCAGTAATGTATGGTCCTCCATCACGTTTGTAATGGGTTAGGATGGGCAATTTACTTAAATCGGCCTTAGAAGATGAGTAATTTTTTGATATTTTGTCAATATTATGGACAGGGAGAGGGTTTTCCATACCCTGCACTATTTTTGAAGTGATATCTCCCACCTCACAGTTTAAAGCAAGGGCTATTTTTTCCCGGGTATTACATATCCCGGATAATACAGGTATAGGAGATTCTTTCAGGTTTTCCAGGATAACCACATCTTTAGGATGCTTTCTTAAAATTTCAGATGCTTCCAGATGGGTGGAAATTTCTTGATCTATTTTAATAAAGTCAAATTTTTCTTCCAGCTGATTTAAAAAGGTTTTCATATATGCACCACCAGTACAAAATTCTTTTATAGCTTGATAAAGGACCTACAAATAATCCAAAACTTCACTTCTGAATATTATTAAGAGAGTAGTTATTTAATTATTCTCCTCTTAATCCTAATTTATTAGATATCAATTCAAATATTATTCTTTAATTTCACCTGATTCTACTGGAGCGCCACTGATGGGGTAAATGAGGTAAACGAAATATAAACAGCTTATTGAAAGCCGTTTCCTACCTGAACCCGGTACAGATAATAGATTCTATGATGGGGCTATAATGTAAAAGTTAGTTATAATACTGTTGTTTTGGAGAAAATAGTAACGATCCCCAACATTGGTTCTGATGCAATTGATGAAACATCATCTCAACCACAAGAACCTGCTAGCTCCACAGAATATTCTAATAACTATCTGCTTATATTAATTTTAATTATAATAATAGCTGCTTCGGGGGCTTTAATTTTTTATAAAAATAAGTAAAAAAAAAATAATAGGGGTGATTATTCCGCTGCCTTATTTTTCAACCGTTTAACCCGGTCATCCAGTTCCTTATTACCCAGGGCTAATATTTCAGCAGCTAAAATAGCAGCATTTCCACCATTAGCCACTCCTACTGTACCAACAGGTACACCAGGAGGCATATTGACCATGGAAAGGAGAGAGTCAAGTCCACCCATCCTTAAAGGGCAGGGAACTCCAATAACTGGTTTTTCACTTAGAGCCACCACTGCTCCTGTAACATGGGCCGAGAGGCCGGTTATGGCAATAAATAGCTTAACATCCTTCATTCTTTCCATGTATTTTTCAAAACGTTCAGGATAGCGTATTGGTGAGATAACATTTAAATCATAGGTTATACCCATTCTATCCAAAAAATTAGTGGTTTTTTTGGCCACATCCATATCAGAATAGCTTCCAGGAATAACTGCTACCATGGGGGTATCTGTTGAAGCAGGTTCCTCTGTAACCTTCACTTCATCTACTGATTTGAAATCAATATCTTCAGGGAAATAGTAATTTCCTTCCATATTATTCAACAGTTGACTTTCATCTCTTTCTACTTTGTCATAAAAGCCTTCTCTTAACTGGGAAAATCTTTTTCTAACTTCTTCGTCATTTATCCCTATAATTTGAGCTGCCAGAAGAGCACCATTTTCACCCCGGTCAATTCCTACGGTTGCTACCGGTGCCGGGAAGGGCATCTGGGAAGATGCAAACAGGGCATCCAGTCCTCCTACCTTAACATCTACCGGAACCCCCACCACTGGTCGGTGAGTATTGGCGGCAATCATACCTGGAAGGTGGGCAGAAAGTCCTGCAATCCCTATAAAAACCTCTACTCCTCGACGAGTAGATTCTAAAACGATTTTTTTTACTTTTTCATGTGTTCTGTGAGCCGAAGCTACTCTTAAATCATATGGTATTTTCAGCTGTTCTAATATATCCAGGGCTTTTTCTGCAATATTATAATCAGAAGCACTGCCTAGAAGTATCATTACTTTAGGTTTCATGGTTTAGATTCACCTTTATACAATTTTATGGCACAGTAGATTTTTCTAGTGATGGGTTTGGATATGTGTCTTCCAGAAGTTTTATAACTCCTAGAAGACAATATATCCTTGGTTTTACTATGGTATCTATAGATTGTACTTATAATAAACTTTTCGGAAAAAGATTTATTTTTCTCGATTTTTGAGAATTATGGCAACGATTTTGAATACACCTCTAAAGGCGTTTTCCGAAGAACCCAACAGCCTTTGTGCCCCGATTGTGGCTCAGGGATGAATCATAATGGGTATAACACTTATTACAAGAAAAATTTGGGCAGTGTTAAAATCGGCAGGTATATCTGCCCCATATGCTGTGAACCACATGAAAAGAGCCGTGAGTTCTGGGAAAACATGAAAACAGAATTTTTTAGTGTTTTAAACCATGTTTATCAGATTTTAAGGGTGAACCATGTCTCATATGAAGGTATTTCTGATTTGATGGAAGTGATCTTTCCCCAGGGGAAAGACACCATCCTCCGTGCTTTCAATGATTCCATGGAGGAAACTGATTTCCCTGTTTTAGAAAATTTTAATATTGTTCATTATGATGAACAGCACCCCTAAACATGGACATACACAAAAAATACCGGTTAACACTCCTGGATCACACCACAGGCAGACCTATTGCAGAGGAACTCTACAATAAAAAGGATCCTGACACCATCAAAAAGTTCCTCAAAAAGCATTTAGACCCAAATAAGATAAACTTTTGTAATCACAGACCTTTATCC
>Ga0180017_100605_pt1 | contig 11047 bp, 11 predicted proteins | sample KR46_S_MetaG_FD_129674 | JGI IMG/M metagenome (GOLD analysis project Ga0180017, IMG submission 129674) | Groundwater microbial communities from the Olkiluoto Island deep subsurface site, Finland - KR46_S_MetaG | ecosystem: Environmental > Aquatic > Deep subsurface > Groundwater | place: Finland...
AGAGGATACAGGCAGCGGCGTGGTAAAGCACCTTATCACCCTTGTCGATCACGGAATAGGGATTGCCGGTGATCTGAAGGATTCTTTGTACCTCGGCCAGCCCCTTTTCATTGCCTTCGAGGGTAAAAACCGTTTGCTTTAAGTTTTGAGCGGCAGTGAAGGGATCAGAAAAACTCATGATCGGGTGAAGCGAACACAAACCACACCCTGAAGTTAAAAGCGGATCAAAAAGATCGGTGGACAGAGCGCCGCTGGTATGGACAAGAGTATGTTGCTCGGTTAAGCAGGAGGTTTGGACGAGTTGATTGATAACCGCAGAAATCTGATCATCCCCGGTGGTGATAAAAATCACTTCACTTGCGGTAACAAGGCTGGGAAGGTCGCTAAAAATTGTGGCGTCAGTTGCGTCAGCAGCGCCTTGAGAAGAGGTTTCACTACGGCTTAGGTAACCTGATAGGGTCAGACTATTTTGTTTGAAAAAAATGCCCATGGCGGTGCCGACTTTGCCGGCGCCAATAAATCCGATTTTCATGCATTTACACCTGTTAGTAGTATTTGGTTATGACCGCAAAGAGCAGCGAAACACATGGCACGCAAACCTGTGGCTGTTGAAAATCTGGTTGTCGGTACTCTGTTCGACAAAACTGGATGGCAGTAGTTTAAATTTGCGCAAAGAAAAAAGGTCCTCTGCACTGAAAATAAACAACTGCAAAAAGACCTATCATGACATTATAAAAATGCAAAACAGTAAGGTTTTATTCAGTCTCTATCACCAGGGATTAGAGCAGATTTTTATATTCTTATAAAAGTTTTTGTGCGTTAATCATGTGCAGCTCTTAACGATGCCACCATGTGGGTATGATACAACATGCCGAATTATAATGCAAGCGTTTATTTTGAGGTTTTAATTTTAAAAAAACAAGTGATTTTAAAACCACTTGTTTTTTTTGAAATAGATCAGCGTTCCGGCAGCAACTACGATACATAAAACAATCACAAACGGATAACCGTATACCCAATGAAACTCTGGCATCATGATGTTCATCCCGTACCAGCCAACAATCAGAGTCAACGGCAGAAAAATGGAAGTAACGACAGTGAAAATTTTCATGACATTATTTAGATTTATGTCCAGTTGGGCCTGGTAGGCTTCCCGAACCTGGGTGCCATAATCCCGGAGGTTCAGCACATTGGTAAAGAGGCGGTTGATCCGATTGGTGAGAATTTTAAAATAGCGCAGTTCTTTTTTATCGATCAGGTTATTTTCATTTTCTTCGATGGCCTCGGAAATTTCAAAAAGCTGTTCATAATATTGCTTAAGACTCAGCAGACGCTTGCGGAAGGTGATCAGATAATCGACCAGATCGTTTTTAACCGAGACAATAAATTCTTCTTCCAAATCGGTTATTTCCTCTTCAATCGAAGCCAGCACCTCCCGGTCATCAATGGTGAGTTTATCAAAAAACAAATGGAAAAACTTTCCCAGACTGTGAACCTTGATACCTTCGGTCTGGGTGTTGATAACAATACCGTTGATAAAATCGCTGCGATCCGACACAAAAACCAGTAAATCGGCCCGGAAATAGATACCGATCCGCTGCGGTTTGAGATCCTGACAGATCGCTTCGGGAAGAATGATCGTTATAAAATCAAAGCCATCATAGCTGTCAAATTTTGATGAGCGGCTGTTCAGACATTCGTCAACCAGTCGGTCGCTGATTCCCAGTTTGCCACTGACTGTCGCCAGCGCTGGGAAGTCAAGGAGACAAAGATGGATTTGATTGTTGTTTGGATCAATCTGTTCAAGGGAATCCGTTGTGAAGGCGTCATTTTCAAGACGATAAATCTGCATCTGACTACCTTTGCTTGGCTTTATTGCGGACAACATAATGCGAATTCTGATTTTTGCTGGTTCGGCGAGCTTCAATTTCAAATTGATTCAAGGATAAAATCAGCGGCCGCAGTTTTGAGTGACCATAATTCCGGGTATCAAAATCCGGATAGCGATTATTGAGCCGGGAACCGACCTCGCCCAGGTTCGCCCAACCATCTTCATCAGAACTTTCAGTGATAATGGTTTTAAGTGATTGAATCAGTTCTTTTTTGCTGGCCATGCCTTCTTTTTGAGTGCCCTGTTTTCCGTTTTGAACGTTTTCAGATTGCTCTGCCGCAGCTTCCGGATCGCTGGCCAGAACTTCCAGATATTTGAACTTTTCACAGGCCGAGATAAAAGGGGTGGGGGTTTTCTTTTCGCCCATGCCTACTACATACATCCCGGCTTCCCGGAGTCGGGTCGCCAGCCGGGTGAAGTCGCTGTCACTGGAGACAATACAAAATCCGTCCACGTTATTGGAATAAAGAATATCCATAGCATCGATAATCAGTGCGGCATCGGTGGCATTTTTTCCGGTGGTGTAACTGTATTGCTGAATCGGAGTAATGGAATAGTTAAGTAATACAGTTTTCCAGGATCCCAGCTGGGGTTTGGTCCAGTCACCGTAGATGCGCTTAAATGTCGGCATGCCAAGGTTGGAGATTTCATCAAAAATATACTTAATATATTTGTCTGAGACATTATCGGCATCGATTAAGACGGCAATTTTCATATCATTTTTCATCGGTCACCCTTCTATTTCTATAGCGATTAGTTGTTTTCGATCAGTTTGTTAGTCTCAGTATAATAGAAATCGCACTTTTTTACAACCAACAGCTACCATAAAAAAAACTGATCATAATCGATCAGCTATTTCAGGTTGTCGGTACTAGGTTATGTTATTCTTTTTTTTGTGAGGTTCGTAGGGGCGGGTAAGCCGCCCCTACGAAGCAGTTAAAACAAATATTTAGGGTTGGTCGTAAAGATGTTCTTCTTCCCGGTCATTGGTCAGCTTTAGTTTATCCAGGATAAAGAAGATCAGGCTTAAAATCATCCCGACCACGGCGGCCAGAACCATGCCTTTGAGCTGAATACTGCCAAAGGTAACGGCGATGCCGGATAATCCGACTACAAATACCACTGAAGTCAGAGCCAGATTACGGGATTTGCCATAATCGACCTGGGCATCAACTAGAATACGGATACCAGCGGCACCGATCACCCCATATAAAAGGAAGGAAATCCCACCGATGACCGGTCCGGGAATGGTGGAGATCAGCATCGATAATTTACCAACAAAGGAACAAATAATCGAGATAATCGCAGCTCCGGCAATAACCTGAACACTATAGACTTTGGTCACAGCCATAACGCCAATATTTTCACCATAGGTAGTGGTTGGTACAGAGCCAATTAAACCAGACAACATTGTCGAAAAATTATCGGCAAACAAGGACCGGTGCAAACCGGGGTCTTTTAAGAGATCCCGTTCGACCACCTTGCTCGTAACAATCTGGTGACCAATGTGCTCAGAAGCAATAACCAAAAGAACCGGTAAAATGATAATAATCGCTTCTAAATTAAATTGTGGCAATTGGAAGTTTGGCAGTGAAAACCAGGGCGCTTCAGCCACGGCAGCAAAGGTAGTCGGGCCAACCACACCGGTAATCAGGGCGGTCAGGTAACCGGCTACAATCGCGATCAGGATCGGAATCACCGCCAGAAATTTTCTAAACATAACCGAGCCAAAAACGGCAAAGGCCAGGGTGACCAGAAAAACAATTACATTTTCAGGAACGATCGCGGTGACGACCTGCTCATATAAGCCAGTGGCGGTATCCAGGACATAAGTGGTGCTGCTGACAATCCCAGCGGTACTAGCAGCCGTATGAGCCAATTCAAGACCAATTAGCGCGACCACCGGACCCATCGCCGCTGGTGGGAGCACCACGTTGATCCATTCAATCCCAAATTTATAAATGATCCCGGCCAGGATACAGCCGCACAAACCAACTACCACAAAACCGCCGAGCGCATAAGAATAGCCCCAGGTGGCAATAACAATACCGGCGGGAGCTAAGAAGGCAAAACTGGAACCCAGATAAGCAGGCGCCTTACCCTTGGTAATAAACATAAATAATAAGGTACCGACACCATTCATAAAGAGTACGATGGCCGGGTTGATGCCAAAGAGGAAGGGCACTAAAACTGATGCGCCAAACATCGCAAACATATGCTGCAAGCTTAGCGGCACGAGCATATTTAATGGCACCTTCTCCTCCACTTGTATAATTCTTCGACTTTCCAAAAAAAATTTCCTCCATTCTTTTCATTTTCCTTTGAAATTATAACACAGGAATGATGTGGAGCAAAGACTTTATCCAATTAAATGGATAATTATAAAAAAATATCAGAAGCGTCTTTGAGATTATTTACCAGCTACCCATGCTATGTTACAATGCAGATATAGTGATAAAATTTAAGGAGTGCACATGAGAATTTCAGTTGAAACAAAAATATATGCCGTCATCGGCGACCCCATTGGCCAAAGCTTATCCCCGCAACTGCACAACGGATTATTCAAAGCAAACGCAGTCGATGCCCTATACCTGCCGATTGCGGTCAAATCGGAGGATTTAAAAAAACTGCTAGATGGCTTCAGACTGATGAATTTTGGCGGCTTCAACATCACCAAACCCCATAAAATGGAGATTATCGAGTATCTGGATCGTTTAGATCCGCTCGCTGAGAAAATTGGTGCGGTGAATACGGTGGTTTATCAGGACAAACAAATGATCGGTTACAATACCGACGGCTTTGGCTTTATTAAATCGATTGAGGAAAAAATTAGTAAAATCCCCAAAGAAAGGTTGACGATTCTGATTTTAGGCTGTGGCGGTGCCGTTAAATCGGTGGCCATGGCTTTGGCCGATTGGGGGATCAAAAAAGTCATCATTGCCAACCGAACAGCAGCAAAAGCCGAGGCGCTGGTAAAGCTGATTAATAAGAGTTGGCCTGGGAAAGCGGAGGCGATTTCAATGGCACCAGAGGCGCTAAAAAAAGCTGTCGATGCCGCCGCGGTGGTGGTTAACGGTACCAGTGTCGGGATGGTCGATAGCGCTTTGCAATCGCCGCTAGCTAAAGCATTGCTAAAAAAAGAGTTGTTGGTATATGATATGATCTATAGCCCGCCGGTCACACAACTGTTAAAAGATGCCAAAGAAATTGGTGCCCAAACCCAGAATGGATTGGATATGCTCTTGTACCAGGGTCTGCTGGCCTTTGAATTATGGACCGGAATTTTTCCCGATCCGTCAGCAGGCAAAAAATTATTGGAGGAAAATTCAGAGGGAAATTCAGAGCAAAAATTGTTGAAAGAAGGAATAAAATAAGATGTCAAGTGCTAAACAATCGATTGCCCTGATTGGTTTTATGGCAACCGGAAAATCGACCATCGGCCCGCTGCTGGCGCAGGAACTGGAATTTGAATTGATTGACACCGATGCGCTGGTAGAAGCCGAGATCGGCATGTCGGTAGCTGACATTTTTAGCCAGTTAGGCGAAGAGGCCTTTCGCGATGCCGAACATCAGGCGCTAAAAAAGGCCTTGAGTATCAAAAATCGAGTGATTTCTACTGGCGGCGGGATGATTCTCTTTAAAAGGAATCGTAAATTATTGGCTGACCAGGCATTTGTGGTCAGTCTGTCAGCCCAGCCAGAAACCATCTATCAACGGGTCAAAGATGATGACACCAGGCCCTTACTTAAATGTCAAGATCCACTCTTGCGAATCAGACAAATGCTGGCCGAGCGGCAGCATTATTACGACGCGTGTGATTTTAAGATTTCAACCGAAAACTGGACGGCTGAAGATTGTTGTCAGAAAATTAAAGCAGCTTTTTATTTGAAGTATAATGAGTGAAGTGTAGTGATTGAAGCATAGTGGATGAAGGATCATGAAAATTGAATCATTGTTCTGGAGATGATGGTTTAATCAAAATAAAGGATCGGCAAACCTGGACAAAAAAACACCGATCATCTGATCGGTGTTGCGCGATTATTTCATAGCCTTGAGATCACAAATATAGCAATCGGTCAGTCGCTGAACGGCTTCGGGATTTTTAACCGGCCAGGTGGTTTCAAGTGCCTCGCAATGCCCCATAGAGGTTGCTTCATCAAATACAAAATCAATACAGCCGTTACATTTTTTATCGCGCGTTTTTTTAATTAATTCCAGGACCGACTCATTTACAAATTCTCTGAATTCCTTATAAGCGATTGTTTTATGGTTTTCAAACATGCTCATCACTTCACCTTGCTTTCTGGAAATAGATTATTGGAAAGGGTAGGAGGTTCTCGATTTATAACCAATCCATTATTAACCTAATAGTACCCCATAAATACAAAAAAACAAGGTAAAATTTTGTCGTGTTTTCATTTTTAGAAAATAATTCAAAATTAAAAAAAACATTTGATATTTTTTTTAAGCTGTGTTATCATTTATAGCAGTGTCTTGTGAATCGCTTAGTTATGACGCATGTATCGGAAATCTTTACAAACAACAAAATATACTTTTATTTTACGCCGAAGTGATGGAATTGGCATAAGCAGAGAACCCAAATGACGCTTTATCCCGATTTCTAAGCAGAAATCGGTCGGAAGTTGAGCGAAAGCGAAACGACAGTGATAAAGCTAACGCATTTTTATTAAAAACTCATCCACTAAGGATGAAAAGAGTTTTTAATAAAAATACGATCCGAATGATTTGGTGTGAATCGCTTAGTTATGACTCAAGTGTCGGAAATCTTTATAAACAACAAAATATACTTTTATTTACGCCGAAGTGATGGAATTGGCATAAGCAGAGAACCCAAATCTTTGATTTGGTGTGAATCGCTTAGTTATGACTCATGTGTCGGAAATCTTTACAAACAACAAAATATACTTTTATTTTACGCCGAAGTGATGGAATTGGCAGACGTGACGGACTCAAAATCCGTTGTGAGCAATCACGTGCGGGTTCGAGTCCCGCCTTCGGCACCACTATCGCTCCCTTAGCTCAGTTGGCTAGAGCACCTGACTCTTAATCAGGGTGTCCAGAGTTCGAGTCTCTGAGGGAGCACCAATAATAGCGCATAACAGAGCCGTTTATCGACTCTGTTTTTTTTATTCCTAATTTAGAATACAGGCCATTTACGGTGCGTTATAGACATTAAGTGGCGATCAAAGTGGCGATTTATTCCGGCCGTTTTATGTTCTTTTCGACATCACTAATGTCGTCGTGAACGTAAATTTTTGTCGTTGTTTCGATGGAAGCGTGACCCAATAATTTTTGGAGTGTAAAAACATCAGTGCCGGTTTTGTAGAGTAACGTGCCATAGGTATGCCTAAGCTCATGCGGTGCCAGCTGAGGGATCTCTGGGTGTTTAGCTTTCAAGTCAGACAAGAAAACACTGTAATGAAGAACCTCCTCTTTTCATTAATAATTTGATTATACTACTTAATGTATAGCGTTGAAATGATTAAGGAGAGTAAAATTTTAACATTGACCAATATAAGTTAATGAAAATCACCATTTATTAACAAGTGTTAAGAAAATGTGTTGCGTGTAAGGTGATTTAGAAGATAAAAAAGAAAAGCCGGTATTAATACCGGCTTTAAATTATTCAACACTAGATTTTGTATCCTGTGATTTCTCTGTTCTTTCTGTTCGTTCTGAACGGGTGCCGTAAATAAATGATGTCACGATGGATGCCAGGCTCGCACCGGTGATAAATGTTCCAGCAACAACAGCACCTTGGACAATTGCATAAATACCGCCAAGCGTTCCTGTCATGCCAATAATAAAAGCGAAAATAACGCCTAGGCGACTATCTTTGACATTTGAATGAATCGCTGTTTTTTCGAGATCCTGCCGATGCGATGCCTGGTTTTCTGCCATTGTTAATATTCGTTCGGCTGCTCCGGGGACGATTTCTTCATAGCCTTTAAGAATTCGTGGGTGTGGTAATGGTCCGGAGTAATACTCCTCCATGCTCATTTCCATCCGCATCATTATCGAAAGCAGTTCTTCCTTCGACTTTGTCTCTAATTCAGAAAGATCAATACAGTCGATTGTCTCGGTTTCGTTTTGATGGTTAACTAGATCAGTCTTTTTTTCTTTTGATTCTTCCATTGTATTGATCAATCGCCTCTCTGAGATCTTTTCCCGTCACGCCCCAATCGGACTTTAATGCTCTGCAATCAGCTTTTTGTCCAGAAGTGCTATCGTTGTAGATATTGCGCGTGGATCTTAAGTCGATAGCTCGACCAAAACCTCTCAAAAAGCTTGGCTTTGCAAACAAAAAATCAGTTCTGTACATTTAAAACACCTCCTTGCAATGATTAGCATACATTATACTACAGCTTATCACTTTACTGAAAGAGTAATATATTGCTTCTATGGACAGATTATACCCAAAATATCTTAAAATTATAGGAATGAATTGTTAAACTTTAAATAATTTGGAAAGCGGATCTCAAGCAAACATGCTCAGGTAGATTTTTATAGTAGCATTACTTAAGCCTTTCTCATCGGTGTGTATTTCTTTGACTTCTCCGGTAATGTATGCGCCATCTTCAAGGTCAAAATCAAATAGTTTGTCCTCAAGGCTTTTTTTAATGTCCCCGTGCTCTTCATCACCCATAGTTGTAACTAATATAGTATCGCTTCGTGCATCGCCAATACAAATTTCAACGGGATCGCCAACTTTGAGATTTTTGAAATTGTTTTGTCGATTTCCTCCGCTTGAAGCCTGGGCTGATCAGTGGCTGCAAATCTATAAGGAAGATACTTTCAGTGAATGCGCATTGATGTTTGTTTTTATTGATATTTTACTGTGTTGCGCTGTGGTGGTTCCAGAACTGCACCTGAATTGAATGAAAAAATGGTTGTTTTTTAACCTGGTGCGAATATATTGGCTAAAGGAAGAAGCTTCTGGTTATGTTGAAATATAGAAAAGATCTCAAATGAAGTTATTTTTATGGATCTGTGCTTGAAGTTGATAATTGCGTAATTAACAATTTATTTGTCAATAAAAATAAAACGGGAGGTTTATAGTGATAAAAATCAGAGATAGTGATAAAATAATAGAAAATATAAAGCCAATAAAATAAATAGGACAGGAGTAAGGTATGAAGAGTATAAATGGTTATTTAATGAGCCAGGATACGCAAATCGCCCGGATTGAAAATAATAAGATAATATCCATAAAGCCAAGCTTACTTCCACTTTATTTGCATTTGAACGGTGATTTAATCGAGTGGCTTGAAAGTCGAGCCATTGACAGGCATCGGGTTAATTCAAGATTGCTTAAACGACTGTTGCGGCTTACAACTGCGGAGGACGCAGAAGTGGCCATGCATGTCAACGCTTCCACGATCACCGACACCTACTGGGTATGTGAAGATTCCGAACCGACACTAACCTATGGGGATGTTCGTTTCAGTCAGAACTACTTCGACAACCTGGCCTTAAATGGCGATCCGGACAGCTTTAATCGTGTCAACAATCAAGGGATGACGCATAGCCGAACACCGGAACTTACCAATATTGGTTCATTTGAGAAATGCTGGCGAATCGAAAATGGTGACTGGTGGCTCTACAAAAACGGAAACACCTTTGAAAGATTTTCGGAACAGTTTATCTGTGAGCTGGGGAGGCTGCTGAACTTTAATATGGCACACTGTGAACTTTGGGAGAAGGGTATTAAGAGCCTTGATTTTACAAATGGGGCAAAGGTCAATTATGAGCCAGCACGTAGTCTGGTTGGTGATGATATTGATTACGTCACTAATTACAATAAAATCAAGAAATTAAGCCCGCATATGGCTAAGGAGTATCTGGATATTTTACTATTGGATACGGTTTGCTTCAATATGGATCGACATACCGAGAATTACGGTTTTCTTAGAGATATCAATACCGGTGATTTTATCAGTATGGCACCGAACTTTGATAATAATATTGCTCTGATCAGTCGCGGTTATCCATCCGATAAAACCAGAAAAAACGACCTGTTTATCCGTGATTTCATTGAATTGTTTGAGCAAATCGGTGTTGACTATTACCTTCCGGTGCTTCATGAGGAAATGATTAAAACAGCTTTATCGAGAGTTTCCATTGCAGTGGATGCTGACTATATTAAGCAGTTTATTTCAAACGGATACACGCAGCTCACTAATCATTTTCCGGTAACCCATTTTAATATGTTTTAGTGAATAATACGGGGTTAAAATTAATACTGTGAAAAAGCAGATGGCGTTAAAACTTTCTAAGTACCCAATCGCACCAGTTTACTTAACCGATGGTTTTATTAAGCATCGGAAATAATTAAGGCGCAGTAAGCGCTTGAGTTGGCACGGCGCAACTGATATAATTACACGCAATTAATATTAAGCTATTAAATGCAAGCATGAGAATTCGCAAGCATGAGTATTAACGTAGAACAAAATAATCAGACACTGATGTGTCAAAAGGAATGGGGAGCAGAGCTAATGGAATCTACAAAAAGCAATGCATGTTCTTATTTAGAGTGTGGTTTTAATGTCAGCGGAAAATGTCCGGACATGGATGTACTGAAAAATCCCTACAAAGAGACCGGCTGTATTTTTTACAAAAATAAGAATATTCAGACAGACGGTAACAAAAGCGAGTAATAAAGAAAACACCGGAAGGTGTTTGAGGTTGGAGACAGACTACCGTACCGACCAATTGTTAATCTGTTGTATGCGCGCAATTCGTACAGTTGCATTTACAGTTCGAAAAAGAACGAACGTTTCCTTGCAACTGTTCGTCTTGAGGCATACAACATGATATAACAATTGTCGGTACTACCAATCTTTTTTTGACAGTTTAAAGAAAACACCGAAAGGTGTTTTTTTTTATAGAAACACATAAAAAACCGATATCGTTGCATTTGCAACGGCATGCATCACAGTCCCCGGATATAATAACAACATACAAGGTGGTAGCGATACCGAATAAACTTTCAAAACTTAACGGTTATGATGAAATAAAATTTCAGGAGGACGATATTATGAGTATGTTTTGTTATCAGTGTCAGGAAGCGGCAAAAGGAGCCGGATGTAGTGTTAAAGGGGTTTGTGGAAAAAGTGAAGAGGTTGCCAAGCTTCA
>Ga0180017_100606_pt1 | contig 11046 bp, 5 predicted proteins | sample KR46_S_MetaG_FD_129674 | JGI IMG/M metagenome (GOLD analysis project Ga0180017, IMG submission 129674) | Groundwater microbial communities from the Olkiluoto Island deep subsurface site, Finland - KR46_S_MetaG | ecosystem: Environmental > Aquatic > Deep subsurface > Groundwater | place: Finland...
CATGCTCATCGCCCGCGCCTACATCACCCGCCGCAAGGGCAGGAAACTCATCAACCAGCCGGTCATGGTGGTGGGCCAGGAAAAAGGCCACGGCCAGGAGTTCCGCAACGGCGGCTCCATCAAGCCCTGGGGAAACAGCAAGGCATTGAAATACATGAAGGTCGCGGCCAGGGAACAGATTCCCATCCACGCCTATGTCAACACGCCCGGCTCCTATCCTGTCGAGGACTTCCCAGGCGCGGCCCAGCAGATCGCGGAAAACATCTATGAAATGGCCGGGCTGCCTGTGCCCATCATCGCCATCTTTTCCGAGGGCGGCTCGGGCGGAGCCGAGGCCATCGGCATGGCCGACAAGCGGCTCATGCTCTCCCACGGCTACTACTCGGTCATCTCACCCGAAGGTGCGGCAGCCATTGAGGGCCGCATCCGGGGCTCGGAACGCGCCCCGGCGGAACTCATAGAGTCCTGCGCCATTGCCCAGCAGATCACGGCCCAGGACAACTTGAGAAACGGCTACATCGACGAGATCATCCAGGAACCGGCGCTGGGCGTGCGGGCGGACCATTTCGACTTCTACAAGCGACTGCGCGATCAGGTGGTCCGGGCCACGGATGAAGTCACCCTGTCCGTGCGCGGCATGCGCCTGTTCCGGGCATTCGCCATGCGCCACTTTCACAAGCACGCGGACATCATCGTGCGCTGGACCCTGACCGAGAACGCGCGCGAGCGCCTCATCCAGCGCCGCTTCAAGAAATACCGCAAGCTGGCCCGGCACGCCTTCCACGACAACCGCTCCCTGCTGGAAAAACTCAACGCCACCCGGAGCGTCATCGTCTCCACCACCACCTCGGCGGTCCACTACGGGCTGATCAAGCCGTTCCAGCACAAGATCGCCCGCATCGTCGAGGAGGCCACGGACGAAATCCATGTGGTCACTGGCAAGATCGACTCCATGTACCGGTCCACACTCAAGAAACTTGGGGTCAGATCCATCGGCGACAGGCAGAAGGAAATGCGGCTGACCGGCCTGTCGCAGACCGATCCACAGGATCTGTGCATCGACAACAGCTGCGACTATGTCAGCCCCCAGGCGCGCGTGGACCGCGAGATCACCTGCCCCCACGCCGACAAGCGCGGCTGCCTTGACATCTGGGCGCGCGATCTGTTCACCGACTTCTCTGGTGTCTGCCCCCACTGCGGCTACAACTTCCCCATGGAATACCAGTGGTATCTCCACAACGTCTTCGACAAGGGGTCAGTCCGCGAATTCAACAGGGATATCGCCTCGGGCAACCCCACCGGCTTCCCCGGCTTTGAGAAGCGCATCGAGGCGGCCAGGGCCAAGACCGGGCTGCACAGCAGTTGCATGACCTTCAACGCCAGCCTGGAAGGCATCCGCCTGACGTGCGCCACGCTGATCGCCAACTTCCGGGGCGGCTCGGTGGGCGCGGCAGAGGGCGAGAAGTTCATCCGCGCCCTGGAGCTGGCCCAGTCCAAACACCAGCCCTTCCTGGCCTATGTCCACGGCACGGCGGGCATCCGCATCCAGGAGGGCGTCAACGGCCTCATCCAGATGCCCCGCTGCACCATGGCCGTGCGCAAATACATCGAGGAGGGCGGCCTCTACATCGTCCTCTACGACACCAACTCCTATGCCGGACCAGTGGCCTCGTTCCTCGGCTGCTCGCCCTACCAGTATGCCGTGCGCTCCTCGCGGCTCGGCTTTGCCGGTCCAGGCGTGATCAAGGAGACCACCGGGGTGGAGATTCCGCCCGACTACCACAACTGCTTCAAGGCCCTGTCCAGGGGCCACATCCAGGGCGTGTGGAGCCGCAAGGACATCCGCAACAACCTTCGGCAGGCGCTCCTGACCATCGGCGGACGAAACCTCTACTACCGCTGATTCCCCACTGTTCCAAGCCTCGCATCGTCAGGGTGGCCGCATCACGCGGCCACCCTTTTTTTCGCGCCCGCAATCTCCGCAAAATTGTCACACCGAAGTAACAACTCATGTCACGCGAGAGGTAGAAAATTGCTGTTGCCGACAGGATGCCCCTCGGCACAACAGCCGCTCCCGCTCGTGGACACCGGGGAAACACCATGCCCTACTCCTTGCTCTCGCGATTCATGTTCAACAAGAACTACAACGCCCAAGAGGCTGAAATGAATTATGATCTATCGGGTTTCTCCAAAACAGGAAACCACCACCCCGCCCAGTGCGGGTTCACGCTGGTCCTGATCGCCATCAAGGATTACTTCATCCTCAACGAGATGTACGGTCAGGGGTTCATCCAGCAACTGGAACACGAACTCAAGGAGGCCATTGCATCCACGGCCCACGAAAACAACGACTGCCGCCACATGGAAGCCATCAGCGTCGGGCCGGGCCAGGTCTCGTTCATTGTCCCGAGAACCAACGCCCCTGCGGACATTGCCTATGAATACAAGCTCAAGGCCCAGAACGGACTGAAGCGGACCATGTTCAACCACACCGGCATCGGCATTGACCTGGGCATGGGCTTCGCCACCCTGGAGGTTGGATCATCCATGCCAGACGCCACCGGGAGCCTCGGCGACGGAGATGATCCCATACGCTTCGAGTCGGCCCTGGACGAGGCGCGGCGCATCCTGCGCACTCCGCTGGACATGCAGGGACTCTCCATCGCCAACACCTACAACGACATCCTGGCCAAAAGCCTGATCTCCACCCATTACCAGCCCATCCTGGACTTCAAGTCCGGCTCAATTCTCGGCTGGGAGGCCCTGTCGCGCGGGCCCGAAGGGTCGTCCTTCCGCTCCCCGGTCATCCTTTTCGAGACCGCCGAGCAGTTCGGGCGGCTGTTCGCCTTGGAGCGGCTGTGTCGCGAGTCGGCCATCAGGAACGCCGGGCCCCTGCGAAAAGGGCAGAAGCTCTTCCTGAACATCCACCCCAAGACCATGGCTGATCCGGAGTTCACGCCGGGCAAGACCCTGGAGCTGATGGAACAGGCCGGGCTGGTGCCGGACGACATCGTCTTCGAGATCACCGAACGGCACAGCGTCCAGGATTTCGACCTCTTTTACCGGACGCTGGATCACTATCGCAGCCAGGGATTCTGTGTGGCCGTGGACGATGCCGGGGCCGGATACGCCGGCCTGACCCTCATCGCCCAACTCCAGCCCGAATACATCAAACTCGACAAGTTGCTCATCGACAAAATCCACAAGGACCCGGTCAAGCGCGCCCTGGTGGAGACCACCGTGACCTTTGCCGACAAGATCGGCTCGCGCATCATTGCCGAGGGCATAGAGACCAAGGCGCAGACCCTCTGCCTCAAGGACATCGGCGTCCACTGCGGCCAGGGGTATTTTCTGGCCCGGCCCGCCTTTCCCAAGCCGGAATTGACCAAGGAATGCCTGGACATCCAGTCCGTGAGCGACATCAGCGCCCGGAACATCACCTGCTCCCTGCCCATCGGCGACCTGGCGCACCCGCCCCACTCGGTGCCTGCCGACTATCTCGTTGCCGATGCGCAAGAATTCTTCAAGAACAACAGCCGTTTCTCAAGCATCATCGTGACCGACGACGATATCCCACGCGGGCTGGTCATGGAGTACCACCTCAACCGCCAGCTCTCGTCGCAGTACGGCATCGCCCTGTACTACCGCCGCCCCATCGAGGCGGTCATGGACGCGACACCACTGACCGTGGAACTGGACACCCCGGTGGAACAGGCGGCGCGCCAGGCCATGAAGCGCGAGCATCTCAAGGCCTACGACGACATCATCATCACCCGCAAGGGCCGCCTCTACGGCATCGTCTCGGTGCAGAACCTCCTCAACGCCATGGCCAAGATCCAGGTGGAGATGGCCAAGGGCACCAACCCGCTCACCGGCCTGCCCGGCAATGTGGCCATCGAGAAAGAGGTGGAGAGCCGCATCGCCCAGAAGCGGAAATTCAGCATCATCTACGCCGACCTGGACAATTTCAAGGTCTACAACGACACCTACGGGTTCAAGAACGGCGACGGGGTTCTCAAGTTGGCTGCGGACATCATGAGCTGGGCCGCGCGCAAGCACGCGGGGCAGGAGGCCCAGGTGTGCCATATCGGCGGCGACGACTTCGTGCTCATCACCGCGCCGGAGCCTGTCGAAAAAATATGCCGGTCCATTCACCGCTGCTTTGGCAGGCTGATCAACCGGTGTTACTGCCCCGAGGACCGGGCCAGGGGTTGGATCAAGGCCAGAGGGCGCGACGGCCAGGAGCGCAACTATCCCCTGGTCAGCATATCGCTCGGGGTCATCGAAATCTGCGGCCAGTGCTCGCTCATGGAGATCGGCGAACGCGCCGCCCACGTCAAGAAATTCGCCAAGTCCCGGCCCGGCAACTCCGTGGCCATGGACCGCCGCCCGCCCCTGGGCTCCGAAGAGGCCAAACGATAATAAAAGCCCTCCGCCGATGACGACGGAGGGCCTGTCCTTGCTCGCGATCCAGAGGGATCAGCGGGTCAGCCTGCGGAACTTGACCCGGTGGGGCTGGTCCGCGTCCACGCCCAGCCGCTTCTTGCGGTCCAGCACGTAGTCGCTGTAGTTGCCCTCAAGAAACACTGCCGTGGAATCGCCCTCAAAGGCGATGATGTGGGTGGCGACGCGGTCCAGGAACCAGCGGTCGTGGCTGATGACCAGCACGCAGCCCGCAAAGTTCTCCAGCCCGTCCTCCAGGGCGCGCATGGTGTTCACGTCCAGGTCGTTGGTCGGTTCGTCAAGCAACAGCACATTGGCCCCGGACTTGAGCATCTGGGCCAGATGGACCCGGTTGCGCTCGCCGCCCGAAAGCACTTCCACGGGTTTTTGCTGATCCTGTCCCGCGAAATTGAAGCGTGAGCAGTAGGCCCTGGCATTGACGTCGCGCTCGCCCAGCTTGATGAATTCCGCCCCGCCACTGATGATCTCGTAGACGCTCTTTCCGGGCGTCAGCGACCCGCGATTCTGGTCGGCATAGGCCAACTTGACCGTGGTGCCAAGGATCATGGTGCCAGAATCGGGCTTTTCCTCGCCCACGATCATCTTGAACAGCGTGGACTTGCCCACGCCGTTGGGGCCGACAATGCCGACAATGGCATTGGGCGGGATGATGAAGTTCATGTCCTCCACCAACAGCTTGTCGCCCATGGACTTGGTCACGTGCTCGGCCTCGACCACCTTCTTGCCAAGGTGCGGTCCCGGCGGAATGTAGATCTGCAGATCGTCCGCCAGACGCTCGCTCTCGTGGCTGACCATGGACTCGTAGGCGTTGATGCGCGCCTTGCCCTTGGCCCGGCGACCCTTGGGCGACATGCGTATCCACTCAAGCTCGCGCTCCAGGGTTTTCTGGCGCTCGGACTCGGCCTTGCTCTCCAGATTGAGGCGGTTCTGCTTCTGTTCGAGCCAGGACGAGTAGTTGCCCTTCCAGGGAATGCCGCGGCCACGGTCCAGTTCGAGAATCCAGCCGGCCACGTTGTCGAGAAAATAGCGATCGTGGGTCACGGCGATGACCGTGCCAGGGAACTGGGACAGGAATTTTTCGAGCCAGGCCACGGAATCCGCGTCCAGATGGTTGGTGGGCTCGTCGAGCAGCAGGATGTCCGGGGCCTGGAGCAGCAGGCGGCACAGGGCCACGCGGCGGCGCTCGCCGCCGGAGATGACCGAGACCAAGGTGTCCGACGGCGGACAGCGCAGGGAGTCCATGGCCATGTCGAGCTTGGAGTCGATATCCCAGGCCCCCTTGGCATCCATCAGTTCCTGCACCTTGCCCTGGCGCTCGATGAGGGCATCCATCTCGTCCGCCTCCATGGGCTCGGCGAACTTCTCGTTGATCTCGTTGTATTCGCGGACAATGGCCATGATCTCGCCCACGCCCTCCTCGACCACCTCGCGCACGGTGCGGGTTTCGTCCACCAGCGGCTCCTGCTCCAGGTAGCCCACGGTGTAGCCTTCCTTGACGTGCGTCTCGCCCTCGAAATTCTTGTCAACGCCCGCCAGGACCCTGAGGAGCGAACTCTTGCCCGACCCGTTAAGGCCGAGCACGCCGATCTTGGCACCATAGAAGTATGACAGGGATATGCTTTTCAGTACTTCACGCTGTCCGTGACGCTTGGTCACCTTGTACATGGAGTAGATGATCTTTTCCGAATCGTTGCTCATTCTCACCTCGTGAAATGGGGGTTGTCTCGTGGGCATGAGCTTTTGCAAAGAAGCCGCCCTTTGTAAAGGAGTATCAGCAGCGAGGCTCCGCCCGTCAGGCGTAGGACTCCAGCGCGGCCCTGAGGTCTTCGGCAGCGTAGCGGTGCTTCGCCAGGGGCTGGCTCGTGGCGAGAACCGGGCGGTCGTTGCGATAGAGCACGCCAAGGGGAATGCGCTCGCCGAACTCGTCGGCCCTGGCCAGGGCCGCGGCCCAGTCCGTGGGATCATGGTCTTCCAGCATCAGGCAGCGCTCCTTGTACCAGCCAAAGGTGTTGACCTTGTTGAAGGAGACGCAGGGTTGAAAGATGTCCACCAGGGAGAATCCCGGATGGCTGACCGCCTGAACGATCATCTCCGTCAGGTGTTCGGGCTCGCCGGTAAAGGCACGGGCCACGAACCCGGCCTTCATGGCCACGGCCACGGCCACAGGGTTGAACGCCTCCGAGGGCGCGCCCTCGGGCTGGGTCTTGGTCACATGGCCGCGCCCGGAGGTGGGACTGGCCTGTCCCTTGGTCAGCCCGTATATCTGGTTGTCGTGGACCAGCAGGGTGATGTCCATGTTGCGCCTGATGGCGGCCAGGAAGTGGTTGCCGCCCTCGCCGTAGACGCAGCCGTCGCCCGACTCGCAGATGACGGTCATTTCCGGGTTGGCCATCTTCATGCCCTGGGCCACGGGCAGGGAGCGGCCATGCAGACCGTTGAACATGTGACAGTGCATGTAATGCGGCGTCTTGGCCGCCTGACCAATGCCGGACGAGACCATGACCCGGTGCGGGGGCAGGTCGAGCCTCGCCAGGGCCTTCTTCAATGATTCGAGAAGGGGAAAGTTGCCGCAGCCGGGACACCAGGAGGTCTCGAACTGGCCGTATTGCTCTATGGAGGTCATGCTTTCGCTCCTTGGGCTAGATGATGCTTTCCAGTCCCTTGAGGACATATTCCGGGCTCAGCGGCCTGCCGTCGAAGCGCAGGACCGAGCCGGTGACGGTGAATCCCGTCTCGCGCGCCACCAGCCGGGCGAACTGGGCCGTGGCGTTGCCCTCCACGGCCACCACCTGCCCCGCCGCTTCCAGCCGGTCCATGAACTGCTCCTCGCGCAGGGGATAGACCTGGCTGAAGTGGAGCACTGCCACGCGCCGCGCAGCCTTCTTGTTCAGGGTTTCCGCCGCTTCGAGACACGCGCCAAGGGACGAGCCCCAGCACAGGAGCACGAGGTCCGCGTCCTCATCGTTCTCGTCAGGACCATAATAATCCGGGCCGATGACGTCCTGCATCAGGCCGTTGCCCTTGTCGAGCCGCTTGACGTTCTGGCGCACGCGGTTGGCCGCGTCCTCGGTCATGTGGCTCTGCTCGTCGTGCTCGTGGGAGTCGGCCCGGACCAGCACCTCGGCAAAGCCCGGCACCACGCGGGGCGACACCCCGTCATCGGTCACGGCGTAGCGGCTGTAGGGAACCGGGGCTTCCATGAGCGGCTGCGCGATCTGCGGCAGATCGTCGAGGTCAAAGGGCGGCACGTCCCGGTACGAATCGGCCAGGAACTGGTCCGTGAGCACGAACATGGGCGTCTGGTACTGCTCGGCCAGGTCAAAGGCGTGATGCGTCAGGTAATAACACTCCTCCACCGTGCCGGGCGCAAAGATGGCTCTGGGAAACTCGCCGTGCCCGGCGTGGAGCACAAGGTTGAGGTCTGCCTGCTCGGTACGGGTGGCCAGGCCCGTGGCCGGACCGGGCCGCTGGGCGACCACGACCACCAGGGGTGTTTCCGAGACCCCGGCCAGACTCACGCCCTCGACCATGAGGGCGAACCCGCCGCCCGAGGTAGCCACCAGGGCTTTGGCCCCGGCATAAGAGGCACCGATGGCCATGTTGATGGCCGCGATCTCGTCCTCGGCCTGATCGTGGACAAGGCCGAGCGAGCGCCCCTTGGCAATCAGGGCGGTGGGCACGGTGGTGGCCGGTGTCATGGGATAGAACGAGACGAAATTGCATCCGGCGGCCAGCGCGCCCATGGCGATGGCCTCGTTGCCATTGAGCATCAGCCGCTTTTCCGCATTCTTTGGCAGCGGCGCGATGCAGGAGAAGTCGTACTTCTGCTCCCCGACCCAGGCATGGGCCTTGCGCACCACCTCGATGTTGGCCTGGACCACCGCGTCGCCCTTTTTGCCGAATGTCTGCCGCAGCAAATCTTCGAGAATGGCCACATCGGCACACACGGCCCCGCCCAGAACGCCCAGGGCCACCACGTTGTAAAAGAGCGGCTTGGGAGCCAGATCCTTGAGCGGCACGCGCAGCGCATTGAGCCCGGCGGTGTCGATGGAATCCCCGGCAATGACCACGGCTCCGGGGTTGAGCCGGTCGCGGTGCAGCTCGATGGTCCGGGCGTCCATGGCCACGAGGATGTCGATGGCCTCGGTGACGGCCAGCACCGGCTCGGCCCCCATGCGGATGGAAAAGAAATTGTGCCCGCCCCGGATGCGCGACATGTAGTCCTGCTTGACCAGCAGATGATACCCGGCCCGCATGACTGCGCGCGCCATGATCTGCCCTAGGGTGGCCAGCCCCTGCCCGGCCTCGCCGCCGATGACGATGTTGATGCCCGTATCCGGCATGTCCGCCTCCTGTGTCAGTCAATGGAAAGGCCGGAGGGATGCACCGTCCGGCCTTTGTGATTCAGCCCGCTTACGCGTTGGTCGGCGGCGTGAAGACCCTGGTGCCCAGGTCGCGGTCGAGCATGAACAGCCCGCCGCCGTCCCCCAGCATCCTGAGCTTGCCCACGATGGCGCCCACCGTGTCCTCTTCCTCCACCTGCTCGGTGATGAACCATTGCAGGAAGATGCCCACGGCGTGGTTGCGCTCCGCCACCGCGAGATCGGCCAGGGCGTTGATGCGCGCGGTCACGCCCTGCTCATGTTCCAGGGCGTTCTCAAAGGCGGCCAGGGGCGTCTCCCACGAATACTGGGGCGCATCAATGACGCCGAGCTTGGCGTGGCCACCGGCTTCATTGATATAGTTGAAGAAGCGCATGGCGTGGAACATCTCCTCCTGATACTGGGCATACATCCAGGTGGAGAACCCGGACAACCCTTCCTTGGAGAAATGGGCGGCCATGGAAAGGTAGATATGCGCCGAGTATATCTCCCAGTTCATCTGGGCGTTGAGCGCGTCCTGCATTTTCTCGCTGAGCATGAAAACTCCTGTGCCTCGTGGCGGATTGGTTCATTGATCTGACTCGCGCCTTGAGCGCGGGCCGGGCATAGCTGGCAGTCGTCTCATGTCTTCATGAAACGTCATTAACGAATACACCATCTTTCAGGTCGGTTTGCAAGGGAATGCGAACGGTCTGGCCCGCCTGTCTGGCCTGTCAGTCTGGCCTGTCAGTCTGACCTGTCAGACAAGCCGGTTCTGGGTGAACATGTTCCGGAGCCGATAGGCCAGGTTCGTGTTCCGCTGGCCTGCGGTGGCGTTGTTCAGGCCAATCTGGAAGGCCCGCTCGCTGCCGATGAGCACGGCCAGCTCGCGGGCGCGGGTCAAGCCGGTGTAGAGCAGATTGCGCTGCAAGAGCATGTAGTGCTGGGTGACGATAGGCATGACCACCGCCGTGTATTCGCTGCCCTGGGACTTGTGGACGCTCACGGCGTAGGCCAGCCCCAGCTCGTCCAACTCCCCCGCCTCGAACTGGACGTTGTTGCCGTCGAACTCCACCAACAGCTCCTGGGCCTCGGTGTCCACATCCACGATCCAGCCGAGGTCGCCGTTGAACACTTCCTTGTCGTAGTTGTTCTTGAGCTGGATGACCCGGTCACCGGCCCGGTAGGTGGCGAACTTGCGCTTGAGTTCGCGGACATGCGGTCCGGGCGGGTTGAGCCGCGCCTGCAGGGCCGCATTCAGGGCCTGGGTGCCCACGTCGCCCTTGTGCATGGGCGTGAGCACCTGGATGTCGCGCCGGGGGTCAAGCCCGTACCGCTCCGGGATGCGCTCGCAGACGCTGTCGAGGATGAGCTTCTGGACCTTGGCCGAGTCCTCCTGCGGTATCCAGAAAAAATCCGCCTCAGGAGCCTGGCACGGATGCTGCCGGGGGAACTGCCCGCTGTTGATGCGGTGGGCGTTGACCACGATGAAGCTCTCCTGCGCCTGCCGAAAAATATGGGTCAGTACGGCGCACGGCACCCGCTCGGAGTTGATCAGGTCGGCCAGCACGTTGCCCGGCCCGACGCTGGGCAGCTGGTTGACATCGCCCACCAGGATCAGGCGGCAGGTATGCGGCAGGGAGCGCAGGATGGACACGAACAGGTGCGCGTCCACCATGCTCGCCTCGTCGATGACCAGCACGTCCGCCTTGAGCTTCTGATCCTCGCAGTAGTGAAAGCCGCCGTCGGGCTGATACTGGAGCAGCCGGTGGACCGTGTGGGCCGGATGGCCCGTGGCCTCGGTCATGCGCTTGGCCGCCCGGCCCGTGGGGGCCGCCTGCTTGACCGTGAGGCCCAGCTCCTTAAGGGTGAGCATGATGGCCTTGGTGATGGTGGTCTTGCCCGTGCCCGGCCCGCCGGTGATGATGAAGACCTTGTTGCTGCACGCCTCGAAGACCGCCCGGCGCTGCTCGTCCGAGAGCTTGAAGCCGAGCTTGTCCTCCACCAGGGGCAGGGTCTTGTCGATCTTCTTGCGGCTCACGGGCGTGGGATGGCTGACGAGCTGGTAAAGCCGCTGGGTGATCTCGTTCTCATAGTGGTAGAAATGCATCAGATAGACCGCGTCCGACACGCCCTGCTCGGGCAGGTTCTCAATGCGGACCCGCTTCTTCTCCTCCAGCGAATAGAGCGCCAGCTCCAGCCTGTCGTAGTCCGAGGTGTC
>Ga0180017_100608_pt1 | contig 11015 bp, 9 predicted proteins | sample KR46_S_MetaG_FD_129674 | JGI IMG/M metagenome (GOLD analysis project Ga0180017, IMG submission 129674) | Groundwater microbial communities from the Olkiluoto Island deep subsurface site, Finland - KR46_S_MetaG | ecosystem: Environmental > Aquatic > Deep subsurface > Groundwater | place: Finland...
CGGCACGCCTTGGCGCAGACCCCGCAGCGCGTGCAGCCACTGTCGATGCGCACGCGCCAGGGCAGCACCTTCCCGATCAGGTTGTTGACCAGACCGATGGGGCAGTAGGCCGTGCAATGGACCATGGTTCCGCTCCTGCGCGAGACAAGGGCCATGACCAGCACCCCGATGATCCCGAAGGCGGCGGCTAGTCCCAGGGCCCAGGTCCAGGGGACGCCCAGCAGACGCAGGGCCAGAGGGATGAGCAGCGTGGCCGCGAGCAGTCCAACCCGCAGAGTCGGCGCCCAGGCGGGCAGGGGAGCGGGCCGTGTCGGCGCCAGGCGGGCCAGGCGGTCGTCCCAGGCCCCTATGTAGCACAGGTAGCTGCACCACGCCGGTCCGGTCAGCACAAGGGACACGCCGAGCAGGATGGGCATGAAGAAGCCTTCGCCCCTGAAGAGCGGCCCGGCCAGAATCAGGGCCGGGACAGGCAGGTGCAATTTCCCGGTCATCAGAAAAATGCTCCACCCGGCCAGACCCAGCAGAAGCTGGGCGAAGAACACGGCCGAAAAGAGGGTCCAGATTCGGCCACGCACCTTGCCCCTGCTGTCGGTCAGCAGCCACCCGCTGACCATGGCCCCGTAGATGGCAAAAAGACATATCCAGAAAAATTCCGAACCGGGAAAGAAACGCTCTCCCAGAAGCAGGGGAAATGGCGTCTTGTCCACGACCGGCACCAGCACTGCGCCCACGAGCAGGGCGGTGGCGGTTCTGACCAGATCCGCGTCCGTCAGGGGCCCGAAGAGTTTTTTTCCGGTCCGTCCGAGCATAAGCAGCGCGGCGCCCAGATGGGCGAGGCAGACCGCGCCCAGGATCAGCGCCAGGCGCGCCCAGGGCAGGCCGAGATTGATCCGCCACGTCGCCAGTTCCATCCCGTGACCGGCCCACAGCAGTGCGCCCCCCAGAGCGGCCAGGACCAGGAGCGGCCTGGGCAAGAGGCGCGGAAAGAATGCGGCCGCAGCCGGGAGAAGGGCCGGGGCGGCGTCCCAGAGGGTGCCAAAACGCAGGAAATGCGCCGCCGTGGTCAGGCTGCACAGCACGATGAGGATGCGCAGGAGCACGGTCATGGCCGCACCAGAGCATCGAACTTTTCCCGGCCCATGCTCTCGACGAGCTCTCCCAAACGCAGGCCGGGCCGGTGGTGCTTCATGTACACATCAAGAACCTTGCCCAAAACATGAAGTGAGTCCTGCAGGCTGAAAAAACCAAGCTCATGTGCCAGACGCGGGTGGCGTCCGAGTTTGCCGCCAAGAAGCACCCGGTATCCGGTCTCGTCCACACGCAGGGCCTTTTCGGGGCAGACCCTTGCGCAGGCCGCGCACCCCAGACAGCGCGAGGAGTCCAGATGGATGCTGTCTTTCAGATTCAGGGCCTTCTCCGCACAGACCGCGACACAGTGGCCGCAATCCGAACACCGCGCGGGTTCAATGCCGATGCGGGCGCAGGCGATGAGCCCGAAATCGGCGATATGCGGCTGGGAGCAGCCGTTGGGGCAGGAGGCCACGGCTACCCTGAACTGATGGTGATGACGGATGGGGCGGTTCATGCCGGCCAGAAACCGGGGCCAACCCGAACCGGCGAGCACGGCTTCGAGCTCGGCGCTCAGGTCCTGGCCGAGAACCGCGTGCTGGCACCGTGTCGCACCGCGGCAGACTTTGACGGTATGTGCGGGGAGTTGGTCTGTCATAAGCAACCCTGTGCCACAAAACGCGACGGGAATCCTTGACTTGCGTCAAAAATTCCCGTCGTGCGACATCGCAGCGATTTTTAAGGCAAATGAACGCTGTTCGTTACGCGATCTTGATGGTAAAGGGAATGACGTGCAGGCTTCGGGACACCTCCCGGGTCGAGCTCAGGGCCCAGGTGGCAGGCACCGCACTGACTTGTCCGGCCAGGGTCTGGGCCAGCTTGCCCACCGCCAGAAGCGGATGGCGCGTGAAAACCTGCGGGAGGCCGTAGGTCAGATTGCAGGCCAGGCACATGCCAGGACGCTGCATGAGGTGGAAGGCGAAGCGAAGCTCCTCGGGCCCCTGGCCTTCGAATCTGAGCCGGATGTCGTAAGCCCCTTCCTCCGCATCGCCGAACATGGCTTCGAAGAAGGCATCGGTGATGGTTGGGGGAAAAATTTCGTCCAGGCTGGCCGGATTGAAAATCTGCTCGGCGTTGGTCATGATAGGCTCCTTGCATCCGACTTGTTCGCGGTGTTTTTTTCACGGCCGCTGATTTCGGTCAAGAGCGGATATGCCCCGCAATCCGAGCCAAGCACGATCTTTTCAAACCGCCTCCGGGAGTCGCTTATGCAAAAACGAATGGAAGATATTGAAATAAAGTATATATATTTGCAAAAAACGGTTGATGATCTGAACGGGGTTGTCATAGAACAACAAAAGGAAATTCGGGAACTAAAGGCCCTGCTGATGCTTCTGGGCAAGAAACTCCAGGACGTTTCAGCCCTGCAGCCTTTCGATCCCGATGAAAAACCACCTCACTACTGATTGGCCGGAGTTTTCACGTGGACACCGCTTATTCACATCACGAGCCTCCCAGGCCTGCGGGTAAAAACGTTCCCGCCGAGCGATCCATGCGTGCTATTTTGCAGCAGATTGAAGCGCTCCCCTCTCTTCCCGCTGTAGCCAACACCATCCTCGGTCACGTCCTGAATCAGGATTTCGACCACGCAAAGCTGGCCCGAGTCATCGAGACCGACCCGGCCTTGAGCCTCAAAGTCCTCGAACACGCCAACAGCGCGACCTACATCACCAGGGGGCAGGTGATTCAAGTGGAGCAGGGGCTGAACCGCCTTGGCAGCAAGGTGGTGCAGACCCTCATGCTGTCCATGCTCATCAAGGATTCGCTGATAAGGGGCGACAAAAAGGCCGAGGCGGTGCAGACCGCCCACTGGAAGCACAGCCTGGCCACGGCGGTCTTTGCATCCCTCATTGCGGCGAAGACCTATCCCGCCCTGTCCGGTGAGGCCTTCGGCGCGGGCATCATGCACGATATCGGCAGCCTTCTCCTGCAGTCGCATCACCAGGAGCTCTATGTTCAGGTTACGGAGCGCATGGAGGAATTGTACGAGCCAGTTCTGGAGGCTGAACAGGAAATCTTCAAGACCGACCACACCGCAGTGGGCCGCTTGATCGCCGAGAAGTGGAAGCTTCCCCCGGCCCTGACCGACGCCATCTGGCTGCACCACCATACGGCCACGTCTCTTGAAGCTTTCAAGGAAAATTCACGCCTTGTGGCCATCGTGGCCCTGGCCAACATCCTGGCGCACGCCACCCTCATGGATTCGCCACGGGTCATGGCCCGGGAGAAGCAACGGCAGATGGGCCTGCAGGAAGTGCTGGGCCTTGGCGAAAAGGACTTGCAGACGATCCTGACCGCCTTTGCACCGGCCTTCGCCGAACGGGCCGAACCCTTTGACCTGGACGGCGATCAGGTCACCCTTTTTCTTTCGTCCCTGCAAAAGGCCAATCAGCAGCTCATGCGCATGGGGCTCGATCTTGAGCAGGCCAACGGACGCCTGGAGGACGCCAACCGCTTCACGAGCATGGGCTCCCTGGTCGGCCTGAAGATGAGCAAGGCCAGGACTGCGGAGGATATTTTTGAATCCTCGGCACTCTGCATGCACGAGAGCATCGGGGTACGCGGTGGGTTCGCATACTGGATCGTGCCGTCTGAGCGTATTCTGCAAGGCCTGGTCTGGAACGGCAACGGCAACCGGCGCATGGTTTTCTACCCCCTGGACGACGACGGGCTGCCCGTTCTGGAGGGCGGGGCCACCTTGCCGGACAGCCTGAGAACCATCGTGCTGACGCACCTCGATCGCCATGAGGGCGCTTCGCTGATGGACCGGGAACTGCGCCTCAAACAGTTTTTCGTGATGCGCGGCTATTGCCTTTTTCCCCTGGTCGGCAATGATTTCACCGGGGAAATCTGCGTCATGCGTTCAAATGACCGGCCGCCCAAGATGACGCCTCAGGAGTACATGGGCTATTCCCAGGTCTCTTGCGTGGCTTCGGCCTCGCTAGACAGGGTCCGCCTCTTCGACAACCTGCAGATTCGCGCCGACGAATTGTCTCTGGCCCTGTGGAAGAATCAGCAGATCAACCTGCAGCTCCTGCAGACCGAGCGTCTGGCGGCGGTGGGGCAACTTGCGGCCGGCGCGGCCCATGAGATCAACAACCCCCTGGCCATCATCTCCGCCCGCACCCAGCTGCTGGAAAACCGTGAGAACGACGAGAAGAAACGCCGCGACCTGCACCAGATCTCGGAACAGATCGAGCGCATCTCCGCCATCCTGCAGAGCCTCATGGGTTTCGCCCGGCCCAATGCGCCACAGGTCATCAAGCTCGATGTCAATTCCCTGCTGCTGAAGATCATCGGCCTCGTTGAATCCATCTTCCAGACACACCGCATCCCCATCGTCAAGAATCTGTCTGCGGAAATCCCGCTCATCCTGGCCGACGCCAACCAGTTGGAACAGGTCTTTCTCAACCTGGTCATCAACGCCCAGCACGCCATGGAAAACGAGGGCGGGGTGCTGACCGTGAGCTCCGCATTTTTGCCCGACGGCAAACGCATCAGCATTTCAGTCAAAGACACCGGTACCGGCATCGCACCGGAAAATCTCACGCGCATCTTCGACCCCTTCTTTTCCACCAAGTCCGAAGGCAAGGGCACGGGACTGGGGCTGTCCACGGCCTACGGCATCGTCACCAACCATTACGGTGAGATCAAGGTTGTCAGTGCGCCGGGCAATGGCACGGAGATGATTGTCATCCTGCCCGTGTCCACCCCCGTGACCCTTCCCGAAAAGCCCGCTGTGATTACGGCCACGAAATGCGCCATGCCTACGGCCAGTCGGGGCCACCGCATCCTGGTCGTCGACGACGAGCAGCACATTCGCGACATTCTGTCCGAGACCCTGCGCGACGCTGGCTATACCGTCGAGACGGCCCCCAATGGGGAGGAGGGCGTGCTCAAGCTGCGTTCCGGATCATTCGATCTGGTTCTGCTCGACATCCGCATGCCCATCCATTCGGGCCTTGACGTGCTGAAGCTGCTGCGCCGCAACGGCGGCGGCCCACCCGTGGTGATCATCACGGGTCTGGCCTCCTCGGAGGAAATGGAAGAGGCCTTGCGTCTGGGCGCGGCCAAGTGTATACGCAAGCCCTTCCATTTGAAGACCCTGCTGTCCGACATTTCCGGTATTTTATGCCTGGACCATCCCGCAACCAACTAACCACCAGCTTCCATGCAGCACTCTCAGGCACCATCAACCGTCAGGCCCCGCCACACCCGCATTCTGGCCTTGGCCAGTGGCAAGGGGGGGACGGGCAAAACCACGGTGGCCGTCAACCTGGCCCTGGCGCTCAACCGCGCCGGATACAAGGTTTGCCTGCTCGACGCGGATTTTGGACTGTCCAACGCCGAGGTGCACCTCGGGCTACCTACGCCGCTGAACACGCTGGAGAATGTTCTTTTTGACTCCATGCCGCTGGAAGAATGCCTGGTCCCCGTGCGTCCCGGGTTCGACCTGCTCTCCGGCAGCAATGGCGTGGCGCGCATGGCCGAGCTGGATGTGGCCGCCCGCAAACGGCTGATCTCGGAATTCAGCGCCCTTTCCGGCTACGACTTTCTCATCCTCGACAACTCGCCCGGCATTTCCGCGCAGGTTGTCTCCCTGTGCCTGGCCACGCGCGAGATCATTCTGGTCGTCAATCCGGAGGCCAGCGCCCTGGTCGACGCCTACGCGCTGATCAAGGTCCTGAAGGAAAACGGGCTTTGGTGGCCGCCCCTGGTACTGGTCAACCGCAGCGAGTCCGGGGCGCAGGCCCGCCAGGTCTTCACCCGCTTTCAGGAGACGGTGCAGCAGTTTCTGGGCCTTAAGCCCCTTTTTCTGGGTGCCATTCCCCTGGACGACGCGGCGCGCAAGATGTCGGCCATGGGAAAGCCCTTCGTGACCCTGCGCGACGATCTGCCCGCGAGCCAGGCCATCATGTCCATCGCCAAGATCCTGGCCGAGCGTCTGAACAAGGACTGGGCCAGGAACAAGCCCTCTGATTTTTTCGAAAACGTGGTGGTGCGCATGAAGCAGCGCCCTGACTTCGGTCTTGGCCGGATCGCCGTCAACTCCAGCGCCCCCACCGATGACGCGACCCAGACCGACGTGTACATGGAACTGGTGGCGGTTCTGGACAAGGCTTCAAGCCTCTGCGAAAAGCTGCTCGAAAATCCGGCTTACGCCTTTGTGCGGGACCGCTTCGGCCTGGTGCGCCTGGCCGTGGACAATTTCCTGCATCCCCTCGATCGCCTGCGCAAGCCTCGCGGGACGCTAAGGCCCCGCATCCTGGTGCTCAGCAATCACGAACAGATGCGGACCATGCTCAAAGAGATCGTGGGCGAGGTGGGTTACGAGGGAGAGGCCTTTGCCCCTGGGCGCGGGGATTTCCTCAAATTCCGGGACACCTGCAATCTGATTCTGGTGTCCTGTGATCGGCCCGAAGCCCTGATCCGCTCCTGCCTGCTGCAGATTCCTGAAGTGCCGCTTGTTCTTCTGACCGGGTTCGGCAGCTCCTCACTGGAAGCGGAGTTCCGCCACCGCACCGTGGCGGTGGTGCCAAGACCCTTTCACGTCAACGAGTTGCGCGTCATCCTGCAGTCCGCGCTTCGCTAGATGCCTATTTACAATCAAATGGCGCTGGCATAAGCAAATTTCCTTTCTTTCCCATTCTTTGGGAGCACTCATCATCCTGTGAAATCCGGCCGCGCGGATTTTGCAGCACTCGGGAATGCATATGCGTAGAGACATCGAACATGTGGGTTGGGGAAAACTGACCTATGAAATCAGGGCGATAGTGGCCGTGGCTCAGGATCTTCGCAACCTGGGCCTTGAAATTATCTGGGAGAACATCGGCGATCCCATCGAGAAGGGTGAGCAGGTGCCCGGCTGGATCAAGGAGATCATCGCCGGGTTGGTCATGGACAACAAATCCTACGGCTATTGCGCCACGCAAGGGGTGCTTGAGACCCGCGAGTTCGTGGCCCAGCTGGTCAATCAGCGTGGCAGCTATCAGGTCACGGCCGACGACATCATATTCTTCAATGGCCTGGGCGACGCCGTGGCCAAGATTTTCGGCTTCCTGAAGCGCGAAGCCCGCGTCATCGGGCCCTCTCCGGCCTATTCCACCCATTCCTCGGCCGAGGCGGCGCATTCGGGATACGAGCACCTGACCTACGAGCTCGACCCGAACAACGGCTGGATGCCGGACTTGGTCGATCTTGAGAACAAGGTCCGCTACAATGACTCCATTGCCGGCATCCTGTTCATCAACCCCGACAATCCGACGGGCGCGGTCTATCCGTGCGAACTGATCGAAAAGATCGTGGACATCGCCCGGCGCTACAATATTTTTGTCCTGGCCGACGAGATCTACGCCAACATCGTCTACAGCGGCCACCCGACCTGCAGCCTGTCCGAGGTCATCGGCGAGGTTCCGGGCATGGCTCTGCGTGGCATCTCCAAGGAATACCCCTGGCCCGGAGGCCGCTGCGGCTGGATTGAAGTCTACAACAAGGACAAGAATCCCGATTTCCGCGCCTACATCAGGAGCCTCCTGAACGCCAAGATGCTGGAAGTCTGTTCCACCAGCCTGCCCCAGCTGTCCATTCCGCCGGTCATGGGCGATCCGCGCTACAAGGCCCATCTGGACTCCCGGCGCCGGATGTTCGAGTTCCGTGCGCAGGAAGCATGGGACGCTTTTCAGGGCGTGGCCGGAGTGCGGGTCATCAAGCCTCAGGGCGCGTTCTACATGTCGGTCATGTTCGAGGACGGCGTTCTGAACGGCAAGCAGACCCTTGAAATAGAGAATCCGAAGGTCAAGGCGCACATCGAAGAGATCGTGCAGGGCGTGGAAGTGGACAAACGTTTCGTCTACTACCTCCTCGGCGCCACCGGCATCTGCGTGGTGCCGCTGACCGGTTTCTGCTGCAACCGCAAGGGTTTTAGGGTCACGCTGCTGGAAACCGACGACTTCAAAAGACTGAAGACCTGGCGGACCATTGTCGACGCCATAACTCATTACCTGGCTTCGGCCTGAGCCCATGAATGGTGACTCCAACCCGCGTTGGCTGGACTGGGCGCGGGAGATACAATCCCTGGCCCAGACAGGCCAGGCCTTCACAAAAAGTCATTACGACCGGATGAGTTTTGGCCGTTTGTCAGCCATTGCGGCTGAAATTCTTGCCGAACATTCCCAGCTCGAAGCCCAGGTGGCGCAGCGCGTCTTTTCCCTGGAGCCTGGCTACGCCACACCCAAGGTCGATGTCCGTGCCGCCGTGGTCCACCAGGGGCGTATCCTGCTGGTTCAGGAAACGGTCGATGGGAAGTGGGCCATGCCCGGCGGGTGGGCCGACGTGGGCGACCGGCCTTCGGAAACGGCCGAACGCGAGACCCTGGAAGAGAGCGGTTTTACGGTGCGGGCCACGAAGCTCATCGGTGCGTTCGACGCCAATCGGGGGCAGAAGGCGAACATGTTTTTTCATGCCGTGAAGCTGATCTTTCTTTGCGAACTGCTCGGAGGAAATGCCACCGAGAGCATGGAAACGCTGGCGGTGGACTTTTTTGACCTCGACAGCCTGCCGCCCCTTTCAGAACAACGCACCAACCAGCGCCATCTGGAGGAAGTCCGCGCCCATCTGCGCGACCCCCTGCGACCGGCCGCCTTTGATTGATATGCACGAATCTGACTGCACACTGCCCATCGGGGTTTTTGATTCCGGCATCGGCGGCCTGACTGTCCTGAAGGCCCTGACCGAAGCCTTGCCCCTGGAAAGCTTTCTCTATCTGGGGGATACGGCGCGCCTGCCTTACGGCACCAAAAGCGCCAAGTCCGTGACCCGCTACGTTCTCCAGACCACGGCACTCTTGAAGGCTCGTGGCGTCAAGCTGCTGGTCATCGCCTGCAACACGGCCACGGGTGTGTCTCTGGAGGCGTTACAACAGGCCTACCCGGACCTGCCGGTCGTCGGTGTCATTCGGCCCGGGGCCGAAGCGGCGTGCCGTACGAGCAAAAACGGGCGCATCGGGGTTATCGGCACGGAAAGTACCGTCAACGCCCGCAGCTACGAGCGCGAGATCCTGCGCATCTGGCCCGACGCCGAGGTTTTCGCCAAGCCCTGCCCCCTTTTCGTGCCCCTGGCCGAGGAAGGTTGGTGCGACGGTCAGATCGCGCGCCTCGTGGCCGAGCGCTATCTGGGCACCTTGGTCAGGGATACGGGCATCGACACCCTGGTCCTCGGGTGCACGCATTTCCCTGTTCTGGCCGCGGCCATCCAGGGTGTGGTGGGTCCGGAGGTGACCCTGGTGGACTCCGCCCGGACCACGGCGGAATTCGTACAGGACATGCTCTTGCGCCGTGACATCTGTTCGACCACCACGGAGCGCCACTTGACTTTTCTGGCCACGGACGGGGCCAGACGTTTTGCCCGTGTCGGCGGGGTGTTCATGCACCATCCCCTGAACCCGGCCGATGTGGAGATCGTGGATCTCTGATGTCCGCCCTGCTCGCCGTGGACGCGGGAGTGCGCACCGGACTTGCCCTGCTGGACCGCGACGGACGCCTTTTGTGGTGCAGGTCGCACAATCTGGGCACCACGGCGCGGCTTAAAAAAGCTGCGGCCCGCGTGCTTTTCGAATTGCCCCGATTGGAGTATCTGGTGGTGGAAGGGGGTGGGCCGACGGCAGGGATCTGGGATCACGCCGCCGCAAGGCGGGGTCTGCCCTGCATGGTCATCCAGGCCCCGGACTGGCGGGAACAATTTTTACTGCCCCGGCAGCGGGTCAGCGGCCAAAAAGCCAAGGCTGCGGCCTGCGCTTTGGTTGCGACGATCCTGCGACGCGAAGGCTGGTCGTCTCCGACCACTCCCGGACATGATGCTGCGGAAGCCGCGCTCATCGGCCTCTGGGCTGCGGTTCAACTCGGATGGCGGGCCATGCCCGCATTAAAATAATAGAGCACGGACAACATGGACAATCTCAACTTCGATCTTCCCGGCATAAGCCCGGTGGGCCTGGACCTCATCACGCTGCTGAATACATCCCAGGCCACGGTCAAGCAGATCGCCGCCCAGGCGCGGCTTGATCCGGTCATCTTCGGGAACATCATCGCCTGCGCCAACTCGCCCATGTACCAGGAAGCCAACAAGTCAACGGACATCCTGACCTCTCTGGTCCGTCTGGGTCAGCGCGAGATCAAGCGCATCGTGTATCAGGTCGTGCTCAGGTCGGCATTTTTTCATGAGTCCACGGAAATCAATGGCATCTTGAATCGGGTCTGGCGGCAGAGCCTGACCGCCAACATCTTCATGCAGAAATTTGTCTCCGCCGCGCCCGGTGCCTACTCGCTGGACGTCGAGGCCATGGAATCTCTGGAGAGCCTGGGGCTCATCCACAATATCGGCTATGTGGTTCTGCTGGTCAATTTTCAGGATCGGTTCCTGGAGTTTTTCAAGCGCTGCGAAGGCCTGGACCTGCCCGGTTTCTTCGAGGAAGAAAGCCGCTGGTTCGACGGATTCGATCATTTTTCGGCAGGATATGGCGTACTCGAAGCCTGGAATTTCCCGCAGCCGATGTGCGAGGTCGTCGCGCAGTACGGCTTTTCCAATGAAATATTTCAGGGCCGCTATCCTGCGCTGCACAATCTCTTGCGCCTGTCCAGGCATGTGATCATGATGATGGACTCCAATTTTCACCCCAAGGTGCCGGCGGATTTTTGGCTCAAAGGCACGGAACTGCCCGCGTCCGAAGTCGATTACGAAGAGATCATCAGCGACGTGCGTCACTGCGTCCAAAGCATCGAGGGTTCGTTCTCATGATGCTTGGTCAAAAGGAATTCAGGACGAGATTGCGTTGCAAAAAATGTCATGGCATGCTGCAGGTGCGTCGGACCTGACGCCTCGTGGAATTGCGC
>Ga0180017_100609_pt1 | contig 10976 bp, 10 predicted proteins | sample KR46_S_MetaG_FD_129674 | JGI IMG/M metagenome (GOLD analysis project Ga0180017, IMG submission 129674) | Groundwater microbial communities from the Olkiluoto Island deep subsurface site, Finland - KR46_S_MetaG | ecosystem: Environmental > Aquatic > Deep subsurface > Groundwater | place: Finland...
CACCTTCGAGTTCATCGCCAACGAGAACCTGAAGGGCGTCCTCCAGACCCGTTACGGCACTGAGCAGTGGGGCCAGAAAAGCTTCGCCATCGGCTCTGGCGACTCCGGCACCAACGACAACACCCAGAACCGCATCACCGTGCGTCAGGCCTACATCGACTTCAACTGGCCCGACACCACCGTGCATGTCCGCGCTGGTTACCAGGGCATCTCCCTGCCTGCTGCCTTTGGCGGCGGCTCCCTGGTCCTGGACGAAGAGATCGGCGCTGCCGTTGTCTCCGGCTCCATGACCGACAACGTCGGCTACCTGGTCGGCTACGCCCGCGCTGCTGACGGCGGTGCCAACACCAATGCCTACATTGACGCTTACGTTGCCGCCCTGCCGATGAGCTTCGAAGGTTTCTCCTTCGCTCCCTTCGGCATGTACGCTCCGATCGGCGACGCCACGACCGCCACCTCCCTGATCGGCTCCAAGATGCAGGGTCTGGCTGCCAACAACGCCACCGACGTGACCGATGGTTCCTTTGACAACGCCTACTGGCTGGGCGCTGCCTTCACCATGGACCTGTTTGATCCCTTCGTCCTGATGGCCGACGTGAACTACGGCACTGTCAAGTCCAGCCGTTCCCAGAACGACCGTTCCGGCTGGCTGTTCGACGCCGCCCTGGAATACAAGGGCTTTGACTTCATGACCCCCGAGCTGTTCTTCGTCTACACCTCTGGTGAAGATGGAAACTCCTCCAAGGGCAATGGCTCCTCCGAGCGCATGCCTGTCCTGGCCGCCCAGAACTGGGCCATCGGCTCCTTCTTCTTCGGTGGTGACCGTCTGCTCATGGGTTCCATCCAGGAGACCAACGACTACATGGGCTTCTGGGCCCTGGGCCTGTCCCTCAAGGACATCCAGTCCTTTGCTGAAGGCCTGACCCACGACGTGCACTTGATCTACGCCAGGGGTACCAACGACAAGAATTCCTTGGACGTTACCGGCGCTGGTGGTTCCAACCACAACTTCACGTACGGTCGTTCCCTCACCGAGAAGGACACCCTGTACGAAATCGACTTCAACACCGGTTACAAGCTGTACGACGAGCTGACCCTGTCCCTGGACCTGGGTTACCTCAACTTGGACACCAAGGAATCCCGTTGGAACAACGTGTCTGGCATGAAGGGCGGCGACGCCTGGAAGATCAGCACCGGTGTGGCCTACAAGTTCTAGTCTGATCCTCTAGACAGACACAATCGACCCAAGTGACACCTGGGGCCGGGGAGTGCAAACCCCGGCCCCTTTCATTTGCCCGGCATCCGTCGCCATTGCCGCCCTCGGCTTGCACCCCTCCCCGCTTCTGGTGCTCGACTTTCCAGCCCTGGTCGGCTATATTATTGTCCCTTGACTGACGCTGCCGTGCCCGGTGCGGCCTGTCGCCATAAGCCATTGCCGAGGTCTTCATGCCGTGCAGAACCCTTGACTATACAAACCTCCAGGACTGGCCCGCCATCGCCACTTGGCTTGACCGGCGCAAAGACCCGGACACCACTGTGGACGGAATCGTCCGGGACATCCTCGCCGCGGTGAAAGACCGGGGCAACGACGCCCTGGTGGAGTACACCCGCACATTCGACTGCCCGAACTTCGACGGCTCCATGCTGCGCGTCCCCAAGGAGGCCATCGACGCAGCCCTGGCCGATCTGCCCAGGGCGGACATCGCCATCCTTGAGGAGGCGATCCGCCGGGTGCGCGACTTCCACGCCAACCAGAAGGAAAAATCCTGGTGGACCACCAGCCCGGACGGGACCATCCTGGGCCAGATGGTCCGCCCGGTGGACCGGGTGGGCCTCTATGTGCCCGGCGGCCAGGGCGGTGAGACCCCGCTCATCTCCAGCCTGATCATGAACGCCATCCCGGCCCAGGTAGCCGGGGTGGAGTCCATAGCCGTGACCTCGCCGCCGCGCGCCGACGCCACCCTGAACCCCTATATTCTGGCCACCGCCGCCCTGCTCGGCCTGGGTGAAATCCACCTCGCCGGTTCCGCCTGGGCCATCGGCGCACTGGCCTACGGCACGCAGACCATCGCCCCGTGCGACGTGCTTGCCGGGCCGGGCAACATCTTCGTGGCCACGGCCAAATCCCAGCTCATCGGACAGGTGGGCATCGACATGGTGGCCGGGCCAAGCGAGATCGTCATCCTGGCCGACAGCTCCGCCACCCCGGCCTGGCTGGCGGCGGACATGCTCTCCCAGGCCGAGCACGACCCGCTGGCTGCCTCCATCCTCGTCACCCCGGATACCGGGCTGGCCGAAGAAGTGCGCCGGGAACTGACGACCCAGTGCACCGCCCTGCCGCGCGGCCAGATCGCGGCCAAATCCCTGGAATCGTGGGGAGGCGTCATCACGGTGCCGGACCTGACCGCCGGGGCCGAGCTGGTCAACCTGCTGGCCCCCGAACACCTGGAACTCGCCCTGGCCGACCCTTGGACCATGCTCGGCTCCATCCGCCACGCCGGGGCCATCTTCATGGGCCACACCTCGCCAGAACCAGTGGGCGACTACTTTGCCGGACCCAACCATGTCCTGCCCACCCTGCGCACCGTGCGCTTTTCCTCGGCCCTGTCGGTCCAGAATTTCTGCAAGAAATCCAGCGTGATCGCCACAAGCCCCGGCTACGTGGCCGAGCACGGGCACAAGATCGCCCGGCTGGCCCGGCTGGAAGGGCTTGAAGCCCACGCCCGCAGCGTGGAATGCCGCACCAAATAGCCATTACAATTATAGAGAGGGAACACCCATGACCGCCGTGATGGAAACCGATTTCAAGGAATACACGCGCATCTCCAGAGGCAAGGTCCGCGATATCTATGCGATAGATGCCGACACCCTGCTGCTGGTGACCACGGACCGCATCTCCGCCTTTGACGTGGTCATGCCCGACCCCATTGAGGACAAGGGCAAAATCCTCAACCAGATCACCCTGTTCTGGATGGACATGATGCGTGATCTGGTGCCCAACCACATCATCGCCACCAACGTGGACGACTATCCCGAGCCGCTTCGCAAATACAAGGCCGAGTTGCAGGATCGCAGCGTGCTGGTCAAGAGAGCCAAGCCCCTGCCCATCGAGTGCATCGTGCGCGGCTTCATCACCGGCTCAGGCTGGAAGGACTACCAGAAGACTGGGCAGGTCTGCGGCCACGCGCTGCCAGCCAATCTCAAGGAATCCGAGATGCTTGAGACGCCGCTTTTCACCCCCTCCACCAAGGCGGACCTGGGCGACCACGACGAGAACATCACCCTGGACACGGCGGCCCAGCTCATCGGCGCGGACCTGATGCGCACTGTCGAAACCCTGGCCATCGCCATCTACAGCCGCGCCCGCGACTACGCCCGGCTGCGCGGCATCATCATCGCGGACACCAAGTTCGAGTTCGGCATGGTCGGCGACCAGCTCATCCTCATCGACGAGGTGCTGACCCCGGACTCGTCGCGCTTCTGGCCTGTGGAAGGATACGCGCCCGGCGCGTCGCAGCCGAGCTTTGACAAGCAGTATTTCCGCGACTGGCTGGAGGAGATCGGCTTCAACAAGCAGCCCCCGGCCCCGCGCGTGCCGCCGGAGATCGCCGAGAGCACCCGCGCCAAGTACATGGAAGCATACGCCCTGCTCACGGGCGGGGAACTCAAGCTTTAGGAGGCCCGTCATGCCCGAATGGCTCCAACTCGTCGGTCTGGTCGTCCTCGGCCTCGTTTTCGGTCGCTTCGTCCGAGGCAAACTCGGCGGCGGCTGAGGCCCGAGCAACAACTCGTGCGGCTGGAAGCCGCCCAAATCCGGGAAATCCGAAGAAAAAGACAAAAAATAGCCGGGACGTCCGCGTCGTGACCCAGGACGATGGGCCACTTGACAGCAGCGCGGAATGAAACTATAAGTCCCCCCTTGCCTTGCTCTCTTCTTTGATTGAGGAGGGCCAATGACCAAAAGGAGTACCATTATGGCTAACAACTACGAGACGCTCGTGCTTCTCTCTCCCGAGTTGGCTGAGGAAAACAGGAAAGGCATCCTGGACCTCCTCACCTCCATCGTGGAGCGCGAAGGCGGCAACATGGTCGAAACCGACGACTGGGGCCTGCGCCAGCTGGCCTACCCTGTCCAGAAGCAGACCCGCGGATACTATGTGCGACTGGTCTATGACGCCCCCGGAAATCTGGTGGCCGAGCTTGAACGCAACATCCGCATCACCGACGGCATCTTCAAGTTCATGACCGTCAAACTGGCTGCCTAGGAGGTTTCACCATGGCATTTCGCAAGAAATTCACCCCGAGGAAGAAGTTCTGCCGCTTCTGCGCGGACCAGGAACTGCCCCTTGACTACAAGCGCACCGACATCCTTCGTGATTTCGTGACCGAGCGCGGCAAGATCATTGCCCGCCGCATCACCGGCACCTGCGCCAAGCATCAGCGCCGACTGACCAACGAGATCAAGCGCGCCCGTCAAATGGCCCTTCTGTTCTACACCACCGTTCACAGCACCGATGTGAAGAAACGGAGCTCCATGTAGGAGGAGGACTGATGAAACTTATATTACGCGCTGATGTCGATGCCCTGGGTCGGCTCGGAGAAATCGTTACTGTCAAGGCCGGCTATGGCCGCAACTACCTGATCCCTCAGGGACTTGCCAAGCCCGCCACCCCCGCCAACCTCAAGGCTTTTGAGCTCGAGCGCCGCAAGCTGCAGGAGAATGCCAATTCCCTGCGCGCCCAGGCCCAGGGCCTGGCCGATCGCATCGCCGCCACGCCCCTCACCATCGAAGTGCGCGTGGGCGAAGGCGACAAGCTCTACGGTTCGGTCACGTCCACCAACATCGGCGACGTGCTTGAGGCCGCAGGCATCAACATCGACCGCAGGAAGATCGTCCTGTCCGACCCCATCCGCTCGCTTGGCGAGTACGAGGTCGAGGTCAAGCTGCACCCCGACGTTCACGGCGAGCTGAAGCTCTCTGTCGTCCGCCACGGCGCTTCCATCATCGAAGAAACTGCTCCGGCGGCCAAGGGATCCGTTGCTAAAGATGCACAGTCCGAAGACGCCGAAACAGCAGAGGCCTAGAGCAGGCCAGTACGACTCACATTCGGAAGAGGCCCTAGAAAGGGCCTCTTCCGATCTCTTACGCAAACTCCCCCCACAGAATCTCGAAGCGGAACAAGCTGTTATAGGCGGCGTGTTCCAGTCAAACACCATGTTCCACGAACTGGTGGACATCATTGACGCCGACGATTTCTACTCCCCGGCGCACCGGACCATCTTCCAGGCCTTCATCGAACTCTACAACAGGCAAAAACCCATCGATCTGGTCACGGTCAAGGACCAGCTCGAAACCTCGGGCACCCTTGAGACCATCGGCGGCCCGGTCTATCTCTTCGAGCTGGCGGACTCGGTGTTCAGCGCGGCCAACGCCATGCACCACGCCAAGATCGTCCGCGACAAGGCGATCCTGCGCCGCCTCATCGACGCCTCAAGCACCATCATCACCAACTGCTACGAGGCGGGCGATGTCGATGAACTGCTGGGCGAATCCGAAAAGCAGATATTCAACATCGCCCAGTCCAAGGGCAACGCCAACCAGATCGACAGCAAGCGGCTGCTCGACCGGGTGTTCGAGGACCTGACCCGAAAATACGAGAACAAGTCGGCCATCACCGGCATCGCCACCCACTACCACGCCTTTGACGCCATGACCGCCGGGCTCCAGAAGTCGGATCTGATCATCATGGCCGGGCGTCCCTCCATGGGCAAGACCGCCTTTGCCCTCAATGTGGCCCTGCGCGCCGCGGCCCGGTCCGAGACCCCCACGGTCATCTTTTCCCTCGAAATGAGCATGGAGCAGCTCATGACCCGCCTGCTGGCAGTGCAGGCCAAGGTGGGGCTGCAAAACCTGCGTACCGGCTACCTCGACGACCAGGACTGGCAAAAACTCTACGCCGCGGGCGACATTCTGTCCCAGGCCCCCATCTTCATCGACGACACGCCCGCCCTCTCCACCCTGGAACTCCAGGCGCGCTGCCGCCGCCTCAAGGCCGAGCACAACCTCGGGCTGGTCATCGTGGACTACCTCCAGCTCATGCGCGCCAGCAACCGCACCGACTCGCGCGAGCAGGAGATCTCGGAAATCTCCCGGAGCATGAAGGCCCTGGCCAAGGAACTCAACCTTCCGGTCATCGCCCTCTCCCAGCTCAACCGCAAGGTGGAGGAGCGCACGGACAAGCGGCCCATGATGGCCGACCTGCGCGAATCGGGCGCCATTGAGCAGGACGCGGACATCATCGTCTTCCTCTACCGCGACGCCGCCTACAACAAGAGCGAGGACAACCCGCTGAAAAACCATGCGGAAATCATCATCGCTAAGCAGCGTAACGGCCCTGTGGGCAAGTGTGAACTCTTCTTCCAGAAGGAATTCACCCTGTTCGAAAACATGGACGCCACCCCGTATCCCTCGGAACTCCCGGAAGGGATCTAACTCCAACCCAATGAAAAACATGTATTTCGATTCAGTTGAAGCCATGGACCGCGCAGACCTGGAAGCACTCCAGGCCCGGCGACTCAGAGACACCCTTGCCATCGCCCGCCAATCGCCCTTCTACAAGGAGCGCTTGGCCGGATTTGATGCCGAGAGCATCCGCACCCCTGCCGACATCACTTCGTTGCCCTTCACCACCAAGGACGACCTGCGCAGCCAGTATCCCTGCGGCATGCTCGCCCGGCCTCTGGAGGATTTCGTCCGGCTGCACGCCTCGTCCGGCACCACGGGCACGCCCACGGCGGTCTTCTACACCCAGAAGGATCTCGAGACCTGGGCAGACCTCATGGCGCGCTCCATGTACGCCTGCGGCTGCCGCAGGTCCGACGTGCTCCAGAACATGTCCGGCTACGGCCTGTTCACGGGCGGGCTGGGCATCCACTACGGGTCCGAGCGTTTGGGCATGCTGACCATCCCGGCGGGCGCGGGCAACACCCGGCGACAGATCAAGCTCATCCGCGACTTCAACGTCACGGTCATGCACATCATCCCCTCCTTTGCCCTCTATTTCGCCCAGAAGGTGCGCGAGGAAGGGTTCGACACCGCGGACATGCCCTGGCGCATCGCCCTCATCGGCGCGGAGCCGCACACCGAGGAGGCCCGACGCAAGATCGAGGAGATGATGCACATCAAGGCGTACAACTCCTACGGCCTGTCCGAAATGAACGGCCCGGGCGTGGCCTTCGAGTGTCTGCACCAGACCGGCATGCACCTCTGGGAGGACGCCTACATCGCCGAGATCATCAACCCCGAGACTGGCGAACACGTGGCCGAAGGCGAGATCGGAGAGTTGGTCATGACCACCCTGACCCGCGAGGGCATGCCCATCATCCGCTACCGCACCCGCGACCTGACCCGCTTCATTCCGGGCCAGTGCGCCTGTGGCCGCACCCATCGCCGCATCGACCGCATCGCGGGCCGGGCCGACGACATGATCATCCTCAAGGGCGTGAACATCTACCCCATGCAGATCGAGCAGTGCCTGATGGCCATGCCCGAGGTGGGCCAGAACTACCTCATCGAGCTGGTGACCGAGGGCGTGTCCGACCAGATGAAGGTCAAGGTGGAGATCAAGAACGAATATTTCGTGGAAGACATGCGCTCGTTGCAGGGGCTTCAGAAACGGATCGCCAAGAACCTGTGCAACGAGATCCTGCTCACCCCGCGCGTGGAGCTGGTCCAGCACGACACCATTCCCAAGGCCGAGGGCAAGGCCGTGCGCGTCATCGACAACCGGAACAAGGACTAACCCGTGGCCTACGTCTGGGCGACCCTCGCCATCCTGTCCCTGCTCCTGTCGCAGGTGCTACAGATCGCCAGCATGCCCGCCAACTGGGTGGCTCTGGGGATCGTGGCCCTGTGGAAATGGCTCCACCCCGCATCCATGGACTGGACCTTCGTCATCATCCTGGCCGTGCTCGCCCTCCTGGCCGAGGTGCTCGAATTCGGCCTCCAGGCATGGGGCGCGGACCGCTACGGCGCAACCCGGCGCGGCAACTTCGGCGGCATTGTCGGGGCCGTGGTCGGCGCCATTCTGGGCGTGCCCTTTCTTTTTGGCCTGGGCGCGCTGCCCGGTGCGCTGGCCGGCGCATACCTCGGCTGCCTGCTGGTGGAGATGCCGGGCCGCAGCCGGACCGAGGCGTTGCGCGCAGCCAAGGGGGCGTTCGTGGGCAAGGCCCTCGGCTTCACGGTCAAGACCGCCGTGGGCGCGGCCATGGTCATCCTCGCCATTCCCCGCATCTGGCCCTGAGCCCCTCCATGGCCTGACAGGCTGCCTTCCCACATTTGGCTTGCGCGACGCCGGGTTTTGAGCGACTTTGTGGGGCCGTTTGCGGCGATCCCAGACCAGAGAACCTCTTTCAGCCGGGTGATGCTATGACTGCCGATCTCTTCCCCACCTATCGCGGACGCATGGAATACTTCTGTCTCGGATGCGGCCAGCGGTACCCCGCCGACGAGTTGTATTACACCTGCCCCGAGTGCGGCGGCGTGTTCCTGCTCGACAACCTCGACTTCAACGAACTGAAGAAGACGCCGGGCGAAGAGTGGCGAAGAATCTTCGACGCGCGCGCTGCCTCCAAGCGCACCGCGCTGCGCGGCGTGTTCCGGTTCTACGAACTGATGGCTCCGGTGCTGGAGGAGGAGGACATAGTCTACCTGGGTGAGGGCAACACCCCGCTGGTGGAATCATCCCCAGGGCTCAACGCGGCCACGGGTCTGCGCACCGCCTACAAGAACGATGGCCAGAACCCGTCCGCGTCTTTCAAGGACCGGGGCATGGCCTGTGGCTTCTCCTACCTGCGCGCCCTCATCCGCAAGCACGGCTGGGACTCCATCCTCACGGTCTGCGCCTCCACGGGCGACACCTCGGCGGCTGCGGCCCTCTACGCCTCTTATGTGGGCGGGGCCATCACCTCGGTGGTCATCCTGCCCCACGGCAAGGTCACCCCGGCCCAGCTCGCCCAGCCGCTCGGCTCGGGCGCGGTGGTGCTCGAAGTGCCGGGCGTGTTCGACGACTGCATGAAGGTGGTCGAGCATCTGGCCGACAACTACCGCGTGGCCCTGCTCAACTCCAAGAACGCCTGGCGCATCCTCGGCCAGGAATCCTACGCCTTTGAGGTCGCCCAGTGGTTCGACTGGGATTTGCGCGACACATGCATCTTCGTGCCCATCGGCAACGCGGGCAACATCACGGCCATCATGGCCGGATTCCTCAAGCTTCACGAACTTGACGTCATCACCAGCCTGCCGCGCATCTTCGGCGTCCAGTCGCACCATGCGGACCCGGTCTACCGCTACTACGCCGTGGACGACCCCAAGGAGCGGCACTACCGCCCCGTGACCGTGACCCCGTCCGTGGCCCAGGCGGCCATGATCGGCAACCCGGTCTCCTTCCCGCGCGTGCGCCACTTTGCCGAGAAATTCGAGGCCGTGGCAGGTGCCGACGCCTTCCAGGTGATCCAGGTGACCGAGCAGCAGATCATGGATTCCATGATCCAGGCCAACCGCAACGGACACATCGCCTGTACCCAGGGTGGCGAATCCTTTGCCGGGGCCAAGCGCGCCCTGGAGCTTGGGCTGGTCTCGCCCGACGAACTGTGCGTGCTCGACTCCACGGCCCACCAGCTCAAGTTTGTGGATTTCCAGACCATGTATTTCGAAAACGCCTTCCCGCCGGAGTTTGAGGTGGTGCCGGACATGGCCCTGGCCAACAAGCCCGCGCTGGTCATCTCGCCCGAGGACAAGGCGCGCCTCTCGCCCGAGGAATTCACCCGGACCACGGCGGAGAACATCGTCGCCCGGCTGGGACTGGAGAAGAAGTAGGACCGGCCATGCCCAAGAAATACCGCGCCGACCATCTGCTGGCGGCATCCGGCCTCGTGGAGAGCCGCGAGAAGGCCAAGCGTCTGATCATGGCAGGCGAGGTCCACTCTCTGGACCGGGGCCAGAAGATCCCGGTGTCCAAACCCGGCCAGCAGTTCGACGAGGACACCGAATTCGTGGTTCCCGGCGATGACTGTTATGTATCGCGCGGGGCGCACAAGCTGCTCACGGCCATTGAGGAGTTCGGCCTCGACTTCGCTGGCGCGGTGGCCCTGGACGCCGGAGCCTCCACCGGCGGCTTCACCGACTGCCTGCTCCAGCACGGAGCGGTGCGCGTCTACGCGGCGGATGTAGGCTACGGCCAGCTCCACGAGAAACTCAGGCAGGACGCCAGGGTCATCAACCTGGAGCGGACCAACGTGCGCCACGCCGGACCGGATCTCATCCCGGAGCCGGTGGATGTGGTGGTGGCTGATGTCTCTTTCATCTCCCTGACCAAGATCCTGCCCGCGTGCCTGCAGTTTCTGCGGCCCGGCGGCGAGGTGGTGGCGCTCATCAAACCGCAGTTCGAACTGGGACCGGGCCAGACCGACAAGGGCGTGGTCCGCGACGAGACCCTGAGACAGAAGGCCGTGGACATGGTGACCGGATTCTGCCGCGACGAGTTGGGATTGACCGTGGCAGGCGTAGTCCCCTCGTGCATTCTCGGCCCCAAGGGCAACCAGGAATATCTGGCCTACATGAAAAGACTTGCCTGATCCCCCGGACCCGGCGTACCAGTCTCGCATCCAACAAATTCAATCCATTCGGGAAGAGCATGTTCCAGGGACTCGTCTACGCCGTCATCTCTGCCGTGGCCTTCGGCTCCCTGGCCGTCCTGGTCAAGCTCGGCTACGACGCGGGCCTTTCGGGCAGCGAGATGATGCAGTACCGCTTCACCTACGCCGTCGTCGTTCTCGGCACGTTCATGCTCCTGCGCGACCGCTCGCTCCTGGTTATCTCCCGCTCCGGGCTGGCCCGGTGCGCCCTGCTCGGCCTGGTCGTCTACTGGCTCCAGACCACATGCTTTGTCCGGGCCCTTGAGACCATACCCGCCTCC
>Ga0180017_100611_pt1 | contig 10962 bp, 10 predicted proteins | sample KR46_S_MetaG_FD_129674 | JGI IMG/M metagenome (GOLD analysis project Ga0180017, IMG submission 129674) | Groundwater microbial communities from the Olkiluoto Island deep subsurface site, Finland - KR46_S_MetaG | ecosystem: Environmental > Aquatic > Deep subsurface > Groundwater | place: Finland...
GGCATCCTGAAAAACCACCTGCACGGCCCGCCTGAGCTTGGGGGAAAGGGTTTTGCAACCGGTCACGTCCTGGCCGAGAATCCTGACGTTTCCGGCATCAGGGGCTTCCAGGCCGAGCATGATCCGGCCAAGGGTGCTCTTGCCGCTGCCGCTCCTGCCCACCAGCCCAAGGCACTCCCCGGCACGCAGGGAGAGGCTGACTCCCTTGAGAACGGCCATGCGCTCCTGCTTGCTGAAGAATCCCCCGCGACCATATGTTTTCGTGACATTATCGAGCTTGATGACAGGCATGGCTGTGGCTCCCTTGGTACTGCCCGGAGAATTGCAGGTGTGTGGCGATCAGTTCCCTGGTGTAGTCATGCCGGGGTGATCGAAAGATGTCGTCCACGGTGCCGCGTTCAATGATGCCGCCCTGGTGCATGACGGCAACGTCATCGGCCAGACGGGCGATCACGCCGAGATCGTGGGTGACCAGCAGCATCCCCATCCCCCGCCGACACTTGAGCCCGGCCAGCAGATCAAGCACCCGCGCCTGGGCCACGGTGTCGAGGTCGGTGGTCGGCTCGTCCGCGATGAGGAACGGAGCCTCAAGGATGAGGGCCAGGGCCACCATCACGCGCTGGAGCATGCCCCCGCTCATCTGAAACGGGTACAGGCCCGGCACCGGTCCGGGATCGGCGAACCCGACCTCTCCCAACGCTTCCAGCATTCGCCGGTCAGTGTCCGGGCCAAGCATGCCGTGCGCCGCGAGGGTTTCCCTGAAATGGGTGCGGATGGTGAAGACCGGATCGAAGCAGCTCATGGGGTTTTGCAGGATCATGCCCACCTTGCGTCCGCGGATGTTCCGTCTGCTGGCCCGACTGTCGAGGGCCACGCCCTCCACGAGGATGCCCCCATCCATGGTGAGGCCCTCGGGCAGCAGATCCAGCACCGAGAGGCAGGTCAGGGACTTGCCGCTGCCGCTGGCCCCGACGAGGCCCATAACCCGTCCAGGCATGGCCGAGAAGCTAATGCCGGAAATCAGCTCCTTGCCCGCGGCGCGGACACGCAGGTCCTGAACCTCCAGAAAAGGCGTGGTCATCGGATATCCTCCTGCACGGCCAAGGCCGGGTCAAAGGAATCCCTGAGCGCATCGCCCAGCAGGTTGAAGGCCATGACCGTGACAAAGATCATCCCGCCCGGAAGCATGATGAGCAGGGGATGCGTCCATATGAATTGCCGCGCGTCGCTGATCATGACCCCCCACTCGGGCATGGGCGGCGTGACGCCGAGGCCGAGGAAGGAAAGGCCGGACACATGGAGCATCATGTGGCCGATGTCCAAGGTACACAATATGAGCAACTGCGCGATGATCGGCGGCAGGATGTGGCGCACGACCGTTTTGAAACGGCCTGTCCCGGCCACCTTGGCCGCGAGGACATAGTCCCGGTTTTTCAGGGAAAGCACCATGCTGCGGATGATGCGGGCGTACCAGGCCCAGTGGGTGAGGGCGACGGCGATGATGACGTTGACCATGCCCGTTCCAAGCACGCCGATGAGGAACATGGCGAGAATGAAGGTGGGAAAGGTGAGGAAGACATCGCAGAATCGCATCAGCGAGGAGTCCACCGCGCCTCCCGCGTAGCCCGAGATTGTGCCGATGGTGAATCCGAGAACCAGGACGATGCCCATAATCGCGGCCACGGAGCCTATGGAAGTCTGGGTTCCGTAGACCAGCCGCGAGAGGACGTCCCGGCCCAGATGGTCGCAACCCAGCGGGTGTGCCGCCGAGGGCGGGGCAAACTTGTTCTCCAGGACCACGGCGGATGGGTCGTCGGGCGCGATGACCGGGGCAAAGAGAGCTGTCGCGATCACGGCCACGGCCAACATCGAGGCCAGGACAAGGACGCCCCGTTTCCGGATCGTGCGAAAAAGATCGCCTGCGTTCATCGTTCGCCGCCTCCTTCGAGTCGGATTCTCGGATCGAGCCATGCATAGAGGATGTCCACGCCAAGGTTCATCAGGACAAAAATGCTCGTCATGATGAGGATGAAGCACTGCATGACTGGATAATCCCTGTTGTAGATGGCGGATACGGCAAATCGGCCAACGCCCGGCCAGGAGAAGATGCTCTCGGCGACCACCGCGCCGCCGAACAGCTCGCCCACGTGCATGCCGATGGCGGTTATGATCGGGATCAGCGAATTGACCAGGACATGACGCCCGACAACCACCCGCTCCGGCAGCCCCCTGACCCGTGCGTAGAGCACGTAGCGGGCGTGCATGTTGTCGAGCATGTTGCCGCGTATGAGCCGGGTGTTGATGGCCATGGACATGAGGGACATGGACACGGCGGGCATGATCATGTGGTCAAGCCCGCCCATGCCCAGCGGCGGCAGCCAGCCGAGCTGGATAGAAAACAGCCACACCAGGATGAAGCCGAGCCAGAATCCGGGCATGGACACCCCGGCAAAGGCGAACGCGCGGGTAAGATGGTCGGGCAGGCGATCCTTTTCCAGCGCGGACCAGATGCCCAGGGGCAGGCTGATGATCAGGGTCAGCAGCAGGGAGAACCCGGCAAGCTTCAACGTGTTGGGCAGATAGAAGAGGATTTCTCCGAGCACGGGAAGGCCGGTCACGTAGGAGCGACCAAAATCCATGGTCACGGCCTTGCCCAACCACTGGACGTATTGCACAGGCAGGGGGAGATCCAGGCCGAGTTCCTGTCTGGCCACCTCCAGCGCCGCATCGGTGGGCGGGATGTTGGAAAGCCGGAGGTAGGACATGGCCGGATCGCCCTGGCCAAGCCGCAGGATCAGGAAGACCACGATCGAGACGGCCAGCAGCATGGGAACGAGGATGAGCAGCCGCTTGACGATGTATCGCAGCATCTACCGCTCCCAGTGCATGTTTTCAAAGGGGAATTCGTACTTGGTCGGCCCGAATTCCACGCCCCTGAGTTGCGGCCTGTGCACGGTGATGTTGGTCATGTAGGACAGGGGCAGATAGACGGCCTGCTCGTGCAGCGTCGTCAGGATGTCGCGGTACAAATCCTGGCGCGTCTGCTCGTCCACGCTGATGAGCACATCGCCGATCTTGCGGTCAATCTCCTTTTTCATGGGCAGTCCAAGTTGGGCCTGATAGTCCGCATGGGCTGGCTGGCGCATGGAGCTGCAAAAGGAGTGGGGATCGTAGGGAGCGCCCCAGGTGTCGCCGAAAATCATGCCAAACTCGCCGCTCTTCTGACGGGTGAGGAACGAGTCCATCTCCTCGCCCACGAGCCGGACCTTGATGCCCAGCCGTCTCAGGTCTCCCTGGATGACCTCGGCCACGGACTTCTGCAGGGTGTCGTTCCCGACAAAGCAGATGTCCAGGGCCAGTTCCCTGCCGTCCCTGGTCAGGTATTCCGCGCCTTTTTCACGCTTCCACCCCGCTGCCTCAAGCAGGGCCGCGGCCTTTTGCCCGTCATGTTCAAATGGGGAGAGGCCGAGATCGCAATAGGGCATGTCCGGCGAAAAGAGCGTGTCGGCCTGCGGCTCGACACCAAGGAAGAGATGCTTGACGATGGCCGCCTTGGCGACCCCGTGCAGAATGGCCTGGCGCACGGCAAGGTCGTTGGTGGGGAACAGGTTGCTGTTGATGGCCAGCACCCGGGTCGCCTGAGGATGGGAGATGGCGGTTTCCAGATTGCCCATGGCGGCGAAACGGTTGAAGGTGTCAATGCCGATCTGGCCACTCCCGTGCCCGCCAGAGCCAAAGATCAGGTCGATTTCTCCGGTTTCAAAGGCGATGGCCCGCCCGTCCGAGTCGGGGATGACCTTGACCATCAGGCGCTTGAAGGTCGGCTTGGTTCCCCAGTAGAGATCATTTGATTCGAACAGGTCATGTTCCCCTTTGCGGGTTTCCACGAGCTTCCAGGGGCCGGTGCCGATGGGAGCCTTGATCGACGTGGCCGTGTCGCCGCCGTCAGGGAAGCCCGAGGGGGCCAGGAAACGCATGGGCCTGATGAGACACAGCTCCTGGAGGGTCGGGTAATAAGCGTTTTTGAGCGAAAGCTCGAAGGTGTGGCTGTCCACGACCTTGGTCTGCGCGATCTGGGCGATAAATTCGAGCCAGTCGTGCCGGTGGGCGCTCTTCAGTACGGCGTCGAAATTCATTTTCACGGCGGCTGCGTCAAAGGGGGTGCCGTCCGAGAAACGGACACCCTTGCGCAGGTGGAACGTATACACCTTGCCATCCGCAGAGATGTCCCAGGATTCTGCCAGCCAGGGAACGACTGTTCCCCCCTTGGCATACCGGACAAGGGGTTCGTAAACCATTGCCTGCGCGAACATCTGGTTCGGCGAATAGGCATGGGGATTCAACGGACCCACGTTGGCCGACCAGGAATAATTCAGCGTATCGCTCTGGGCCCCATGCGCCGAGCCCGGCAATACCATGATAGAAGCGAGGAGCAATGACGCGGCCAGAAATTTAAAACAGGCTTTCTTCATGACATCAATCCTTAATTCATATTAGTTTAAAGCATATGAAAATAGAAATAGTGGCACAACCTACTGACTCTTTTCTGTCGTGTCAATTGCTCCGACTCTGATATTGGGAGTGTTCATGCCCCCCCAAGGTGCCCTCGGAAAACGGCCTCGCTGTCGGTCAAGCAGTCGCGAGGCAGCGGGCGGAAAACCCCATGCTACGCTTTCCCGGATTCCCGGAAACGACTTTCGGGAACAAAACCAGGGAGCAAGCATGCATTCCATCTATTCCTGCACAGTGCAGCACGATGTCCAGGGGCGGTCCATCCGTTGGACCTATGCCCACGACAAACAGGGGATGCGCATCCTCTGGAACAACGGCGGCAACTACACGCGCTACGAATATGCCCCGGACCATCGCCTGCTCCGAGCCACCCGCGAATGGAACAATAGGCACTTCCGGCAATTTCTTGGTGGTTGGCCAGAGATTGTGGAATCCCACTGCCCTCTGGGCGGCAAAATCAACAGGGGACATCTTTTCATGTGGCCCGCTCGTTGTACTCGCTGAGGTATTCTAGTGAAAACAACCACAAAGGTTTGCTGCCGCAGGGCATGCAAAAGAACGATTCTCTCTGAGCCGGACTGCCGATCCCGACCTGGGGGCTGCCCTCCTGAACAAGGGCTTCCTAGACGCTTACTTTTGCCGCTCCATGTCGGCTTGGCTTACTGTTTCATTTCCACAAAGGGGGGGCCATCCATCAAGCATGAGCAAATGTTGGCGAGGTCGAAGAGACTGTTTCGGCTGGCTCATTTTCAATCAAATGCGTTGATTATAATTGACTCTTCCCACCTGGAAGTGCTCAAAATGTACAATAGGCACCCAGATGGGTGCGCTGACGGTGTCGTCTGGTTTGACCACATTGAAATGCGGACTTGAAGTATGGACTATGAGCTGAGGTCGGAGTCATAACCGGTTTTCACGCTGCAAAATCGGTATTATCTGGAGGATTACATGAGGCTGGCACCAAAATTTCTGTTACCGACTTTTGCTTTGATCATCATCGGCATGATCCTCACAACATGGCTAATATGCCAGCAGAGCACGGAGTCGATATCATCAAATGTCATAACAAATGCCGAAAACACGGTCGGCAGCCTGAACTCGGCCATAGAGTTGTGGGTACAGGGCGTACAAAGTGAAGTCATAGCTCTCTCCGGCACAAGTGATATTATAGACCTGCTGTCTCATGATTCAGACAACCCTGCTGTCGTTGATAAAGCCATTTCATTACTCGATGGCGTCTTGTCGCGAAATCCAACAGCGAACAGCGTACTTATCGTTTCTAGTACGGGCATTGTCAAAGGGACCACCAACAAGGAAATGGTGAACGCCGACTTCTCCAATCGGCAATGGTTCCAGGAAACCGCCAAAGGCAATGACTATATCTCACCACCAGTCTTCAGCCCACAGTTAAAAAAATACGTCTTCGTCGTTACTTCGCCTATATACAACGAAGGTGAAATTGTCGGGGTGCTCTCTGCAGGTGTTGAAATCGAGAAATTTGCTGAAAAATTTATCCTGACAAGAGCTTCGGCAGAGTCATATCCTTTCATACTGGCCCCTGATGGCGTTGTGCTGGCCCATCCCAACACTGATCTGGTTGCAAAAAAGAATATATTTACTGAGGAGACGTACGGTCCGTACATTGCAAACAACAAGAAAGGCATACAAAACACTGTCTCCCTTGGTGTGGAAAAATTTATCGTTTTCGAAAAATCCCCGCTGCTTGATTGGACCACTGTCATGGCTGTCGATAAGGATGTCGCATTCGCCTCTGCGCGTTCTCTTGGATTACTCATCATATGCTTGGCCATAGGACAAGTTGTCGTCCTGGTTTTGGGTATCTGGCTTCTCCTTTTCTCGAACATCTTGCGGCCAATTAAAGACTTGGTCGCCACGGCAAAGCGCATTGCAGAGGGTTCCCTGGATACAGCCATAGATGCTGACCGCGCCGATGAGATTGGAGATTTGCAGAGGGCCTTGGCCTTTATGGTGGAACAATTGAGTCAGGTCGTTTCCGAGGTTGACGCCACGACCGACAACGTCGCCCTGGGCAGTAAGGAACTGGCAGGCATGGCTCAAAACCTTTCTCAGGGGGCGATGGAGCAGGCGGCATCGATTGAAAGAATTTCGGCTTCCATGGAGCAAATGGCCGACAGAATCAACAGCAGCACGAGCAATGCTCATGAGACTGAAAGCATAGCCTCCAAGGCCGCCCAAGACGCCCGGGAGAGTGGCAAGGCCGTCATGGGAGCCGTTAGCGCCATGACGAATATCGCCGAAAAAATAACCGTTATTGAAGAGATCGCCAGACAAACCAACTTGCTTGCGCTCAATGCGGCCATTGAGGCGGCTCGAGCAGGAGAAAGCGGCAAGGGTTTCGCAGTGGTCGCTGCCGAAGTGCGCAAGTTGGCCGAGCGAAGCGGATCTGCAGCCAATGAGATAAGCGAGCTTTCCCGCAGCACGGTCGGTGCCGCACGTGCAGCGGGCGAGATGCTCGATCAGCTGGTGCCCAATATAGAAAAAACAGCTGATCTTGTTCAGGAGATCGCAGCCGGAAGCAATGAGCAGAGGGCTGGCGCCGAGCAGATACATTCGGAAATTTCCAAGCTCGATTCCCTCAGCCAGCAGAACGCTTCGGCCTCAGAAGAGATGGGGGCCACCAGTGAACAGCTTGCAGCCAACGGCAAACGACTTCAGGAGGCCATGAGCTACTTCCGTTTGGACGGGAGTGTGGACATTCAGCCTCGCGGGGTCAAACCGATTCCGCTGCCAGGAGAGCAGGTTGATGACGCTTTTTGATCGGCACCAATCTCGGGCGGAGATCAAGATGGCGGCTCCAGAAGGATAAGGCGATCATCTTCGCGAAAATGGAAGTTCCCGAAAACATCGACGGGAAACACATCATAAGCTTTTTTTTGAGAAGCATGCAGCCAAAGCACAAGCCGTCAAGACGGATGGGCTGGCGGCCTTCTTTTTTCAAACAGACAGGCCATGAGCCCCCAGCGAGGTCTATCCCAAAAGAGATCTGTACGGCTCGAAGACTCGCCCACGGCCAGTTAGCGGCAGCAATCGGGGATTTTTAACAGCCGGACTAGAACTTCTCGCGGCGGATGCGGATGGTGAGACCCTTGCCGCGGAGGTGGCTGGCAAGGCGTTCGGCGCGCTGGAGGCTGGGCACGGTGCTGATCACGAGCTGGGCCGTGCCTGCTTCGTCCCAGACCCAGATGTTTTCGGCCAGGACCAGTCCGCTGGCCCGGACCTCTTCCAGCAGCCGGTCGCGGGCCGCGTCACGGGCGCTTAAGGATTCGTCGTCCAGCGGCTCGCCGCAGACAAGCACCCACCAGCCCAGGGGGCGCACCTCGGGGTCGGTCTCCTCGCCGAAGCTGCGCCCTATCTCGTCCGCCTGCCCCCGGCGCACCGAGGCGGTCATGCGCCGGATGCAATCCTCGACCAGGACGATGGTTTCGGCTCCGCCAGGGAGGCCTTGCCGTTGCAGCGGTCCGGTTATCTGATATTTCTCAATTTTACGTCCCATTGCGCCACTCTAATCCGCCCGGACGCGGGACGCAAGGGGGTTATATCACCATTCCGGCGCTTTCGCCCCCTTGCACGGACACTGCCCGCCGTGTATCCAGGTGGCATGGTCATCCTTTCGAGCAGCCACGTCAGACGCACCCCGGCAATCCGGCTCCTGCGCGCCGTCATCGGAGCGGTGGCAGTGGCGCTCATCATCTGGGGGCTGTCCATGGCCCCCTACGACATCATGCGCGCCGAGCGGTTCCGCATCTACGGCGAGACGCGCACCTTCGGGATCGTCACCGCTGTCCGGACCGAGGCAGGCACACGGGACGGCGCGCGATTCTTCATCGATTACAAATATGTGGATTCAGACGGTCTGGCCCGGCACCATACGGCCCGGCTGCCGCACGATCTCTGGCTGCGATACCGGCCCGGCTCGCGCGTCGAGGTGCTCTTCACCCGCCAGCGGCCAGAACTCGCCCGTGTGCCCCACGAGATAGAGCCACCCTTCCAGCTCTGGCTGCGGCGCATGCTCGACTGACCTGGGGCTGGTCTGCACGGGACGGAGAGTTTTGGCTGTTCCGGGGGCTAGAGGTCCAGCTTGAGCGGCTTGACGGGTGCGGACGCAGTGCCGGGCGTGGGTCTGGGCTTGCCCGCAAAGACCCTGGGTTCCACCTGCTTGACGATCTTCTGCGCCTCGGAGTTCAAGGGGTTGCGCTCCAGGGCGGCCTGGGCGTTCTTGTGGGCTTCGCCCCACTCGCGCTTGCCCAGATGAAGCTTGGCAAGCCGCAGATACAACCCCTCGCTGGGGCCGAGGCGGCGCATGGCCTCCTTGACCGCATCCATGGCCTTGGGCGCATCGTTCATCCCCTCGTAGCAGAGGATGAGGGCGTTGTGGGCGCGCGTGTCGTTGGGAGAGGTCTCCAGGGCCTTGGCCAGATATTCCACCGCCTCGGAAAACATGCCGAACATGGCCATCCTGTTGCCGATGTCCGAGTTTATCCCTTCTATATCCTGAAAATATTCCGATATCTTGCGGTAGAGCTTGCGGGCGTCGAGCTTGTTGCCTTCCTTGATCAGCCGGGCGGCCTTGATCATGTTGTCGTCCAGCACGGCAAGACGCTGGCGCATCTTGGTCAGCCGCGCCTTTTGCATGGCCTCGCCGAGCTTGCCGTGCAGCCGCACCAGGGTCTGATAGAACTGCTTTTCCTTGCCCCGCGCATAGGTCAGCCCGTCTGGGAAAAGACGCTTGATCATCTTCATCTTGTTGAGATCGCGCAACGCCTCGTCCAGGTGGGCGTATATCTCGAACTTTTCCGCACCGAAAATCTGGCTGGTGACCAGCCCGCGCGCGACGTTGGACAAGCAGCTCAAGGTCTTGAGATAGTCGCTCTTGCCAGCATAGGCACGCGCCCGCGCGATGTCCTCGCGGATTTCCTTTGCAGTGACGGGTTTGGCTGTCATCGATCAGGTTTTCCCGGTGGTTGTAACGTGACTGTTGCCACGCAAACTAATACAGGGTCTCCTTTTTAGCAAGTGGCATGAAAATAACCGTGTCTTTCTGCCGGGTTTCGCGGCAGCAAGTGTTGACGCGCACCGCCACGGCGGCTACCCCTATTCCCTGAATCAACACCGCATGCCCACAGCCCGGCCAACCACAACAACCCAGGAGAGTCCGTGAACGCATACCTCGCCGTCATCATCGGCTCCCTGGCCGGTTCATGGCTGCTCGGCGTGCTCTCCAACATCCTTGGCGCGCGCCACATGCCACCAAACCCGCCGCCCGAATTCGCGGATGCCTTCGACGCGCAGACCTATGCCAAATCGCGGGAGTACGCCCGCGCCTCCATGCGCTTGTCAGCCGTCACCGACACCTGCGACACCCTGGCCATCATCGCCTTCATCCTCGCCGGGGGCTTCGACCGGCTCGACACGGCCATCCGCGCGCTGGACCTGCCTCCCCTGGCCACAGGCCTGGCCTTCATCGGCGCACTGACCCTGGCCGCATCGCTGCTCGGCCTGCCCTTTGAAGCCTACCGCACCTTTGTGCACGAGAGCCGATTCGGCTTCAACACCACCACAGTGCGCACCTTTGTCCTTGACCGGCTCAAGAGCCTGGTCCTGACAGTCATCCTGGGCGGGCCGCTCATCGCCCTGGTACTGCTCTTTTTCGAGCACGCCGGGCCGCTGGCGTGGCTCCTGTGCTGGGCCGTGGCCGTGCTCTTCTCCCTGGGGCTGACCTACATCGCACCCACCTGGATTTTGCCGATCTTCAACACCTTCACCCCCCTTGAGGACGGCGAGCTGCGCCGCGCCCTTGAAACCTGCGCGCGTCAGGCCGGATTCGAGCTGTCCGGCATCTTCGTCATCGATGGCTCCAGACGATCCACCAAGGGCAATGCCTATTTCACCGGGTTGGGCAGACGCAGGCGCATCGCCCTGTACGACACGCTGATCAAAGAGCAGTCCGTGGAGGAGATCGTGGCCGTACTGGCCCACGAGATCGGTCACGCCAGGAAGGGCCACATCAAGCAGCGGCTGGCCATGGGCGTGGCCCAAACCGGCGCGGTCTTCTTCCTCATGTCCCTGTTCATGAGCAGCCCCGGCCTGTTCGCGGCCTTTGGCATGGAGCGCATCAGCGTGTACGCCGGGCTGGTCTTCTTCGTCCTGCTCTTCACCCCGGTCTCCCTGGTCCTGTCCGTGGCCGCCAACGCCATCTCCCGCGCCCATGAATACGAGGCCGACGCCTTTGCCGCCCGGGCCACGGGCAACCCCGGAGCCATGATCTCCGCCCTGAAGAAGCTCTCGGCCAGCTCGCTGACCAACCTGACCCCCCACCCGCTGGAGGTCTGGCTCCACTACGGCCACCCCCCGGCCCTGGACCGCATCCGCGCCCTGTCCGCCTTTTCCAGTTAACTGTCGCCCCCCCCC
>Ga0180017_100612_pt1 | contig 10960 bp, 10 predicted proteins | sample KR46_S_MetaG_FD_129674 | JGI IMG/M metagenome (GOLD analysis project Ga0180017, IMG submission 129674) | Groundwater microbial communities from the Olkiluoto Island deep subsurface site, Finland - KR46_S_MetaG | ecosystem: Environmental > Aquatic > Deep subsurface > Groundwater | place: Finland...
CGAAGATCTTGTCCACCATGATGGGCGACAGGCCCATGGAAGGCTCGTCCAGCAGCAGCACCTTGGGCTGGCTCATGAGCGCACGCGCCATGGCCAGCATCTGCTGCTCGCCGCCGCTCATCGTTCCGGCCAGCTGGTCCTTGCGTTCTTTCAGGCGCGGAAAGATGCCGAACATGCGCTCGATGTCGTTGGCGATGCCCGCCTTGTCGTTGCGGATGTAGGCGCCCATCTGGAGGTTCTCGGTGATGCTCATCCGGGTGAACACGCCCCGGCCTTCCGGCACCATGGCCAGCCCCAGCCGGACCAGGTCCCAGGCACCGCGGCCCTTGATGCTCTGGCCCAGGTATTCGATGTCGCCGCCTTCAAAGGCCAACGAACCGGTCACCGCCTTCATGGTGGTGGTCTTGCCCGCGCCGTTGGAGCCGATGAGCGAGATCAGCTCGCCCTCGCGCACTTCCAGGTCGACGCCCTTGACGGCCTTGATGCCGCCGTAAGAAACCTTCAGGCCGCTGATTTTGAGTAGTGTGTTTGCCATGTTCTTGTGTCCTCAGCTTCCGCCCGTGCCCAGATAGGCCTCGATCACTTTCGGGTCCTTCTGCACATCGGCCGGTGTCCCGGAAGACAACTGCTTGCCGTAATCGAGCACCGTCACCCGGTCGCAAAGGCCCATCACCAGCTTCACGTCGTGTTCGATCAGCAGGATGGTGCGGTTGTCATTGCGGATGCGGTCGATCAGTTCGCGCAGCAGCACCTTTTCGGTGGCGTTCATACCGGCGGCAGGCTCGTCCAGCGCGATCAGCTGCGGATCGGTGGCCAGGGCGCGCGCGATCTCCAGCCGGCGCTGGTCGCCGTAGCTCAGCGTGCGCGACTTGTAATCAGCGAACTTGGCAATACCCACGTAGTCGAGCAGCTCGCGGGCCCGCTCCCTGATTTGCGCTTCTTCGCGCTTGAAGCCGGGCGTGCGGAACACCGCACCGACCAGGCCGGAATGGGTGCGCACATGGCGCCCCACCATCACGTTTTCCAGCGCCGTCATTTCGGCGAACAGGCGGATGTTCTGGAAGGTGCGCGCGATACCGGCCTTGGCCACTTCGTGCACAGCCGAGGGCGTGTAGGGTTTGCCCGCCAGTTCAAACGTGCCGCTGTCGGGCGTGTACAGCCCGGTCAGCACGTTGAAAAACGTGGTCTTGCCAGCGCCGTTGGGGCCGATCAGGCCGTAGACCTGACCGCGCAGGATTTCAATGCCCACATCGCTCAGGGCCTGCAGGCCACCGAAGCGTTTGGAGACGTTGGCGACTTTGAGAATGGTTTCAGACATGCAACTTGACTCCGCTCATTTCGCCAGCGATTTGCCGTGTTCCGGCGAGGGCCACAAGCCCTTGGGACGGATCAGCATCACCACCACCATGGCCAGCGCAATCAGCAGCTGGCGCAGAATTTCAGGGCCCAGGCGGCCTCCGGTCCACTCGGTCAGAGGACCGGCCACGTGGCGCAGAACCTCTGGCAAACCGGCCAGCAACAGGGCCCCCAGAATCACGCCAGGGATGTGGCCAATACCACCCACCACCACCATCGCCACGACCATCACCGACTCCATCAGCGAGAAGGATTCGGGCGACACGAAGCGCTGGAACGAAGCGAACAACACGCCCGAGACGCCACCAAACGTGGCGCCCATGCCGAAAGCCAGCAGCTTGAGGTTGCGCGTGTTCAGGCCCATGGCCTTGGCGGCGATTTCGTCTTCACGGATGGCCATCCAGGCGCGGCCGATGCGCGAGTCCTGCAGGCGGTAGGAGAGGATCACCGCCCCCACCACGAAAAACAGGAACAGGTAGTAATACAGCGTGACGGGCTGGAAGGTGTAGTCACCGATGGTCAGGCGCTTGCCCAGGTCCAGGCCAAAGACCGAGATGGTGTCGATCTGGCTGATGCCCTTGGGGCCGTTGGTGATGTTCACCGGGCGGTCCATGTTGAGCAGGAAGATGCGGATGATCTCGCCAAAACCCAGTGTGATGATGGCCAGGTAATCACCCCGCAACTTGAGCGTGGGCGCACCCAGGATGACCCCCACAATGCCCGCGACCCCCGCCGCCAGGATCATCACCAGCCAGATGCTGATGTGGATACCGTTGGGGAACATGGCCGCGATGGCCGGGAAGGTGTCGGTGAGGTGGGGCGAGCCCACCAGAGCGAAGATGTAACCCCCCACCGCGAAGAAGGCGATGTACCCCAGGTCCAACAGGCCGGCGTAACCAACCACGATGTTCAGGCCCAGCGCCAGCAGCACGTAGAGCAGCGCGATGTCGACAATGCGCACCCAGGAGTTGCTCCCGGTCGATTGCAGGATGATGGGCAACAACAGCAGCGCGACAGCGCCCAGCAGGTAGGCGATGAGTTTTCCGGATTTGGTGTTCATCATGATGTGTTCCTTGACCCTCAGGCCCGGTCGGCCACACGCTCGCCCAGCAGCCCGGACGGCCGCAACGTCAGCACCAGGGCCAGCACGATGAAGGCGAAGATGTCGGTGTACTGGCTGCCCAGCACGCCGCCGGTCAGCTGGCCCAGGTAGCCCGCACCCAGCGACTCGATCAGACCCAGGGCGACGCCGCCCACCACCGCACCGGCCAGGTTGCCGATGCCGCCCATGACGGCAGCCACGAAGGCCTTCAGGCCGGGCATGAAGCCCATGGCATGCTGCACCGTGCCATAGTTCGATGCCCACATCACGCCTGCGATGGCCGCGAGCATGGCGCCGATGATGAACGTGGCGGAAATCACCATGTCGGGCTTGATGCCCATGAGCGCCGCCACGCGCGGGTTCTCGGCAGTGGCCCGCATGGCGCGGCCCAGGTTGGTCCGGTTGACCAGCCACATGAGGAAAGCCAGCGTGATAACCGTGGTGGCCAGGATGGTGATCTGTGTCACCGAGATCACGGCACCGGCGAACTCGATCGGCTCACGCGAAAGGGTCGACGGGTAGGACTTCGGGTTCGGCGCCCAGATGATCATGGCAAAGGTCTGCAACAGCAGCGACATGCCGATGGCGGTGATCAGCGGCGCGAGCCGCGGGGAATTGCGCAGTGGCCGATAGGCCAGCTTCTCGATCGTGAAGTTCAGCACGCCACAGACCACCATGGCGATCAGCGTGGCCACCAGCAGCAACAGCCAGCCAGGCATGCCGGCCCAGGCACTCGACATCCAGCCGATCAGCGTCCAGCTGGTGAGCGCACCCACCATGAGTACGTCACCGTGCGCAAAGTTGATCAAGCCGATGATGCCGTACACCATGGTGTACCCCAGCGCCACCAGCGCATACATACTGCCCAGAACCAGGCCGTTGATGATCTGCTGCAGCAAAACGTCCATACAAACTTCTCCGTGTTTTTCCAGCCAGGCGGGTGCCTGGTCTGTCTGCCTTGAGTTAGCAAAAAACCCGCCAGGCTCGACCTTGAAACAGGACAGACTGCGGGTTGGTGGGCGGATTGTAGCTAGGCGTTTCTGGGGGTCAGATGCGTGTAAGCCCTTATGCGGCGCGGGTTTACCCTGATTTTTGATTTTCCCGCGCGGCTGCATCAGCGCGAATCGCGCTTCATTAGTTATTCTGATTATTCAGTTTTTTGAGTTCGCGCAGCTTATCGGCGATGCGGATTTCCAGGCCACGCTCGACCGGACGGTAAAAATCAGGCCCGGCCATGCCATCGGGCAGGTAGCGTTCGCCCGCCGCGAAGCCGCCCGCCTCATCGTGGGCATATCGGTAGCCTTTTCCGTAGTCCAGCTCCTTCATGAGCTTGGTGGGTGCATTGCGCAGGTGCATGGGCACCGGGCGCGTGCCGTCCTTCTTCACGAACGCCTTGGCTTCGTTGAAGGCCTTGTAGACCGCGTTGGACTTGGGCGCCACGGCCAGGTAGACCACACATTCGGCCAGCGCCAGCTCGCCTTCCGGCGTGCCCAGGCGCTCGTACACCTCGGCCGCGTCCAGCGCCAGACGTAACGCGCGCGGATCGGCCAGGCCAATGTCTTCACTGGCCATGCGGATGAAGCGGCGCGCCAGGTAGCGCGGGTCGGCACCGCCGTCGAGCATGCGCACGAACCAGTACAGCGCGGCGTCCGGGTCGGAACCGCGCACGCTTTTGTGCAGGGCGCTGATGGTGTCGTAGAACTGCTCGCCACCTTTGTCGTAGCGACGCATGCGCTCACCCAGCACACGCATCAGCCAGGCGTCCGTCACCTCGGCGAGTTTCTCGCGCGTGGCCGCCACCGCCAGCGTCTCCAGCGTGTTGAGCAGGCGGCGGGCATCGCCATCGGCGTAGGCGATCAGGCGGTCGGCGGCGGCGGTTTCAACCGGAGGCACTGCACCGATGCCTTGCGCCCGGGCGATCAGCTGGCGCAGATCGTCTTCGCCCAACGGCTGCAGTACATAGACCGCCGCGCGTGACAGCAGTGCCGAGTTGACTTCGAACGAGGGGTTTTCGGTGGTCGCGCCAATGAAGGTGAACAGCCCGCTTTCCACATGTGGCAGAAAGGCGTCCTGCTGGCTCTTGTTGAAGCGGTGCACCTCGTCGACGAAAACGATGGTGTGTTGCGCCTGAAGCCCATCGCGTGCGGCCTGAGCCTGCTCCACCGCCTCCCGGATATCTTTCACGCCGCCCAGCACCGCGCTGATGGTGATGAACTGGGCATCAAAGGCATCGGCCATGAGCCTCGCGATGGTGGTCTTGCCCACACCAGGCGGACCCCAGAGGATGCAGCTGTGTGGCTGGCCCGATTCGAACGAGAGCCGCAATGCCATGCCCTCACCCAGCAGGTGGTGCTGCCCGATCACCTCGGCCAGCGTGCGCGGGCGCAGGCGCTCGGCCAGCGGCGTGTGCGGCGCGGCGTGTGAACTCAAGGACCTGCTTTCAAGGCGGTGTGCACGCTCAGGGCCGGATCACATCGGCGCCGACAGGCGGCTGAAAGCGAAACCGCTCCGCCTTCATCGGCGCGTTGTCCTGCCACTGGTTGAAGGTCAGCACCGAGCGCTGGCCCAGGCTGTCGGCGATCTCCAGCGCGGCGAGCTGGCCCTGCCGGAAGCCGACGCGCACGCTCTGCAACTGTCCGTCCTTGTTGCGCGGGCGGGCCTCCAGCCATTCCAGGCCCTCCGCGGCGGGCGCCGCCTTGAGCTCAAACACTTCGGACAGGGCACGCAAATCGGTGCCCGCCGCGATCAGGGCCGCGGGGGTGCTGCCGAGCACCTCCTGCTGCTTGCGCGCCGTCACCTGGTTCAGGTCCACGTCGTACAGCCACAGCGTCTGGCCATCGGCCACGATGGTCTGTTCGAAAGGCTTTGTGTACTCGAAGCGGAAACGGTTGGGCCGCAGGAATTCAAAGCGCCCGCTCGACGTCTTGCGGCGCGCCACGGTTTCACCGTTGCGCACCGGCGAGGTCACCACTTGGGTGAAGCCGGCCTGCGCACTGCCCACCTCGCTCAGGAAGGTTTCGAGGTCTTTCAGGCCGTCGGCCTGTGCGGGCAAGGTTGTGAATGTCAGGGCAGTGACCGTGGTCACCGTGGTAAACAATTTTTTAATCATGTGGATTGGGACCCGGCCGCGGCCACAAGGTTCAGGCCCGAACATCATTCACCGCGCGAAGGCACCAGAATATCGCGTTGACCGCTGGAGGTCAGTGCACTGACCATGCCCGCTTTTTCCATGTCTTCCAGCAGACGCGCGGCGCGGTTGTAGCCGATCTTCAGCTTGCGCTGCACATAGGAGATGCTGGCCTTGCGGTCCTTGAGCACGATCTCCACCGCCTGGTCGTACAGGGCGTCTTTTTCGTTGCCGTCGCCACCGCCCTCACCGAACATGTCACCCCCCTCACCATCGCTCGCCGGACTCTCCAGCACGCCGTCGATGTAGTTGGGTTCACCACCCTGCTGCTTCAGATAGGCCACCACGCGGTGCACCTCTTCGTCGCTCACAAACGCGCCGTGCACCCGAACAGGGAAGCCGGTACCGGACGGCATGTACAGCATGTCGCCCATGCCCAGCAGGCTCTCGGCGCCCATCTGGTCGAGGATGGTTCGGCTGTCGATCTTGCTGCTGACCTGAAACGACAGCCGGGTGGGGATGTTGGCCTTGATCAGGCCGGTGATCACGTCCACGCTGGGGCGCTGCGTGGCCAGGATCAGGTGGATGCCGGCGGCGCGCGCCTTCTGCGCCAGGCGGGCGATCAGTTCTTCGATCTTCTTGCCCACCACCATCATCAGGTCGGCCAGCTCGTCGATCACCACCACGATGTAGGGCAGGCGTTCGAGCGGTTCCGGCTGTTCGGGGGTGAGGCTGAACGGGTTGCCGATGATTTCACCACGCGCCTTGGCCTCGTCGATCTTCACGTTGTAGCCCGCAAGGTTGCGCACGCCGAGCTTGCTCATGAGCTTGTAGCGCTTCTCCATCTCGGCCACGCACCAGTTCAGCCCGTTGGCGGCGTGCTTCATGTCGGTGACCACGGGGGCGAGCAAATGCGGAATGCCTTCGTAGACACTCATCTCCAGCATCTTGGGGTCGATCAGCAAGAGGCGCACGTCCTTGGCATCGGCCTTGTAAAGCAGCGACAGGATCATGGCGTTGATGCCGACCGACTTGCCCGAACCGGTGGTGCCGGCGACCAGGCAGTGCGGCATCTTGGCCAGGTCGGCCACGATGGGCTGGCCACCGATGTCCTTGCCCAGGCCCATGGTGAGCAGCGACTTGGCGTCGTTGTAGACCGGCGAGCCCAGGATCTCGCTCAGCTTGATCATCTGCCGCTTGGCGTTGGGCAGTTCCAGCGCCATCAGGTTCTTGCCCGGAATGGTCTCGATCACACGGATCGACACCAGGGACAAGGAGCGCGCCAGATCGCGCCCCAGGTTCACGATCTGCGAGCCCTTGACCCCCGTGGCCGGCTCGATTTCGTAACGGGTGATCACCGGACCGGGTGCTGCGGCCACCACGCGCACGTCGACGCCAAAGTCCTTGAGCTTCTTCTCGATCAGGCGGCTGGTCATCTCCAGCGTCTGGCTGTCCACTCCCGCCTGGTGCAATGGCGCACTGTCCAGCAGATCCACCTGCGGCAGCTTGCTGTCGGGCATCTCGACGAACAAGGGCTTCTGGCGTTCCTTGGCCACACGCTCGCTCTTGGGCACATCCACCAGTGTGGGCTCGATCAGGACCGGGGTGGGGTGGTGCTCTTCGCTCTCGACGCGCTCGACCTTGACCACTTCTTCGCGCGCTCGCGCAGCCATCTCCCCGATGCGCTGGTCTTCGACCGCCTCGCGTTTTTCGCGGCGCGATTCGAACCAGTTGTCCAGCCAGGCGCCCAGGTGCTCGGCCCATTGCCCCCAAGAAAACCGGAACACCCTGGGCAGGCAGATCACGAGCAAAGCCAGCATGGCCAGCGCCGAGCCGGTGAAACCCAGCCAGCGCACCGCAACGGGTCCGAGCGCATGACCCAGCACGCCCCCCACGGTTCCCGGCAGATGCGGCTCCAGCCGATACAGGCGACTCCATTCCAGCACCCCACTGGCGCTCAGCAACACCAGCAACGCCAGCACATAGGCCAGACGACGCGCCCAAGGGGTTTGCCACCAGTGCACAGCCCCATGCGCATCCCGCGAGACGGCCTGGGGTTGCTGGCCACGCAACCGCCCGGCCAACGCCGACAGCCAGGCCCGCAAACCGGCGAAAAAACACCACCAGACCGACCAGCCCAACAGGTAGTAGCTCGCATCGGCCAGCAGCGCGCCCAGATGGCCGCCCCAGTTGCCCACTTCGGCCCGAGACCCGGTCGTGCTCCAGGCCGGATCAGCCAGCGAATGGCTGAGCAACGCGAGGAGCCAGAAGGCCAGGACTGCAGCACCTACCACCAGCCCAATCTCCTGGGTGAAACGGGCCATACCTCCAGGCGTGGCTTGAGCCCGGTCGGCATTCAGTGTATTGAGTGAATAAGTCATGGTCCTTGCTGCGGTTCGGCAACAAGCTTACCCCAAGCCCACCCGGGCCAGGAGCCGGTAAACCGGTAACAGGTGCAGCGATTGGCCGGGAGAATCCGGGTCGCGACCAGCGCAGCCCACGCAGGGGCTTCAGCCCAGCGTGTTGAGCCGTTCCTTGACCACGGTGGTGCCGTCTTCGCCCACCTCGATGAACCCCCGGTCTTCCAGGTCTTTCATGACCCGGCTGACCATTTCTCGCGATGCACCGATCATCTTGGCCACATCCTGGCGGGACACCCGTTCCCGAATCACCAGTTGCCCGTCCTTGTCGGGTCGCGCGAACTCCAGCAAGGCCCGGGCCACGCGGCCGTAAACATCCATCAACGCCAGGGACTCGATCTTGCGGTCGGCATATCGCAGGCGCTGCACCAATCCCTTCATCACCGCATAGGCCATGGAGGTGTTTTCGGGCAGGCAACGGGCGAACTCCGGCCGCCCCAGAATCAACACATCGGTCTGCACCTCGGCACGGACCGTGGCCGAATGCGGCTGGTTGTCGATCAGGCTCATCTCGCCCACATAGTCGCCCGGGTTCATGGTGGCCAGGATGACTTCCCGGCCACGCACATCGGTGGTGACCACACGAGCGCGCCCCGTCAGCACGATGGCCAGAAAATTGGACTTCTTGCCCTGTTCAACGATGCACTCGCCGCGCTTGAAACGCCGTTTGATGACCGCATCTGCAACTGACTCGGCCTGCGCCTGCGTCAGCGTGGAAAACAGCGGGACCCGGCGAATCAAATCCAGATTGGACAGGATGGACATGCGTATATACCTCTGGTCAGACTGCGGATGCAGCGCTCTTCCCTACAATGCTTCGAAAGACCGGACGCCCGCATGGCGAAAGACGCCAAGGCCCCAAACGCGTCGCAATGAATCTCAACTCTAAACCACACACCCCCACTCTTTGATGGGGATTTGCACCATGAAGCACACCAAAGTTCTTATTCTAGGTTCCGGCCCCGCGGGCTACACGGCTGCAGTGTATGCGGCACGTGCGAACCTGAACCCGGTGCTGATCACCGGCATCGCCCAGGGTGGCCAGCTCATGACCACCACCGACGTGGACAACTGGCCGGCCGACGTGGATGGCGTGCAGGGCCCGGAACTGATGCAGCGCTTCCAGGCACACGCTGAACGCTTCAAGACCGAGATCGTTTTCGACCACATCAACGCAGTCGACTTTTCCAAACGTCCTTTTGTGCTCAAGGGTGACAGTGGTGAATACAGTTGTGATGCCCTGATCATCGCCACCGGTGCCTCGGCCAAGTACCTGGGCTTGCCCTCTGAAGAAGCCTTCATGGGCAAGGGCGTGAGCGGTTGCGCCACCTGCGACGGCTTTTTCTACCGCGAGCAGGACGTGGCGGTGGTGGGCGGCGGCAACACGGCCGTCGAAGAAGCCCTGTATCTGTCCAATATCGCCCGCAAAGTCAGTCTGGTGCACCGTCGCGATACGTTCAAGGCCGAACCCATCCTGGTCGACAAGCTGATGGAGAAAGTCGCCGCGGGCAAGATCGAGCTCAAGACCCATTTCACGCTCGACGAGGTGTTGGGCGACCAGAGCGGCGTGACCGGCGTGCGGCTGAAAAGCGTGAAAACCGGCGAGACCGAAGACCTCAAGCTCACCGGCTGCTTCATCGCCATCGGCCACAGCCCCAACACCGACATCTTCAAAGGCCAACTGGAGATGAAAGACGGCTACATCGTCACGCAATCCGGGCTCAAGGGCATGGCCACCATGACCAGCGTGCCTGGCGTGTTTGCGGCCGGCGACGTACAGGACCATGTGTACCGCCAGGCCATCACCAGCGCCGGCACCGGCTGCATGGCGGCACTCGACGCCCAGCGTTTTCTGGAGCAGAACGAGGCCTGAGGGCACCCCGCCGGGCGGCGCTGGCCAGACCAACCTGCCCGCGCTATAATTCAAGGCTTTGCTGCGAATGGCCGGTTTTGGTCGTGCGCTACAAACTTGGGTTACCGCCACCCTTTTCTGGCGAGGTGAGGCTGGGTTGCCAGATGCGGAACGGGAATACCGTCTCCAGCGTCCTGCGTGACCGGCTGTATAAAAGTATCGGAGTGTCCTCATGGCACGCGTCTGCGACGTCACGGGCAAGAAGCCCATGGTCGGGAACAATGTTTCCCACGCCAACAACAAAACCAAGCGCCGGTTCCTGCCGAACCTGCAATACCGCCGTTTCTGGGTCGAAAGCGAAAACCGCTGGATTCGCCTGCGCGTGTCGGGTGCTGCCCTGCGCCTGATCGACAAGAACGGTATCGACGCCGTGCTCGCAGACCTGCGCGCACGCGGCCAAGCTTAAGGAGCACCAACATGGCAACCAAAGGCGGACGCGAAAAGATCAAGCTGGTATTCTCTGCCGGTCCCGGCTCCTTCTACACCACGACCAAGATCAAGGAAAACACGCCCTAGAAGATGCTGATCAAGAAATTTGATCCCAAAGCTCGCAAGCACGTGGACTACAAGGAAATCAAGCTGAAGTAATTCAGCCGGATACCCCCAACAAAAAAGCCGCTGTGAAAACAGCGGCTTTTTTGTTGCCCAGACGAAGAGAAAACCATCTATCCGGAGCGAGTGCCTTAACCCGGAACGCCGCGGAACCGGCTCCGCCGGGCCGCCAGCGTTGGCACCTTGAGGGGGTCGCGCGCAGCGCCGCGGCGGGGGAGGGACAAGCTCAAGCGTGCGCGGAGCGCAGGCGAATCGAGAAGTCCCGCAGCGCAGCAATGCCGCTTTCTTCGGCGCGCCGGCACCAGGCCTGCAGGTCGGCCGACAGCTGATCGCGCGTGGCGTTCGTGCTGGACCACAGGGCGCGCAGTTCTTCGCGCATGGTGACCATCTTGTCGAGCACCGGGTGTTCGGCACGGGCCTGGGCCAGTTGCGGCTTGACGTCGGCAGGCACCTTGTCGTCATCGCGGTGCAGCCAGCGGCGGGCCGCATCC
>Ga0180017_100613_pt1 | contig 10949 bp, 10 predicted proteins | sample KR46_S_MetaG_FD_129674 | JGI IMG/M metagenome (GOLD analysis project Ga0180017, IMG submission 129674) | Groundwater microbial communities from the Olkiluoto Island deep subsurface site, Finland - KR46_S_MetaG | ecosystem: Environmental > Aquatic > Deep subsurface > Groundwater | place: Finland...
CAGAAAAAATATGCTGTAAAATACTCATGCTTTAATTTTACAACAAATCAAAGATAAAGAAAACCAAAAAACCCCTCAAGATTGAGGGGCAGGGGTGTTGACGTGCCGTAGGCACTTTTTTATCTAGTGGCGATCATCAACGCCGTTAGGTCGCCCGCTGTCTGGTATTGTTTCGTCATTTTTGGGTGAAACATTCAAAAAACATCTATATTCTTGTAAAGTTTTCATTTTTTCAGTGAGACTGGTTGTTTATGATCCCGCTTTTCGGGTATAATTTAGCTAATCAATAATTTTGAAATTGGGAAGGAGAAATGTTATGAGTTTTGAAGATGGAATGAAGGGGTTCACCTTCGGTATGATTTCTTTAATCTGTATTGGCGTCAACATTATTTAAGGTTTTGTTGGCCTGAGCACCATTGCATCAATTGTCAGCCTCGCTGGTCTGGTTACCGCAATCCTGGCTTTTGTTTACGGAAAAAAAGAATACGCTGCTGATCCCGATAATAAAAAAGCCAAAACCGGAAAAACCATCGGTCTGGTACTGATTATTATCAACATCGTTTTTACCGTTCTTGCCGTTATCGCGCTAGTTGCACTATTTGGCTTAGCTGCCTCACTGTAATTTTTTTATTAATTCTTGCGGCAAATGTATCACCTAAAGAGACACCCCTCAGCAATGAAGGGGTGTCTCTTTATGTCGCTGCCCCATCTTTAATCTATTGACTCATCTTTCTGGCCAGTTCATAAATCTGGCGCTCATCGGCATCGGTGAGGATGCTCTCGATGCTGTAGGCAATCACCAATACCCCAAACACGTCCATCACAAAACGAATCAACGTAAATTTGATGCCCATCGATGATACCTCAAAGAGTAACAGCGGAATTTTCATCGAGGCCCAGGCTCCGACAATGATCCATACATTGGCCAGACGGCTGCCTTTATTGAGAAACACCGCGGCCACCGGAAAGGCACCATATAGCGGGCCGGCGGCGGCTGATCCGAGAAAAAAGCCCAGCAGAATACCGATGATGCCAGAATCTTTGCCCATGTATTTAACCATTGTTTCTTTTTTTACCCAGACATCCAGCAGCCCGATTAAAATAAAGATTGGCGGTAGCACGGCCATCATCCCCAGAATATTACTCCACGCCCGCCCATAAATCTCGATCCCCAAGGCTGGTTTAACGGCCAATATAATTAGCGTAATGACCAGCATCGCAATCAAAAAACGATAGCGTTTGATTATTTCATTGCGGTTCTTATTGATCATAATAAAACCCCCATAACAATCGCAACGAGAATCGAAAAGACAAAACCCATGCCGTTTCTTAACAGCGTCGCTTTTTTACCAAAATAGAGAAACTCCACTGGCATCGTTACAACCCCGACCATCATCAGCGTCGATACGAAAGCCCCAATCTGCATATAACCAGCGCCATTTTCTAGCAGCGCTGCCGCCAATGGAAAGGCGACAAAACCGGGGATCAGGGTAATCGAACCGATTATCGAAGCAATGATCACCCCGATCCAGCCAGAATCCGCACCAATCAAGCGGGAAATCTGCTGGGCTGACAAAATGCTCAGCAGAATCCCGATTAATAGAATAATCCCCAGAAATTGCGGCATGATGTTGGCAAAAGCCTTCCAGGCTTTTTTAAGTGCCAGGATCGTATTTTCTCTGCTTTTGACCAAGGAAAAAATCAGTCCAATGGCGGCCAAACCATAAAAAACAAGTGTCATAATCATCCCTTACCCTCTTTTCCTATCTTTTATACTTATCATTCAAGGCTTCATTATAACAAAAATAAAGCCCCGGCGCAAAGCACCGGGACGCATGTATCAAAATTATAGTCTATTATACAATTATCTTAGCTACCGTAATAAGCCTGATCCATCACGCCTTGCATGGTTTCTCTGGTCACGGCCACCGGATTGGTGGTGGTGCAGATATCGGCCATGGCCTTATCTAGCATTTCTTGCCGGGCACTGAGGTAATCGGCTTCGGATACGCCTGAAGCCTTAAGCGAAGTCGGGATATTTAGTGACGCACTGAGTGCCACTACACTGCTATACAGGGTTTCGGTGGCATCGCCAGAGACGTTTAGAATCCCGGAACCGCTTAACAACCGAGCATACTGATGCTGCACCCGTTCATCCTGACCGTTAAATTTGATCACATAGGGCAGGACAATCGCATTGGCGAGGCCGTGGGGCAGATGAAAAATCGCCCCAAAAGCATGGGCAATACTGTGGGTGATGCCCAGACCGGCACTGTTAAAGGCGATCCCGGCCATACAGGAGGCAATCTGCATACTGCCCTTGGCTTCAAGATCGGAGCCATTGAGATAACTCGGGTAGAGACTACGGAAGACCAGTTCCACCGCCTTATTGGCATAACAGCGGGAAAAGGGATTGTTATTGGTGGAAATAAAGGCTTCAATGGCATGAGTCATCACATCCATTCCGGTGGCTGCTGTCGCGCTGGCTGGGACACTTTCAATGAGGCTAGGATCAAGAATCGCCTCGTCTGGCATCATCAGGATATCGGTTAAGGGAATCTTGGTATTTTTCTGTTTATCAGTGATCACCGCGTATTCGGTTACCTCAGAACCAGTTCCGGCGGTCGTCGGGATGGCGATAAAGGTCGGTTTATGAACATAGCGATCTTCAAAAAAGATCCGTTTGAAATTCACGCAATAAAAAATTATCGCCTTGGCGGCATCAATAACTGATCCGCCACCGAGGGCAATCAGGGCATCAGGCTTGTTCATAATAATATGCATCAGTCCTTTTTCGACAATTTCAGTCGAGGGATCGGATTCAATATCGGCAAAAACGTGGTAGCTAATGCCTTTAACGTCCAGTTCATCGGTTAATTTTTTTAACAGACCAAACTTGACCATCCCCTGGTCGGTGGCAATACAGACATTTTTAAAATTATGTTTCTCTATTTGTTTCAGGGCACCTTCCCCATAATAAATTGCTGGCTTGACTTGAAAAAATCGCATCGGTTTTTTCCTCACATTCTTTAAATTATTCTGTCCGTCTATCGGAAGTCACACACATCAACGCTTTCGTTTTTCATTATAGCAAGAATAATTATTGAATGACAGGTCATCGCTAATTTTTATTCCATGATGACCATTAAGTATCCTAATTTTGCAGCAACGTAAAAAGTCTATCGGATACCAGACTCGGTCTGGCATTCAATAGACTTTTTTTGTCGTGCACCCCACTTCGACTACCAACTTCCAAGCGTTACACAGGCAGTTAGCTCAAATCAGATGATCCTCCGGCACATAGAAGGTCTTACTTACCGCTGCTTCATTCCTGACCTGACGGGGTTCATAAGTTTCTATTGCGAAGGGTCCAACTCTCAACGCTACTTTCCTCTGGCAGACCTCAAACCTTGGCGCCTCGATGGGGAATTCAACCCTGCTACAGCGGGTTGCAGGTTACAAAGCACCGCTAACTCTCCGTCTAGCACGACTTCATTATTATAGCCTATTAATTTATAATTGACAAGAAAAAATAAATCCTTTAAGAAAGATGAAAATGCCATTAATTGGGTTAATAACAACTAAGCCATGATTATCCTTGGCTATCTTATTTTGAATGGAGGGTTCAGTTTGTATAATATACTTTTAGGCGGAGCCGCCGGAGATGGCATTGAAACAATGGCCGGTCTTCTAGAAAAAATGCTGAAACAATCGGGTTGTCATCTTTTTACGATCCGTGATTTTATGTCGCGGGTAAGAGGTGGCCATAATTTTACCCAGATCCGCTTTGGCGACCAACCGCTGCATGCCCACCGGGATACCCTCGACGGAATCTTTACCGTTGATGAAAAAAGCTATCAGGAACACCAGCCCCGGCTTTCTTATGATGGTTTTATTTTATGTGACGAGGCCTTAGCGATTGACGATTTCCGGGCGATTAAATTACCCTTTAAAAAGATCGCCACCGATCTTGGAAATCCCAAAGTGATCAACAGCGTGGCCACCGGAGCCTTGCTTAAGCTCTTTAATATCCCCCTTGATCATGCCGCTGCAATTATTAAGTCAAACCTCCGGGCTGATCTGGTCGAGATCAACTTAAGCGCCATCAACAAGGGCTACGATTTACTGGAATCGCATTATGATTTGCCACTGATCGAAACCTCGGAAGACCTGATGTTATCGGGAAATAACGCAATTGGTTTAGGCGCTGTCGCAGCTGGACTGCGTTTTTACTCGGCCTACCCAATGTCCCCATCAACCAGCCTATTAGACTTCTTTAATGCGCATAGCAGCACCATGGCGATCGCTGTCGAACAGGCCGAGGACGAAATTGCCGCCATCAACATGGCTATCGGTGCCTCTTACGCCGGAGCCACTGCGATGACTGGCACCTCTGGTGGTGGCTTTTCACTGATGGTCGAAGCCTTGGGCTTTTCTGGCATCGCCGAAATTCCGCTGGTGGCGGTAGACGTCCAACGTCCCGGACCGGCTACTGGCTTTCCGACGCGAACCGAACAAAGCGATCTAAAATTTGTCATCTCGGCCTCCCAGGGGGAATTCCCGCGGATGGTTATCGCCTTGCGCGATCATACTGATTGCTTCTACCAGACCGCTCGGAGCCTGGCGCTGGCAAAAAAATATCAAATTCCGGTGATTCTCTTAAGCGATCAATACCTGGCTGATTCGACCACCACCATCCCGATTCTTAACGCCAGTGAAATTGTCCATTACGACGAACCAGAAGCTCCGGTTCCGACCCCAGATCACCCCTATAAACGCTACGCCCTGACCGAAAACGGCATTTCACCGCTAGCCATCCCAGGAAAATCAGAAGCCCTGGTGCGGGTCGATAGCGATGAGCATGATGAATCGGGTCAGATTACCGAATCTGCTACCGTCCGCAATCAGATGGTGCAAAAACGGATGCACAAGCTGGAAGGATTAAAAAAAGAACTGATCGAACCAGAGTTTTGGGGGGCGCAGCAATGTCAATCACTACTGGTCGGCTTTGGTTCCACCAGTGGCGCGATTAAAGAAGCCGTCGACATCCTCAATCAGGAAGAAAAAAACTACGGCGCCCTGCTTTTCGGAGATATTTACCCGCTGCCGACCGAACGACTCCGGCATTTTTGTGATCAAGTGATGGAAATAATCAACGTCGAACAAAATGCCACCGGCCAGCTCGCTTCACTGATCCGGGAAGAAACCCTGATCAGCTGCGAACACAGTATTCTCAAATATGATGGCCGCCAATTATCGGTCGACGATATTTTAACCGGCATTAAAAATTTTAAGGGAGGTTTCTGATATGAGCAAACCAGCATTCACTAACTATGAAACAGCCTGGTGCCCAGGTTGCGGTAATTTCGCTATAATCGAAACCCTGACCGGTGTTTTAAACCAGCTGGAAAGACCACCTCATCAGGTTGTCCTGGTCGGTGGTATTGGCCAGGCCGCCAAAACAAACCAATACATCACCGCCAACGGCTTTAGCGGTCTCCATGGCCGATCCCTGCCAGCAGCAGTTGCCATTAAAATTGCCAACGATGACCTGACCGTGATTGTCAATACCGGCGATGGCGATTCCTATGGCGAAGGGGGCAATCACTTTCTCCACAATATCCGTCGCAACGTTGACATCACCCATTTTGTTCACGACAATCAGATCTATGGTCTGACTAAGGGGCAACCCTCGCCTACCTCGAATCGCTGCGACCTCACCGATAACAGCAACCCCTGTAATCTGGGGGCAAGCTTCAATCCGCTGCTGATTGCGATTGCCGCCGGGGCTACCTTTGTGGCGCGTTCTTTTTCTGGCGACAAGAAACATCTGGCCGAGATGATGACAGCCGCCATTCAGCATCCCGGTTACGCCCTGGTCGATATCCTCCAGCCTTGCGTCAGCTTTAACAAGACCAACACCTTTGCCTACTACAAAAAGCGGGTTAAGCCACTTGACGAAGGCTATGACGCCACCAATAAACTGGCAGCGCTTGAAAAAGCGATGGAATTTGGCGACACCATCCCAATCGGTATCCTCTATCGGGAACAGGCGCCAACCTACGCTGCTAAACACCCGGAACTATTTGATAAGGTTCCGCTAGTTGATAAGCAGATTAATCAAAGCGATGTCCAGGCGTTAATCAATAGTTATATCTAATCCAAATGAATTCGAAAAGAGGTAATCTTATGGATCCTAAATTATTTTACCAGTGCAATGATTGTAATGCAAAATGGAGGTTACGTCATGCAACGTGTACTTAAGAGCTTTCAAAATTTTCCTTACCGTAGTTCCCAGTTTGTGATGAAGCAAGTCGCCCAGGTGCTGCCGCTGCCGATTCCCCCAGTTCTTCAGGGCGCTGGGATGGTACGGCGCTTTCCCGAAATCATCACCATTTCAGGGGTCACCAAAGTTCTGGTAGTGACCGACAAACCGCTTTATTCAATGGGTTTACTGGATTCTTTTTTATGCGCCCTGGAAACTAACGGCATCGATGCGATTGTGTTTGACAAGGTTCAACCCAACCCCACCTTTGAAAATGTCGAAGATGGGCTAGCCCTGTATTACAGCAGCAATTGCCAGGGGGTAGTGGCCTTTGGCGGAGGCTCTTCAATTGATTGCGGCAAAATCATAGCAGCCAAGGTCACCAATCGCAAAAGCATCGAAAAAATGCGCGGGCTTTTTAAACTGACCCATAGGCTGCCGCCATTTTTTGCCATCCCGACGACCTCAGGAGCCGGTTCCGAGGCAACCATCTGTGCCGTGATCACCGATGTTAAAAACCACGAGAAATTTGCCATCAACGATCCCAAGCTAGTACCTCTGGCGACGGTGTTTGACCCGGAGCTGACGGTGGGTCTGCCACCTTCGCTGACTGCCACCACCGGGATGGATGCCCTGACCCATGCAGTGGAAGCCTATATCGGAAAATACGACACCAGCTTTGTCAAAGAAAAAGCCTTGAATGCCACTGAAATTATTATTAACAACCTGGAAAACACCTATCACCATGGCGATGATCTGGAGCTGCGGCTAAAAATGGCTCAGGCTTCCTTTGATGCCGGACTGGCCTTCACCCGTGCCTATGTTGGCTATGTCCATGCCATCGCCCACGCCATGGGCGGCTTTTACGGTGTTCCCCACGGTTTGGCCAATGCCATTATTCTGCCTTATATTCTTGAATTTTCAAAACAGTCCGCCGCAAAAAAACTGGCTGAACTGGCTTTCTATGCCGGTCTGGGACAAGCCATGAATGACGATGAAACGCTGGCTGATCTCTTGATTGAAAAAATAAAAGCAATGAATACCAGTATGGGCATTCCTACCACGATTTATGCCCTGAAAGAAAAAGACATTCCCGAGCTGACGAAACGAATTCTCAAAGAAGGAAATCCAACCTACCCGGTTCCCCGGATTATGAATATTCAGGAATGCTCTGAGATCCTGATTAAGCTTTGTCCCAAAACAGCTTCCACGGTCTGATGAAAATTCAGGTCTATCCGCCACCATTTGCCAACCTCTCCGTTCTGGATGAGGATGGCATGATGGTGCTGCCCCCAGGAGCCCGGCTGGCGACTGTTTACCGCCGGCTCAAAATTCCCCTGTTGTTACAGCCCCTGGTGATTTGCCACGTCAACTACCAACGGGTGAAATTAAGTACCCAGTTAAAAGATGGAGATGTGATCAGTTTTATACTCCCCCTTGCTGGAGGATGAGAGGTAATTTTTTGAAAGGTTATTGCGGAAAAATACTAATGGTGGATCTTACCAATTCCACCTTCGACGAAATTAGCATCCCTGATACAATTTACGAGCATTTTCTTTCCGGGGTCGGCCTGGGTGCCTATATCTTATATAAATATCTGCCCCCCGGAGCCGATCCCCTGGGACCAGATAATATCCTCGGTTTTGTCAGCGGCCTCCTGACCGGCACCGGCTCTTTTATGACCGGCCGCTGGCTGGCCGTCACCAAATCGCCGCTGACCGGCGGCTTTGGTGATGCCAATTGCGGTGGCACCTTTTCGCCGGCACTCAAACAAAGCGGCTATGACGGGATCTTTTTTAAGGGTCAGGCGGCTACCCCTAAAATGCTCTTGATCGACAATGCCGGCCCGCAGCTCCGCGATGCCGCTGATCTCTGGGGTCTTGACACAGTCGAAACCGAAGCCGCCATTAATCAGATGATCACGGCTAATAAAAAACTGGCGATAGCCGCCATTGGCCCGGCTGGCGAGCATCAGTCCCTGATCGCCGGGATTTCCAACGACGGCGGCCGGATGGCGGCTCGCTCAGGAGTCGGCACCGTGATGGGATCAAAAAAACTAAAGGCCGTCGTCCTGGCGGGTTCAAAAATGATCCGTTCCCATGACTCCCTGGCTATCAAAGCGATCAGTCAGGATTATGCCAAAAAAGTCAAGGCCGCTAATCTGCCCGCGATGGCCACCGGGGCGATGCTACCGATGATGGGCAGATCGATGGTCGCTACCGATAAGGCGATTCCGATTGACGGCATGTTATCAACGGCGATCATCAAAAAATGGGGCACTGGCTTTACCAACACCATGGGTATCACCATGGGCGATACCCCGGTCAAAAACTGGAAGGGTTCGGTGGCGGATTTTCCCTATCGCAATTATCGTCATATGAATCCCGACCGGATCCAAAAGCACGAAACCAAAAAGTATCACTGCTATTCCTGCGTGATTGGCTGCGGTGGGGTCTGCGATATCAGCGGCATCTCCAAAGGCCGTTTTCCCCACACCCATAAACCGGAGTACGAAACCGTCGCCGCCTTTGGGTCACTGCTGTTAAACCAGAACCGGGATTCCATTTTTATAATCAACGAACTCCTTAACCGGGGCGGAATGGACAGTATCTCAGCCGGAAATACCATCGCCTTTGCGATGGAGTGTTACGAAAAAGGCTGGCTCAGCCAGGAAGTCACCGGCGGACTGGATCTGACCTGGGGCAATGCCCCAGCCATCATCACCCTGGTTGAACAAATGATTGCCGGGGTCGGCTTTGGCGCAATTCTACAGCACGGTGTTAAAAAAGCCAGCGCCATCCTCGGTATTGAATCGGCACCCCTGGCGATCCACGCCGGTGGACAGGAACCGGGCATGCATGATCCCCGGCTCGACCCGATCCTCGGCATCCACTATTGCTGCGACCCCACCCCCGGCCGCCACACCATCGGCGCCGGCAGTTATTACACCTACATGCGGATTTGGGAGGATGTCAGCTGGGCTCCCAAGGTCAAGCTGGGCGAAGATAAAAACGACGAATACGAAGCCACCAATCAGGTCGGCCTGAAATCGATGATTAATGCCTGTATCAAACAGATTCTTGATGGCTCCGGCGGCTGTTTTTTTGCCCTGGTCAGCGGACTCAATCATTTTAAGCTTTTTGATTATCTCAACGCTGCCACCGGCTGGCAAAAAACCGCCAACGAATACATGACCATCGGACTGCGGATGCAAACCCTGCGCCAGGCCTTTAATATCCGGGAAGGAATCAACCCCCGCGATTTTAAGATGAATCAGCGTCTTGGCGGCCACCCGCCCTTAACCGCTGGTCCCCTTAAAGGCAAACACTTTAATATCGATGAAATGATGAGCATTCACTACCAGTTTATGGGCTGGGACAAAAAAACCGGTATCCCCACTAAAACCGCCCTTTCTGACCTGGGCTTCTGCGATCTGGAAATGGAGGGCGTAACCCATGGCTGATAAGAAAAAACCCGTCATCGATTATGAGTCTTGCATGGCTTGTGGTATCTGTGCTGGCGATTGCCCGCTGAGCTGCATTGCCCTGCGCAAAACCGATATCGACCGCTACCAGAAAGCCTACCCGGTGCTCGATGAATACTACCGCTGCACCGGCTGTACCCGCTGCGCCAAAGCCTGCCCGATGGAAGCGATTGGGATGATGTAGTTAAAAAAAATGCTGGATGATTCTTACTCATCCAGCATCTTTTATCTTTTTTTCTTTTTCACTTTTCTTTTTCACTTTTCTTTTTCACTTTTCTGTTTCACTTTTCTGTTTCATTTAATCAAAGCATACATACAATAATCGGTTATCTTTCCATTTTTGAAGATCGCTTTCTTGCAAATTCCTTCCAGTTGGAATCCGGCCTTTTCCAGCGCTTTCCGGGAACCAGTATTGTCGACAAAGGGGCGGCCATAAATTCTGAAAATATCAAAATTAGCGAAACCACTTTCACAGGTTTGAATAATGGCTTTGGTCATAATCCCTTTTCCCCAGAAGGGTTCGCCCAGCCAGTATCCTAGTTCGGCACTTTTACAGCTGACATCATCCTGAATCATCAATCCCACCGAACCAATCGGTTCATTGTCAATGACAATCGCTTTGATTGACTGTTTTGCATGGTCTTTGTGCATGCACATATCAATAAACCGATGGGCATCGTCCAATGTGTAGGGTGATGGGAACGAATTTCTTAAGAAACAGGCCACCTTGGGGTTATTGGCATAACGCACAAGATTTTCCGCATCATCCAGTTTCCAATCTCTTAATTCAAATTTCATCTTTCTTCCTCCTGTATAGAATAAGTCATGTTATGTTAAGCAAAGCTCTGGTGTATGGAAATCTTTAGCTTAACCAGCAACATGCGAACTGACAGATTTTTTGGTAACTGTCGACTATTTCGAACCATCCGATTGCACTGATTTGATCTGCCTTGTTGTCCGGCTGCCCACGTTTCAGGATTCAATCACAAAGGCCTCTTCACCGCTTTTAATAGCACCCGTTTTAATCAGCTTTATCTTTTGATCTTCAGTTAAGTTAGTCACCACAATCGGGATCGCCGATGAGGGCGCATGGTCGGCAAGATAGTCCATATCGGCCTTCATTAATCGATCACCTTTTTTAACCTGATCCCCGGTTTTTACAAAAACATCAAAGCCCTTTCCGTCCAGTTTAACGGTATC
>Ga0180017_100614_pt1 | contig 10936 bp, 16 predicted proteins | sample KR46_S_MetaG_FD_129674 | JGI IMG/M metagenome (GOLD analysis project Ga0180017, IMG submission 129674) | Groundwater microbial communities from the Olkiluoto Island deep subsurface site, Finland - KR46_S_MetaG | ecosystem: Environmental > Aquatic > Deep subsurface > Groundwater | place: Finland...
ATCAACCTGCGCGAGTTCCGGGAGGCGTGCTGGGAACGGGTCTTGCCCGAGCCGAGCTTCAGGATGCTGACCCACTACCTGCCCACGTCATCAACACGGTATACGTGGATCGGACCACACCGGAACGTGATGAGCAAATTGACGGGGCAGGTGAAGCGCTGCTGGGTCTTCCATAAAAACTAGGCCACCCACGCCACACCCACGAAAAGCCCTCTGGAGTCATCCAGAGGGCTTTTGTCTGTCATAGGCTTTTTTACGCGCACGCACGCGCAGGCGCACGAGGCTTGCGGGCGAAAATTCCCAGAGCAAAGAGCATCACGGAAAAGTGTAATATTTGTAATTGAGGTCGGCAAAAAGCCCGCAAAGCTATGAGTGGCAACGGTTCCCGGAGATTATGAAAATGTAATAAAAGTGTAATATTTTTGTAATATTATTACACTTTGTGAGTTACATTTTCCAAAAAATCAACATATTGAAATTACTGAATATTACATTTCATATTACATTTGTTTACAGAAATATTACATTTGACTCCTGCCCTGAAACCTATGCACCATGCGGGCTAGCGGGGATTTTGAGCAGTCAATTACAAATATTACACTCTTCCGTGATGACCTCCCGGCTAGAGAAAAAAGGAGAACCTCCATGAAAGCTGGCGACTACATCCTTATTTGTGGGAAACCTAAAAGGATTCTAAGGGCTAACGACAGATTCATTGTCGTTGATGGCGGTCTTCGGCTGACGCTGGCCGAGGCGGAACGATTCAAGCGCAGCTCCGCCCCCTCGCCGGAACCAGGCCCCGGCCAAGGCGACAAAGGCAGGCCCGCCAGGCAACTGGCTCTGCTCTGACTTTGGGCACACGGATAATTACAAATATTTCATGGGCATCCATCTGGCATGAGTGAGCACCCTCTCACACGTCATGCGCATTTTTTGACGCGCGGGCACACTCATAATCCATACAGGAGAAAGCTCATGCTCGAACAGAAACAGACGACTCTTGACGAAGCCCTGAACAAACTCTCCCTGGTGGCCGAGAGCCTCATCCACCTCGGCCAGGCCGAAGCCAGCCCGCTGGGCTCCCTGCTCCAGCTCCTGGGCCACAACATCAACGACTGCGTTGCTGCGCTCGATGCCCAGGAGTCGGAACGATAGAAGAAAGCCCCGGCAGCGTGTGTGCTGCCGGGGCTCGGATTATGAGTTGTTCCTTTCTGCCTAAATCCCGCACGCGCCTGATGCCACATGCTTCCCGGCCATGGCCAGGAATTCGGACCTGTCCATGTCATACTTGGCTGCGGCCTGATCAATTATAGCCAGGTCAGACTCGGTGAAGCTGACGTTCTTACGGATGCGCTTCACCTTTTCAGGGGTGACCACCAGCGTCACGGAGTGAAAGCCCTCCCTGCCCGACACCTCGCGGTGGATCGCCTTGAAGCCGCGCGGGGCCGGGATCGCGCCGCCGTCTTCCTTGCTGGCATCAAGCCACACGAACAAGGCGTCCTTCAACATTGCGTCCAGCATTACCAGGCTGTCGGCCTGGGTGACGCATCCTTCCAGGTCCGGGAACTCGGCGTAATAGCCGCCCTCTTCGGCGGTAAAGATCGCTGCGTAATAAGTTGCCATATTGATCACTCCTTGGTTTCTCGTTTGCAGCGCCGTGCGGCGCTGCGGGTATATGCCTTGGGGCGGGGGGGCCTTAGCCCCTCCCCCCTAGCTTGACTCCGGTTGCTCTTTCGATGCTCTTCAGAGTCCCGATTTTGATTTCGCCTTTCGGGATGGTCACCTTCCCCGGCTTGTCCGGGTGCCGCATCACGGTGTGGCTTCCCTTTCCGCGCCGCTTCATGGTTTCCCATCCGGCCTTCGCCAATGTCTGTATAACTTCCCTGTCGTTCATGTGTATAATTTACCCACGGCGGCGTAGTGAGTCAAGTGTTTTGTGTGTAAAAAATACCCACAAAACAGTGTTTCACCAAGGCAACACGACGTGTGGTATCGGGCGAAAAATGGAGGAACTATGCCCGAAAGCAGAGCACGCGCAATTATGGTGGAGACCGGCTTGGCTGAAGAGGAATACTCGGACCTTTCCGAGTGGGAACTGTGGGAGGCTATCTGCAAGCTGCCCGGCAGTTTCAGACAGCAATTCTATGCCCCGGAGATATGCTTCACCGGCTTTGGGCGGGGCAAGGAAAAGGCCATGCTACAAGAGATAGCAAGGATGAACGGCTATATTGTCCGCAGTGATGTGACGAATGGTCTCACGTTTCTTTGTTGCGGCCCCGAACCTGGGCCAGCGAAGATTGAGAAAGCCGAGTTTCGAGGAGTTGAGATGATTTCCTTGGAAAGCTTCCTTGGCGCGGTTGGTATACCTATGCCCTGATGTTGCCAGTCATAAGGAATACAATGAATTCATCCTGGGTCATGGTATGAAATTCAAGCTCGGACAATCCATCACGAGCTGCGTTTGGTCGTTTGATAACGAATTCGACTTGCCCTGGGAAACGTGGGTAGTCAGCTTCAAGAATCCAGAACCACCGCCGAGCATTTGGCTTATACTTCAGTTCAACGGTGTATCCCTGTGACGTCAAGGATGCCTCCTGTTCTCTGGCGGCTTCCTTGTCACTTCTTTCCCACTTGCCAGAGACATGAATGGCCGGGGTAGCGGGCATTCCCTTCTTGACCTGGATTACAGCACGGATGGACTTTAACGCTTCACCCCACGGCTGATAGCCATTCGGGGTGTCATAGATGGTCACGCCTTCGTCGAAGCAAAAGGCGCTGCCTTGGGTCCATTGAAGCCCTTCATCAATTGTAGGCGTCTGGGCAATATCCAGCGGGCGGATGAACCGGGCGTCAACAAAATAGACCCAGCCGTCCGCAATCCCATGAATGAGGCCATCCTCGCCAACCGCCATTCCTCCCAGAAATGTCCTTTCGCGGTACTGCCTTTTGCTGAACCTCGGAGTCAGCCTCTCCAACAACGCTATATCCTTGCTTATCATATCCACCTCGTTTGACTCCCACGCTATATTGTTTTGCTTTCTGTCGCAACTTGACAACGGCTCTTCTCTGTGGCTTATTGCTTTTGGTGCTAAACACACCTAGGCGGCAGCCACGCCCGATAGCAGTGGTTTTTTTGCGCCCGACGGAGGGGGCAAATGGCATTGATCTTCATGCCGGGTGGTGGCCGAATACAAGACCCTTCGGGGGAATACGCCAGCAGCTCCTAGCTGTGTTTACCACCCGGCATTTTGCTTTTTGCGATGCCGAATTAAACACACTAGGAGTTTTCCCATGGCACAAGCCACCACCCTTTCCCCTGTCGAGGACATCCGCGATGTGGCCGGAACGCTGGCCCAGCTGTACGACCTGGCTCCCGAAGAATTCACGGCCCTGGACTACCTGGCCGGACAGTTGTTCGGAATTGCCGAAGCACTGGAAACGCGGGAGGCGGCGTCATGACTCCCGCAGACGCACGGCACCGGCTCTATCTCATTTCCTACGCGCTTGACGAACTGGGACTCGTGACAGAGGACGCCACAGAGACAACGCTATCCAGTACCTTGGGAATCCTGTCCAAGGCCATGGAGGATTGCATTGCTGTAATCCATCCCTTTGTCCCGGACCCTGTCAGACATGACGATTAATGAAAGCCCCGGCATTCGTGCCGGGGCTTTCTTGTTGACCAAGCCCTATTCGATTATATACGGTCAGCCTATCCCGTAGATGACCCCCACCCATCAGGAGATTGTCATGACAGAAAGACAGCCCCAAAATAACAAGGCCTGCTCAAAAGGCGATTCGCTTGGCTGCTACATAAAGACTCGTGACCAGATTCTGAAAGACATGGATAAGCAAGCGGAAAGATTTAAGACTCTTCACGATAAAGTGACGCGCAAAATAGCCCAGGGCGTTAGGCGGTACACTGATGACGCTCTATGATTTTCTGTACATCGATCTGGACAGAATGCAGTCCCTTTACGCCCAGCTCAACTCTGGGCTTCTTCATGCCATGGAGGCTCTTGCCAGCACGTCCGAAGAAAAAAGCAATAGCGGGCAACTCGGTGGAGACCCTGTGGGCAACCTGCGGCATGAGAACCGTTCCGCAGTATCGGAAGCGAGTACGCAACACATCTCGCCTCATGACATCATCCTCAGCGACGTGCTCGGAGGACTGCACGAGAAAGGGCTTATCAAGGACGAAGACGAAAACCTCAATGTCGGGAATTTCGTCGTACTGGAAGGGAAGGTCTCCTTTTTGAACTACGGCATAGGGAGAGAGTTTATTGACCTCATCCCCATCTTTGCCGGTTCATCGTCCCCTGATGTGTCTCACTTGCCCAAGAATGAGCGGAAGAAGGCCATCAGAGAACAATCAAAACACCAGGAAACCGGCGCTGCTCTAGTTTCTGCGATAGCCAAAATGCTCCCATGGGAAATCCAGATGGTGATGACCACGGGCAGACGCGAAGCCTGGGCCGTCATCGACAAGCAAAAGCTGCGTAACTCTGCGGCCGGGCTCGGGCTCATGTACGGCATGACGCTAACCGGGAAGTGGTCCGTTCTCGGCATTGTAGACCAACTCCACGACGAAAAGCCCCCACGCCCAACCGCTTTCACGGCGAATGATATGGCCTCTGGACTATGTGACGCGTCAATAGGCATCAAAGACTTGGTCGGCTGTCCTGACTCGGCCATCGGTTTGACTCCACTTCTCCTTTTCCGAAAGGTCGGATAAAGACGAAGCCCCGGCCTAGGCCGGGGCTTTCTCGTTCCTGTCGGCTAGAACCTGATGGGTTCAACCTCCTCGGCCTCCTGCCGAGGCCGTGGCGGCGGGGGGATGTACGCGCCCGGCGCGCCCCGCCTCTCGGAGAACAAACTCGCCTGCTCCTGGGGCGGCGTCGTGCGGATCTGCGCGCGCAGCTCGTCGGGCAGGTTGTGGGCCGATGGGCTCAAGGTGTGGCTGAACTCCACGTTGACCACAAAGGTGTGGCCGCACTCCGGGTCGCGGCAGGCGCAATATGCCTGCTTGAAACGGAGGTCGATCTCGTTGGAGCTGGTGATGGTGGCCAGCCGGCCGCAGGCCGGGCAACGCACACGGAAGGCCATGGTGTTCTCCTGTGGGGTTTCGCTACATTGGGGAGCTTTCAGAACCAGTGTCAAACGTGACCCAGTCCCTGGGCAGCAAGACCTCGTTGATGGATTCCATCAGCAGCTCCTGCACGGGTTTGACCTCGTTGCGCTGATAGACCTCGTCTATCTTGGTGATGTCGCCGAAGCCGCCGGTGTTCTGCGGGATGAGGCAGGCCATGGCCGGGGGGATGCGGTGCGCGGCGATGATGTCATCGCGCGACAGGTTCTTGATCTTCTCCAGCTCGTCCTTGGTGGAGAAGTCGCCCACCGGGATGATCTGGATCTCCTTCTCCTTGCCGTTTGGTATGTGGATGAACATCGAGCGGAAGTTGCCGATGCCCTTGGTCCCCTGGATTCGCTCCTTGATGGCGGTCTGGGTCTCGGGGTCCAGCTGGCCCCCGGCATAGAAGATGTACCCCATGTGCGCCCCGTTCTTGTAATACTTGCGCCGGAACAACGTCGCGTCCTCATTGAGAAGCATGGACTGGATCGCGCCGAGGTATCCGGGCAGCCCGTATATCTCCTGGCACACGTCGTAGTTTTTGACGTGCAGGACCTCGTCGGGCTCGAAGGTGACGACCTTGCCGGTCTCGAGCAGCAGGCAGTACACGCCGGTCGCTTTTGCCCGGCGCATGTTGATGCTCGGCAGCTGGCGCAGGCCGACCACCTCGCCGAAATGATTGCGCACCTTGAGGAAGAAGGCGTTGTAGAAGACATGGAAGTCGGTGCAGCCCGCGTGCATGGTCCGGCGCGACACCGCGCGCGACGCCTTGAACCCGCGCATGACCTGGTTGACTTTGAACTCTATGGCCGGACCGTGGTAGGCATTGGCCCGCAGCAGCCGGGCCAGCCCCTTGAAGGGCACGGGCGGGGCATAGTATGTGCCGTTGTCCGTCAGCCAGGTGCCGAGGTAGTCGTAGATGATCCCGCTCAAAACCGGCTCGGGATCGCCGAAGGTAAACAGCAGCGGTTCGCTCATGAGGGCTCCTTACTTGCCGAAGGCCACCACGGCCTTGCGTTGATGTTGTGAGTTCAGCGGCTCGTTGGCCAGGGCGTGCATGATGGCCCAGGCGACATCCGCGTGGCCGGTGGCCTCTGTCCGCCCGGCGGAATAGGTGATCATGCCGTTGCCGGTGGTGCCCTGGCGGATGGTCAGGAAGGCGTGGGCGATGTCGGTCAGGCTGGCGTCCCACTGAATGCGGCCGGACTCGATGACGTCCTTGGCCTTGAGCACCAGGGTGGTTTTGGTCTGCACCCCGTAGGTGATGGGCATGGCCGCGGGGAAGAACGCCTGCACACTCTCGAAGACGCCGATGCCCGGGCCGGTGACATCGATGCCGATGTGAACGAAGTTGAACTGCTGGGTCAGTTCCTTGATGCGCTGCGCCTGCCAGGTGTAGGACTTGTCCACCCACTTGTACCGGGCCAGCACGCGGAACATGCCGCCGGGCTGCAGCGGCGGGGCCAGGATCACGAAGGAGGCGTCGTCGCGGTTGCGGCTCGGATCATACCCGCCCCAGACCGGCAGGTTGCCAAAGGGCCTGGCCGCGTCGGGGTTGAAATCCGTCCACTCGTCCATGTCGCCGTAGCACGCCTCCAGATTGTGGAGCCGGAACACGGCCTGCAGATCGTCCACGAACTCGCACATGAACAGGTTGCGGAATTCGTCCGTGCTGTACTGCAGATTGAGATCTTCGAAGTCGAAGAGGTCACAGCCTCCGGCCTCGGCATCCTTGATGGTGATGACCTTGCGCCACACCTTGTCGGGACAGACCACGCCGCGCTGCATGGCCTCGAAGGACGGGAACTCCTTGCGCTTGGCCTGGCGCGACCACCGCTTGTTGAATCGGTCGCCCGTCCACAGGTCGTAGGCTTCATGCGTGACCGCCGAGGGGGTGGAGAACAGGGTGATCCGCCACTTCTTGTGCGCGGCCATGGCCGAGGCGACCTTGTAGAGCTCGTTGAACTTGGTGATCCAGAAATACTCATCGATGTAGACATGGCCGTGGTAGCTCTGGGCCGACTTCGAGTTGTTGGAGAGGAAGTAGAGCGTGGCCTGGCCGTGTGCCGTGTGCAGCACGATCTCGTCCTTGCCCTTGAGCTCGATGTCGAACTTCTCCTTGACGATGGCCACAATGTAGGCGCGGAAGACATCGGCCTGGCGGCGGGTGGCCGAGAGGAATATCTGATTGTCACCGGACAGGCAGGCGTCCTCGAACGCCTCCTGGGCAAAGTACCAGGTGGCACCTATCTGCCGACTCTTGAGGATGTTCCTGACCCGGTGGGTCTCCTTGGCCTGGCGCAGCTCGTGCTGGTATTCATAGAACCGGCCGTGGAACTTCTCCCGAAAGTCGCTCTCGGTCAGGTGCGAGACATCGTTCTTGATGATCTTGCCGCGCTTCTTCTTGGGCCTGCGCGTGCGCCCTCCCACCACGGGCCGCCCCTCGTCGCGCGCCTCGTTGGCGGCCTCGATCTCGCGCACCTGCATCTCGCGCAGCCGCACCATGTGGTCCAGCAGGCGGTCCATCTCCTTCAGATCGCCATCGGCCTTGCCGTCGCGGCCGACCAGGAGGGTGTAGCGCCTGGCGACGCAATCCAGGGCGGACTCGCCACCGAGCATGTCGTCCCATTGACCGGCTGATCTCCATTGATATACCGTCCGCTTGGGGACGGCCAGCGTTGCGGCAATCTCCGGTACCTTGTGTTTTTTCAAATACAAGGATTTTGCTGCCTGTATTACCTCGTCAGTATGCTGCTGCATGCAGTATCAATACATGCCTCTTTATCTCGATGCGCCCCGGTTGATTCCGATTATGCCATAATCGGAATCCGCTTTGTTGCGTCACTGTTTTTTGCTGGCGTAGTCTTGCGCCATGCCTGCCACATTCATCACCGACTGGAAGAAGATAGGACAGTCCGGCCCGACCATCGACGGCCGGAACATCGAGCCGCAGTGGCTCATCGATGCCGCCGAATCCTATGATCAGGCCACGTACACCGCCGTGATCTGGGTCGACCATTTCCGCTTCTACGGGAACATGGGCAAGGTGGTGGAGCTGAAGACCGAGCGCGAAGGCGACATCGTCAGCCTGTATGCCCGGCTGCAGCCCAACGACCATCTGCTCACATGGAACAAGGAGCAACAGAAGCTCTATACCTCCATGGAGTTGACCCCCGATTTTGCCGGGAGCGGCAAGTGCTACCTGTCCGGCTTGGCCGTGACCGACCAGCCCGCCAGCCTCGGCACCCACGAGTTGCATTTCAACTCCCGCCTGCAGACCCCCGAGAGCTTTGTCCTGTGCGGTGTCGAGCTCGACTCCCTGCGCGATCTGGACGGGGATGCCGCTCTCCCCCAGTGGCTGACCTCGTTGCTCGGGGCTCTGGGCATCAACTCCCCCCACAGCAAGGGGGCAACCTCAACGGAAGAGGAAACCATGACCGAAGAGCAGATCAAGCAGTTCGCGGAACTCGTCGGCGAGCGCGTCGGCAAGAAAATCGACGAGATGCACGCGCAGCTCGCCGAGCATTTTTCGGCCCCCACGGATGAGCCCGCGCCCGCCCCGGCAAAGGACGACAGCACAGCCACCGGCCCCATCGACTTCACCGCGAGCCTCGCCGAGGCCGTCAAGCCGCTGGCCGACAAGCTCGATGCGCTGTCCGCCCGGTTCGAGCAGGCCCGCCCGGGCCCCGCCGTGCCCGAAACGACCAACCCCGCCGGCGAAGCGGGCCTCGTCTAGGAGATCGCGAAATGAAACCTTTCACTGAGCTCAAGTTTTCCGAACTCTGCGCCGCTCTGGCCGAGGGCTACGGCGTCGAAACGGCCAAGGTGACCCAGGGCTTCACGGTCGCCCCGACCGTCGAGCAGCGCCTGCAGGACGCCATCACCGAGCAGTCGGAGTTCCTGCCGCTGATCAACGTCATCACCGTGTCGGAGCTGGTCGGCCAGAACGTCCTGGGCAGCGCGTCCGGGCCTGTTTCCGGCCGCACCGACACCAAGGTCGACGGCAACGAACGGACCCCGCGCGATGTTTTGGGCCTGGGCAGCTTCCCTTACCAGCTCTACCAGACCAACAGCGACGTCTACATCCGCTACGACACGCTCGACGCCTGGGCCAAGTTCAAGGACTTCGCCGAGCGCTACACGCGCTACGTGCAGGAGCGGATCGCCAACGACCGCGAAATGGCCGGCTGGTACGGCGTCGATGCCGCGGCCGATACCGACATGACCGCCAACCCCCTGCTGCAGGACGTCAACAAGGGTTGGCTGCAGTACATGCGCGCGCACCTCCCCGCCAACATCCTGATCGAGGGCGCGACCACCGGTGAAATCCGCATCGGGACCACTGGCGACTTCGCCAACCTCGACCACGCCGTGTCCGACCTGCTCCAGGGCATCCCCCGCTACCTGCGCAAGGGGCTCATCACCCTGGTGGGCGACGAGCTCATCTCCCACGAGCACGCCGGGCTCTACAAGGCCATCGGCAACACCCCCTCGGAGAAGGTCCTGGCGACCCAGTCCCTGTCCCTGCTGGGCGGCCTGCCCTGGATGACCCCGAGCAACTTCCCCGGCCGCGGCCTGGTGATCACCCCGCTCAAGAACCTGTCCATCTACGTGCAGGAAGAGTCGTGGCGCCGCAAGGTCGAGGACAACCCGAAGAAGGATCGCATCGAGGACTACAACTCCCGCAACGAAGGCTACGTGGTGGAAGTGCCCGAGCAGCTCGTCGGCGTCGAGTTCGACAACGTCAAGATCAGCCGCGACGGCGGCACGACCTGGGAATAGCCTCCCCGACCTTTGAGAGGGGTGGCGGTCCTGCCGCCACCCCTCGTCGCAAAACTCCAACCCATGGAGGAGCCCATGAGCCTGATGAGACACTGGCAGAAAACATTCAAAGACGCGGGCGCAACCTCGGATACCCCCAAACGGGTTCTGGTGGTCGGAGGGACGATCAACCAGCAGCAGCTGCTGGCCCTGATCGGCGCATCCCTGTCCGAGGACATGAAGGCGCTTGGCGAAATCAAATCCGTGGAGGCCAAGGCCGACCTTAAGGGGGCGCTGATCCCCAAGTACGCCGACTACGTCGCCCGGCTGCGTGCCGAGGACTGGCAGCACGAGCTGCTGACCACCTACATGATCTGGCTGTTCGACATCGGACGCATCGAGGCCGCCCTCGAACTCGGCCTGTACTGCGTGCGCAAGGACATCCCCATGCCCGAGCGGTTCACGCGCGAGACATACGTGGTCGTGGCCGACAGCGTGCTGGAATGGGCCGTGGCCGAGTTCGAGGCGGACCGCAGCCCGGAACCTTTCTTCTCCACCGTCTTCGGATTCGTGGACGGCATGAACAGCGCCTCGCCCTGGGACCTGCCCGACAAGCTGCGGGCCAAGTTCTACCGGCTGGCCGGGCTCCTCGAGGACAAGGCCGGACGGCTGGAAGCCGCCGAGGCGTGCCTGATCCAGGCAGCCGCCCTGGGTGCCCAGGTCAAGACCAAGCTCGGCGCGGTGCAGAAGTCCCTGGACGAGAAAACCAACTAGCTCCTCCATACGCCGCTTCCCCCAAGGCCCGCCCGGGCAACAGCCTGGAGGCGGGCCGAAGGGGGAAGCCAAAAAGGATAGACCATGAGTTTTTCCGGCAACGACACGCAGACATCGCCCACCGTGGTCAGCAATGCCCCGTGGTGGCCGTCGCTGTCCGTTGCCGACTTCCAGACCCGCTACCGGCTCCCGCGGGAGTATGCCGAGAGCGTGCTGGTCGACGGGCTGCAGATCGGCATGATCTGGGCCAACATGGCGCTGGCGTCCTGG
>Ga0180017_100615_pt1 | contig 10912 bp, 10 predicted proteins | sample KR46_S_MetaG_FD_129674 | JGI IMG/M metagenome (GOLD analysis project Ga0180017, IMG submission 129674) | Groundwater microbial communities from the Olkiluoto Island deep subsurface site, Finland - KR46_S_MetaG | ecosystem: Environmental > Aquatic > Deep subsurface > Groundwater | place: Finland...
GGGCATCCGGGTGTAGGCGTGGACCGCGCCCGCGTTGACCCGGAAGGGCCGCGCGGCCACATAGGGGTTGGACTCGGTTTCAGCGTGCACCAGAAAGGTGAAGGCGCTGGAATTGCCCACCAGCATGCCCTGGCCGCGCCTCAGCATGGAGATGGTGTCCACGCAGACGCGGTGGCCGAGCCCGGCTGGCTTGATGGCGGTAATGGTGGCGGTCTCGAGTTCCATGGTTCCCTGCGAGAGTTTGAGTTCCGCGACGATGCGTTTCAGGTCGGTCGCGCCTTTGGGCAGGACCACGATGGTATCGCAGCCGCGCTCCAGGATGCCTGCGGCCAGGATTGCCCGGTCCAGATTCTCGCATTCCAGGGCCAGGGTGTCCACCTGGGCCAGGATGTTTTCCACCGGGATGATCTCCCACCCCTTGGCAAGGACGATGTTCTCGCCCTTTTTGATGCGCGCCACGGCCTCTTCCTCGTCGGATTTTTGGGTCAGGGCGACCACAGGCAAGTCCTTGGGGGTGATGACCGTGACCCGGCCCAGGGCCTGGACCGCCGCCACCTGCTCCTTTTCGACCATGACCGCGTCCACGCCCGACTCCAGGGCCAGGGTGAGCAGGGTCTTGTCAAAGGGGATGGCTTTGAAGATGATGGTTTTCATTGTTTTTCCGGTAGATTATTCGTTGATGTGGGCGAGGGCGGCTTCCACTGTCTCGTCGCCGTGCACGACCATGTTCAGGGCCTCGACCAGTCGGGTGGGGTTGGCGTGCTGGAACACGTTGCGGCCCACGGAGAGCCCTGCGCCGCCCGCCTGCAGGGAGTCATGCACCATCTGAATGAATGCCTGCGTGCTGTCAAGTTTCGGCCCGCCCGCGATGACGATGGGCACGCAGCAGGAGTCGCAGACCCTGGCGAAGGATTCGATGTCGCCGGTGTAGGGAACCTTGACCACGTCCGCTCCCAGCTCGGTGCCCACGCGGGCGCAGTGGGCCACCACGGACGGGGCGTATTCGTCGCTAACCTTGGGGCCGCGGGCGTAGACCATGGCCAGCAGCGGCATGCCCCAGTTGGCGGCGTCCGAGGCCACTTTGCCGAAATCGGCCAGCATGGCGGCTTCGGTTGCGTCGCCGAGATTGCAGTGGATGGAGACCGCATCGGCACCCAGGCGCACAGCGTCTTCCACAGAGGCGACGAGGCTTTTTGCATTGGGGAAGGGGGAGAGGGAGGTGGAGGCGGAGAGGTGGACGATCAGGCCGACGTCGCGCCCGGTGGCGCGGTGGCCGCATCGCACGAGGCCTTTGTGCTCTATGACCGCGTTGGCCCCGCCGTCCACCACCTTGCCCACGGCTTCGCGCATGTCCACCAGCCCGTCGATGGGGCCGACGGTCACGCCGTGATCCATGGGCACCACAATGGTCCGGCCTGTGTTCCGGTTGAAGATTCTTTCGAGTCTGATCGCTTTGCCGATATGCATGTCGTTCTCCTGCGGTTGTCCCTTGCAGGCTGCGGGTCTGCCTGATCGCCGTCACGTCCCTTGGAAAAAACAAGGGCCGCCGGCTTTCGCCCGCGGCCCTTGAAGAGGTTTGTCTTTGTTTTTCGGTTGTAACCCACCACCTGGCTTACAGTGTACCTCTCCCGAGACCGCGCGTGCGGCTATACCAATATCCAAAATAAAAGGAGGTAAAGGAGGAGGGGAGGCCAGTGGTGATGTTCATGGAGACAAGAGCTACACCGTGAAGAAAATTCTGTCAACAAAAACTTTCATCAGGATTTCATGGGGATGGAGCCTAATACCATATAATCGTGCGACCGGCGGTCATTTTTCCATGGTTCCTCATATTGACATATTTTGTCGAAAATGCATGTTTCAAAAATGCATCTAGTTACAATTTTGAAAAATTATAACTATAAAAAAACTGTCTTTTGGAGCAATTTTACATGAACAGCAATACTTGCCGTGTTTGGCACGGGTTTTGATATGGGGAGCGCAGGTAGAAACGCATTTCATCCAAGGAGGAGTATCCAAATGTTTCTGAGAAAGTCCCTGACCCCCGTTTATGCAAAGGTCGCCATCGGGATGGCGGCCATGATGGCCGTCCTCGCCCCGGCCCTGGCCCATGCACAAGAGGTGGAGTACCTCACCCAGTCCAACGCCAACATCCTGTGGACGCTCGTGGCCGCCTTTCTGGTCATGCTCATGCAGGCCGGGTTCGGCTGCGTCGAGGCCGGTTTCACCCGCGCCAAATCGGCAGGCAACATCATGATGAAGAACTTTCTGGATTTTTCCGTTGGTTCCATCTGCTTTTTCCTGTTCGGGTTCGCCCTCATGTTCGGCATTGACGCGGGCGGTTTCATGGGCACCTCCGGCTACGCCTTAAGCGGCGTGGGCGAGGCCGACCTGCCCTGGTCCTACACCTTCTGGTTCTTCCAGTCCGTGTTTGCCGCCACCGCCGCCACCATCGTTTCGGGCGGCATGGCTGAGCGCACCAAGTTCGGGAGCTACGTCCTGGTTTCCATCGTGGTTACCGGCATCATCTACCCCATCTCCGGCCACTGGGCCTGGGGCTCGCTGTGGCTGGGCGATGACGGCGCGGGCTGGCTCGAAGGCCTCGGTTTCGTCGACTTCGCCGGTTCCTCGGTGGTCCACTCCGTGGGCGGATGGATAGCCCTGGCCGGTGCCCTGGTCCTCGGCCCGCGCGTGGGCAAGTACACTGAAGACGGCAAGGCCAAGGCCATTCCCGGCCACAACATCCCGCTGGCCGCTCTGGGCGTGTTCCTCCTCTGGTTCGGCTGGTTCGGATTCAACCCCGGTTCCACCACCACTGCCGACGACACCATCGGCCTGATCGCCATGAACACCTCCCTGGCCGCCTGCGCGGGCGTGCTCGGAGCCATGTGCATCTCCTGGTTCCGCTTTGGCAAGCCCGACATCTCCATGACTCTCAACGGCGCCCTGGCCGGTCTGGTGGGCATCACCGCCGGTTGCGCCACGGTCAGCCCCGGTTCCTCCATCGTCATTGGGCTTATCGCCGGTTTGCTGGTGGTTCTGTCCATTGAGTTCATCGACAAGGTTCTCAGGATCGACGACCCGGTCGGCGCGGCGTCCGTGCACGGCGTGTGCGGCGCGTGGGGCACCATTGCCTGCGGTCTGTTCAACACCGACGGCGGTCTGCTGTTCGGCGGTGGATTCGCCCAGCTGGGCGTGCAGCTCATCGGCGTGGGCGTGTTCTTTGCCTGGGCCTTTGGCGCGGGTTTCATCCTCATGACGGTGATCAAGGGCGTGTTCGGCCTGCGCGTGGAAAAGGAAGAGGAGCTCAAGGGCCTGGACATTGCCGAGCACGGCAGCGAGTCCTACAGCGGATTCCAGCTCTTCAGCAACGAGTAGGCGACATCCGCGATCATCAGACATCATCAAGGAGATTAGTGAAATGAAGCTCATCATAGCATACATCAGGCCCGAAAAGCTCAACGACGTGAAGCAGGCGCTTTACGCCAAGGAGATATACTCCCTGTCCGTGACCAATATCCTTGGCTCCGGTCGGCAGAAGGGATTTACCGAGACCTATCGCGGCGTGCAGATGGAGGTGAACCTGCTCAAGAAGGTGCGCCTTGAGATCGGCGTCAACGACGACTTCGAGGCCAAGGCCATCGAGGCCATCAAGGCCGCCGGACAGACGGGCAAGGAAGGCGACGGCGTCATCTTCGTGACCGAGCTGGCCAAGGCCATGCGCATCAGAACGGGCGAGGACGGAATCCTCTAGGAACGGAAATGCGATGACATACGGGATCCGGGGCGGCCCAAGCCGCCCCGGCCCTTGCCCGAAGAATATCCATGAATCAAGCCCGCCCGCGGACAACGCTGAAATGACGACAGACACCCTTATGCCCATCACTGTGACCGACCTCCACGAAATCATCGAGACGGGCGCCATCGTCACCCATTTCCAGCCTCAGGTCTCGCTCAAGCGCAAGGCCGTCATCGGGCTTGAGGCGCTCAGCCGGGGGTTTGATGGGGCCAGCGGCGAGATCATCCCGCCGTCGGTCCTGTTCGGCCTGGCCAGCGACCCGGAGACGCGGCTCGCCCTGGACCGTGTCTGCCGCACGCGGGCTGCGGAATCATTCGCCGCCCTGCATCGGCGCGACAAGAGCGTCATGCTCTCCATGAACATCGACGCCGCCTGTATCAGCGAGGACACCAGGGGGTCCAACCACCTGCTCAAGCTGATCAAGCGGTGCGACATCAGTCCAAACAACGTCATCATCGAGATCATTGAATCCCGGTGCGAGGACATGGACGCCCTGCTGGAGTTCGTCCGCTTCTACCGGAAAAAGAACTTCCTCATCGCGCTTGACGACGTGGGCGCGGGTTTCTCCAACCTGGACCGCATTCCGCTGCTCAAGCCGGACGTGCTCAAGCTCGACCGTTCGCTCATCAGCGGGGTCAACGAGCAGTTCCACAAGCTTGAGGTGGCGCGCAGTTTCGTGCAGATGGCCAACCGGCTGGGCTGCCTTGTCCTGGCCGAGGGCGTGGAGACGAGCGAGGAGACCATGTGCCTCCTGGCCAACGGGATCGATGTCTTTCAGGGGTTCTTCTTTGCCCGGCCCGCGCCCGGGCTGGACGCCGTGCCCGGCATGGCCGACAAGGTGGACGCCCTGGCCGAGAAGCACCGGCACAACCGCACCCGGCGCATCGCCGAAGAGAAGCGTCTCTTCTCCAGCTACGATCTGACCATCCTGACCATGTGCCAGGGGCTGTCCGAAACCCCGTCGCGCGGGCTCAACCAGGCGCTGACTCAGTTCATCGATCAGCACGAGGGCGTGGAGTGCGTCTATGTGCTCGACATGAAGGGGCGGCAGGTGTCCGACACCCTGTGCGATCCCCTGAAGCTCAAGAAGAGCAAGCGGTTCCTCTACGAACCCGCCCGTGTGGGGGCCGACCACTCCCTCAAGGAATACTTCCTGCCCATCCAGGCCGGGCTTGAGAAGTTCACCACCGATCCGTACATCTCCCTCGCCTCGGGCAACTTGTGCACCACCATCTCGCGGGTCTTCTATCACAAGTGCTGTGGCCGCCACCTGATCCTGTGCACCGACATGAGCCGCGAGGACATGGCCTGCGGACTGTAGCCTCCTGTCAGGGTGGGGCCATGCTCAGGGAGTGTCCAGCGTCCCAAAGACGTAGGCGACCGATCCGGGCAGGAGATGGTCGAGCATCCGCTTGTTGCGTTCATTGTTGCAGGCGTCGGATGCATAATGGTCATTGACGGCCAGACCGGCCAGGGGCAGTCCCTTGGATGCCAGGAAATGCGCCGAGAGCAGGGCGTCATTGATGCATCCCAGGCGGTTGGGAACCACGAGGATGGTGCGCAGGTCGCAGGCGCGGGCGATTTCGTACATCTGCCTGTTCATGTCCAGGGGCACGAGCAGTCCTCCGGCCCCCTCGACGAGCAGGACATCGCACTCGGAAACGGCGTTGATCGTGTCCGCCACCGCGTCAAAGGGGAACGTCTCCCAGAGAAAGCAGGGGGCCACCGGCTCGGTGCCGGTCATGATGACTCGGGCGTCTGCCGGAGCGAGCCCCGTATGCGTGCGGACAAAGGCGGCGTCGTCGTCGGCAGGGAAGCCGGTCTGCACGGGCTTGACGTAGGTGACGCGTTTCCCTTCGGCCATGAATCGTTTTGCCAGCCATGCGGAGAAGACCGTCTTCCCGACTTCGGTATTGGTGCCGGAGATGAAGTAGCGTTCCATCATTCCCCCAGCACTTCGACCATGGCGGCATGGGCAATGTCCACCAGCCGGGTGATTTCGTCCTGCGTGATGACGTAGGGCGGCAGGAAGTAGATGCAGTCGCCGAGGTTGCGCAGCAGCGCGCCCCGCTTGAGCGCTTCCCGGAATATCCTGAACCCGGTCCGCTGTTTCCAGTCAAGAGGAGTCCTGGTCCCCGGGTCGGCCACCAGCTCGACGCAGGTGATGAAGCCCAGGGAGCGGACCTCGCCCACATGGCGGTGCCCGGCGAACCGCTGCGCGGCATAGTCGGCCAGATGACGATATTTCGGCTTGTTGGTTTCGAGGACATTCAGTTCTTCGAACATGGACAGCGTCTCGTTGGCCACGGCGCAGGCCAGGGGATTGCCCATGTAGGTGTGGCTGTGCATGAACGCCTTCAGTTCGGTGAAGTCGCCCAGAAACGATTCGTAGACCGCATCCGTGGTCATGACCACCGAGAGCGGGAGCGTGCCCGAGGTGATGGATTTGGACAGGGTCACGAAGTCCGGGGTGACCCCGGCCTGCTCCATGGCGAACATGGTGCCGAGGCGACCAAAGCCGACCGCGATTTCGTCAAACGCGAGGTGGATGTCATGGTGCCGCGTACACTCGCGCAGCTTGTGCAGATAGCGCGGGGGGTAAAACCGCCAGCCCGCGGCTCCCTGGGCCAGGGGCTCGACAAAGACCGCCGTGATTTCCCGGCCTCGCTCCTCCAGGGTCCGCTCCATGGGCTCGAAGCATTCGGCGTCGCAGTCGGTGCGCGTCCGATCGTATGGGCAGCGGTAGCAGTCCGGTCCGGTGACGCTGATGTTGTCCGGCATGAGTGGCCGGTAGATGTCGGAAAAGGCGTCGTGTCCACATATGGACAAAGCGCCGAGAGTTTCGCCGTGATAGCCGCCGGACAGGCCGACGAACCGCCTTTTTTCCGGCTGGCCCGTGTTGCGGCGGTAGCCGTAGCTCATCTTCATGGCGATTTCCACGGCGCTCGCCCCGTCTCCGGCAAAGAACACCTTGGTCAGTTCGTCCGGCGTCAGGTCGGCCAGGCGGCGGGCCAGCTCCTCGGCCGGGGGATGGATGACGCCAGCGAACAGGACGTGTTCCAGTTGCGCCGCCTGTTTGGCCAGCGCATGGGTGATGCGCGGGTTGGCATGGCCGAAAATATTGGTCCACCATGAACTGATGGCGTCGATGTACGGTTTGCCTTTGGCGTTGTATACATATATTCCTTTCCCGGAGCAGATCCTGAGCGCCGGGTGTTCCTCAAGGTCTTTCATCTGAGTGACCGGAAGCCAGAGAGCCTGTGGTATCCTATCCATCGTCATGTCTGAACATTCCTATAAAGAGTATATCGCGAGAGAAGTGGCGAAGCTTAGGGAAGGAAACCGCATCCGTCAAATACCGCCCGTGGACCATGGCGCGGACAAGATTTTGCTCTATGACGGTCGGGAACTGCTCAACCTCGCGTCCAACAACTATCTCGGACTGGCCGGCCATCCCGCGCTGCGGCAGGGAGCCATCGAGGCCGTGGAGCGGTATGGCACGTCAAGTGGCGCGTCAAGGCTCGTCAGCGGCAACTTTGCCCTGCTCGACGAGTTGGAGCGGGAGATGCGCTCCTTCAAGGAGCAGGAGGACGCGCTGGTGGTGGGGGCGGGCTTTGCCGCCAACCTGATGATCCTCTCCGCCCTGGCCGACCGGCATACCGTGGTTTTTTCGGACCGGCTCAACCACGCCAGCATCGTGGACGGCATCCGGCTGTCCGGCGCGAAGCATGTCCGCTATCGCCATAACGACACGACCCATCTCGCGGAACTGCTTGAGGCGCATGCGGCTGTGCCCAGGAAGCTGCTGGTCACGGATACGGTCTTTTCCATGGACGGCGACATCGCCGATCTTGCAACTCTTGTCGATCTTTGCCAAAATCACGGCGTCCTGTCCGTGGTGGACGAAGCCCATGCTGCCGGAATCTTCGGTAATGGCAGGGGCTTGGCCGCCGAACTCGGCCTGGCGGACCGGGTGGACATCCATATGGGAACCTTCAGCAAGGGGTTCGGCTCCTACGGCGCATACGTCGCGGGCAAGGCGGACATCATCGGATACCTGCGAAATACCGGCAGGCCGTTCGTTTTTTCCACGGCCCTGCCGCCCGCAGTCGTGGGCGCGAGCCTCGCGGCTGTGCGTCTGGTGCGCGAGACAGGCACGATGGGGAATCGGCTGCTCGGCATGGCCCGCGATGTTCGCGAGTTCCTCGGTTCGCTGGGCCTTGATGTCGGTTCGTCGCAGACCGCGATCATTCCGGTGATGCTCGGCTCCAACGACGCGGCCCTGGCCGCGCGGGACGCGCTCATGGAATACGGTGTTCTTGTCGGGGCCATCCGCCCGCCCACGGTGCCCCAGAACACGGCCCGCCTGCGCATCAGCCTGCGGGCGGACCTGACCGATGCGGACCTGACGCTTTTCAAGACGGCTGTGGTGCAGATGACGGAGCGAGAGTGATCGACGATTTTCTTTTTGTATCCGGCTGGGCGGGCTACCCGGAGCTCTTTCCTTCCCTGGCTGGAAAGGGTGAATTCTTGCTGCCCTTTGTCCGCCATGCCGAGCGTGAGGTCTTTGACCGGTTGGATGCGTCCGCCGCTTCCACGCTCATAGGCTGGTCCACGGGCGCGCACATGATCCTCAAGCGATGGAGCCGCGTGGTGAACCGGTTTGAACGGATCATTCTCCTGGCTCCGTTTCTGGCCTTCACCGACTATACTCCGGAAAAGGCGGTGCGGCTGATGATCCGCGAGATGCGCCGGGACCCGGAGCAGGTGGTGCGCCGCTTTCACGCCAACTGCGGATACAACGGGCGGCCCGTGCACTGCCATGGCGACGCCGAGGGGTTGATCGCCGGTCTGGAGTATCTGTGCGTCTCCCGCGCCATGCCTTCGCACCTGGGCGGAAGGAAAACGATCCTCGTCCACGGCGAGCATGATCGCATCGTGCCGCCCCACGCCACAGAGGATATCCGGGAGGTCATGCCGGACGCATCCTGCCAGACCCTTGCGTGCGGTCATTACATTTCAGGACACGATCTTGTCGATACCGCTGTCTAAGGAGAGCATCCGCCGGGCTTTCGAGCGGGCCAGGAACACCTATGCCGAGGCCGCTCAGGTCCAGGATCGGGCGGCGCTGCGGTGCGCCGAGCACGTCCCGACGGGCGAGTATCCGGCCATTCTCGAAATCGGCGCGGGCGGTGGCGTACTGACCCGGCACATCGCCGAACGCTGCACCCATTCCCGTTACGTGGCCGTGGACATCTCCCCCGGCATGCTCGCCCAGGTGAGCCGGGACGGATTGACCAATCCCGAGTTCGTCGCCGCTGACGGCGAGTACCTCTGTTTCCCTCAGGAGAGCTTCGAGCTGTTGGTCAGTTCGTCCACCATGCAGTGGTATCGTTCGCCCGAGGTGTCCATCCACGACAACCTCAGGCTGCTCAGGCACGGCGGTCGGTTCTCCCTGTCCATTTTTGTCGAGGGGACTTATGCCGAATTCGCCGAGGCTTCGGCTGCATCCGGTTTCGGTTCCATGCTCCCCATGCGTCCTGCTCAGGATTTTGTGGAGATATTGCAGGACGCCTCGCCCATGGTTCTTGAGTCGGAGATCGTGACCCATGTGGTCCACTATCCGACCGTGGCGGACATGCTGCGCGCCCATCGCGCCACCGGGGCCACGGCCACGCCCGGTGCCAAGCAGCCGTCCCGGCAGGCCTACCAGCGGTTTATCGACTATTACGAAGGCAACCATCGCGCTCCCGAAGGCATCAGGAGCACGGTCTTCATCCTCCATCTCTGGGGCCGCCGTTGAGCGATTTCGGCACATGCAGGCTCGCCCGCTCCAATACGGGCGAGCGGACACTCTGCCAGCACTGGTTGTCCATCTTCGTGACCCGGCGGCGAGCCATTGCGGATTGTGCGCCTCTTGTCCCAGGCGGGCCACTCCCGGATGGGCGTTTGACTTGGCGGCAGGGGGCCAATAAACTGTGATGATGCGCAACTTTATGCCTTGTATGCGTCGTGTCCTTCCTGGATTCTGTCTTGCCCTGAGCGTCCTGCTGGTCGGCGGCCAAGTCCTGGCTGAAGAGGTGCGTCTGGTCTACGAGGATTTCCCGCCCTTTGAGTACCAACAGGACGGCGAGGCGCAGGGCGAAAGCGTGGCTCTGATCCGGCAGGTGTGCGCCGAACTGGGACTGACTCCGGTCTTCATGCACCGCCCTTGGGCACGGGCCTTGGACGACGTGCGCACGGGCCACGCGGACGGGATCTTTTCGCTCTTCCGGTCCGAGGAGCGCGAAAGATCGTTGATTTTCGCGCAGCAGCCGCTTGCCCATGACGAAACCGTGGTGTTTGTGGCCCGGGGTGATCTGCATCCCGAGTCCCTGGAGGATCTCGCAGGTTTGCGGGTGGGACTGGTCCGGGGCCACCATTACGGTTCGGGCGTGGTCGAACGGATTCCGGGATCACTCCAGTTGTTCAAGGATGTGCGGACAATGTTCGCCATGCTGTGCGAGGGACGCATCGACGCGGCCATGGTTGCCCGGAGCCCTGGAGAGCACTTCCTGAAGCAGTTGGATTGCGGCGACCAGGTGCGGGAGGTCCTGGTGCTGGCGCAGATGTCTCTGCACATAGCTTTCTCCAGGCTGGACGAGGCGCACGGCAAACGGCTGGCCGAGGCCTTTTCACGCGAGCTTGCCCGCATGGAGGCCGCGCGGAGGGGCGGGCGGGAGGCTGCGTCGGAGTAGCTGCAATGGCGGCGCGGCAGCCGGACCTGGAAAGAGAGAAGCAAAAAGGGGCGGGAACAGCATGTTCCCGCCCCTTGTGCGTGGACAGAGGGAGTCGGTCAGATCTTGCAGGCGGTGCGCAGGTCGTCCACCGCGTCGGTCATTTCCCAGGTGAACTCCGGGCGTTCGCGGCCAAAGTGACCGTAGTTGGTGGTCAGCTGGAAGATGGGGCGGCGCAGGTTGAGCCGCTCCTGGATGAAGTAGGGGCGCATGTCAAAGACCTCTTTGACGGCCTTGGTCAGCTGTTCGTCAGTCACCTGGCCGGTGCCGCGCGAGCAGACGACCACGGAGACCGGCTCGGCCACGCCGATGGCGTAGGCGATCTGGACTTCGCACA
>Ga0180017_100617_pt1 | contig 10908 bp, 11 predicted proteins | sample KR46_S_MetaG_FD_129674 | JGI IMG/M metagenome (GOLD analysis project Ga0180017, IMG submission 129674) | Groundwater microbial communities from the Olkiluoto Island deep subsurface site, Finland - KR46_S_MetaG | ecosystem: Environmental > Aquatic > Deep subsurface > Groundwater | place: Finland...
GGGAGGCGCTGGTGGACGTGCTCTACGGCCAGGGCATCAGCCGCACCGGCGAGCTGATCGACATGGGCGTGGAGCTCGGCATCATCGAAAAATCCGGCTCCTGGTTCGCCTTTGGGTCCGAAAAACTCGGCCAGGGCAAGGAGAACGTGCGCCAGCTGCTTGAGGACAACCCGGATATCGCCGGGGCCATCGAGGAAAAACTCATGGCCCACCTGGGATATCGCGGCGAGCCGGCAGCAGGCAAGCTCACCCGGTCGACCAGGGACTCGGCCGGGGACTCGACCGGGGACTCGACCGAAACCGACGACTAGACACCGTATACGCCCGGCAACGGCGCCTCGGCCACCCGGCCCGGGGCGCTTTTGTCTGGAACCTAATTTTGTGGAGAACACCGAACCATGCACGCTGCTGAAATCCGCCAGAGATTCCTCGAATATTTCCAGGAGAACAACCACGCCATCGTGGAGTCGTCGCCGCTCATTCCCAAGGACGACCCCACCCTGCTCTTCACCAACGCGGGCATGGTCCAGTTCAAGCGGCTCTTCCTCGGGCAGGAAAAGCGCGAGTACAGCCGGGCCACCACCTCGCAAAAATGCCTGCGCGTGGGCGGCAAGCACAACGACCTGGAGAACGTGGGCCGCACCGCGCGCCACCACACCTTCTTCGAGATGCTCGGCAACTTCTCGTTCGGCGACTATTTCAAGGAAGACGCCATCCGCTACTGCTGGCAGTTCCTGACCGAGGAGCTGAAGCTGCCCAAGGACCGCCTCTATATTACAATATATAAAGACGACGACGAGGCAGGCGAGCTGTGGCAGAAGGTGGCGGGCGTCCCGATCGAGCGCATCTACCGGCTGGGCGAGAAGGACAACTTCTGGTCCATGGGCGACACCGGCCCGTGCGGCCCGTGCTCCGAGGTCCACTTCGACCAGGGCGAGCATGTGGGCTGCGGCCCGGAGTGCGGCATCGGCAAGTGCGACTGTGACCGCTACCTCGAAATCTGGAACCTCGTGTTCATGCAATACGACCAGGCCGAGGACGGCACCCGCACGCCCCTGCCGCGCCCGTCCATCGACACGGGCATGGGATTGGAGCGCATCGCCGCCGTGTGCCAGGGCGTGGCCTCCAACTACGAGACCGACCTTTTCCAGTCCATCATCCGCTACACCGCCGAGCTGGCCGGGGTGAAATACCGCGAAAATCAGGAAATCGACACCGCGCTCCAGGTCATCGCCGATCACAGCCGGGCCATCGCCTTCCTCATCCCGGATCAGGTTCTGCCCTCCAACGAAGGGAGGGGGTACATCCTGCGCCGCCTCATCCGCCGCGCCTGCCGTTTTGGCAAGCTCATGGGCCTGACCGAGCCGTTCCTGTGGAAGACCGCCAGCAAGGTCGTGGACGACATGGGCGGCCATTTCTCGGAGCTTAGGGATTCCAAGGAGTTCATGATCGAGGTGGTCCGGGGCGAGGAAGAGGGCTTTGCCAAGACCCTGGACAAGGGGCTGGACATGCTCGAAGCCGAGCTGGCCGAACTGACTGCGGCCAAGGCCGCCATCGTGCCCGGCGACACCGCCTTCAGGCTCTACGACACCTACGGATTTCCCATCGACATCGTCCGCGACGTGGCCGAGCGCCAGGGCATGAGCGTGGACGAGCCGGGCTTCGACGCCCTGATGCAGGAACAGAAATCCCGCTCCAAGGCAGCCTGGAAGGGTTCGGGCGACAAGGACGTGGCCGCAGTGTTCCACACCCTGCTCGAACAGGGGATCACCAGCGGATTCACGGGCTACGAGACCATGGCCGACCAGTCCGAGATCACCCATGTGCTCAGCCCGGCGGGCGCAGTGGTCGAGCGTCTTGCCGCGGGCGACACCGGCTGGGTCGTGACCCGGTCCACCCCGTTCTACGGCGAATCCGGCGGCCAGACCGGCGACACCGGCGAAATCGCGGCCTCGTCGGGCCGGGGTGCGGTCACCGACACGGTCAAGCCGTCCCAGTCGCTCACCGCCCACAAGGTCGAGATGGCCCAGGGCGAGCTCAAGCCCGGCAACTCCGTGTTCCTGACCGTGGACCGGGGCCAGCGGCTGGCCACCATGCGCAACCATACCGTCACCCACCTGCTCCACGCGGCCCTGCAAAAGGTGCTGGGCGACCACGCCCGGCAGGCAGGCTCGCTGGTCGGGCCGGACCGGCTGCGCTTTGATTTCACCCACATCAAGGGACTGACCGTGGAGGAGATTGGCCGCGTCGAAACCCTGGTCAACCAGAGTATCCTCGACGCCATCCCGGTCAGCCGCGAGGTCATGAGCATCGAACAAGCCCAGACCAAAGGGGCGACCGCCCTGTTTGGCGAAAAATACGGGGACACGGTCTCGGTCATTGAAGTGCCCGGCGTGTCCATGGAATTCTGCGGCGGCACCCACCTCGACAACACCGGCATCGCCGGATCGTTCGTCATCGTCAGCGAGTCCGGCGTGGCCGCAGGCATCCGGCGCATCGAGGCGGCCACCGGCGGCAACGCCATCGCCTACTTCAACGAGCGGCGCGCGGCGGCTGCCGAGGCCTCGTCCATGCTCAAGGCCCAGCCCGCCGAACTGCCCGCCAGGGTCCGCGCCCTGCAACAGCAGGTCAAGGACATGGCCCGCGAGATGAAGCAGCTCCAGACCAGGCTCGCTTCCGGCACGGGCCGCGACATGCTCGCCGAGGCGCAGCAGATAGGCGGGGTCACGGTGCTGGCCGTCGAGGTGGAGGCCCCGGACATGAACGTCATGCTCGAACAGATGGACGCCCTGCGCAGCAAGCTGCCGTCGGCCATCGTCTGCCTCGTGGCCGGACACGCGGACGGCAAGGTCTCGGTGGCCCTGTCCGTGACCAAGGACCTGCATGGCCGGTTCAAGGCTGGCGAGCTGATCAAGCCCGTGGCCGCCGAGGTGGGCGGCGGAGGCGGCGGACGCCCGGATCTGGCCCGCGCGGGCGGCACCGATGCCTCGGGTATCAAGAACGCGCTGGCCAAGCTGAAAGAGCTTGTGGCCGGATAGATTTTTGTGTATCACCGGTCTCCCGGTCGCGAGAGGCGGGCCCAAGGAACAACCCCGTTACACCCCGTTCCTTTGGCAGCGCAGACCATGACCGGGCGAACGCCATAAACGACAGTTGACAAGGACTGCCGATCAAATCATCCGCCGGGGCCAAGGGCTGCGGCAGACGATACGGTATCGGCGGTCTGAAAAATGGGTTGACACACGGAATCAAACTCCGTAAAAGTCCCCTTCTCAGTTTGCGCAAGGAGCATTCACCATGAAGACATATAGCCCCAAGCCGGAAGACGCGAACCGCGAATGGTTCATCGTCGACGCCACCGACAAGATCCTCGGCCGCTTGGCCACCGAGATCACCACCCGTCTGCGTGGCAAGCACAAGCCTGAATTCGCCCCCCACATGGACATGGGCGACTTCATCGTCGTGATCAACGCCGAGAAGATCAAGGTGACCGGCCAGAAGCTCGACAAGAAGATGTACTACAAGCACTCCAACCATCCCGGCGGGCTCAAGGAAAAGACCCTGCGCGAGATGCTGGACAAGAAGCCTGAGAACGTCATCACCGCCGCAGTCAAGGGCATGCTGCCCAAGAACCGCCTGGCCGCCCAGCTTCTCAAGAAGCTCAAGGTCTACGCCGGTTCCGAGCACCCGCACGCTGCCCAGGCTCCCAAAACTCTGGATATCTAATCGGGGATTATCATGAGCGATTTCACTTACAGCACTGGCAAGAGAAAGAACGCCATCTCCCGCACCCGCCTCTACGCCGGGACCGGGCAGATCACCGTCAACGGTCGTCCCTTTGAGGACTACTTCCCCCGCAAGACCCTGCAGATGATCGTCCAGCAGCCGCTCAAACTGGTGCGCATGCTCGAACGGTTTGACATCAAGGCCAACTGCACCGGCGGCGGTGTCACCGGACAGGCCGAGGCCCTGCGCCACGGCATCTCCCGCGCCCTGTGCGAGATCAACCCCGAGCTTCGCGCCGTGCTCAAGCCCGCCGGTCTGCTGACCCGCGATGCACGCAAGAAGGAACGCAAAAAGTACGGCCTGCGCGGCGCCCGCGCCAGCTTCCAGTACTCCAAGCGTTAAGCCGCTTCCGGGATACACGGTTCATTCAAGGCCGACACCCTCATGGTGTCGGCCTTTTCCTGTCTGGCGCGGAGCGAACGGGCCACAGGCAGTGCTGCGCAGACCAGTCCAAGCCAACGCGCATTCACTCCTTGCCCTGGCTCGCCGTTTTCCCGTATAACCCCGGCATGCCGTCAAAGAAAAAACCCCAGCCGCACATGCTCTTCGCCACCCCGGAAGGCGAAATCTACGACCACCCGGATCTGCTCATGCTCTGCCGCCGGGGCAACGAGTTCGGCCTGCCCCGGCCCGACGAGATCACGCCGCTGCCCGAGGAGTCGGAGTTCTTCCTGCTGCCGGGCCGCCACGCCATGGGCTACGACCCGGAGACCGGCCAGACCGAGGTCATGGAAGAGCTGGCCGTGGCCGCCTTTGCCTGCCCCGGCAACACCGTCACCGGCATCGCGGCCTACGAGACCGACGACGGCGCGCCCATCCTGCCCCTGCTCTCCTACGCGGCCATCGGCTTTGCCAACGGCAAATTCTGGGTCTGCGCCAAACAGGTGGACGAAGACAAACGGCAGGTCTTCACGCACATCCCGCCGGACCGCATCGAGGCGGGCGCGCACCAGCTCATCACGGAGATGCCCCAGAACCGACTGGTCAACCATCTGGCCGGGTGCGCCCTGACCAACGGCTGCCCGGCGGCCAAGAATCTCGCCCTGGGCCGGGTCGAGTGTCCGCTGCCCACCTCGCGCACCTGCAACGCCCAGTGCGTGGGCTGCATTTCCCATCAGCCCGAGGATTCGGGCTTTCCCTCGCCCCAGTGCCGTATCGCCTTCACGCCCACGTCAGAGGAGATCGTCCAGATCATGCGCCGGCACGAGGCGCGCGAGCGCAACCCCATCTTCTCCTTTGGTCAGGGGTGCGAGGGCGAGCCGCTGCTCGAGGCCGAGCTCATCTGCGAGGCGGTCAAGGCCTACCGCGCCGACGGCGGCACCGGCACGGTCAATGTCAACACCAACTGCTCCCGGCCCCAGGCCATGCCCGCCCTCAAGATCGCCGGGGTCAACTCCATCCGCATCAGCCTCAACTCGGCCAGACCCGGCCCCTACGAGGCCTACTACCGGCCAAAGGGGTATACCTTTGACGACGTGCGCGAGGCCGCGGCCAAGGCCCACGACGTGGGGCTGTTCATCTCCCTGAACCTGCTCTATTTCCCCGGCATCACCGATACCGAGGAGGAGCTGGCCGCACTCATCGAACTGGGCGAGACCTGCCGCTACGACTTTGTCCAGCTCAGAAACCTCAACCTCGATCCGGAGCTGTACCTGCGCCTGATGGCCCCGTTCGGCCACTCCCCGTGCATGGGCTTCATGAACTTCAAAAAACGGCTGAAAAAGGGTTTGCCCTGGATCAACTACGGGTATTTCAACCCCTATCTCCCCTGACCAGCCACGGAGCCAGCCATGTCGGTGATCATTAGAAAGAGTCTGCTCGAACTCATTTTTTCTGGCGCGTTCATGAAACGCTGGAACGACAAGCTGCGGCCCATGGAGCTGGTGGAGGTGGACAAGCAGGCCCACAAGATGATCGTGGCCTGGCTTCTGTTCGTGCTCAACTCCGGGTCCATGGATGTGGCCAGCAAGCGCGCTCTGGGCGAATCCATCGTCGAGGGCGGCATCTTTGACTATCTCTACCGCCTCGTCATCACCGACATCAAGCCGCCTGTCTTCTACCGCATCAAGGAGAACCCGGCGGACTACCAGACCCTGACCAACTGGGTCCTCTCCGAGCTGCGCCCGCGCATCACGCCCCTGGGCGACGACTTCATGCGCCGCATGTCCGCCTATCTCATGCAGCCCGAGGACACCGGGCTGGCCCGGCGCATCCTGCATGCGGCCCATCTCTACGCCAGCTATTCAGAATTCAAGCTGCTCAAATCCATCAACCGCATGGACCACGAGCTGATAGAGATCGAGCAGAGCTTCATCGACCGCTTGAGCGCCATGCGCGACATCACGGGCGTGGCCGAGCTGCTGGACGAGGACAGCAACGTCTTTGGCCGGTTCGCGCGCATGTGCGGCAGGCTGCGCTTCCAGAAGCGCTGGTCCCAGACCCCGCGCGTGCCCGAAACCTCGGTGCTGGGGCATCTGTTCATCGTGGCCGCCTTCTCCTGGTTCTTCAGCATGGAGGTGGGCGCCTGCCGCGCCCGCTGCCAGAACAACTTCTTTGCCGGGCTGTTCCACGACCTGCCGGAGCTTTTGACCCGCGACATCATCTCGCCGGTCAAAAGCTCGTCCCAGGACATCGCGGACCTCATCCACGAGTATGAAAACCGCGAGCTGCACCGGGTCGTGCTCACCCCCCTCAAGGAGGGCGGCTATTCGGTCATCGCGGACCGGCTCGAATACCTGCTCGGCCTGGCCGTGGGCAGCGAGTTCAAGGCCACCATCTGCCAGGACGGGGCCGTGGTCGAGGCCGACGAGGCCCAGCTCGCAGGCGGGTTCAACCAGGATTCCCTGGACCCCAAGGACGGCCCCCTGCTCAAGGTGTGCGACTCCCTGGCCGCCTTCATCGAGGCCCATACTGCCCTGAAGAACGGCATCTCCTCGGGCCAGTTGCACCACGCCCTGTACCGCATCCGCGCCCGCTACAACGAGACCCCGGTCATCGCCGGGGTCCAGATCAGCGCCCTGCTCGCCGATTTCGACTAGTGTGCCCCCCGGCCTGACCGGCCGATCCGCGCGCCCCCTTGCCTTGCGGCGCGGATGGGCGTATACGGAATCCGGATTGTTCACACGCCGCAGCTATTCGCCCAAGGCCCGCCCGTGCGGGAGTGCGGCGATCCGGCACAACATCGGGGCGAACAGCACATGCACATTTCCGAAGGAGTCCTGTCCGCACCCGTGCTGCTCGGCGGGGCCGCCCTGGCCATTGCGGGCACGGCCATCGGGCTGAAGAGGACCGACTACGACCGGATCATGCCCGTGGCCATCCTCTCGGCGGCCTTTTTCATCGCCTCCCTGGTGCATGTGCCCATCGGGCCGGTGAGCGCGCATCTGGTGCTCAACGGGCTGCTGGGCGTCATGCTCGGCTGGGCGGCCTTTCCGTCCATCCTGGTGGCCCTGCTGCTCCAGGCCGTGCTCTTCCAGTACGGCGGGCTGACCTCCCTTGGCGTCAACACCTTCAACATGGCCGCACCGGCAGTGCTGTGCTATTTCCTCTTCCGTCCCCTGCTGGCCAAAGGGACGACCTTCCGCTTTGCCGCCGCCTTTGCCTGCGGGTTCGTGGCCGTGCTGCTCAGCGCCGTGCTCACCGCCGGCTCGCTGGCCCTGTCGGGCGACGCCTTCAACAGCGCGGCGGGCGCCCTACTGGCGGCCCATCTGCCGATCATGGTCATCGAGGGCGTCATCACCGGCTTTGCCTACACCTTTCTCGCCAAGGTCAAGCCCGAGGCCCTGGCCGCACCCATCAACTGATCCCGGAGCCGTCATGACCCGATACGCCCTTGCCGCCTGCGCCCTCCTGGCCGCCATCCTCTGCCTGGCCCCGGCCAGCCACGCCCACCGGGTCAACATCTTCGCCTATGTGGACGGCGACACCGTGGTCACGGACAGCGGCTACAGCCGCACCAGCCGGGTCATGGGCGGCACTGTCGAGGTCTTTGACGCGACCACGGGGCAGCGTCTGCTCTCCGGCACCACCGACGACACAGGGCATTTTGCCTTCCCGGTTCCGGAGCAGGCGCGCGCCGGAGCCATGGACCTGCGCCTCCTGCTCACGGCAGGCGAAGGCCATCAGGCCAAGTGGACCATCAAGGCCGAGGAACTGGCGGCAGCTGCGACCCTTGCCGGGACGACTGCCGGGACGGCTGCGGTACAACCGGCGCAATCGGCCACCCCTGCCCCGGCGCAGGTCGCGCCCACGCCCACCCTGTCGATGACGACCGGTCAGCAGGACCAGCTCACCGCTGCCCCACTCACCGCCGCCCAGGCAGACGCCATGCTGCGCCGCGAGCTGGCCCCGATAAAGCAGATGCTCGCCGAGCTGAACCAGCCCGGACCAGGCATGACCGAGGTCGTCGGCGGCATCGGCTACATCCTCGGCATCTTCGGCATCGCCGCCTACATGAAAAGCCGCAGCCGTCCCGCAAGCCAGGAGTGAGCCACGGGGCGCGGTTTTGAGGCTGCGAATCATTGTCGCGCCGTTCCTTTTGTGCTAATTTCCCTCCATGACGAACCCATAATTCGCGTAGTGCAATGATTCCAACCAGTAGGAAGTCGGCTTTCCCGACCCCTGCGGGTTGCATTGACCGGCAACGCCGGCATACACCAAAAACAGCCAGGGGGACCATGCGACTCACCACGCGCAGCAGATACGGCACACGGATGGCTCTGGACATCGCCCAGCACTGCGGCCCCGGCCCGGTCAGGATCCAGGACATCGCCGAGCGGCAGGGGGTTTCCACCAAATACCTCGAAAAGCTCATTCGCAGGCTCAAGGACGGCGGCTATGTGGTCAGCAAGCGCGGCCCCAGGGGCGGCCACACCCTGGCCCGGCCCGCCTCCGAAATCCTCATAGGCGAGCTGGTCCGCGTGCTTGAGGGCGACGACTCGCTGGTGGAATGCCGCACCGGCAAGAAGGACTGCCAGCGCCGCAGCGTCTGCCTCACCAGCAGGCTGTGGGTCGAAGCGGCAGAGGCCATGTACCAGCGCCTCAACTCCTTCACCCTGGCCGACATGCTCGCCGATGCCGAGCAGTGCTCCAAGCCCGAAGCGCCCCCCATGCTCATGGACTGACGCGACCGGTTCAAGCACTTGTTTCACCCCGAGAATGGGGGTAGTGATCTGGCTGGAGCAACCCAGGAGAAGCCATGTTCCGCTTTCTGCGCGACCCCATGAACGGCCTGACCCACTGCGTTGCCGCGGCCCTGGCCGTGGCCGGAACGGTCGCGCTCATCCTGCGCTCCCTTGATCCGGTCCAACCCCTGCACATCGTGGCCTTCTCCATCTTCGGGGGCGGCATGATCCTGCTCTACACGGCCAGCACCCTCTACCACTGGCTGCCCCTTGACGAGCGGGGCGTCCGCGTCCTGCGCCGGGTGGACCACTCCATGATCTTCATCTCCATCGCGGCCACCTACACGCCCATCTGCCTCATCACCCTGCGCGGCCCGTGGGGGTGGTCCATCCTCTCCGTCGTCTGGACCGTCGCCCTGGCCGGAATCCTGCTCAAGGTCTTGTGGATCACGGCCCCGCGTTGGCTCTCCACGGCCATCTACCTGGGCATGGGTTGGATAGCCCTGGTCGGCATCTACCCCCTGGTCAGGAGCCTGCCCCTGGCCGGGCTGACCTGGCTCGTGTCCGGCGGGCTGCTCTACAGCCTGGGCGCGGTCATCTACGCCCTCAAGCGGCCCGATCCCTTCCCCGGCTCCCTCGGATTCCACGAGATCTTCCACCTCTTCGTCATCGGCGGCAGCGCCTGCCATTTCATCCTCATGTACCGCTTCGTCTGATCGACCACGCCCGCCAGCCAGCCAAAACCGCCCTGCCTCTGACAGCGCATCCCTGGATTCCCTGGAACCGGGTCGAAAAATTTGGCCCAGACACGGGCCAGGGCCGGACATGTTGAAATTTTTATACCCAGGCAGGCGCGCTACCGACGAAAGCCCAAACAAACGCCAATCACAACTAGCTGTTTTTATACTATAAATTTTTTATACGCACAACATCCAACGTTTGGCACACCTCCTGCTAAAAGAAAAGCATCTTCCTTTTTTGCACCGAGAAAGTTCAGGCCTCCGCAAGGAGGCCTTTCTCGTTTCGCGCTCTGGCACCGGAGCGCGGCCCTGGGCCCGGCCAGAAATCCGGACCAAAAAAAAGACCCGATCCCGGATATGCGGGATCGGGCCTCTCGCCCGGCACAAGGCCGGGAGCGGCGGCTGACGCCTAGCTCTCCTCGTCCTTGTCTGCCGGGGCCTGCTCGTCGGAGTCATCACCAGGATCGTTGTCGGGCTGGCCGTCCTGGTCGTCCGACTGTTTGCGCGTCATCTTGCGCTGCATCTTCTCTTCCTTTTTCTTCTGTTTCGCCAAATCCTTCTGACGCTTTTCGAACTTGTAGTTACGGTTGACCAATGGTCCTCCTCTGGGCTGAATGGTTGCGAGAAAGAAAACGCCCGCCTCCCGAAAGAGAGGCGGGCGCCGGGGACCAGATTATTTCCCGGATATGAAGGCTACCAACGGGGGCGTTCCGCGCGGGGCTTGGCCTCGTTGACCTTGATGTTGCGACCGCCGAAATCCTTGCCATCCAGGTTCTCGATGGCTTCAAGAGCGCCGGCATCGTCCATCTCGACGAAGCCGAAGCCGCGGGGACGACCAGTCTCGCGATCTTCGATGAGTTTGACGGAGGTCACCTCGCCGTACGCGCCAAACGCTGCACGGATTTCGTCTTCGGTGGCGGACCAGGGCAGATTGCCGACATAAATGTTCTTGGACATTGGAAAAAGTCTCCTGAAAGAATGAGTGACAACGAATGGCGCCCGTACACCAAACTTAAAGAAGCAACGCACAAGATGCACGCCGCTTCTTGATATCCCTGTCTCTATTCCAACCAGCGCCGGACAACATTCAGACCGCGCCTCCACGGGTGCCGCTGGTATAATGGTTTTAAGCGTAGGCCACCAGAAAAATAAAAGCAAGAGCCTGACACTGGATTTTGTCAAAAATTTCTCCCTGCCAGCGGCAGGAAATCTTGGCAAAAACGGTCTGCATGGGGTGGGTCGCCGATGCCATCAGCCCC
>Ga0180017_100618_pt1 | contig 10883 bp, 5 predicted proteins | sample KR46_S_MetaG_FD_129674 | JGI IMG/M metagenome (GOLD analysis project Ga0180017, IMG submission 129674) | Groundwater microbial communities from the Olkiluoto Island deep subsurface site, Finland - KR46_S_MetaG | ecosystem: Environmental > Aquatic > Deep subsurface > Groundwater | place: Finland...
ATAGGTGAACAGCGGCACCACCATCATGAAGAGCAGCAGTGCGAGGGCGTTGTTGGGCGCATCCAGCGACGGCATGACCCCCAGGCCGGTGTAGAACCAGATCTGGCCCGACACCCAGCCCAGCAGGGCAAAACCCAGCAGGCTCAGGGCGAACATGAGCACGATGCGTTGGAGGATGTGGCGGCGTTTGTAGTGACCCAGTTCGTGGGCGAGCACGGCGTCGATCTCGGCCGGGTTGAGCTGCTGCAGCAGGGTGTCAAAGAACACCACGCGCTTGGCGGCACCAAAACCGGTGAAGTAGGCGTTGGCGTGGGCACTGCGCTTGCTGCCGTCCATGACGAACAGTCCCTTGGCGGCAAAACCGCAGCGTTGCATGAGCGCATTGACCCGCGTCTTGAGGGTTTCGTCCTGCAGCGGTTCGAACTTGTTGAACAGCGGGGCGATGAGGGTGGGGTAGAGCACCAGCGCCAGCAGGTTGAAGGCCATCCAGACACCCCAGGCCCACACCCACCAGCTCGCGCCCGCAGCACCCATGAGCCACAGCACCAGCGCGGCGATGGGCAGGCCCACGAGCGCACCCACCAGGGCCCCCTTGAGCAGGTCGCCCAGCCAGAGCGAGAGCGTCATCTTGTTGAAGCCGAAGCGCTCCTCGATGCGGAAGGTGGACCACCAGGCCAGTGGCAGCCCGATCAGGCCACCGATCAAAGAAAACGCGACCAGCAGGGTGAGCTGTTGCACCATGCCACCACCGAGCGCCGCGAGCAGGGTCTGGTTCAGCCAGTCGAGTCCGCCCAGCAGCGTCCAGCCCAGCAACACAGCGGCTTCCAGGGCCGTGTCCAGCAGGCCGAAACGGGCTTTGGTGATGGTGTAGTCGGCTGCTTTCTGGTGGGCTTCGGGTGTGATGGTCTGGGCAAAAGCGGCCGGCACGGTGGCGCGGTGCCGGGCCACGTGCCGGATTTGCCGGCTGGCCAGCACGGTGCGCGTGATCAGACCGGCCACGAGCAGGGCGCAGAAAACGAGGGAAAGCATCAGGGCGGGGGATTCCATGAGGGGGAGTCTATCCAACACCGCATGCACATGGTGCCGGGAGGGATGGCCCGGACGGGCTCGCTGGCGGGGCGGACAGGCCAATCGGTGAAAATCGGCGGCATGACCGAACACACCACCCCTTCGTTGCCGGCCGCAGAACTTGCCGCGCCGAGCGATACGCCCCTCCTGACCAAGAGTGACCAGAATCTGGTCTGGCTCGATTGCGAGATGAGCGGTCTCGACCCCGAAAAAGAGCGCCTGCTGGAGATTGCGGTCGTTATCACCGGGCCGCAGCTCACACCGCGCGTAGAGGGGCCGGTGCTCGTGATCCACCAGAGTGACGCGGTGCTGAACGCCATGGACAACTGGAACAAGGGCACGCACGGCAAGAGCGGCCTGATCGACAAGGTGCGAGCCAGCACCGTGGATGAGGAGCAGGCGCAGGCCGAACTGCTGGCCTTCATCGCCCGCTACGTGCCCAAAAACGGCTCGCCCATGTGCGGCAACACCATCAGTCAGGACCGCCGTTTCCTGGTGAAGTACATGCCGAAGCTGGAAGCGTATTTCCACTACCGCTGCCTGGACGTGAGCACGCTCAAGGAGCTCGCCAAGCGCTGGCGACCTGAGGTTTACAACAGCTTCAAGAAACACCAGAGGCACACCGCGCTGGCCGATGTTCACGAATCGATCGACGAGCTGGAGCACTATCGCTCGCATTTCCTGCGGTGATTCAGCGCCGATGGCCCATTCCGCAGGACGGGCCACAGCGCTTCGACAGGCGCACGCGGCGTTCAAAGCTGTCAGTGCAACATGTCAAAATCGTGTCATTCACGAGAGCTTTCATGACAAAAAAATCCCGCTCAAGGTTCGTCGCCCGTCACATGGACGTGTTGCAACTGGGTTCCGCTATCGGTTTTCTGCTTTTGGTGGGGCTTTATGCGTCGCTCACCGGCGCGAACGTGCTGGGTCTGTCCAGCACCGCGGTCTGGCTGCTGATCATTTCTGCCGTGGTCGGCGGTTACATGGCCATGAACATCGGCGCCAACGACGTGGCCAACAACATGGGTCCGGCCGTGGGCTCGGGCGCCATGACCATGGGCTGGGCGATCATCATCGCCGCAGTCTTTGAAGCCTTGGGAGCGATCGTGGCCGGTGGCGAGGTGGTGGGCACCATCAAGGGCGGCATCATCGACAGCCAGCAGATCACCAACGCGACACTGTTTGCCTGGGTGATGTTTGCCGCCTTGCTGGCCGGTGCGCTCTGGCTGAACCTGGCCACAGCGATCGGGGCGCCGGTGTCGACCACGCACTCCATCATTGGCGCGGTCATGGGCGCGGGCATTGCGGCCGGGGGATGGGGTCTGGTCAACTGGGCGACCATCGGTTCGATCGTGGTGAGCTGGGTGGTTTCGCCCTTGATGGGCGGTGCCATCGCCGCCGCCTTCCTCTATGTGATCAAGCGCAGCATCACCTACCGCAACGAAATGACCGAGGCGGCCACCCGCACGGTGCCATGGCTCATCGCGGTGATGGCCTGGGCTTTTGCCACGTACATGCTGCTCAAGGGCTTGGGACAGTTGGTGAAGGTGGACTTCTGGGTGTCGGTGCTTGCGGGTGCACTTTTTGGCGTTGTTGCGTGGGCGCTGGTGCGAAAACCGATCGCGCGCACGGCCATGCGACTGGACAACAGCAAGGAAGGTGTCAATCGTTTGTTCACCTGGCCCCTGGTGTGCTCGGCGGCGCTGTTGAGTTTTGCGCACGGCGCCAACGACGTGGCGAACGCGGTCGGTCCGCTGGCGGCGATCTATGAAGCGGTGAAGTCGGGGGCCATTGCCACCAAGGCCGCGACGCCGATGTGGGTCATGCTGCTGGGGGCGCTCGGGCTGGCGGTGGGCTTGACGCTCTATGGTGCCAAGCTGATCCGCACCGTGGGCAAGGAGATCACCGAACTGGACAACATGCGGGCCTATTCCATCGCGATGGCCGCCACATTGACCGTCATCATGGCCTCGCAGCTGGGCATGCCGGTCTCGACCACCCACATCACCATCGGCGCCGTGTTCGGCGTGGGCTTCCTGCGCGAGTTGCTCAAGGTCAACTACGCCAAGATGGAATCGGTGGTCTTCGCCGGGCACACGGGTGAAGACCGGGCCGAGGTCGAAGCCTATCTGCAGCGTTTCGAGACGGCCGAAGTGCAGGAGAAAAAGCGCATGCTGGCCGACATGAAGCGCCGCGCGAAGCTGCACGAAGCGGCCGAAGGCGCCGTATTCGCCAAGAAGGAGCAGAAGGCGCTGAAGAAGGTTTACAAGAAGGAGCTGGTCAAACGCTCTGCGGTGCTGCGGATCGTGGCCGCCTGGATCATCACCGTGCCCGCTACCGCTGTGCTGGCGGCCATCCTGTTTCATGTCGTCTCTGCAGTGCTGGGTTGATGTTTTGAATATTCTCTAGGGTTTTCCCTGAAAATCTGCCATAATCGCTGGCTGCGCAGGAAACTGCGTTGATTTGTGCATCTGCCTCACACACAAAGCCTCCCGATTCTTGTGCTGTCTGCCCCTTCTCTGGAAGGGGATCAGCCAGCCCGCCACGGTTCAAGCCGCTGGCGTTGCGGATGAGGCCATTCGCTCCCGGTGTCTCATGCTTTTGAGCTGGGCACCGAGCGCGTTGACCGTTTGATGGTTGATGTTTTGTAACCACGAACGGATCAAGCGCCCAGGAGCGCCCGCCCATGAGGCGGGCATCTTCCTTGTGCTTTATTCGATCAATTGCGCTGTATCTGCGCAAGGACGAACATGAGCGACTCTTTTGAAGCCCGCGGCGATTTCTCGCCCGAAATCCTTTCCACCGAATCCGACCACCTGCTGGATCTGGCCGTTGAGCTGGACACCCCTGAAGTGCCCGCAGAACCCAATGGCTTCGAGCTGCTGGGTCTGGCGCCCGAGCTGGTGCAGGCCTGTGCCGACCTCGGCTACGTGCAGCCCACACAGGTGCAGAACAATGTGGTGCCCAAAGCCATGCTCGGCGAAGGCGAAAAGCGTTTTGCCGACCTGATGGTTTCCAGCCAGACCGGCAGCGGCAAGACCGCCGCCTTCCTGCTGCCCGTGCTGCACACCTTGCTGCAACAACAGGCCCAGGCCGAAGCCAATGAAAAAGCCGAGTTTGATCAGAGCGTTGCCGATGCCCTGGCACGCGGCGAAGTGGCTCCGAAGCGCGCCAAGCGCAAGGACCCGACCAACCCGCGCAACTTCAAGGCCGCCACCCCCGGCGCCCTGATCCTGTGCCCGACGCGCGAACTCGCCCAGCAGGTGGCCAACGACGCCATCGACCTGGTGCGCCATTGCCGTGGTCTGCGCATCGCCAACGTGGTGGGCGGCATGCCTTACCAGTTGCAGATCGCCAAGCTGCAGAACGCCGACCTCGTGGTCGCCACGCCCGGCCGCCTGCTGGACCTGCAGCGCTCGCAGCAGATCAAGCTCGACCAGGTGCAGTTCCTGGTGGTCGACGAAGCCGACCGCATGCTGGACCTCGGCTTTGCCGACGACCTGGCCGATGTCAACGACATGACCAGCCAGCGCCGCCAGACCATGATGTTCAGCGCCACCTTTGCGCCGCGCATCCAGCAGCTCGCCATGCGCGTCATGCACGATGGCGGCAAGCACGTGCAGAAGATCCAGATCGACAGCCCACAGGAACAACACGCCAACATCAAGCAGGTGCTGTTCTGGGCCGACAACGCCGACCACAAGCGCAAGCTGCTGGACCACTGGCTGCGTGACACCGGTATCAACCAGGCGATCGTGTTCTGCAGCACGCAGATCGAATGTGATGGTCTGGCCACCGACTTGCAACAGTCCAACTTTGCGGCCGTGGCCCTGCATGGTGCCCTGAGCCAGGGCATCCGCAACCGCCGCCTGATGGCATTGCGCGGCGGTCAGGTGCAGATCCTGGTGGCCACCGATGTCGCTGCACGCGGTATCGACGTGCCCACCATCACCCACGTGTTCAACTTCGGTCTTCCCATGAAGGCCGAGGACTACACCCACCGCATCGGTCGCACCGGCCGTGCCGGTCGTGACGGCCTGGCCGTGACCTTTGCCGAGCTGCGTGATCGCCGCAAGATCGGCGACATCGAAGCCTTCACGCGCCAGCGCATCGCCGTGGAAACCGTCACCGGCCTGGAGCCGCGCCAGCGTGCGCCGATGGCCGAGCCCTTCGGTCGCGGCGGCCCTGGCCGCCCGGCGGGTCGTGGTGGCAACGAGCGTTACGCCGAGCGCCGTGGTCCTGCTCGTGGCCCGCGCTTTGAAGGTCGCAGCGACGCCCCGCGTTTTGAAGGCCGTGGTGATGCACCGCGCTTCGAAGGCCGTGGTGAGCAAGGCCGTTTCGATAACCGAGCCGAACCCGCGCGTTTTGATAACCGCGGTGGCCCGCGTCCTGAAGGTCGTTTCGACAACCGTTCGGACAGCCGTCCGGCCGCTCCGAGCCGTGGTTTTGCCGATCGTGGTGCCCCGGTGCGTCCGGCTGGCAAACCCGGTGGCTTTGGCAGCTTCGGCCGCAGCGACGCTGGCGGCGACCGCTTCAGCGACCGTGGCAACTCCGAACGCGCTGCCATGCGTGGTGGCGAATTCGCCCCACGCCGCAGCGAAGGCGGCACGGCACGTCCGGTGGCGCGTCGTCAGCCACGCTGATCGACCGTTTCGCAAAAGGGCGCATCAGGCGCCCCACAAAAAAGCCGGGCTCTGACCCGGCTTTTTTTTGTTGCGTGTGACGTCTTTCAAGCGAGCTGGTGCGGACTCCTCTATGGCGCCTTGAAGATCAGGGGCGCCAGTTGTTCCACGTAGTAAGCGGCAGCCCCCGTGGACAAATGTCCGTAGTCATATGAAAGAGGTTGGCTTGAATCCTCGGACATGCGGGTCAGGCAACCTTGTTCGTTGCAGAAATAATCCATGCCGGAGATGAACTCGATGTTCATCTTCTGTGCCCGTGCGCGCATGGTCGCGGTGGCGGCACGGACGCCGGGATCCAGGAACTCATCTTTCAACCGCATCGGAGGCCGCTTCATGGGCGGACCCCTTTTCCATTCCTCCAGCAGGATCTGGGGCAGTTGCTTTTTCCAGTACGGTACTGCGCCGAGCATGATGATCCGCGGGACGCCGGCCTTCTTGATTTCTGCCACCGTGGCTTCGAGGTTTCTCAGGTCGTAGCGTTTGTTGTGCCACCAGGAATACAGGATCACCACGTCGGGTTTGACATCCCGGATGGCCTGGATGTTGGCATCGTTGAGACTTTTGCAGAGTGGGCGGGGTTCGATGCCGAGCACCGATGGGCAAACGGCGGCGGCACGCTCGCCCAGGCCGAAGTTGTACTTGCCACCCTCCTGCAGGGCCTTGAAGCCGGGATACAGCGAGCCGGCGTGCGAATCGCCCCAGAGAAACACCAGCGGGCGTTTCTTCTCGATGCAGAAGTCCTTGTAGTGGGAGGCCGGCAGTCTGAAGTCCAGCGTGCAGTCACCGTCGCGCCAGCCCTCGATGATGGCGGGTTTCCCACCCTTGGACATCATGTTGCGCACGATTTCCGGAAAGCGGTGCTCGAAACCGTCGCGCTGGTAGGTGGCGTAGCCGGAACCCGCCATGACCGTCATGCCCGCGCACAGTGTGCCGATCACGACTTTGCGGTTCCATCGGCCAAAGCGGATGGGCTTCTCCACGAGCTGGAAGGTGAGCCAGGCCAGCAGCACACTCAGGGCGATCCATCCCATCTGGGTTTTCCAGTGCGGCAGTTCGCCCGCCTGGATGTGGGCAAACGACAGCAACGGCCAGTGCCAGAGGTACAGCGGGTAGCTGATCAGGCCGATCCAGACAAATGGTTTGCTGGCCAGCACATGGCGGTTGAACCAGGTCCTGGGGCCGGCGGCGATCAGCAGCACCGTGCCCAGGGTCGGCAAGAGGGCCCACCAGCCCGGAAAGTGGCGCTCGGGGTGGATGGTGAACAATACGATGAGCAGCAACGCCAAGCCGGTCCACGACCACAGGTTGTTGCGCCAGTGCCGCTCGGTCACGCTGTCTTCCTCGGGCGACACCTGGTTGCGGAAAATGGATTTCCAGCCCACACGGTGCACATGCATGGCCGCAAGCATGGCGCCGACCATCAGTTCCCAGAAGCGCGAGACCGGGTTGTAGAACGCGGCGGTGGGGGATGACCTGACCAGAGCCAGATTGATCAGGAACGAGACCACCAGCAAGGCGAATATCCAGCGCAGCGTATTCATGCGCCAGCGGTGGAGGGCGAACAGCGTGAGCGGCCAGAGGATGTAGAACTGTTCTTCAATGGCCAGCGACCAGAGGTGGAGCAGGGGTTTGTTGGCCGAGTCGGCATCAAAGTAGCCCGCCTCGCCCCAGAACGCGAAGTTGGATATGAAGGTGCTGCCCGCAAAAATGTGTTTGCCGACCTGTTTGTAGTCAACGGGCAGCAACTGGTACCAGCCCATCACCAGCACGGTGACCAGCACAAGAAACAAGGCCGGGAAGATGCGTTTGATGCGACGGACATAAAAGTCCGCAAAACCGAAGTGCTGTTTCTTCAATCCGCCCAGGATGATCGAGCTGATCAGGTAGCCGGAAATCACGAAGAAGATGTCCACCCCGATGAATCCACCCCGGATGTGTTCGGGAAATGCGTGGTGCAGCACCACCGAAACCACCGCGATCGCGCGCAAGCCATCGATGTCGGGGCGGTATTGGGAGCTGTGGGGATCAGAAGACATGGAGGGAAGACAGGCCGCGCAGCGCGCGGCGATTCATGAGCAGAAAAGGCTGCCTCCGGTGAACGGAGGCTGCGGTGGTCAGGCGTAGAGCTTGCGTGCGATACCCAGCGCGAGCGTGTCCGGCAGCTCCACATCGTCGAAGCTCAAGGTCTGGCCGGCCAGGACCGGTCGGGTGATCACGGCATTCTGGATCATGCCGATGGGCACGTGGTTCGGCACATCCTGAATGCGGGCCGCTTCGCCGCGCACCTGGAAACCGCCGATGGCGCGGTCGATCCGGGTGCCGGCGGGCAGGTCGGTTTTGGCAATGCCCACAATGGAAATCGTCGGGGCACTGGAGTTGTTGAGCAGCACGCCACCGCCATGGATGACGCGGCGCACGGTCTTGATGATCTCGTACTGGCACAGGTGGAACGGGCGAACCAGAACGTAATAGGGACCATCGCCCAGCTTGAGGTAGTTCAGCGCTTTCCACTCCGACTTGTCGTGGGTCCCGACGACAAAAACGCCGGCGTTCCCGGGCGAGAGCACATAGTCTGAAATGGCCTGTCCACGTTCGGCCGCGGTGCGGGCCAGTTCAATGGCCGCTTTGCTGACATCCGCCGACTTGGGGCCTTCCATGCCCTGCCGGGTGATGGTGCCGCCAAAGCCGTTGGCCACCAGCGCCTGCTCGATCTGGATTTTGGTCCCATCGGTGAAGGAGGTCGTCTGCGCAACGCTGATGCCCTGCTTGCCGGCCCAGTAGGCCATTTCTTCTGGAGTCGGGTGGTGGTTGAGGAAGCCCTTCATGTTGCCGTAGACGAGGGGCTTGAAGCCCATCATCACGGCTTCTTCCCGCAAGGCCGCGATGGAGCCGGGCTGGTCACCCTCGGCTTCGGTCAACAGGCCCTTGTTCGCGAACCAGGAGCCGGTGGTGACATGAAACTCCGAATTCATGGTCACCACCGGCTTGCCGGCGCGCAGCGCGGTATCGATGACGTCGGTGGCGTGCAGCACGTCACCGCTGCATTCCACGATCATGTCGCACTTGTCGAGCAGCTCCTGGACCGAACGGGTGAGCCGCTCGGGGAAGGGGAATCCTTCGGTGTTGTCGGGGGTACGGCGTGTCAATACGGCTGCAATGTCCAGGTCCGGGGCGTGGTTGTGCACCAGGCGCGCGAAACCGCTGGCGATGAACCCGGTACCCACCAGGCCAATTCGGTGCTTGTTCAAGCTGTTCATGGGCGTTGTGACTGTTGAGTCGCGATGTGTTGATGAGATGAGGCCACACAAGCCATGGTTCCATGGCTCCCTGTGCGCGAGAAAAAAGGAAAGGGGATGTTGTCCAAGCCTTACACACAGTACCGCAGGCGTCGGGCAGGGCTGGCCGCGTCAAGCCCCTGGTCTTGTGGGGCGTAGCCCGAAACCAGCTCGACCAGCAGCGCCTTGGTGCCTTCGACGTCGTTGCTGGCCAGCAGGCTTTCCAGTTCCTGGAGTTTGTCCTTCAGCAGCGGCCAGGCCAGGAATTCTTCATGCGCCTTCATGATGCGCGGGTGCGATGTGGGCCGCGGATCGTTGCCGATCAGAAGCTCTTCGTAGAGTTTCTCGCCAGGTCTCAGGCCGGTGATTTCGATAGCGATGTCACCATCCGGGTTGTCTTCGTCCCTGACCGTCAGGCCCGAGAGTTCGATCATCCGCAGGGCGAGGTCCATGATTTTCACAGGGTCGCCCATGTCCAGCACAAACACATCGCCGCCCTTGGCCATGGCACCGGCCTGAATCACCAGTTGGGCAGCCTCTGGGATGGTCATGAAGTAGCGCGTGATCTCCGGGTGGGTCAGGGTGATGGCGCCGCCGTCGCGGATCTGGCGTCGAAACTTGGGGACCACCGACCCTGAAGAGCCCAGCACGTTGCCAAATCGAACCATCGAAAACCGGGTTTGAGGCGCGGTGGTGGACAGGGCCTGCAGGGCCATTTCGGCCAGGCGCTTGCTGGCCCCCATGATGTTGGTCGGACGCACGGCCTTGTCGGTGCTGATCAGCACGAAGTCGGCAACGCCTTGCTCCACCGCGATCCGGGCGGTGGTCAGCGTGCCCAGCGTATTGTTCTTGATGCCCTCGATCGGATTGTGTTCCACCAGCGGGACGTGTTTGTAGGCCGCAGCGTGGTAGATCGTGTCGGGCTTCCAGCTGGCCATGACATCCCGCAGACGATCGGCATCCCGCACCGACGCCAGAACAGGCACGAGCAGGGTGGTGTCGTCGGCGAGCTTGTCTTCCAGTTCCTGTTGAATCTCGTACAGGGCGAATTCGCTTTGTTCCAGCAGGATCAGCGTGGCCGGGGCCATGCCCAGAATCTGCCGGCAGAGTTCTCCCCCGATGGATCCGCCGGCACCGGTCACCAGAACCACCTTGTCGGTGATGTTCTTGCCCAACAGAATGTGGTTGGGGCTGACGGGTTCGCGTCCCAGAAGATCGTCAATATCGAGTTCACGCAGGTCGGAGATGCTGACCACCCCCTGCGCCAACTCGCTCACGGCGGGCAGGGTGCGCACCTGCACATGGGCATCGAGCATCTGCGCAATGAGCTCGTTGCGGCGGTGCCGGCTCACCGATGGCAGGGCCAGCAGCACGGTGCTGACCTGAAGCGAATTGACGAGGCCCTGCAGATCTGCCGGGCTGTAGATGGACAGGCCATTGAGGACGTGACCGTGCAGGCGGTCATCGTCGTCCAGAAAGCCCACCACACGCATTTCGTGGCTGTTGGCCATGGCCGCGGCCAACTGCCGACCGGCATTGCCAGCGCCATAGATCAGCACACGGGGCAGCGCAACCAGCCTGAGCTGATTGCGGTAGAGGCCGCCGAGCCAGAAGCGCGCCAGCATGCGCGAGGCACCGACCAGCAGCAGCAGCAGCATGGGTTGAATGAGTCCCACGGTGCGCGGCACGCCATTCACGCCAAAGGCCGTAAAGACCGTGGCGTAGAGAAGGCCGTAGACAGCGATGGCCTTGATCATGGTCATCAGCGCCGTCAGGCCCGAGTAGCGGAAGATCGCCCGGTAAAACCCGTTCACGACAAAAATCGGCAGGGCCACGACCAGCGACCCGCCGACCGCCC
>Ga0180017_100619_pt1 | contig 10858 bp, 11 predicted proteins | sample KR46_S_MetaG_FD_129674 | JGI IMG/M metagenome (GOLD analysis project Ga0180017, IMG submission 129674) | Groundwater microbial communities from the Olkiluoto Island deep subsurface site, Finland - KR46_S_MetaG | ecosystem: Environmental > Aquatic > Deep subsurface > Groundwater | place: Finland...
CAGAAACCTCTGTTTAGGCCATGCAATAAGTAAAAATCGATGGTATCGGTTTCTAGGCGTTTTAGCTGTTCATTCAAGATTCGGTCCATGTCTGCTCGTGACTGAATCAGCCATGACGGCAGCTTTGTCGCGATTTTAACCCGTTCCCGATAACCATCTCTTAATGCCCTGGCCACAAAAGGTTCGCTCTCTCCCGCTTTATGAAAACCGATTCCGTGATAAGGATAGGCCGTGTCGATATAATTCACCCCATTGTCAATGGCATACCTTAGCATTTTTACTGCTTTCTCGTCATCGATATGGGATTGAACCCCGTCGACAACAGGCAGACGCATACATCCAAATCCTAAAACTGAAACCTCTTCATTTGTCTTTCCAAGTTTTCGATACAACATTCTTCTTTCTCCCTTGTGAATCGGTCTGTATTCTCCGCTATCGATTTCAGGTCTTTATGCCTTTTTGACAAACTCGGATTTTAGAGACATTGCGCCAAAGCCATCAATTTTACAATCGATGTTATGATCTCCATCAACCAGACGGATATTCTTTACCTTAGTTCCCTTTTTTAGATCCTGAGAACTGCCTTTAACCTTAAGATCTTTGATAAGAATAACCGTGTCACCATTGCTTAAGATATTTCCATTTGAATCTTTGACTATCTTATCGTCTCGGCTATTTTCGTTTGTTGCGCTTAAGATCCATTCATGGGCGCATTCTGGACAAATTAGTAATTCTCCATCTTGATAGGTGTATTCTGAGTTGCATTGCGGACAATTTGGTAATTGTTTCATCGTATTATTCTCCATTCATTGTTTGTTATTCTTCGCTCGAAGCGTTATTCATCCTATCATAATATCACTCTATTAAACAAGTTATCCCCAATGGTTGCTGCGATAGATTTTAGGCTTGTGTCAACTGCTGTTGTTTTTTATCCGCATACATTTCTTCATCGGCTATTTGAAGCAATGCATCGATATTATTGCCATCCTCGGGAAATACCGAGCTACCAATACTTACCGCAATTTTACAGGGATACTCAACCAAGTGAAAGTCATCTTTAAAGCTCTTTATCAGTCGTTCCCGAGTCTGCTGCAATACCGTGCCGTCCTCGATATCCGGCATAATAATAAGAAATTCATCGCCACCCAATCGAAAAACTGCCTCATTTGTCCGAGTACACCCTTTCAAAACCCGCGCTGTCTCAACGAGAACCAGATCACCAACGTTGTGTCCATAGGTGTCATTAATTTTCTTGAAATGATTTAAGTCCATGCTGATAAACCCGACATGCCGATTATTTCTTTTGGCAGCAGCCAAAACCATCGCCTGGTATTCATTTAAATAATGTCGGTTAAAAAGACCGGTTAGGGAATCATGACTGGACATAATCCGTAATTGATCATTTGTTTTAAGAACTCTGTAAGTTAATTGCCCAGCCCCGGCGGCAATTAAAAAAGCAAACAAAATGGCACCTTCAAAAATCAGCTGATTGTTTTGCCAACCGTCTTTAGGTGAGACAACAACCTGCCAGTTGATAAAATCGGGATCGATGTCAAAACCTAACGGCGCTTCTCCTACGATACTCATGGCTCCATAAAATGGCACCCTTTTATTTTGATCATTGAAGATGGCGACCTTTAATCCAGCATCCGCTGCATAGGCATTAATCTCTTCAATGATTTTATCGCCATTAAGGACGATACTGATCTGTCCCCAATAACCAGTCTCCGGTCTGATAATCGGAAGACGGATAATAAAACCAGTTCCCCCCTGAACCAAGTCAACCGGCCCCTGTAAGACTGGCTCCAGTTCATTTTTAACCTTAAGCACCAGGTCTTTTTGACCCTCAACCATAGACAAGTCAACTCCGACTGCCGCAGCATTTCCTTCCTTAGGATAATTCCAGATGATCGTCGTATCTTGAATGACGCCAATGTTCCTAATTTGATTTTCATTTTTTGACAAGAGCTTATCCATATAGATTTCGGCCTCTGCTTGATCCAAATCGGGATTCATTAAGAGATAGGCTTCAAAGCCCTGAACCAGGGTTTCATTGGTAAAAATCAAACGTTCTACCCGACTTTTAAAATTGATAAATTTATCGGTGGCTTTTAACATCTCCTGCTGTTTTATACTATTCATCAGCATCCCAATAATCAGCAAAAAAACCATTAAGAGAAAAAAAGTTATCGCTACTGAAATGAGAATTGCCAGTTTCTTTTTAAAAAGACCTTTGTTCTGATCCATCTTTTGTCTCCTATAAAACCGTTAATTTTTAACCTTCTAAGTTTATCATCAAAAACGAATAAAGGCCACTAGTAATAACCGCACGGCTACAAAAAAATCCATAATTTTCGAATTTCTCGCCGCGGTTGACCTAATTTGTTTTTTTTAGTATAATGGAGCTATCATTGTCTTTGCTGCTTATGTTTTCGTAATCTGCGGCTTGTCCTGTAAAATAATAATAATTTAATAATTTTTCACTATTTTCTCCCTCGCAAAATAAAATTTTAGAAAGGAGTTGGTTATAATAAACATTCTTTTTGAGAAATTCAGAGAGGTTCTGGTTTCGGTTTTACCAATCACACTGATTGTTGTTATTTTAAACTTTACCCTTGTTCCCCTTGAACTCCCGATTATGCTGCGCTTTCTGCTGGGTGCGCTCCTGATTGTTGTTGGGCTGACGATCTTTCTCTTCGGTGTAGATCTGGGTATCGCACCGATCGGAAATTTAATGGGAACCCATATTACCAAAAGTAATAAGGTCTGGATTGTCATCGTTTCCGGCTTACTGCTTGGTTTTTTTATCTCGGTTGCCGAACCCGATCTCCATATTATCGCCGGGCAGGTGGCCATCGTTTCTGACAACATCATTACAAAGTTTGAAATCATTCTTTATGTTTCAGTGGGAATCGCCCTACTCTTGACTCTTGGTTTTTTAAGAATCATTTATAACAAATCTTTAAGCATTCTTCTGACCATCCTGTACGGACTGATTCTGATTGTCTCCCTTTTTACCACCGAGGAATTTCTGGCGATTTCTTTTGATGCCTCTGGGGCGACGACCGGTGCCATGACGGTTCCCTTCATCCTCGCATTAGCGCTAGGAATTTCTTCCCTTAAAAAAGGCCGTGCCTCAGAAGATAACAGCTTTGGTCTGGTTGGCATTGCCTCGACCGGCGCCATTCTCGCAGTGATGCTGATGAGCGTGGTAAAGGGGACAAACGAAATAAGTGGCAGTCTTGACGGCGAATTGTCCAATTCAACCGCTATTATTCTGCCCTTTTTACAAAAACTGCCGACCATGCTTTACGAGGTCGCCCTGGCTCTTTTGCCGATTGTGATTCTGTTTATCGTTTTTCAGATCATTACCTTTAAATTAAAAAAACGACCCCTAAAACGAATCATCAAAGGCCTGGTTTATACCCTAATTGGGCTAGTTCTTTTTTTAACTGGCGTTAACGCCGGGTTTATGGAAGTCGGAACCCTGGTCGGTTATACCATTGCCAGCCTTGATAATAAAGCCATTTTAGTTGGCATTGGCGGCCTGCTTGGACTGGTGGTGATTTTGGCTGAACCGGCGGTTTATGTCCTCACCAAACAAATTGAAGATGTCACCAGCGGCTATTTAAAACGACGGGTCGTTCTGGTTGCCTTATCCCTGGGGGTTTCCCTGGCGGTCGGCTTATCAATGTTGCGGATCATCGTTCCAGAAATCAAACTGTGGCACTATTTGTTGCCGGGTTATCTTCTTGCGATTGTTCTAAGCTATCTTGTCCCCAAGCTTTTTGTGGGGATGTCTTTTGATTCTGGCGGGGTATCTTCCGGCCCCATGACGGCTACCTTTATTCTTGCTTTTGCCCAGGGTGCCGCTGCATCCACCGAAGGGGCGGATGTACTGGTTGACGGTTTTGGACTGATTGCCATGGTGGCAATGATGCCAATCATTGCCCTGGAAATTCTGGGTCTGATCTTCAAATTAAAAACTGTAAAAGGAGGCATTTCCGAAGATGAACATGCTTGAAAACACACTAAAAAGAACCTATGAAATGCTGGCTGTCATTGTCAATTTCGGCGTTGGTTCGAAGGTTTTGCATTTGGGGAAAAAATGCGGAATTTCCGGGGGAACGATTTTTTTGGGAAAGGGCACCCAGCATTGTCTGCTCAACGATTTTTTTGATATCTGTGATGAACGGGTGGAAGTGGTTCTAATGATCGCCCGAACGGAAAAAATCGAGTCAGCCGCTGAGACGATTAGCCAGAAATTTAAATTCGCAAAAGCCAATCATGGTATCGCCTTTACGGCAGCGCTGAATAATTTTTTAGGGGTTCGAAATTGTTCCTATGATAAAACGCATGAAGAAGGAGTCTATAAAACAATGTATGAAGCAATATTTGTGATTGTCGATCGCGGCAATGCTGAAACAGTTGTCAGTGCGGCCGAAGCTGCCGGGGCAAAGGGCGGAACCATCATGAATGCTAGAGGCTCGGGAATCCATGAGTATTCACGACTCTTTGCCATGGATATTGAACCGGAAAAAGAAGTGGTGATGCTAATCCTGGAAACTGAGAAAACGGAAACGGTTGTCAATGCTATTCAGGACGCTACTGAAATGAGCAAGCCTGGGAATGGGATTATTTTTACCATTGGTGTTAACAAAACCTATGGGCTCTACCAAAATAATCACTAATATGACTCTGTCCAAGTGGAATTTAGAATAAGCTCACTAGATTTTGCTGACGCCAAAACAGGTCGCTGTGTTTACCTAAAACACAGCGACCTGTTTTTTGACGTTCTTGATAACCGCTCGCCAAATTACGCCAACAATTTTTCAACCTGATCTTTCATCTCAAACAAGGTACATCCGCCATGGTTACCGGCATTTTTGGCAATCTCCCGCAGATCCGCAAAATACTGGGATCTAAGCACAGCTTCCACCGAATCACTAGTCAGGTTCTGAATGGCATGTGGTGAAAAGGGACAGGGTTCGGCATCGCCATAGGGATTAATATGAAAAAATCCCCGTCCCGAAGCCAGACAGCCACCCAAGGCCTCCTCATCGCCGGGAAATGAGAGCACGACCATTTTTCGAAAGTTTTTTTTGAGTGCAAGACAGATATCCTGGAGTCTTTGAATGTCCGTCTTTTCTAGCATCAGATCTTCTGTTCCTGTTTCTACCGGTACATATTCGACATAGAGGGTCACGCCACAGCCTTTGTCTTCCAGACTTCCCAGAAAATCAGTTCTTGTCACCAGATCGATGTTTTCTTTTGTGACTGTAATCGATGCCCCGAACAGGATTTTTCGTTTCTTTAAGGCTGCCATGGTGACTTCAATCTGTTCATGGGTACCGGTTCCGCGGCGAGAATCGGTTTCTTTAGCATTTCCTTCGATACTGATAATCGGAATCAGATTGCGATGCCGATCGAGAAAAGCAATCGTTTCCTCATCCAACATCGTGCCATTGGTAAAAATTGGAAAGATTATCTTTGGGAACTCCCCGGCCAGCTCCAGAACATCTCGGCGTAAAAAGGGTTCTCCACCGGCCAGCAGAATAAAGGCGACCCCAAGACTTCCCGCCTGCTCAAAAATATTTGCCCACTGACTGGCAGCCATATCCGCTTTAACGGTAGTTGAGCCGCAGCCTCCGCCAGCCCGGGCATAACATCCGGCACAATGCAAATTACATTGGGAGGCGATGCTGGCAATCAAGAACGGCGGCACGTGCAGACCTTCTTTTTCCTGTTTTTTTCTTCTAACCGTACTTTTTGCCATCTCCGGCAAAACGCTCATTAAAAATGCCCGGCCTTTGGCGTTATTCAAATAGAATCGTCCGGCGGTTTTCATGATTTGGGTGATTCCCTGATCCATCATACTATTTAAGTTCATCTAGCTTTCCTCATTCCTTATCTGATAAAGTGATGCAAATTGTTCGATATGAGCCATTAGAAGAGCCATTGCTTCGTCTTCTTTTTCTGGCATATTGTCATATTGACATAAAAGCGTGTAGAATGGCGCATAAAACTGCAATGCCATAATTTCCGCTGGCCCCTCTTTGTAACTTCCCTGCCTGATCATCTCAGAAAATAAATCGGTTTGAAACTGAAAGGCATCATTGAAAAACCAACTACGCAAGGTATTAGCGGTATCCTTATTATTGTATTACTCAATGGTCAACATCCTGCGAAACTTTGATGCCTGCGGATCTTTTAGAAAAAAAAGAAAAACGGCCTCACAGGCTTTTTTAAGCCAGACCAGATCATTGCGGCCATATTCCCGGGCGACACTTTCCATATCTCCCTGGGGTAACCGGTAAAAGGTTACGGTTTCTTCAAATTTTTTATTCATCCACGTAAGTAAGGTGTCATAAATTGCCTGCTTACTGGCAAAATGCTTATACAGTGAGCTGTCCTTGATTCCCACTGCATGGGCGATTTCTTTAACCGTTACACTCTGATAACCTTTTACCGAAAACAGATTCAGTGCTTCCTCTAATATTATTTCCCTAGTATTGCGTTTTGTCATCACTTCTCCTTAAACTTCTTCCGAAAAAATAAAAGCTAGCGTTTATTAGCTTTATTATAGCTAATGAACGCTAGCCTGTCAAGTCGTTTTGCGATAATTTATATGCTTACAGAGCTATCTCTTCTTTCGTGGAATCAACCCTTCAGATCACCAAAAATCGCTGTTACTCCTCGCCTCTACTTGACTCCCCGGCTTTTTCTATCCTCTTCAAACTTTTTAAACACCCTTCAGCCAGTCATCCAGCGCCTGCTCCCGATTCCCCCCCGCGGTGAGTTCTTTCTCCCCGGCGATCGCGCCGTCGCGGAGATAAATGACTTTTTTTGCTCTGAGTGCCACTCGGAGATCATGGGTAACCGTCATGATGGTCATCCCTTCACCATTGAGATCTTCCAGGATATCAAGAACCTGGTCAGTGGCTTCGGAGTTCAGGGCGCCGGTCGGTTCGTCCAGAAAAAGCACCTCCGGGTTATTGATCATTGCCCGACAAATCGACGCTCGCTGCAGCTGTCCCCCGGAAACTTCGCGGATATCCCGGCCGCAAAGCCCGTCAATGTCCATCCGTTTCATCAAATCTTTAGCCCGCTTTCTAATGACCTGCGGTTTTTCTTTTTTAGCCACTAGTCCCGGGAGAATCAGGTTATCGAAAATCGATAGATTTTTTAGCATCTGGGCATTCTGAAAAACAAAACCCATTTTATTCAGCCGAAAGCCGGATAAGCTTTGCTCATTCATTTCTGACAGGCTGACCCCATCAAACCATACCTGCCCCTCAGTCACCCGATCCATTCCACTCACACTGTAAAGAAGTGTCGATTTTCCTGAGCCTGAAGGGCCCATCACTGCCACAAAATCGCCGCGTGCAATCTCAAAGGATACCCCATTTAAAACGCTTGTTGCAATGGCCGAGTCAACCGGGGAATTCCCTTTAAATGATTTACTGATCTGTTCTACTTTTATCATAACTTTCCTCACTATTCGATAATTTGTTCTTTAATATGATAATGCTTGACTGCTTTGGTTCCGCCAATGACAGCAATGGCAACCACCAGCAACTGCACCAGCGGGCTAATCAGGTAAGCTTTAAGCGGTTGGATCAACAAGGTCATCCGCGATGCCCCCATCGATGACAGCATCAGGCTAAAGATCGCTTCACCTAAAGTATTTGCCAGCACTGTCCCGATAATAATACCGAGGCACAAAATCACCAGAATCCGAATCGCCAGTTGGATGCGGATATCACGATTGGTAAAACCAATCGCTTTTTTTACCGCAATGGCACTATGCTCCCTGGCCATTATGAGTTTTAAAAACATGATCGTGATCAGCGTGCTTATCATTAAGGCAATCGCCATCGCTGCTGCTGCTACCTGACTCAGGTTATTCACAATCCCTCCCAAAGTTTGGGTGATAAAGCTGGGAACCGGTGTGACCTTGATATTCGGGAGCGCCTCGCGCAGCTCATTTGTCTTGGTGTCAATGTTGATTCCCTCAGCTAGACTCAAATACAGGATATAAACCTCGACATCCTCATTTCTATAATCGATGGCCGCCTTGGCCGTTTTTCCGCCATAGGTAATATCCTGATAAATTCCTGCGATGGTATAATTCATGGTTTCACCACCATATTCCACCGTAAGAACATCGCCAATCTTTTTTTCCAGCTCTGATGCGTTCATATAAGACAATGCCATTTCATTGCTTCCAATCGGTGCCGACCCCTCCAAATATACCAGTGGAAACACCGACTGATCGCCGCTTTCCACCCGGATACTTTGCCACTCACCCGATTTAGTTTGAGCTTGGAGATAGCCATTTTTATAGATCGCTTTTTTTTCTATCTCCGGATCATTTTCAAGTACCTTCAAAACCTGGTCTTGCTGCTGGTTAATCTGCTGCGAAAAATGAACATCGATTCGAATATCTGATTCACCGACACCCATATAGGTGATAAATGACGGATCCTGGATGGTATTTTTCATATTCATGGGCAGTAGTATCAAAAACGCCGAGATAACAAAAACCACCAAGATCACCCCATATTCTCGCCATTTGCAGCCCAGTTCCCCGATCGCGATGGTCAGATTGGGATATTTGAAGCCGGATGACGGCAGGGTGTAGTGGCCTTCCCGACGCCTTCCCCCAGATCCCCGGAGCAATTCCATCACCGTGTTGTTTAAGTTCTTTTTGATAACCCGATGGCATCCAAATGCCACCATCCCGCTTAAAAAAAAACATCCCTAGAAAGGGTAGACCCCAAATAAGTCCCGGGCTGCTCCCCGTTCCACAATAGCGCACTACCGCTTCCGAGAAGAAATTTCCAAATGGGATTGCGCCCAGATATCCAATGATCCCAGCCACTGCCATCAGCGTCAGATACTTCATCTGGAACAGGATTTCAATGGATTTTCCCGGAAAACCGATGGCCTTCATCTCGCCGACGGATTTCTGTTCTTCGGCCATGGTTGCCCGGATAATGTAAGACAGACAGAGCATCGCCATAAAAATCAACAGCAGGCTAATCGCTACGATAATCATCGCCACCAGACCATAAGAAAAGACATTATAGAGATTCAGCAGGCTGCCGGTGATAGCGACTCCATTAGCGGGCAAGTTGGCCGACTGGTAAGCTTGCTCCAGAACCCCAGTATCAACACCTTCTTTTAATAAAAATTGAAAACTATACTCCCATTCTCCCATTTTCTGACTAAGCTCAAGCTGATCTACCGGGCTGATCAGAAACCGTTTCGAAGAGGTCATCGCCACATTCATCTGAGCATCTCGAATAATCGTGGCTACCTTTAGATCTTTGATATAATCATCTTTTTTCAGGGTGATCAGATCCCCCGGAGCAATGCCCAGAATTTCGGCATAATATACCGGCACCCCAACTTCCCCAGGCTTAACAGTGGCTACCTGGTTGTCCATATTTAATAGATAATCAAAGCCCACATTCTGAACTACAAAGCTGTTATCCATCAGCACCTTTTCCAGGGTTTCGCCTTGATAGATAATGCTAGCGTTATTAATCGTCAGCATCTCGACGGTCAGAAAATCCTGAATGCCGTCCTGGTTTGCCGCAAAATGACCCACGGCTTCGTTGTCATATTCTCCCTTATGCATTTGCAGATATTCCGGGGGGATTGCCTTTTGGTTTAGCTGATCGTACGCTGAAATCATCGTTCCAGCTACCCGGAGCCCACCTGCCATCAGTAGCGCTGCCAGGATCAGAAAGACCACCAGCGCCGTTGTAATCGCCGGATTTCGTTTAAAGTCCTTGCGGACAAGATTTATTAATAGTTTCATGCGTCATCTCCTTCTTTTTTTCTAACTTACGAACATTTTTTAACCGAGCCACTGCCAATGCTAGAGATAAATGACCCGACTACTAAGATCTTAAATTTTTTTATTGAAGATTTTTGACCTGCTGTTTTGGTTATTGTATTTTTTTGTATCACTTTTTTGATCCTCCAAGTTATTCTCTGTTCAGACAATGCCAATGATGTCCCGAATTTTGCTTTCATCCTAACATTACATCATTCTATTTTTCTATTGGTTGCACCCACTTTTTTCATACCTGAATGACTTTCATCTATCGACCGTTGGTCGATAGATGCTTAAAAAATTTTGCAAATGTTCACCCACCCTCTAATCTAGGCAAACATTTGCAAAAAGTCATTCAATTCCCCTTCTCCAGTACCCAGCATTCTTTCCATATTGGTCAGAAAGCCCTTGATTTTAATCGGATATTCCTCGATTTCCCAATCCATAATATTACAGTCAAAGAGCATGTGACCTAGAAGCAACATCGATTCAACAGTTTCCCGGGGATAATCCAGATGAAAAAAATCGGCTTCCAGCCCTTCGGCAACGGCACCTTCTAGTAGCGGGGTCATCCGCTTGAGCATCGTCTTGGTGTACAACTGTTCCAGCTTGGCATTTTCGACCTTGTGCATTTCGTCTCTGATCGCCTCCGATCCTTCAAACTCCGGGGACTGGGCCATAATCGCCATCATGATCCGACTAATCAGTGGCACGGACTTGTCCTTAAGAATTTGCTCAGCACGTTTGGCGCCTTCTTCAACAATATCCAGAATAATCGCGGCCAGCACTTCTTCCTTAGATTTAAAATAATAATAAAAGGTGCCTTTGGCGATATCCACTATTTTTAAAATATCATTCACCGATGTCTGATCATAGCCCTTTGTGACAAAGAGCTCCCGGGCAACCATCAGTATTTCCTGTTTGCGAACTTCGCCTTCTTTTACTGTTTTCATCGCCACTCCCGTCTATCGACCATCGGTCGATAGATATATCATAAAGCAAGTTTTATCA
>Ga0180017_100620_pt1 | contig 10788 bp, 11 predicted proteins | sample KR46_S_MetaG_FD_129674 | JGI IMG/M metagenome (GOLD analysis project Ga0180017, IMG submission 129674) | Groundwater microbial communities from the Olkiluoto Island deep subsurface site, Finland - KR46_S_MetaG | ecosystem: Environmental > Aquatic > Deep subsurface > Groundwater | place: Finland...
GCGAAGCCAACAGAATCCTTGACCAAACAGACGCCCGTCACCAGGGCGACACTCAGAACCACGAGGAGGACTCCCATGCCCAAGAAGATCATGGTCGTTGATGACGACCCCGTTATTGTTGAATATTTGGTCTCCATTTTCCAGGAGCACGGCTACGCGACATGCTCCGCCGAAGGCGGGGAACACGCCATGACCGTCATGGAAAACGAAAAGCCCGATCTGGTGACCCTGGATCTGGAGATGCCCGAAGAATGGGGCCCGCGCTTCTACCGCAAATTCAGCCAGAAGGCCGAATTCAAGGATCTGCCGGTAGTGGTCATCAGCGGCTTGTCCGGCATCCATCTGGCTATCCGCAAGGCCGTTGCGACGGTGAACAAGCCTTTCAATCCTGAGCAGGTCATCGACATCGTGGAAAAAACCATCGGAAAACCATAGGATTGGATTGTCTTTTCTCGGAGGCTGCTCAATAATCGCCCCGGCGAGACGAAACCCGGCATCGGACCGTTGCGCAGGACAAACGCAACGCAAGAGCGCAGGCGCTCAATTCACGACGCCTGGGGCAACCTCGAAGCAGAGCCTGTCTGCGACGAGCCGAAACCGAACCCTCGTTAGCAACCCAACGGGGCCTTGGTGGCCCTCGTTTTGGGCGCGCGGAGGATACCAGTTCCGGATAACCGCAACTGGCGGAAGGCCCGTGCGTAACAACAGACACCTCACCCCGGGACTTTGACTGATGCAGAAAAAAATACTTTTTGTGGACGACGAACCGGGCATTCGCAAGGTCGTTGGAATCACGCTCAAAGATTGTGGCTATGAGGTGCTAGAGGCCGCCAACGGCGATGAAGGGCTGGATCTTTTCCGCCGTGAGAAGCCACCCATCGTCATCACCGACATCCGCATGCCTGGCATGGACGGACTCGAGCTGCTGCGCGCCATCAAAACAGAGAGCCCTGAGACCGAAGTCATCCTTGTCACCGGTCACGGGGACATGGACGTGGCCATCGAGGGATTGCGGCTCGATGCCTGCGATTTCATCTCCAAACCGGTCGGTCCGGAACTCCTTGAAATCTCACTGAAACGCGCCGAGGAAAAAATCACGCTACGGGAGCGCATGCGCGAATACACCGAGAACCTGGAGGTCCTGGTCCGCGAACAGGCCGACAAGCTGGTGAACATCGAACGCCGGAACATCGCCCAGCAGGCCGTAGACGGCATGTCGCAACTCATCGGCGGCCTGTCCGGAGAAGTCGAGGGTGACCTTGGACTCCTCAACGCCCTGCCCTGCATGATCTCCATTCAAGATCCGGAGCAGCGGATCATCTCGGCCAACTCGGCGTATCTCGAACGCATGGAATTAAGCGTCGGCGATCCGGGATACTCCATTTATCCCATACACTCCCGAGGCGGACAGGACAGCCCCGTGGCCAGAACTTTGCTGACCGGCCGGGGCGTCAGAAGCCAGGAGGGTGTTTTCGGGCCAGATGACGCCCTGTGCGCCGTAACTGTCCACACCGCTCCCATTCGCAGTGCAACGGGCCAGATCGATCTCGTACTGGAACTTATCGTCGAATCCAGCGAAATTCAGCGTCTACAGGACGAACTAAGAACTTCCCGGCATCGCTACCAGCAGCTTTTCGACGACGCCCCCTGTTACATCACCGTTGTTGACCGTCACCTGCGACTCCAGGCCGCCAATCGTCGCTACAGACAGGAGTTCGCCTTCGAGCCTGGGAAAATGTGCTACCAGGCATACTCGAACAATGCACGCCCCTGCTTCGGTTGCCCGACACTCAAGACCTTCGAGGACGGGCAATCCCACCGCTCGGAACTGACTGTCCGCGGCAAGACCGGCGACCCCGTCAACGTCGTGGTCTGGACCGCCCCCATCCGCAACGCCGCAGGGGAAATCGAGGCGGTCATGGAGATGGCCACGGACATCACCGAATTCATCCGCATGCAGGACCATCTCGCCTCTCTGGGCATGCTCATCGCATCCCTCTCCCACGGGATCAAAGGACTGCTCACGGCCCTGGACGCAGGCGTGTACAAGATGAATTCCGGCTTCAACACTGGCGACCAAGAGAAAGTCCAGGCCGGGTGGAGCAAGGTCACGGAACTTGTGGCCCGCATCCGGACCATGGTCCTTGATATCCTCTTCTACGCCAAGAAGCGCGAGCTGCAATTGCGCGAAATCCCGGCCAGTCAGCTTGTGGAACACGTTGTCGAGGCTGTGCGCCCCAAGGCCGAGGAATGTGGCGTCGACTTCCGGACTGAAATATCGCCGTCCCTGGGCAATTTCAGGGTCGACGAAGTCGTCCTCGCCGCGGCAGTGGTCAATATCCTGGATAACGCGGTGGATGCCTGCAAAGAATCCAAAAAGCAGGGCTGTTTCGTGGAATTTCGGGCTCGCCCCGACGCCAGCGGTGTTTTTTTCGAAGTGGAGGATAACGGGTCCGGCATGACGGAAGAGACCCTTTCACGGCTCTTCACGGTCTTCTTCTCCACCAAAGGTTCGCGCGGCACTGGCCTTGGGCTCTTCATCGCCAAGAAGGCCGTGGACCAGCACGGAGGACGCATCGGGGCTGTTTCCGAACTTGAGCAAGGCAGCGTTTTCCGCATCTGGATTCCCCGATGAAAAAGTGCAGGAGAACCCCGCATGGGATGGGACCTGCAACGTCTCGCCGGGAGTTCATTTTTTTGTTGCCAACGGACTTCGATTTACATACTAACGGTCTTCCGTTGAGCCGGGGTAGCTCAGTCGGTAGAGCAGGGGACTGAAAATCCCCGTGTCGGCAGTTCAACTCTGTCCCCCGGCACCATGAAATCAAGGTCGCGTTATGCGGCCTTTTTTCTTTTCCGGGCTTCTCTTTGGCTGGCACCGACGGATCCACGACATCCGCCGACCACGCAAACGTCCTTGCCCGCGTCCGGCAAATCTTGACGAAACAGCCTTACAGCACCTACCCATGAACTGACGCACCGGTCTTGAATGAGGAGAGTCTTGTCCATGCTCATCACCCAGCAACGTTTTTCACATACCATTTCCTTCGAGTTCGAACCCGAGACACTGACCTACACCAGGTCCGACGCCTACGGCTCGCACTCCTTCCAACTCCCATACGGGTCCATTGGCATGGACCCGCGCCAGACCACTGAAAGAAACGGCACGCTGTTCAACGGGGGTATCCTGCTTTCGGCGTGGGGACTGGCTCAGACGGGATACGCTCTGGCTCACGGCGATCTTCTCGGGGTCATTTTTCTCATCCCTGGCCTGGCCTGTCTTCTCTTCCATGCCCTGGCCAAAATCGAACTCACTTCACTGAGCTCCGACGCGGGCGAAATCGCCCTGCTGCACGATAAAAATTACGAACTCATCATGGACGCAATCCGGGACCGCAGAAAAAAGCAGCTCCTCGACTGGTATGGTAACATCAACTTTGCCAACGATCCCGAAGAGGAAATCCGCAAATTTCATTGGCTCCATTCCCAGCACCTGATCAGCGAAGGGCAGCTCGAACAGATCGTCACGACCATCCGCAACGCGGACACGGATGATCAGGGCAGGTACGAAGAGCTTCTGCCCCCGAAGCAGTAGTAATAGGTCCCATGGGTCCTATAGGACCTATCTTTCAGAACGCAGACCCTCCCATCCCCGGCCCTCGCGCACCTGGTCCAGGAATCCTCCCACTCCGTCCTGCGTGCATGGACCCACGGTCCAGTCCGTGCCCTGACGCGCCCACTCGCTGGCGTTGCCTATGGCCGCGCAGGCACCGCAGAGGGCAAAAAGTGGTTCGTCGTTTTCCGTATCCCCGATGGCCAGGGAATGCAGCACCGGCCACCCGGCCTGCGCCATGACGACTCGGGCCGCCTGCCCCTTGTTCCCCCCTTTGGGCAGAAATTCCAGAAAATGGCGGTCGCTGCGACAACAGTCGACCCCGTGTTCCGCGGCCAGAAGGCGCAACTCCTCCTCGCGCCGCAGGTCATCCCCGTCCACGATGCACAGAATTTTAAGCGCGGCCCCAGACTGACGCACCCGTGTGGGCCGGATTTCCCCGTAATGCTCAAAAATCTCGTCCAGAGACTGCGGCCACCGGGCACCAGTCTCAATACCTTCGGGGCGATACACGGCAATGGGCAGCCCCCGGCTCTCAAGGGCCAGGGCCAGCGCTTCCGCCGCCTCGCCCAACTCGGCCAGGACCTTGATCTCGCCATTCTCCAGCAGGCAGGAGCCGTTGCCCGCCACCTGAATCGTGGACAGGCCCAGTTCCCGGGCCAAGGGCGCAATGCTTAAGGGATGCTTGCCCGTGGCCAGAGAAAAGGCTCCGCCCGCATCCACGTAGGCCCTGATCGCAGCCTTGTTGGGGGCCGAAAGCCTGTCCCCGGGACGGATGAGCGTGTTGTCCACATCGCAGAAGACCCACGGCAGGGGACGATCAGCGGGCATATCCCGGGCCAAATCGAAAAACCAGTCGCGCACTTCGTTGACCATGATCCCTGCCCGGCGGACCTTGTCCGGGTTGTGCGGGTTGCGGGTGGCTATGTCCTGGAAGCGGCGCGCAAAAGAGACGCGCCCGCCCACTCCGGCTGCGCGCCAGTCGGCCACAGTCACGGCCCGCACCAGCCAGTCCGCCTCGGGCAAAAGCGGACGCCGCGCGTAGCTCGCGCTCACGTCCGGATCGAGGCCAGCCTTTCTGCCCGCCCAGGAATGACGCAGTACCCCTTCCACTACCCACGGATGTTCGCCCTGTTCCTCCAGAAACAAGGCCCCGTCCAGAGGGTGATACCCGAACCGGCGCAGGGTCGGCGCATATCCGATATCGTGCAGCAGGGCTGCCCTGGTCAGCAGCTTCTCGCGCTCCTCGGTCAGAAAAAAACTGCGCGCCAGATCACCGGCAAAGGATGCGGAGTCGCACATATGCGCAAGACGGGGCAGGTGATCAACAAAAAGGGGCTCCAGAGCTCGGATGTCGAACCCCGACTCGGGACGGCAAGAAACGCAGGACATGTAATTTCCTATGCAAAATATGGGTAGAGGGAGGAGCGGCCCAGGGCCGAAGACTCGTTAAAAAAAGGTGTTTTCCGTTTACTTTCAAGATGATTCGGCTTAACAAATCGGACTTAACCATATAGGATTGCGGCTATGAGACAAGCTGAAAATTTACTGCGCCAAGTGCAAAATGCCGTTCGGCGACTCGGCATCCATCCCCTGATTCTGGCTCTGGGGATTCTGTTCTGCCTGTTTTTTCCGCGCTTTTTCCTGCTGGCGGCATTTGCATACGCCGTCTTTTGGGTGATCAAAAACATAGGATTCCCCCCCCGAGGCCGGAACGGGCGCAAAGACAAAGAAAGAAAGTAGCCTGATTCAATCTGACGAGAGGAGTTCCATGGCTTCCAACTCATCCCTTATCATGCGCATTCTCCAGGCCATCATCCACAGGCTCTGGACTGTTCTGTTCTTCCTGACTGTCCTGTCAGTGCTGGCCCTTGGCAACCACTGGTGGGAAACCATCGCCGCCAGCTACCATGCACTGGAAGGCTGGATCCTCACCGGAGTGGACCTGATCCGCCGTTAGCTGACTGAAAATTACAAATGTCCAGGTTGCTTAAAAACTGGCAAGCTGTGCGAATCAACAAAAAACCAGAGCCGATCCCTGTTATTTCAGGCGCGGGTCTGGATTTTTTTACAGTGACGAAGCAGATCGCCGTTTTGGAGCCGCCTGCCAGGCCTCACCCTTTCTCATCCACGATCCTCTCATCAGAGTGAAGATCATTCCAGGTCGGTGAACCCGGAGTTGTCTCTCTATGACGGGGCCTAGTTCTGCCCACCGGCTTGGACTCGGCCACTTCCCGCTCAATTTCCCGGCGACGCTCGAAGTTCCCCAGAATCCCATCCACCTTCTCGATTTTATCTGTCATTTCAGATATCCAGCGCTTCGGGCGCACGCCCGGAATACATGTTCGCCAGATCCTCCTGCCGGGAAGGGTTCAGTACGGCCGGAACCATCTGCGCGACCTGGGGACCCGGTTCAACGGCATGGGCTTCGGACGAGGATGCCGCAGATCGCCCCCGCACTTCGCCGAGCCCCGGAAGAAAGCCTACCTGCTGCGCCGGGGGAGTTGCCTCGGGGATGCGAAAGGCATGGGCCGGACATGGCGGCTGCGCGCCGATGGGAACATCCGCGCTGCAATCGGCCACCGCTTCCGGGCTGCCCGCACAGGCCAGGCAAAAAACCGCGATACATTCCTGCACCGCAGCGTCTTCGCCTTCCTCGACGAGTCGGCACGCATGCAGCGGACAGAGGACGTGTTCGCACTCCCTGACGAATTTCGGACTTCCTCCCTGACACCACAAGCAAATTTTCCGGATCACACCGGGCATCGCGTTCCTGGAGGCCATGTAACCCTCTCCTTGGTCCTGGCGGAATGGAATGGCCTCACCCTACGCATGAAATTGGTGTGCATCAATGCCAAAAATGGGGATTCCTCAGCTCCTCGCAGGAGCCCTAAATATTCCTGACGAAAAAAATGACCGTCGGTCATAAAAGTTCTTGACAGCCTCCCGGCAAACTGAGTAGTCAGGCAATCGTTATGACAAACATCTCCCTCAATAACAGCCTGTACTTTTTTTGGTACTTTTATTTTAGCAGAGCCTGTGGTCTGAGGGGACTGCTTTAGCCTTTTTTGACAGAAGCAAACCAACCTTAGGGCCGCAGGCGATACGCCGGCGGCCCTTTTTTACATTTTAAGGCCCCGGGCGCCCGGCCGAAACCGGAGGAAATCATGAACATGGGAAAAAGCGTACGACTGGAGCGAATCTTCAACCGCAACACGGGCCGCAGCATCATCGTGCCCCTGGACCATGGGACCACCGTCGGCCCCATCCAGGGACTGGTGGACCTGCGCTCCACAGTGAACAAGGTGGCCGAGGGCGGAGCCAACGCGGTGCTCATGCACAAAGGCCTGCCGCGCTGCTCGCACCGGGGTCATGGCCGCGACGTGGGTCTCATCATCCATCTTTCGGCCAGCACCACGCTGTCCCCTTTCCCCAACGCCAAGATCCTGGTCGGCACGGTGGAAGACGGGATCAAGCTCGGCGCGGATGCCGTATCCGTTCACCTGAACCTCGGTGACGAGTCCGAACGCGACATGCTGCGCGACATGGGCCAGGTCGCCTCCAAGTGCGCCGAATGGGGCATGCCGCTTCTGGCCATGGTTTACGCCCGCGGCCCCAAGATCAAATCCGAATGGGATCCAGCCACCGTGGCGCACTGCGCTCGTCTGGCCGAAGAGCTTGGCGCCGACGTGATCAAGGTCGTGTACACCGGCGATCCCGAGTCCTTTTCCAGGGTGACCGAAGGCTGCTGCATCCCCATCGTCATTGCCGGTGGCCCGCGCATGGAATCCCCGCGCGACATCATCCAGATGGCTCACGACTCCGTCGCTGCCGGCGGCGCAGGCCTGTCCATGGGACGCAACATCTTCCAGGCCGAAGACCCGACCCGTCTGGTGCAAGCCCTGCATGCCGTGGTACACATGGACTACTCCGTCGAGCAGGCCCTGGCGCTACTCGAAGAACCCAAACTCTAGGTCCGTGTCATGAAAAAAGTACTCTTTTCCGGCGTCCCCTTTGACAAGGGGGAGATCACCCTGGCCCTGGAGTCCGGCGTGGACGCGGTCATCGTCGAACGCGAACATGTCGCCTCGGTACAGGCCCTCAGCAAGATCCCGGTCCTGGCCGCCGAAGACCAGCCCTATGTCCTCTTGTCCTCCAAGGCCGACGAGGAAGAAGCCGTGCGGCTCCTGGGCCAGGGTAAGGACGTCATCCTGAGGGAAGGCTGGGAAATCATTCCCGTGGAAAACATCCTGGCCCAGTCGGGCCGCCTGGCCGTGGAAGCCGCCAGCCTGGACCGGGCGCGCCTCGCCGCCGGCATCCTGGAACGGGGGGTTGAGACAATAGTCGTCCTGCCCGCGGCGGCCGCGGAGCTCAAGACCATCGTGCGTGAACTCAAACTGAGCCAGGGAACCATGGAACTGGAAACCGCGACGGTCACCGCCGTCACCTCCGCCGGGCTCGGCCACCGCGTCTGCGTGGACACCATGAGTCTTTTGAAATCCGGCCAGGGAATGCTGGTCGGCAATTCGAGTGCTTTTACATTCCTCATCAACGCCGAGACCGAATCCAACCCCTACGTGGCCCCCCGCCCCTTCCGCATCAACGCCGGGGCCGTGCACGCCTACGCGGCCATGCCTGGGGACCGGACCACGTATCTCGATGAACTGAAAACCGGAACAGAGGTGCTCATTGTCGGCGCCGACGGATCGACCACCCTGGCCACGGTCGGGCGCTGCAAGGTCGAAATCCGGCCCATGCTGCTCATCGAGGCCGAGGCGGGCGGGAAAAAGGGGACCCTCTTCCTGCAGAACGCCGAAACCATCCGCATGGTTCGAACCGACGGCCGCCCGGTCAGCGTGGTCGACCTCAAGATCGGTGACAAGGTGCTCTGCCGCACGGATCAGGCGGGTCGGCATTTCGGCATGCGCATCACCGAGGAGATCAAGGAATGAGTGCGACCACGCAGCGCCTGACCGAGATTCGGACCCAGATCGACAGTCTGGATGAACAGCTTCTGGGACTGCTCAACAAGCGCGCCTCCTTAAGCCGCGAGGTGGGGCAACTCAAGTCCGATTCCCTGGACATCGTCTTCAAGCCCTTTCGCGAAAAGGAAGTCTTAAGCCGCCTGAACGCCTTGAGCCCCGGCATCCTGCCCGAGGATCATCTGCGCGCCATCTACCGCGAGATCCTGTCTTCCTCGCGCCGTCTGCAGCAACCTCAGGCCGTGGCCTATCTCGGCCCCGAGGGGACCTTCACGCACCTGGCGGGCCTTGAGTACCTTGGCCGCTCCATGGACTTCACCCCCTGCCCGACCCTGCACGACGTCTTTTTGACCGTGGCCTCGCGCAAGGCCGACCTTGGCGTGATCCCGCTCGAAAACTCCCTGCAGGGCAGCGTCGGCCAGAGCCTGGACCTCTTCCTGCAATACAATGTCTATATCCATGCCGAACTTTTCAGCCGCATAAGCCACGCGCTGCTGGCCACAAACGCCGATCTGGCCTCGGTACGCACGGTATATTCCCACCCCCAGGCCCTGGCTCAATGCTCGGGCTGGCTGCGCACCAACGTGCCCCAGGCCGTCGTCGTCCCCACCGAGAGCACCGCAGCAGCGGCGGCCCAGGCCGAACGCGAGGGCGACGGCTTCGCCGCCATCGGGCATCCGCGTCTGGTGGAGCGCTATGGCCTCAAGGCCGTGGCCCTCGACATCCAGGATCTGCCCGACAACTGGACGCGCTTTCTGGTCATCGGGCCCACGCCGACGGTCGGCAGCAGCCGCGACAAGACCTCGCTCCTGTTCACCACACCGGACCGACCCGGCGCCCTGGCCGCCATCCTGAACCTGCTGGCCGACCAGGGGCTCAACCTGACCAAGCTGGAGTCGCGGCCGCTCAAGGGCGAAAAATGGAAATACGTCTTCTTCATGGACGTGGAGTGCGATCTGTCCCAGGAACAGTATGAAAACACCATGAACAACCTGACCAGCCTCTGCCACACCATGCGCGTGCTCGGCAGCTATCCTACGGGTCCGCACCTCTACGGCGCGGGCATGGTCCAGGAGCAGGCATGAAACCCGCCATCGACATCACCGCGCCTTCATCCAAATCCCTGTCGCACCGGGCGCTCATCTGCGCGGCCCTGGCCGAAGGCGAGTCGCTCCTCGAAGGCGTGCTCGACAGCCAGGACCTGACCCGTACGGCCCAATGCCTGCGCCTTCTCGGCGCGACGATCGAGCCCCGTGAAGGCAAGCTCTTTGTGCACGGCATCGGCGGGACGACGCGGGCAGAGGCATCCGAGCCCGTCGCCATGAACGTCGGCGAGTCCGGCACCACCTGTCGGCTCATGGCCGCCGTGGTCACGGCCATCCCCGGCATTTACCGCATTTTCGGCGAAGGACGCATGCACGACCGGCCCGTCTCGCACCTGACCGACGCCCTTACGCAGCAGGGGGTGCGCGTCACCTTCGAAGAAAAGAACGGCTACCCGCCCCTGGTCATGTCCAGTCCGGGCCTTTCCGGCGGCGAAGTGACCATCAATCTGGAACAGAGCAGCCAGTACCTCTCGGGCCTACTCCTGGCCGCGCCGCTGGCGACCGGGACGACGACCATCCGGCTGATCGGCAAGTCCGTGGCCTCCTGGCCCTATGTCGCCCTGACGCTCGACACCATGGCCCGCTTCGGCGTGCCCGTGATCCTGGAGCGCAGAATCCTTGACGATTGGCAGTCCTGCACCCACGCCGAGGCAGCGGGTCTTCCCCCCACGGACATCCGCCTCATCGTCCATCCGGCGTCCTACCGCGCCGGGGCCATGCGCGTGGAGGGGGACTGGTCCAATGCCTCCTACTTTCTGGCGGCCGGGGCCGTCGGCGCCGCACCGGTGCGCATTTCCGGGTTGAACCGGTCCTCGGCCCAGGGCGACCGTTTCATGCTTGAGATCCTGACCCGCATGGGAGCGCGCATCGAATGGACCGATGACTCAGTCACGGTTTTCCCGTCCGCGCTGCGCGGCACGCAGGTCGACATGAACGCCTGCCCGGATATCGTACCCACGGTGGCGGCCATGGCCGCCTTCGCCTCTGGCGAGACGGTCATTTCCGGAGCCGCGCACCTGGCCCTGAAGGAATGCGACCGCATCCAGGGGCCGGTCACGGAGTTGTCCAAGGCCGGGGTGAATATCGA
>Ga0180017_100621_pt1 | contig 10778 bp, 8 predicted proteins | sample KR46_S_MetaG_FD_129674 | JGI IMG/M metagenome (GOLD analysis project Ga0180017, IMG submission 129674) | Groundwater microbial communities from the Olkiluoto Island deep subsurface site, Finland - KR46_S_MetaG | ecosystem: Environmental > Aquatic > Deep subsurface > Groundwater | place: Finland...
GATTTTGTCCGAGCTTGGCGGACGGCTTTCTCCTCCCGTGGTCCTGCCCGAACCCGAGGAGGCCTTGCGCCAGGCCCTCGATTCTCCGGCCCTTAACACCAGCCTGGAAGAGCTGCGTCGCACGGGTTACGTCCGCTCCACCCATCCTGCTGTGGCCTTTGAAAACCTGCGCTTCGGGCACGACGACGGCCTCTATCGTCTGCCTCCCCGTCTGGATCCACCGGTGGTGTCGGCAGACGACGGCTATCCCCTGCAGCTCCTGACGCTCATCAACCGCCGCTTCGTCCATTCCCAGATTCTGCCCGACGATCAGGGCGGATCGCCTGTCGTGACCGTGCATCCGCGCACCCTACAGAGCCTTGGCATCACACCCGGGGCGGGTTGGCTGGTCACGGAGTTGGGGCGTCTTGAAATCCACATCACGGCGGACGAGTCCATGCACCCGGACTGTGTGGTCTACCGGCGTGGGCCGTGGGGCAAACTGGGTGGTGGGGTGAACCGCATCATCGGGTTCGTGGAGACGGACATGGGCGGGACGGGCGCGTACTATGAGCAGCGCTGCCGCCTGGAGCAGAGGGATCAGTAGCGGCCGTTCTTGACTGTGATCGCGTAGAGCTCGTAGTCGGGGTCGTTTTCGACATTGACGCCCGGGTAGCTCGGTTCGCTCCATTCGAAGCGGTCGCCCCGCCAGACCACGATCGTGCGGCGGGCCTTGAAGGCCGCGTCCACATAGACGATCTCCAGGGTGTCCCGCGTGTCGAAGGCGGAGACGTCACAGACGACACCGACCTTGGTGAAGGCCTGGCCATGGATGGTCACGGGGCATCCGGTTCTGATCTTGGGCCGCATGGGCTGCTTTCCCGGGCTTAAGGTTTTGGCGACACGCTTTTGAGCGCCGTATCGCGCTTTGGTGTTCTGCAAAGAAAAAAAGTTTGCCACGGCTCAGGCCGGGCGCTCTTCCGTGGCGTCCTGGACACCCGTGATCGGCAACTCAATGGTGAAGCGTGTCCCGCCTTCTTCATTGGTCGCGGCGTAAATTCTTCCTCCGTGCCCGCGGGTGATGATGAAATAGCTCACCGAGAGCCCCAGACCTGTGCCCTCTCCCGGCTTCTTGGTGGTGAAGAATGGCTCAAAGATGCGCCGCTGTACTTCCTGGGGGATTCCTGGTCCGTTATCATCGATTTCGATGTGCACCCAATCGCCCGCGGAGGAAATGCGTACGCTGATGCGCGGGTTCTGTACGGGTTTGGCCGAGTCGGAGATGGCCTGGGCCGAATTGCGGAAGAGGTTCAGAAAAACCTGTTCGATTTCGGTCTCGCTGCAGAAGACAAGGGGAATATCGCCCTCCTGCAAGATTTCGACCCGGATCCTTTTGAAGTCGTAGTTTTTCTTGAGATCATAGTCGCTGCCCGCCAGGCTCAGCGACTTCTCAGCGATGTCGCGCATGCTGCATAGCCTTCGCTCGCTCTCGCTGCGACGGCTGAAGTCGAGCATGTTGCGCACGATGAAGGCTGCGCGCTTGCCTGCTTCGCGGATGTCCTCGATGAAGACATGGAGCTTGCGCTCCTTCATGTAGCGATCAAGCAATTCCAGATCGAGGCCGATATCGCGGGCGACTTCCAGGTTTTTCGGAAAATCGGGTCTGGTTCTGGTAACCAGGTTCTGTGAAGCCTGCAGGACAATTCCCAGCGGATTGTTGATCTCATGGGCGATGCCTGCGGCAATGCCGCCAACGGAGATCATTTTTTCGCTCTGGATCATCACTTCCTGGATTTTCTTCTGTTCGGTCACGTCGTGGCATACGTTCAGAGAATAGGCATCCTCTTCGATGCTCAGCGCTTCGCTCGACATCAGACAGATGAGCGTCTTGCCGTCCTTTTCGCTCTTGCTTGTCGCATTGAGGCGATAAAGGTTGTCGGCCACGGACCACGCCTCATTAACCCGCGCACGGATGTCGTTGCGCAAGAGATCATTTAGACTGGCCCTCTGGTCCTCGACCTTGGCCAGCAAGACGTCGACTTCCTGCTTGACCTCTTTTTTGCGGGCCTCCATGAATTCCTGGCGTATGAGCCTGCTATCCTCTTCGAAGTGATAGAGGGCGTCTCCGATCCAGAGGGTGCCCAGCAGCAGGAAACTCACGGTCGAAAGGATTGACGTGAACCGCATGTATGCGCTGGAGATGTTTGGTTTACGATGCCGGTGCATGCAACCTCGGCTTGTGCCGGCGGCCAGAGGATCGGGGTCGATCGGTTACGGTGTTTTCTTGCCGCATACGTGTGCAATGATCATGGTCAGATCCTTGATGGAGATGGGCTTGGCCAGGTATTCGTCAAATCCTTCCTCCATATATTTTTCCCTGTCACCCTGCATGGCGTGGGCGGTGAGTGCGATGACGGGCAGATCGTGTCCGAATTTGTCTCGTATATACCGTGTGGCCAGGCTCCCGTCCATGACCGGCATCTGGATGTCCATGAGCACGCAGTCCACGGTGTCGGTCGCCAGAATATCCAGCGCTTCCTGGCCGTTGGTGGCGCAGATGACCCGGTGTCCGAGCTTTTCCAGGGATCTTTGCAGGAAGAGCCGGTTGATCGGATTGTCCTCGGTGACCAGGACGGACAGCTCATGTATGCGGGGCTCTCCATCCTGCGCCGGCCCTTGCGCAGCCTCTTCCGGCAATGTCCGCTCGACCGGGATGCTGAAGAAAAATGTGGTTCCGGTTCCTTCCGTGCTCTGCACCCTGATAGAGCCGCCCATGGCCTCGATGAGCTGTTTGACGATGGCCAATCCCAGCCCCGTGCCCTGATAGGTTCTGGTCGGAAAGTGCGCTGCCTGGGTGAAACGCTCGAAGATGCTGTGCAGCTTGTCCGCGGGGATGCCGCATCCGGTGTCCGATATTTCAAAATCCAGCATCATGCGGGGGCTGTCGTCTTCGCAGGTCAGCCCTGACAGGCGCAGTTCAATTTTTCCCTTTTCGGTGAATTTGACCGCATTGCCCACCAGGTTGAAGAAAATCTGACGGATCCTGTTTTCATCGCCAAGTACCGTCCTGGGCAGTTCTTGGGCCAGGACAAGGGACAGGGTGACATCCTTTTCCTTGAGGCCGGTATTGAAGAAGGCGATGGCGACCTCAAGCATGTTTTGGACGTCGAAGCTGGTATTTTGCAGCTCGATTTTTCCGGCTTCGACTTTTGAGAAATCGAGAATGTCATTGATGATGTGCAGCAGGTTTTGTCCGGACTGGCGGATGAGGGTCAGATATTCCTGCACGTTCGGGCTGCCGGGATTGCCGAGCGCCAGTTCGGCCAGGCCCATGATCCCGGTCAGAGGGGTGCGGATCTCGTGGCTCATGTGTGCCAGAAAAAGGCTTTTGGCTTCATTGGCCTCTTCGGCCTTGCGCCTTGCCGATTGCAGTTCCAGAAGGGTCTGCTTGCGAATGTGCATGACCAGGGTCAGGGAAATGATGATGACGAGCAACGTGATGACGACGCTGCCGAAGATCAGGAAGAGCCGTTTGTTGGCCTCGAAGACACTTTGGGGCCGATGCACGATGACGGAACCTTCGGGCAAGGCCTTTTCATCTAGGTTGAAGCGAGTCAGTTCCCGGTGGTCGAAGAGGTATCGGTTGGCCACTTCCCGGACCACGGGCAGGTCTGCGGGCGCGGTCCCGTCCAGGATTTGCAGGGCCATGCGGGCCGCGATCCTGCCGTGTTCGGCTCCGTTGACCAGTTTGCCGCCAACGATGCCGTGTCCCAGGAAAAAATCCCAGAAACCGTAGATGGGGCTTTGCGTGTTGGCCTTGACCAGTGCAACACTGGGGCCGAAGTCAAGCATGCGTCCATCCAGTCCGGCAATGGCGTTGGCCAGGAAAATGAGCGTTTTCGGGCTTAAAGTCTCCACTTTTTCCAGCAGCACCGGGGTAGGGATGTCCTGCCAGAAATGAAAGCGCAGTCGCCCGGCATAGGAGGGCATGAGCCGCAGAAACTTGCTGCGGTTTGATCTGTCCGTGCTGGAAATCGAGCCTCCGATGATGACCACGTTGCGCGTGTCGGGTTGCAGGGCCAGGGCCGCATCCAGTGTCTCGCGTACGGAGATCATTTCCGATACGCCCGTGATGCCCTCCGCGCCGCCAAGCATTTCCGGCTGGAAATTGTTCACGCCGCAGAAGATTATGGGGACGTTTTCAAAGAGTTCGTCGCGATGCTGCAAAACGAAGTCGAAAGCGGCGTCATCGGAGACAATGACTGCGCTTACGGCGTGATCGCGCACGTGGGTCGCGATCAGTTCAGACTGCATCCTGAGTATGTGTTCGTGAGGATATCTTTTGGCGTCCAGGTACTCGGTGCTGATCGACCAGGGCTTCCCGGACGCGGAAAAGGTCTCGATGATGCCCTGGTGTATGTCGTCGGTCCAACTCAGGCCCGGATTGTAGGAGTGGATGACCAGAATGTTGGGGACGGTCTGGGCCTGTGCGCACAGAACGCTCAGGCCCAGCAGCACTGTCAGCAGGGACAAGGCTTTATTCCACAAGTGCTGTCGCCTCCTGAAGGAGATTTTCCGGGATGTCGATGCGCAGTTTCCTGGCCATTTTCAGGTTGAGCATGGTCAGGCCTCGCGTTGTGCTCACGATGGGGATGTCTGCGGCGCGTTCGCCGCTCAGGATGCGCAGGGCCATGTCTGCCGCCAGGGTCCCGTGCTCGAATCCGGTCTGGATCACGCCGCAGAGGGCTCCGTCGGCGACGGTGTAGTCGAAAAATCCCAGGGAGGGGATGTTTGCATGCTCGCGGGTCCAGTGCATGACTTCCTGGCTTGGGACAATCCGGCCCTCGGCATCGGTCAGCCCGTGATAGTTCACGATGGCCAGGGCGTCGTGGGTTGCACTGCTGGATTCAACCAGCTGTCGCCATTTTTGGTAGGTATCGACAATGATCCATTCGGCTTCGATGTCGGCCGGGGTCGAGGCGCGCATCGGACGGACCGCTGCCAGGCTTGATGACCTGGAGTCCAGGAGCACCGCGACCCTGCGGATGCCCGGGTCCAGGCGGCGCAGCAGCTTCAGGCTTTCGCTCCAGGCAAGCTCCTCGACGACGCCCGTGACGTTGATCGCGGGATAGCCGTACCGCGCCGGGTCCTGATTGACCCCGCAGAAAACGAAGGCCGGGGCCGAGCTGTCGCCTGCAAACCGTGCCGCGAAATACTGCTGCGCATCGTCGTCGCTGGTTATGACCACGTCCGGCCTGAAGCTGTCCACCAGATCGGTCGCTTTCTGTCCCGCGGCTGTGAGGCTGGCCTCGTCGTGGTTGATGTTGGCGTCCATGAACATGGTGCGCATTTGGATTTGATGCTTTGCAAACATCCGTTCCAGGGCGTCATGGATGTCAGCTGTCCAGGCAAAATTGCGGTCGTAACTGTGCACGATCAGCACTTTTTTGCCGGTTTTTCCGTCAGCCTTTGCGGTGTAAGGGCCCGCCGTCGCAAACAAGGCCAGGAGGATGATGAAGGGGATTAAGCGGAGCATAATTTTTTCTGTCACACAATGTCAGCGGCTGCAATATGTGTCAGACTTTTTGCAGCGCATGGTACAGCGCATCTCTGCGGGATGTTTGGCGGGATGACCCTGGAGATCAGTGGCTGCCTTGCGCTGCACCCGATATTTTCCTGCTCAGCATTTCCGAGATGGCACTCATCAGGTCCTTGATGTCCACAGGCTTGGCCACATAGGTATTCATGCCCGCCTGCAGGAATTTTTCCCGGTCGCCGTCCATGGCGTAGGAGGTCATGGCAATGATGGGGGTGTTTTTTGCGGCGTTTCCGACTTCGCCCAGGCGGATGCGGCGCGTGGCCTCGACGCCGTCCATGACCGGCATCTGCACATCCATGAGCACAAGATCGAAGGCCTCGTTTTCGAGGGTTTCGAGGGCTTGCTGTCCATTCTGCACATGCCTGACCGTGGCCCCGAACGCCCCCAGGAGCTTCATGCCCAGAATGCCGCTGAAATGGTCGTCTTCGGCCATGAGCACCTTCAAGCCGTCCAGAGCGGGGGCGAAAAGGTCTCGCGGCCAGGCGCGGACGCGGTGTTCGGTGCGGCGGTGCCGAAGGTGACGCTGAAAGACATGGTCGTGCCTGCTCCGGGCTCGCTGACCACGGAAATGTTTCCGCCCATGAAGGTCACCAGTCGTTTGCAGATGGATAAGCCAAGGCCTGCGCCCTGGTAGCTGCGGGTGTATCCTTCCGTGATCTGGGAAAAGGGTCTGAAGAGGTTGTTCAGCTTGTCGTCGGGGATGCCGATGCCGGTGTCGGCGACGGAGAAGAACACCCGGGACTGGCCGCGCTGCAAGGCCGGAAGAAGGGATGCCTCGACGGTGACCGCGCCAGCATGGGTGAATTTGATGGCGTTGCCCACCATGTTGCTCAAAACCTGTTGCAGGCGAGTTGCGTCGCCGAGGACATGCTCCGGGACGTCCGGGTCCAGTTCGAAGCTCAGCACAAGTCCTTTTTCCCGGGCAATGGGCAAGAACAGGTCGCTTGTCTGACGCAGCAATTCGGACAGGGCCATGGGCGTGCTCTGGATGGTAAGTTTGCCCGCCTCGATGCGCGAGAGGTCGAGGATGTCGGTCAAGAGTCGCACCAGCCTGTTGCAGGACAGGATGGCCGTGTCCGTGTAGTCTTCCTGGACCGCTGTCAATTCCGTCAGTTGCAGGAGCTGGAGCATGCCCATGATTCCGTTCAAAGGGGTGCGCAGTTCGTGACTCATGTTGGCCAGGAATTCGGACTTGGCGCAGTTTGCGGCTTCGGCCAGGTCTCTGGCGCACAGGAGTTCCTTTTCCGCCTGTTTGCGATCGCTTAGGTCCATGGCGATCTCGATGCGCACGAGGCGCCCGTCGATCCAGGGGATGGCCTGGTCGAAGTTTCTGTACCATTTTCCGGTCACGGAGTTGAAGCATTCCCAGGCGGTGACCCCTGCCGGGCGGCCGTGTTCGTCCAGCAGGCGGCTGTTGGTGCAATGGCCGCAGGGGGTGGACTCGTGGTTGAACGCCGCGTGGCACAGTTCTCCGGTGCAGTCGCGCCCGAAGCTTTCCTTTATATGACGGTTCATGAACAGGATGCGGTAGGTCGTGAGGTCGGCCACGTAGACGTTGACAGGGAGGCTGTCGAGGATGGTCATGAGGGTCCGGTTGGTGTTGCCCAGTTCCTCTTGCGCCTGTCTGCGCGCAATGGCCGCGCCCAGACTGGCGGAGACGATGTTCAGGACATGCTCCTCGATAGGCGTCCAGCAACGGGGTGAACGCACCGAGTCGAAACCCAGAAAGCCCCACAGCCTGCCGTGCAGCTGGATGGGCACCACCAGAATGCTGACGATGCCCTGCGGTTCGAGGATCATTCGCTCCGCAGCGGGAAAATCACTGACCAGTCCCCTGATGGATCGGCCGTCGCGCAGTTCCTTTAGCCAGCGGGGCGTGATTTCGTTCATGGGCAGGTTCTGCAGATCGGGGTTGTCGAGCTGGACGGGAATTCCCGGCCGCGCCCATTCATAGATCTGACTGGTCAGCACCACGCCGGATTCTTCATTCGCATGGTTCCTGAAGACGTAAACCCGGTCCGTGTCCGTGCCTTGGCCGAGGCAGGCCAGGACCCTGACCATGGACTGATCCAGGTCCGGCTCCAGCAGAAGTTCAAGGGAGGTCGCGGCCGCGAGTTCCAGTGCCTTTTCCCGCAGGAGCGAGTTTTTTTCCGCGAACTTGCGAGGGGTGATGTCGATGATCAGCCCTTCGAGGGTCTCAGCCTCGCCGCCGGGCGCCTGCACGGGGATACCCACTTCCCAGACCCATTTGGGCTGGCCGTCGGCGGTCATGATCTCAAATTCGATCTGCACCGGGGCGCGTCTTTGAATGCCTTTATTCCAGTTTTCCCGGACTTTTTGCCGGTACTCGGGAAGGATGAGGTCGTTGAACGAGAGGCGACTGCCGTGCAGCAGTTCCTCACTGCTGTATCCCGTCAGGCCCAGGCAGCCCTCGGAGACGAAATCCATGCTCAGGTCGCTGTCGTTGCGGCGGCGGAAGGCCATGCCCGGCAGACTGCCGACAAGCAGGGACGTACTTTCTTCCCTGGCTCGCAGGGCGGCTTCCATGCGTTTGGCCTCGGAAATGTCGGCAGTGAAGGTCTGCGAGTGCGAAATGTCGCCGTCCGGGGTGTATGCGATTCTGGTGCTTCCGGACACCCAGATGAACGATCCGTCCCTGTGCTGGAGGCGCAATTCCCGGTTTGTGGGGGACGTGCCGGTGCCGTCATGGAGGCTAGTGATGATTTGAGGTGCGTCAGCCAGCAACTCTTCGGGCGTGTCGTACCCGAACATCCTGGCCAGGGCCGGGTTGGCGAAAAGTATCCCTCCGCCCGGCGCGGCCATGGAGAATCCGACGGGGGCGTTCATCAGCGCGTCGCGCAGGTGTTCTTCTCGTTCTGGTCCGGTATTTCCGGCCAAGCAGCGGTCATCCGATGGGAGGTGAGAGGGCATCCGCGACTCGCAAACGTTATGGTTCAGTGGCTGTCTGGCAATTGGTTTTTATGGGCGACAACGGAATTTCGCTTAAATAATCCTATCAAGACCCATGCCGTAAAGGATTGTGTCGTCCATTTTGTTTTCATTATTTTCGGAAAATATCAATCAAGGTCGATTGTTCCGTCAAAACAATAAAAAAGGGATAAACATCCAAGCCCTTTGATTGGTGCGCCTGGTCGAACGCGAGAACCTGCCCTGATGTCCAGTCAGACCCTTGACGTCGCGGGGGAAGCCCATGCCTTGAGCGTGTTTGATTTTTCGACAGGCGGATCGCCCGGATCAGAAATCGGGTTGCATGTCGGTGATTACGAGCGTCCCGCCCTCTTCCACGGCACGGAACCGGACCTTGTCCCCGGTGCGCACCCTATCGAGCAGCGAAGCGTCCCTGACCTGGAAAACCATGGTCATGGGCGGCATGTTCAGGTTCTTGATTTCATCGTGCCTGATGGTTATCTTCTTGTTTTCCTTGTCGATCCTTTTGACATCGCCCCGCGTCATATCGCTTTGCGCCACCACAAGGACAGGCTCTCCCAGCACTTGGGAAGACGCGAATTTGACGGGCATAAAGAACGAAAAAGCGCACAAGATCATGAGCATGATGCGCGTGCATCTCAGCATGGCGTTCCTCCTAAAGTCAGAGTGTTCAAAAACAGGTCATTGCCCGACAACACGGATAATTCCGATCATGCCCGCCTGATAATGCCCGGCAATAAGGCAGGCAAACTCGAATTCTCCGGGCCGGTTGAAAAGCCAGACGACCTCGCCTTCCCTGCCCGGCGCGACATGCGCCATGTGCGCTGCTTCATGCTCCATGTTCGGATATCTGAGCATGAGCGCCGCGTGAGCCTTGTTTTCGACCTGCGTGCCGATGACGAATTCGTGCATCATCCGGCCTTCGTTCCTGACGACAAAACGTACGGTCTCTCCCAGCCGCACCTCGATTTCATCCGGCACGAAGCGCATGGTGTCGAGCATGCGCACCGACACGGTCCGGGTCACGGCGTCGGTGTCGCCCGCGATTCCCCATTCCTGCTGTTCACGCAGGACGGGCGTGACCGATTCGTGCTCCGTGCCGTGACTCCAGGCCATGCCCGCGCAGAACAACAGGATCAAGGCCGCTCGCAGTATAATCATGGTCGCATCCTTATTCGTGCCCGGCGTGTCCGGGTTTGCGCACCTTGAGCTCGATTTCGTTGCCGGGTTCCTGCGCCCTGGGCATGGACTGTCCTCCGGCCGAAAAGTCCCTCGCCGGCTCTGCCAATGCACCGCCGAATTCATAGGCCTGCGTTCCGGGCGGATGGCTGAACCACTCGGGGCTCGAATAATCGCCGCGCTTCTGGTTCCGGCGCACCTTGACCACGCTGAACATGCCGCCCATCTCGACGCTCCCGAAAGGCCCGCGGCCGGTCATCATGGGGATGGAGTTGTCCGGCAGCGGCATCTCCATCTCGGTCATGTCGGCCATGCCGCGCTCGCCCATGACCATGTAGTCCGGGATCAGGGACGTGATCTTGCGCGCAAGGCCAGTATGGTCCACGCCGATCATGGTCGGCACGTCGTGCCCCATGGCGTTCATGGTGTGGTGGCTCTTGTGGCAATGGAAGGCCCAGTCGCCCTCCTCGTCGGCCACGAATTCGATCTGCCGCATCTGACCCACTGCCACGTCCGTGGTGACCTCGTACCAGCGCGTGCCCTTGGGGGTGGGGCCGCCGTCCGTGCCCGTGACCAGGAATTCGTGCCCATGCAGATGCATCGGGTGGTTGGTCATGGTCAGGTTGCCGATGCGGATGCGGACCTTGTCGTGCAGACGCACGTTCAGGGAGTCGATGCCCGGAAAAATCCGGCTGTTCCAGCTCCACAGGTTGAAGTCGAGCATGGTCATGATCCTCGGCGTATAGCTCCCCGGATCGATGTCGTAGGCGTTCAGGAGAAAGACGAAATCGCGGTCCACCTCGTCGATCAGAGGGTGCTTCGCCTTGGGATGCGTGACCCAGGAGCCCATCATGCCCATGGCCATCTGCGTCATCTCGTCGGCGTGCGGGTGATACATGAAGGTGCCGGGCCGACGGGCCACGAATTCGTACACGAAGGTCTTGCCCGGCTGGATCGCGGGCTGGGTCAGGCCTGAGACGCCGTCCATGCCATTGGGCAGGCGCTGGCCGTGCCAATGGATGCTGGTGTGCTCGGGCAGCCTGTTGGTCACGAAAATGCGCAAGCGGTCGCC
>Ga0180017_100623_pt1 | contig 10751 bp, 5 predicted proteins | sample KR46_S_MetaG_FD_129674 | JGI IMG/M metagenome (GOLD analysis project Ga0180017, IMG submission 129674) | Groundwater microbial communities from the Olkiluoto Island deep subsurface site, Finland - KR46_S_MetaG | ecosystem: Environmental > Aquatic > Deep subsurface > Groundwater | place: Finland...
AAGCAATCATACGACTACTCAAAGAGGCGGACTATAATCGCCTTTTCTATGGTGATTCACCAGGCTTTGGCTCTCCCACTGGTGCTGCCAAAGAAAGTGGACTCGCTGCGATAGCGGCGCAGTATGAGATCCCCTTAAAAGATTTTAGTAGCGGTCAGCAAATGGATTTCTTACTTGGGATCGGAACCAAGAAATTTGATATCGCTCAGGGTGTTTTAGAAAGTGATGCGATTATCAGTCTTTCAAAGATGAAAACCCACGGTCTAACCCGAATCACCGGGGCGATTAAAAACCAGTTCGGTTGTGTTTATGGTTTGAATAAGGGGATGTCCCATGCCCATTACCCGAGTGTTAAAAGCTTTTCAAAAATGCTGGTGGACTTGAACCGCTATCTTAGTCCCAAATTGAGACTTTTTGTGATGGACGGAATTGTGGCCATGGAAGGCAATGGCCCGGCATCAGGAAAACCCGTGCCGATGAAGGTATTGTTGGTATCCGATGATCCCGTTGCTTTAGATGCGACCTTTGCCAGAATGATTAATCTTGATCCTAGCTTTATCCCAACGATTACCGATGGTGAAGAAATGGAATTGGGATACTGGACCGAAGAAAAGATTGAAATTTTAGGCGAACCGCTTGAAAAATTTTACAATCCTGACTTTGACGTGGTTCGGATTCCTGTTCATGATGGTGAGCCGTCTACTCTTTCAGTATTAAAACCGATTCAAGATTTGATCATTCAGAAACCGGTAGTTGATAAGGAGAAATGTATTGGCTGTGGCATCTGCCAAGAGAGCTGTCCGGTCGAAAAAAAGGCCATCCGGATTGTCGAGAGGAAACGGAGAAAGTATCCCTTGTATTTTTACAATCGCTGCATTCGCTGCTATTGCTGTCAGGAAATGTGCCCAGTCGGCGCAATCTCAGTCAAAACGCCGCTGCTAGGAAAATTGACTATTTATAAAAATATTTGACATGGTTTCCAAATGTGTATGAACAATAATCTTTACTTGATGAGGAAAAAAAGTCATTGACAAAATATCTAAATTTTAATATGATAAGCGGAAATACTTAAAAAGGGAGTGATTCCACTGTTAGCGTCAAAATTAATTTTAAAATGTCTAGAACGAGAAAATGTTGAGTTTGTGTTTGGTTATCCGGGAGGTGCACTGCTACCTCTCTATGAAGCATTTAGAACATCACCGATTAAACATATTTTAGTACGAAACGAACAGACGGCACCGCATTACGCAAGTGGGTATGCCAGAGAATCTGGGCGTGTTGGCGTATGTTTGGCAACATCGGGTCCTGGAGCAACCAATCTTGTAACCGGTATTGCAACCGCTTACCTTGATTCAATTCCAATTGTAGCGATCACCGGTCAGGTAGATCGGGCACTTATCGGAACGGATGCCTTCCAGGAGGCAGATATCACTGGTGCAACCGCTCCCTTTACAAAACACAGTTATTTAGTTCAAAATGCTGCTGACATCCCACGAATCATCAGGGAAGCCTTTCATATTGCCTCTACAGGTCGTCCGGGACCAGTATTGATTGATATTCCCCGAGATGTTCAGCTGGAAAATGTTAAGACTGGGTTGACCTATGACAAGGTTGATATCATGGGCTATAAACCTAACTTGAATGGCCACAGCGGACAGATCAAGCGAGCGATCAAAAAGATAAAAGAAGCGGAGAAACCGGTTATTTATGCCGGTGGTGGCGTAGTGCTGGGAAATGCGCAGAAGGAATTGCTGGCTTTTGCAGAGCAAAACAATGTACCCGTGATTACCTCACTAATGGGGATTGGCGCCTTTCCGGAAGATCACCCCTTATACTGTGGTATTGTTGGTAGTCATGGCTATAAATATTCCAATGTGGTAATGAACGGTGCTGACCTGATTATTAATGTAGGTGCCCGAATGTCTAATCGCGCTACCTCAAATCTGACTAAATTTGAAAAAGATACTGACTTTGTGCACATTGATATCGATCCTGCGGAAATTGGTAAAAACATGGAAACAAATATTCCAATTGTCGGAGATGCCAAAACGGTTTTAGCGGAACTGATTCAAAAGGATACCCTCACGGATCATGGCGCCTGGCTTGCTGAAATTGAAACCATCCGCAGCGAGAATCCGCTGGTTTACGATGCGGATCCGCCTTGTAGCGATCTGATCAATCCTAAAATATTGTTTAAGGATATGTCTGAAATGACTTCAGATGATGCCACTGTGGTTGGTGATGTAGGGCTCAATCAGATCTGGTCAGCCCTGTATTACCGAATTATAAAAAACCGAAGATACTATACTTCAGGGGGATTAGGCACCATGGGATACAGCATTCCGGCAGCCTGTGGGGCATCTTTTGCGACCTTAGAAAAACCCAAGCAAGTTTTCATTGTCTGCGGCGATGGCAGTTTTCAAATGAGTATGGGTGAGCTGGGAGTTATTGCTGAACATCAGCTGAATGTCAATATCATTCTGATTACCAATACTAAGCTGGGAATGGTACGGCAACTGCAGTTTGACAACTATGGAAAAGGACATTACAGTGGCACGGATATTAATTTTGATATCGATTTTATGAAACTGGCCGAAGCTTATGGCATAAAGAGCTTTAAGGTTGACAAAAACGCCGACTTTAACAAGGTACTCCCGGAAGCAATTAAACACCAGGGACCGACCTTGATTCAATGCCAGGTTCATCCGGATTTCATAAGGATTTAGGGAGAGTGACAATGGAGAAGAAAACCTGTTTATCATTATTGGTAGAAAATAATTTTGGTGTATTAAGCCGCATTTCAGGACTTTTTGCCAGACGCGGCTATAATATTGACAGCCTGACGGTAGGAACCACAGAGAGTACCGATCTTTCACGGATTACCATCACGGTTACCGGTGACGATCAAATCCTGACCCAAATAAAGAAACAACTCAATAAACTCATTGATGTCATTACAGTTATTGAGTTAAAAGCAGATGATACGATTATCAGAGAGTTGGTCTTTATCAAGGTCAAGGCTGATGATACAACGCGATCTCAGATTGTTGAAATTGCAAATATGTTTCGAGCCAATATTGTCGATGTATCAAGAGAAAGTCTGGTCATTGAAATTACTGGTACCCGATACAAAATTGAAGGTTTCTTCGAAATGGTTGAGCCCTATGGTATCTTAGAATTTGTCCGATCAGGAGATACTGGTTTGCAGCGAGGCGGAAAAATTCTGTCTCATTAATAAAAATATGAACAATATATAATTACGAACCGCTGGAAAATATTTCAGCGGTTTGTAACGGTTAAGATACTTTTGATTATTTCATTTTTTACTTAAATTATGAACAAATTTACCATTTTTTATACATTAAAAAGTGTATAATTAAGAGGATGAGAAAAAATAAAAAATGATGTCTATCTGCCGAAGTTGAAAGGAGTTTTATCATATGAGTCATGAAATACAGGAACATCACCATGAGCATGCGCACGATTGCAGCTGCGGTTGTCAAGGGGATCAACATAATCCCTTTGAAGAGCTATCACCGGTGCTGGATCAATACGCCGACATCCCCGGAAGTCTGATCACCATCATGCAGAAAGCGCAGGAACTGTATGGCTTTTTATCGGTTGAGTTGATGCGCCATATTGCTGTGGAAACGCACACCAGCATTGCCAAGGTTTACGGCGTTGCCACCTTCTACACCCAGTTTAGATTTGAACCGGTGGGGAAATACCTAATCATGCTATGTCAGGGAACCGCCTGTCATGTCAACGGTTCAAAGCAGGTAGAGGAAGCGGTGATAGATTGTCTGGAGATCACAGAAGGCGAGACCACTGCTGATGGACTGTTTACGCTGAATAACGTCGCCTGTTTGGGCTGCTGCAGCTTGTCTCCAGTGATGATGATCAACGACGACACCTATGGACAGCTGACCAAAGATAAGGTGACCCATATTCTAGCTGAGCTAAAAGAAGCTGCCAGTGCCGAAGTCAGCGGATTAAAGATGATTGAAAATGAGGTGACAGTATGAAAATCGTAATCGGAGCAGGGAGCTGTGGGATTGCCGCCGGCGCCCACAAGGTAGAGACCGCTTTTGAAGCGATCATTGCCGAAAAGGGTCTGGATCTGTCGCTTGAACAAACCGGGTGTATTGGCACCTGTTACCTGGAACCTATTGTTGACGTAATTGACAATGACGGAAAGAAGATAACTTTTGTTAATGTCACCACTGACGATGCCCGACGAATCATTGAAGATTATGTCCTTGGGGAAAACGCACTCAAAGAGATGCAGATATCGGAATCTGACATCACCATGATCGGCAAACAGAAACGGATCGTGCTGCGAAACTCCGGTATCATTGATCCCGAACGGATTGAAGATTATCAGGCGGTCGATGGTTACCTGGCAGCTAAAAAATGTCTCACCGAGATGACCCCTGAAGAAATTATTGAAACCGTCAAAATAGCTGGCTTAAAAGGCCGGGGTGGTGCCGGATTCCCGACCTGGTTCAAATGGGATGCCGCCAAAAAATCCCCGGGTAAAACCAAATATATGGTCTGTAACGCCGACGAGGGCGATCCCGGAGCTTTTATGGATCGATCCGTTCTTGAAAGTGACCCCCATGCTCTGATCGAAGGGATGCTAATTGGCGCTAAAGCCATTGGCGCCAACGAAGGAGTCATCTACGTCCGGGCTGAGTACCCGCTGGCGATTGTGCGTTTGCAAAATGCCATTGATCAGGCTCGCGAAAAAGGCTTCCTGGGAAAAGACATCTTTGAGACCGGATTCGACTTCGATCTGCGCATAAAAGCCGGTGCCGGTGCCTTTGTCTGCGGTGAAGAAACGGCGCTGATCGCTTCATTAGAAGGTGAACGCGGGATGCCAAGGTTAAAACCGCCCTTCCCGGCTCAAAAGGGCTACTGGAATGCACCGACTAATATTAACAATGTCGAAACCTTCGCCAATGTTCCCTGGATTTTTAGAAATGGCGGCGAAGCCTACGCGGCTTTAGGAACCAAAGAAAGTAAAGGGACCAAGGTTTTTGCCCTGACCGGTAAGGTCAAACGGGGTGGCTTGGTAGAGATTCCCATGGGATTAACACTAAGGGATGTTATTTATGAGATTGGTGGGGGGATCAAAGAAGATATAGCCTTTAAAGCCGTTCAAATGGGTGGCCCATCCGGTGGATGTATTCCGGCCAGCCTGCTTGATACCCAGATTGACTATGCCGAAATCACTAAAACCGGTGCCATCATGGGGTCTGGCGGGATGGTAGTTATGGATGAAAATACCTGTATGGTCGATATGGCTCGGTTTTTCCTCGACTTCACCTGTAAGGAATCCTGTGGCAAATGTACCTACTGTCGGGTCGGTACCACCAGGATGCTCGAAATCCTCAACCGGATTACCCAGGGTGAAGGTCAGGATGGTGACATCGAATTGCTCGAAGAACTTTCTTACAAGATCAAAGAAGGCTCGATGTGTGGTCTGGGTCAGACCGCCCCTAATCCGATCCTCACCACCATCAAATATTTCCGAAACGAGTACGAAGACCATATCTACAACAAAAAATGTACCGCCAAAAGCTGTAAACCGCTATTGACCTATACGATTGATCAAGAAAAATGTGTCGGTTGTGGTGCTTGTAAGAAAAATTGCCCTGTTGATGCGATTGCCGGTGAAAAGAAAAAAGTCCATCAGATCGATCAGGAGCTTTGTATCAAGTGCGGTAAATGCTTCGCTGTCTGTAAGTTTGATTCCGTCATTATTGATTAGAAAGGAGTGGGAGAATGAAACAATATAAAATGAACATCGATGGAAAAGAAGTGACCGGTTATCCCGGACAAACCATTTTAGAAGTAGCCCGGGAAAATGCAATTGATATCCCCACCCTGTGCTATGACGAACGACTGGAGATCTATGGTTCTTGTGGTCTTTGTGTGGTGGAGGTTGCCGGCATTCCCAAGATTTTAAAAGCCTGTGCCACTGAGATTAGTGACGACATGGTAGTCAATACGAAGACCCCCCGGGTCATTGAATCGCGAAAAACAAATCTGGAGTTACTGCTCTCCAAACATATCGGTGATTGCGTTGCCCCCTGTAAATTAGCCTGCCCCGGTACCACCGACTGTCAGGGCTACGTTGGCTTAATCGCCAATGGCGAATTTCATGAAGCCTTAAAGTTGATCAAAGAACAACTTCCGCTACCCGGAGCGATTGGCCGGGTCTGTCCGCATCCCTGCGAAACTGCCTGTCGCCGGGGGGAAGTGGATCAACCCATTGCGATTGCCTGGCTCAAACGTTTTGCCGCCGACTATGACATGACCCATGAGATGTTTCTCCCGGAAATTGCGAAAGCTAGTGGCAAGTCCATCGGGGTAATCGGTGGCGGACCCGGTGGTCTTACCGCCGCCTACTACCTGATTCAATCCGGCCATGCTGTTACCATTTATGATGCGATGCCGATGATGGGCGGGATGCTCCGATATGGTATCCCTGAATACCGGTTACCCAAAGGGGTTGTCGATGAAGAAGTGGGGCTGATCGAAGAGATGGGTGTTATCTTTAAAAACAACACCCGGGTGGGCGTTGATATTCCCTTTGAAACCATCCGACAAAACCATGATGCCGTCTATGTTGCTCTAGGTGCCTGGACCAGTTCCGGCCTGCGTTGCGAAGGGATTGATGCTAAAGGCGTCATCGGCGGGATTGAACTGCTGCAGCAGGTGGCCAATAACGAACCCATCACCCTTGGTGAAAAAGTCGCTATCGTCGGTGGTGGCAATACCGCCATGGATGCTTGCCGAACCGCTCTGCGCCTTGGTGCCAAAGAAGTATATAATATTTACCGAAGGACTAAAGCTGAAATGCCAGCGGAAGAAATTGAAATTATCGAAGCGGAAGAAGAAGGGGTGGTTTTTAAAAACCTGACTAACCCAATTGAAGTCATTAAGGGTGATGACGGACAGATCGTCAAAATAAGGCTTCAGAAAATGGCGCTTGGTGAACCTGATGCCAGCGGGCGCAGAAGCCCGGTGCCGATTGAAGGTGAAGAAGAGAGTCTGGATATTGACACCCTGATTCTGGCCATTGGCCAGGGGATCAACCCCAAAGGACTGGATCAATTGGAACTGACCAAATGGAATACCGTCCTGGCTGACGAACAAACCTTCCGGACTAATCTGGATGGCGTTTTTGCTGGCGGGGATTGTATCAACAGCGGCGCTTCGATTGTCATTAAGGCTGTCGGTGATGCCAAAAAAGCCGTTCCTTTTATCGAAGGCTACTTAAACGGTGATACCATTGACTACCACGAACCTTACTTTGTGATTCGCGAAGCGGTCGATCAGGACTACCTGGAAAGCATCAAGAAAAACAAGCGTCCAGCGATGAACCACCTGGCTCCAGATGCCCGAAATGATAATTTTCTGGAAGTAGTGGAAGGGTATAATCCTGTCCAGGCTGTTAAAGAAGGAGAACGTTGTCTCGAATGCGGTTGCCAGGCTTACTTTGAATGTAAACTGGTTGCCTACGCTAATGAATATCAGGTCAAGCCCGAACGTTTTAAAGGCAAGAACCCGGAAGCAAAAATCCAGGACGACCACCCCTTTGTGATCCGGGATAACAGCAAGTGTATTACCTGTGGCCTCTGTGTCCGGGTCTGTGAGGAGATTGTCGGTGTGACGGCCTTGGGTCTGGTTGACCGCGGTTTTGAAACGATTGTGGAACCGGCTCTGCGTCAGCCATTAAAAGACACTGGCTGCGTCAGTTGTGGACTATGTATCTCGGTTTGTCCGACCGGTGCCTTACGAGAAGGTCTCACCGGCATTAAACAGATTCCCATGGATACCGACAAAACCGAATCCACCTGTGGCTACTGCTCTGCTGGTTGTCAGATTGTCATTGAATCGAAGGGTGACATGATCATCAAAGCTGTTCCTCAGAAGCACCACCAAGAGATCAATCAAGGGGTTATGTGTGGACGGGGACGGTTTGGTACTAACCTGGTGCAGTGGGGTGACCGACTGATGACACCACTGATTCGGAATAAACAGGGTGAACTGAGACCAGCAAGTTGGTATGATGCTTTTGTGACCATCGCCAAAAAATCTCAGAGCATCGCCGCCCGCTACGGCACCACTGCCGTGAAAATGGGGATTTCACCGAAGTACACCAACGAAGAAATTTATAATATGATCGAGCTGGCCAAGGTACTCCGAGCCGAAACCTTCAGTTTTTCCAATCGTGAACATGGTGAAGACACGATTCTCCCGGGTAACCATGCGGTTTTAGATATGAATGCAATTGTAACCGCAGATACCATTCTGGTACTCGGGTTGCTACCCGTGAATAACCCGATTGTGAAGTATAAGCTGTCTCAAGCATCTAAAAACGGCGCCAATATTTTTGTTATTAACCATTTAGAAAGCGGTTATGATCATCTTGCCGATGAGTTCGTCACCGAATGCGATGATCTAGAATTCCTGGCGGAAATCACCAAATACGTCATCGAAAATGGCGCTTTGAAAGCAGACATCGCGAATTTGGAGGCATTAAAAACATCGCTGGCAGATTTTGATATCTGCGACCAAGCTCAGATCATTGGTGAAGGCCTGGTTAATGCCAAAAGCCTGGTAGTTGTTATGGGTGATAAGTATATCACTGCTGAAGCGTCAGCTCTGGTTGGCAATATTCTTGGCCTGCTGGGAAAAACTGATGGCAAACGTAGCGGAATTTTCAGAGTAGCAGTTAAGAATAACAGCATCGGACTAAATGCCTTGGGGGTAACGAGCACGCCAGAGATTCTTAAAGAAGCAAAGGCTCTGCTGCTCTTTGGTGAGGAACCCAATGCGGATCTAAGTGGATATGAATTTTTAATGGTTCAGGATACCCACCTGAGCTCGGCTGCCCAGAAAGCTGATGTGGTGTTGCCAGCACTGGCCTTCCCGGAAGTAAGCGGTACCTTTGTGAACACGGAAGGTCGCTTGCTTAAGGTGAAGAAGTCGGTAGAAAATCCCCTGGGAATGAACAATATCAATATGATTCAGGCGATTGCAGAAATTCTGGCGAAGGATCTTGGCGCAGTTTGTCCAAATGCGATTTTAAAAACTATCGGGGAAACCAATGATGCGTTTAAAAACGTCGCGGTTGGAGAAATACTAAACCAGCAAATACTAGAAGCAGTTGCGGTGGAGCTTAAACCTTACACCCAAGGACGTCTCTTTACGGAGATCCCTTATACGGATTATCTGATGAACGAGATTCAGGGTGAATTAAGTAAGGTCATAAAACATTAGTAGCTTTGAAAAAATGAATGAATACTAGTAACGGCACTTGACAGTCTTGCAATGACAGGAAAGCAGCAAAGTTTAGCATCACTTAGTTGCCATAAATTTAAGAGTCCCGTTTTTGAAAAAATTCAAAAATGGGACTCTTTTACCATGGTGATTGGCATATAAAATATTGTTGTCAATAGTCGATTTTAAATTTATTCAATGTTCAATCTGGGTTAATTTTGATATAATAGTTATATTTATTTAATTGATTAGAATAAAGAAGAGAAAGAGAGCACAAATGAAAAGTATCTTAATCGACGGAAACAGTCTTTTTTACCGAACCTTTTATGCCATCCGGGAAATGTCAAATTCAAAGGGCGTACCAACAAATGCCTTATATGGCTTTGTTAACATATTAGTTAAAATTCAAGAGGAATACCAACCAAATTATTTGGGGGTTGCCTTTGACTTAAAAGGACCAACCTTTAGGCATCTCGCCTATGATGACTATAAGGGCGGGCGTCAAAATATGCCCGAGCTGCTAGCAGAACAGTTTGCTATTTTAAAAGAGCTGCTCAGAAAGATGGATATTGCCATCGTCGAGCTGGAAGGTTTTGAGGCGGATGATCTCATTGGCACCCTAGCTAGCATCGGATCTGAAAAAGGGATTGAAACAGAAATTATCACCGGTGATCGGGATGCCTTTCAGTTAGTTGGGCCGAGAACGAAGGTATTGTATACAAAAAAAGGCATCTCCCAATTGGAAGAGGTGGATGAAGCCTGGGTCAAAGACCAGTACGGACTTACTCCCAAAGAGCTGATTGATTTAAAAGCTCTGATGGGGGATAAATCTGACAATATTCCAGGAATAGCAGGAATCGGCGAAAAGACGGCGATTAAGCTGGTTCAGCAGTATGGAAACCTGGAAACCATTTATGAATTGATCGACGAGCAAAAAGGCAAACAAAAGGAAAAAATAGTAGCAGGAAAAGAAGATGCCTTCATGAGCCGAATGCTAGGAACCATCAAATTGGATGTCCCCTGGCAAGGTGACTTTGAAGAACTAGCCTTTCATAATATCTTTACTCCTGAGAGTATTGCCTTACTTAAAGAATTGGAATTCAATACCCTGTTGTCAAAAATAGATGCTGCTGAAGCAGTGGAAACCATCCAAAAATCAGTCGACTTCGATTGGATCAAAACAGCCGCAGATATGGAACGCTTATTTAGTGATTTGAGAAACACCAAAGAAGTGATCATCTATTATCATCAAGAAACGACACAGATTTACTTGGCACTGGGAATCGACGACCGCTATTATTATCTAAACCCTGAGGCCGTTGACGGTTTGAAATTCTTTGAAAGATTTAAAAATCTGCCCAATATTTGCTCATTGGCAATTACCAGTCAGGACCTAAAGAACTTGATTCATATCTTTCATAAAAATGATATCAAAGAAGTCAAAGAAGCCTTTGATA
>Ga0180017_100625_pt1 | contig 10728 bp, 11 predicted proteins | sample KR46_S_MetaG_FD_129674 | JGI IMG/M metagenome (GOLD analysis project Ga0180017, IMG submission 129674) | Groundwater microbial communities from the Olkiluoto Island deep subsurface site, Finland - KR46_S_MetaG | ecosystem: Environmental > Aquatic > Deep subsurface > Groundwater | place: Finland...
GGTCGAGATGGTTCCGTCCCTGTTGGGGCAGGAGAATCCGGCGTCCAGGGGGATTTTTTGAACCCGCCCCAAATAACGCTGGCGCAAGTGGGCTGAAAGCGAGTAGATTCTGTGCATGCTTTTTTAGAAAAAGTTGAGAAAAAAGGTTCAAAGCCGGTTCAGCGTATTGCCTGGGCTGGTTACATTTGGTACGAATCCTCAGCTGAATTTAGACGCTAGCGCACTTCCCGGTCATTGGAAAGTGTCATCCGAGCATATACTTCATGAATGTGTTTCGTAGGGAACGGGGGTTACATGGGAAGCCTGCTCAATAGAATTATCGGCTCTTTCTCCAACGATCTCGCCATTGATCTGGGCACAGCGAACACGCTGGTCTATGTCAAGGGCAAGGGTGTGATGCTCTCCGAGCCTTCGGTTGTCGCGGTCAAGAAGGACTCGCGCGGAGGCAAGACAGTGCTCGCGGTTGGGGCAGAGGCCAAGAAAATGCTCGGTCGCACGCCCGGAAACATCGTGGCCATCCGGCCCATGAAGGACGGCGTCATCGCCGACTTCGAGGTGACCGAGGCCATGCTCAGGCATTTCATCTCCAAGGTTCACAACAGCCGCCGTCTGGTGCGGCCCCGGATCATGATCTGCGTGCCAACCGGCATCACCCAGGTGGAAAAACGCGCGGTCCGGGAGTCGGCACAGTCTGCCGGCGCTCGCGAGGTCTATCTGATCGAGGAGCCCATGGCCGCGGCCATAGGCGCCAACCTGCCCATTACCGAGCCGACCTCCAACATGATCGTGGACATCGGGGGCGGCACCACCGAGATCGCCGTCATCTCCCTGTCAGGCATCGTCTATGCGCGCAGCGTGCGCATTGGCGGCGACAAGATGGACGAGGCGATCATGCAGCACGTCAAGCGCAAGTACAACATGCTCATCGGCGAATCCACGGCGGAGCAGATCAAGATCAACATCGGTTCGGCCTACCCGATGGGTGACGAGGAGCCGGTCATGGAGGTCAAGGGGCGCGATCTGGTCACCGGCATCCCCCAGAACCGGCCCATCACCGCCGAAGAGGTGCGCGAGGCCATCAGCGAGCAGGTGGAGGGCATTGTCCAGGGCGTGCGCATCGCGCTGGAGCAGACCCCGCCGGAGTTGGCTGCGGACATCGTGGACCGCGGCATCGTCCTGACCGGCGGCGGCGCGCTGCTCAAGGGGCTGGATATGCTCCTGCAGCACGAGACGCAATTGCCCATCACGGTCGTCGATGATCCTTTGACTGCGGTTGTGCTCGGATCCGGCAAGGCGCTGGACAACATCGACCTGTACAAGGATATTACCACGGATTAGGTAGCCAGCAGCGTGAATAAGCCCAAGAAGATCGCCGTCGTGATCGTGGCGGGGCTCTTCGTGTACCTGAGCTTGTATACGTGGAACCTGCGCACCGGGCATTTGGACGCCCTTTCAAGCCATACCGGCCTTGACCTCTCCAGCCTGATTCTCCGCCCCGGACAGTGGGCGGGGGAAAAGGCTGTCGAGTTCTGGGAGCGGTACATCTATCTTGTCGATCTCAAGCGGCAGAACGATGAACTGGTCCAGCGGAATGCGCGTCTCATTCGGCAGAACATGATTCTCGGCTCCGAGGCCCGCTCTGCCGACCGGCTGGAACAGCTCCTGGGCTTTACGCCTCCGGCGCAGTGGAATTTCAGCGGTGCGCGCGTCATCGCCCATCGCATGGGTCCGGCCGGGGCGCTGGCCACCCTGGCTGTGGACCGGGGCACCACTTCTGGCGTGGAAGAGGACATGCCGGTGGTCAGCCTGGACGGCGTGGTGGGCCGCATTCTCCGCTCCGGGGCCGTTTCGTCGACCGTATTGCTGCTGACCGACGCCAACAGTCGGGTCGCGGTGATTGGCGAGCACAATCGCTCTGCGGGCATGCTTTCGGGCCAGGGCTATGGCGAACCGCTGGTGGTCCACTACATGAATCTCAACGCGGTCATCGACCCGGGCGAACTGCTGCTCTCGTCCGGGCTGTCGGGCATCTATCCCAAGGGGTTGCCCGTGGCCCGCGTGGTCCGGGTGCGCCGGTCGGACATCTCCCTGTTCCTCACGGTCGAGGCCGAGCCGCTGGCGGACGTGGCCGGGCTGGAGGAAGTCCTGCTGCTCCGGCGCGAGCTGGCCGATGAGGGCGGGCAGGGGCCCGCCGAACAGGAGGCTGCACCCGGTGCCGCCGCGCAGTAACAGTGTCGCCCTGTTGTGGTGGGGCGTCTTTACCGTGGCGGGCGTGTGGGCCCAGCGGACCGTTCCCGGAGTGGATTTTCTCGCGCCCGGCATCGTGCTTGCCCTGCAGGTGCAGGCCGGGCATCGGACGTTGTGGCTGGCCTTGGTCTGGATGCTGCTCCTTGAGGGCACGGGCAACCTGCCCTTTGGCTACGGACTGGCATGGTACGGGACGCTCGCCGCCCTCTATCTGATGGGCCGCTGGCTTTTCGAGGCGCGCTCCTTCGCCTTCATGTGCCTGCTGGGCGCGGCCCTCGGCACCCTGCACCCGCTGCTCACATATGGGCTGGCCTCCCTGGGCGATCTGACCGTGGACACGCGCCGGCTGGCCGTGGAGGGCGTGTTGCAGGCAGTGGCCTTTCCTCTCGTCTGGATGGCGGCGGACATACTCTTTCCCAGAATGCTGAGGCAGGATGCCAAATCTCTATGACAACACCAACCTGCAGCCGCCGCGCGCGGGTCTGCTCCTGCTCCAGGTGCTCATTCTGGCGGTGTTCTGCCTCTTTGCCGTGCGCCTGTGGTATCTCCAGATCCATCGTGGCGAGGTGTTCGCCCGCAAGGCCAGGGAGAACCAGATGCGCCAGGAGTCGATCTTCTCCCCGCGCGGGCTGATCCGCGACCGCTACGGAGACCTGCTGGCCGTCAACGAGCCCGCCTACGCCCTGGGGCTGGTGCGCGAGGACTGCGAGGATATCGACGCCACTCTGCGTCAGGTGGCCGAGTGGACCGGTGCCAGTTTCGAGGAATACAAGGCGCTCTACACAAAGAACCAGAAGCGGGTGAAGACGTTTGAGCCGCTCATCATTGTCCCGGACCTGACCTTTGACCAGGTGGCCCTGATCGACGCCAACAGGCTGCGCTGGCCCGGCCTGGCCATACAGATCAGGCCGCGCCGGCAGTATCGCCACGGCGAGCTTCTGGCCCACGTCCTCGGCTATGTGGCCGAGGCCAGCGAGGAGGAGATGGAGCGGCGGCCCGAGCTGGCCCTGGGCGACTATGTAGGCAGGCAGGGCATTGAGCTGGTGTTTGAGGACCGCATGCGCGGGGCCAAGGGGAGGGTCCAGTTCGAGGTGGATGTCAACGGTCGGCGGCTCAAGGAGCGCGTGCTCAAGCACCCGCGCGCCGGGCATGAGATTTCCCTGTCCATTGATCTCGGACTGCAGGAGCTGGCCATGGACTGGCTTGCCGAGGAGGCGGGCGGCGTGGTGGTCATGGATGCCGACACCGGGCAGCTCTGGGCGCTGGCCACGGCACCCTCATACAACTCCAATGATTTTTCTTCGGGTCTGACCTCGGAGCAGTGGGCCAAGCTCAGGGACGATCCCCTGCATCCGATGCAGAACCGGGTCATCCAGTCCGTGTACCCGCCGGGCTCGGTGTTCAAACATGTCGTGGCCGGAGCCGGGTTGCACTATGGTCTGCTCGACCCCAAGGAGGTCGTCAACTGCACCGGCCAGACCAAGCTCGGAAGCCATGTTTTCCGCTGCTGGCGCAAGGGCGGGCACGGCAACGTCAACCTTGAGCGCGCCCTGGTCGAGTCCTGCGACGTGTATTTCTACAAGCAGGGCAAGAAGCTGACCGTGGACCGCATGAGCGAGTTCGCTTTTGCCTGCGGCTTTGGTCAGGAGACGGGCATTGACCTGCCTCACGAAAAGGCGGGCATCATCCCGACCCGCGACTGGAAGCGCAAGCGTTTCGGAGAGGGGTGGCAGGGCGGCGACAATCTGAACATGGCCATTGGCCAGGGGTACACCCTGGTCACGCCTCTTCAGGTGGCGAGGTTCTTTGCCGCGGCCATGAATGGCGGCAAGCTGCTCAAGCCCAGCCTGCTCAAGGATGAAAAGCCGGTGGTCCAGGGCCAGGTGCCTCTGGACCCTGGCCAGCTCGCCCTGCTCTACCGCGCCCTGGTGAACACCGTGGAGGGCGACCGGGGCACCTGCCGCAGGCTGCGCACCAAGGACGTGGTCGTGGGCGGCAAGACCGGCACGGCCCAGGTGGTGCGGCTGACGGACAAACTCAAGGAGCTCAAGGACGACGACATCCCCTACCGTTTCCGCGATCACGCCTGGATGGCGGCCACGGCGGAAAAGGACGGCAGGCGGTACGCCATCGTGGCCATGATCGAGCATGGGCTGCACGGCAGCTCCGGGGCCGGCCCGGTGGTCAAGGCCATGATCGACTATATTTTCTTCGGCAAGGTGACGCCCAAGCCGGAAGCCCAGAAGGCCAAATCCAGAGCGGCCCGACTGCTCTCGGTCAACGCCACCGGAGGCTCGCGTGCCCATTGATCGCAGGCTGCTCTTCTACATCAACTGGCCCCTGCTCGGGCTGGCCCTGATCCTGTTCCTGCTGGGCGCGCTCAACCTGTACTCAGCCAGCGGCTACCGGCTGGAAGAGGGCATGAGCGTGGCGCCGTACTTTCAACGCCAGCTGTTGTGGGGGCTCATGGGCATGTTCGGCATGGTCATGTTCATGCTCTTCGACTACCGCCACCTCAAGACCATAGCCTGGCCCCTGTTCTGGGCTACGGTGATCCTGCTGCTGGCCGTGTTCTTCGTGGGCAAGACCATTTACGGCGCGCGCCGCTGGCTTGATCTCGGCTTCATGAACTTCCAGCCGAGCGAGCTGGCCAAGATCGCGGTGCTCATCGTGGGTGCGCGCATCCTCTCCAGGGAGCGCGAACCTCTGGGATTCGTCCGGCTGGGCTACGTGCTCGGCATCGGTCTGGTGCTGGCCGGGCTGGTCATCCGCCAGCCCGATCTGGGGACGGGCCTCTCCATCCTCCTCATCCTGGGCGGGATGATCCTCTACCACGGGGTGACGCCTGCCGTGTTCAAGACCGCGCTGGTGGCAATCCCCTCAATGCTGCCCCTGGCGTGGCTGTTCCTGCACGACTACCAAAAGCGGCGGATCATGACCTTTCTCGATCCCACCACCGACCCGCTGGGCGCGGGGTATCACATCATTCAGTCGGAAATAGCCATTGGCTCGGGCGGCTTCTGGGGCAAGGGGTTCATGGAAGGCACGCAGTCGCAGCTGCGGTTTCTGCCCGAGCGGCACACGGACTTTGCCGTGGCCGTGTTCGGCGAGGAGTGGGGCTTTGCCGGAGCCATGCTGCTGCTGACATTTTTCTGTCTGTTCCTCTACCAGATGGTGAACATAGCGCGCGACGCGCGTGGATTATTCGGCAGCTACCTGACGGCGGGCGTGTACTTCTATTTCTTCTGGCAAATCCTCATAAACACGGGTATGGTTCTCGGGCTAATGCCAGTTGTAGGCATCCCCCTTCCCTTCATCAGCTACGGGGGCAGCGCCACGCTGGTAAATTTTTGTCTCGTCGGGCTTGTGCTCAATGTGTCAATGCGCCGGTTTCTGTTCAAGCAGAGCTGACGCGTTGAGCAGTGGCGCATGCCTCGTTTCATAACTGATCTTTTCCGAGGAGCGCGTTTTCATGGCGAGAGACGAAATCAATGCCTTTCTGGGTGCCGGGACCAACTATCAGGGAAAGCTGAACTTTCAAGGGGCTGTCCGGATAGACGGCAATTTCCACGGCGAGGTGGTCTCGGACGGCACGCTTGTCGTGGGGCAGGAGGCTGTGGTGGAAGGGCTGATCCAGGTCGGCCAGCTCGTGCTTTCGGGCAAGATTCTGGGCGAGGTTGAGGCCCGGGACAAGGTGGTGCTGCACAAGACGGCGAACCTGCAGGGAAACATCAGGACGCCGGTGTTGGTTGTCGAGGAGGGTGCGGTGCTTGAGGGGCAGCTCGTGATGGGCAGCCTCGAACCGGGTGCCGCAGGGGCGTCGGAAGACATTTCCAGCTAGCGAGCGCAAGGCCGCTGCGATGGGTCGGCGGCGGATGTTTCAAAAGGCAAAAAGCCTTTGACACAGCCGCCGAAATTGGGTAATTCGCAGTGACTTTGCGCTAAAATTCACAACCTCTCGGGGGGCATGCGGTATGGTTTTACCTGACAAAACAATTATTATCCAAGGTGTGAACTTCCTTGTCACGGTCTTCGTGCTGAATGTTCTGCTGATCAAGCCCATCCGGGAAATAATCAGCAAACGCAAGGGCTTGATGGCTGACCAGATGGAGAAGATCGACGCCTTCAACGCCAATGCGGCCAAGAAGGTTGAGGACTACGAGGCGCAGCTTGCCAGCGCGCGCAAAGAGGCCAATGAGATCCGCACCTCCATGAAGCAGGCCGCCACTGCCGAAGAGCAGGCGCTCGTGTCTGCGGCTGGCACCGAGGCGGCTGGCACCATCCAGTCCGCGCGCGCCGAGATCAAGGTCCAGGTGCAGGGCGCCATGGACCAGTTGACCAGGGACGTGAACAAATTCGCCGAGCAAGCCACGGGCAAGATCCTTGGTCAGGCTTAGTCAAGGCAAGGAGGGTTTCATCTTGAAACGGGTGTATGTGTTTTTTGCGGTCCTCGTGGCCGCTCTGGCGATGGCTTCCTTCGCCTTTGCCTCTGCCGACGGTGCGCTGTTCACGGCGCAAAATCTGAAGGACTACGCGTTGCGCGTCGTCAACTTCATCATTTTTGCGTTCCTGCTCTATAAGTTTGGCGGAGCCAAGATCAAGGCCTTCTTCGTTGGTCGTCGCGACCAGATCAAGCAGGAGCTGGACGACCTTCAGGCCCGTCAGGCCGCTGCCGAGAAGAAGCTCAAGGAGGTCGAGACCGGCATCGCCAACATGGCGCAGGAGAAGAAGGCAATTCTTGACCAGGCCAGGGTGCAGGGCGAGGCCATCAAGGCCGCCATCATCGAAAAGGCCCACAACGACGCCGAGGCGCTGAAGGCGCAGGCCAAGCGCACGGCTGCCAACGAGGTCCAGGCCGCCATCGACTCCATCCGCGCCGAGATGGCGGACATGGTCGTTGCCGCCGCCGAGAAGATCGTCGCCGAGAAGCTCAGCGCGCAGGATCACGAGAAACTCGTGGATGACTACTTAACAAAGGTGGTGCTCAATTGACCGGTAACGTAGTATCCCGCCGCTACGCCAAGGCCCTTTTCGCCATCGGCGCCGCCAAGGGCGAGGCAGAGCAGAAAGCGTACGGCGACCAGTTGTTGGAACTGGCCGAGTCCCTGGGCAAAGCTCCGGAGGCTCTGGCTTTCTTCAAGAACCCTTCCTTCAGCGCGGAAGAGAAGAAGGCTGTTCTCAACAAGATAGTTGAAAAGGCATCGGTGGATCCGATGGTCAGAAACTTCTGCGACCTGCTGGCCGACAAGGGCCGGGCCGAGATGCTTCCCGCCATCGCTTCCGATTACAAGGTGATGATGGACGTCGTGTCCGGCATCCTCACAGGTGAGCTCGTCACCGTGAGCGATATCAGCGAGGAGAGAAGGGCGCAGGTCAAGGCGCGCCTCGAAGGGCAGTGCGGCAAGAAGCTCGAGCTGACCTTCTCGGCTGACAAGGCCATCCTCGGCGGCATCGTCCTCAAGATCGGGGACAAGGTCATGGACGCAAGCCTCAAGGCTCAACTGCAGATTTTGAAGGAAAATATTAAAAGGGGTGAGTAGGGCAATGCAGATCAAAGCAGAAGAAATCAGCAAAATCATTCAGGACCAGATTCAGGACTATGAGTCTCGTGTTGAAATGAGCGAGACCGGCACCGTCCTCTATGTCGGCGACGGTATCGCTCGTGTACACGGTGTCCAGAACGTTATGGCCATGGAGCTGCTGGAGTTTCCCGGCGGCCTGATGGGCATGGTGCTCAACCTGGAAGAAGACAACGTCGGTGTCGCGCTTCTGGGCGAAGACCGGGGTGTCAAGGAAGGCGACCCGGTCAAGCGTACCGGAAAGATCTATTCCGTTCCCGTCGGCCCCGCCCTGGCAGGCCGCGTGGTCAACCCCCTGGGCGAGCCCATCGACGGACTCGGACCCATCGACACCACCGAGACGCGTCCGGTCGAGATGAAGGCTCCGGGCATCATCGCCCGTAAGTCCGTTCACGAGCCGTGCTACACCGGCCTCAAGGCCATCGATGCAATGACCCCTGTTGGCCGCGGCCAGCGCGAGCTCGTCATCGGTGACCGCCAGACCGGCAAGACCGCGGTGTGCGTGGACGCCATCCTGGCTCAGAAGACCACGGACGTGCATTGCTTCTATGTCGCCATCGGTCAGAAAAAAGCCTCTGTCGCCCTGGTTGCCGAGATTCTTCGTCAGCATGGCGCGATGGAATACACCACCATCATTTCCGCCACCGCTTCCGAGCCGGCGCCGCTCCAGTTCATCGCCGCGTACACCGGTGCCACCATGGCGGAGTACTACCGCGATAAAGGCGAGCACGCCCTTATCTGCTACGACGACCTTTCCAAGCAGGCCACTGCCTACCGCCAGATGTCCCTGCTGCTTCGCCGCCCTCCGGGACGTGAAGCCTACCCCGGTGACGTTTTCTACCTGCACTCCCGGCTGCTGGAGCGCTCCTGCAAGGTCAACGACAGCCTTGGTGCCGGTTCCCTGACGGCCCTGCCGGTCATCGAAACCCAGGCCGGTGACGTTTCCGCGTACATCCCGACCAACGTTATCTCCATCACCGATGGTCAGATATACCTGGAGCCGAACCTGTTCCTGGCCGGTGTCCGTCCCGCCATCAACGTCGGTCTGTCTGTCTCCCGCGTTGGCGGCTCCGCACAGATCAAGGCCATGAAGCAGGTTGCCGGTACCCTCCGGCTCGACCTCGCTCAGTACCGCGAGCTTGCCGCCTTCGCCAGCTTCGGTTCCGACCTTGACAAGGCCACCCAGCAGAAACTGAACCGTGGCGCCCGCATGGTCGAAGTTCTGAAGCAGCCCCAGTACAAGCCGCAGACCGTTCAGCAGCAGGTTTCCATTCTGTTTGCCGCAACGCGTGGCTACCTGGACGACGTTCCTGTCGCTTCCGTGCAGAAGTTTGAGGCCGAGTTTCATGAATTCATGGCCAACGCCAAATCCGCAGTGCTCGACTCCATTGTTGAGAAACAGCAGATTGATGCCGATGTCGAAGCGGGCCTCAGGGCTGCTATCGATGAGTTCAAGAAAGGCTTCAGCGCTTAACTAAGGGGTAGCCAATGGCATCGTTAAAAGACGTCCAAAACAAGATTGTTGGCGTCAAGAAAACCAAGCAGATCACCAAGGCCATGAACATGGTGGCCTCGGCAAAACTGCGCAACGCACAGGATCGTATTGAACGATTCCGTCCGTATGCGGACAAGTTTTACGAGATGCTCGGTGACTTGGCAGCCGGTGCGGATGCATCGGTACATCCGCTGCTGGAAGTCCGGGACGAAGTGAAAACCGTGGCGATCATGGTGACCACTTCTGATCGTGGCCTCTGCGGCGCATTCAACGTGAATATCATAACAAAGGCTATGAAGCTGGCTCAATCGAAGGCCAAAGAAGGCAAGGCAGTCAAGATGTACTGCATCGGGAAGAAAGCCCGCGACGCCTTCAGAAAAACGGAATTCGAAATCGTACGGGCGCAAGCCGATGCGATGGGCAGCTTTGATTTCACCCTGGCCGCAAGCATCGGCAACGAGCTCATCGCTGGTTACGTCGCTGGCGAGCTTGATGAAGTGCATGTTGTCTTCGGTGAATTCAAGAGCATTGCCAAGCAGATTCCTGTCGACCTCACCGTCCTGCCCATGGCTACGACGGAAGCTGGCGAAGCCGCCTCAGGCGGTTCCGGGGACTACTTGTATGAGCCGTCTGTGGAGGGCTTGCTGGCCGAGCTTCTGCCTCGGTTCATCAAGGTGCAGGTTTACCGTGGTCTGCTCGACACGTCCGCGTCCGAGCACGCCGCACGCATGGCCGCGATGGATAACGCCACCCGCGCCTGCGATGACCTGACGAAGTCTCTGACGTTGTTGTACAACAAGACCAGACAGGCAGCCATCACTGCCGATCTCATGGACATTGTCGGCGGCGCTGAAGCGCTGAAAGGATAAAGGGGGCTATTGAAATGGCTAATACTGGTAAAATTGCACAGGTAATCGGCGCCGTTGTCGACGTCGAATTTGCCGATGGGACTCTTCCCAACATTCTGTCCGCGTTGGAGATTAAGAACCCGAACAATACGGATGCTCCCGTATTGATCTGCGAAGTCGCGCAGCACCTGGGTAACAACGTTGTCCGCACCATTGCCATGGACGCCACCGAAGGTCTCGTCCGCGGCATGGCCGCCCTTGACCTTGGTCAGCCGATCTCTGTTCCGGTCGGTTCCGGTTCGCTGGGCCGCATCATGAACGTTGTGGGTGAGCCTGCCGATGAAATGGGTCCGATTCCGTGCGAGAAGCGCATGCCGATCCACCGTCTCGCGCCGTCCTTCACCGAGCAGTCCACCAAGGTCGAGCTGCTCGAGACCGGCATCAAGGTCGTTGACCTGCTCATCCCGTTCCCCAAGGGTGGCAAGATGGGCCTCTTCGGCGGCGCAGGCGTCGGCAAGACCGTTATTCTCATGGAGATGATCAACAACATCGCCAAGCA
>Ga0180017_100626_pt1 | contig 10693 bp, 6 predicted proteins | sample KR46_S_MetaG_FD_129674 | JGI IMG/M metagenome (GOLD analysis project Ga0180017, IMG submission 129674) | Groundwater microbial communities from the Olkiluoto Island deep subsurface site, Finland - KR46_S_MetaG | ecosystem: Environmental > Aquatic > Deep subsurface > Groundwater | place: Finland...
TCGACCAATCGAGCTCAAACTGCTCGCCAGTTGCCCAATGCCAGTCTTCCAGAAAGGAGAATTGTGCGGCTTTTACAGTCGGGCCCGTAAACCGAAGACAGGTGTCTCGCCATGTTCGCTGCCCTTTTGATTTGCCAAGATACTCGTCACCAATGTTCAGCCCTCCGGTAAACCCAATTTGAGCGTCAAACACCGCAATTTTCCGGTGGTTCCTGAAATTGATCTGGAACCGCTTCCCCATCCTGGTCGCACTTCCAAATGGCGAAACGGATATCCCGGCGCTTCTGAGCCTCGAAAAATACGCCTCAGGCGTCCTGCTGCAACCTATCTCGTCATAAAGCAGCCTCACTTGAACGCCGCGCTGTGCGGCACTGATCAGGTGTCGAGCAAATTCCCGGCCCACATCATCATTATTTATGATGTAGAATTGCATCAGTATGCTTCGTTCAGAGCGATCTATGGATTGAAAAATTGCCGCATAGGTTTCTTCGGCATCAATCAGGAGATCCGTTTCATTGCCTCTGGTAAACGGAAACCGTGCAAGTTTTTCAATGACCTGCATTGCGCCCAACTCTGTTCTTGAAAGACGCAGAGTGTTTGGAAGCAAATCCCGGTTGATTGGTGTCTTAGCCAGCTGCGTTCGAAATTTCTTGACGTAACCGCTGAACCGCCATCCGCCGAAGATCATGAAAAGGGGGACAGATAGGAACGGCATCGTGACCAGGGCGACGGCCCAGGCCACGGCCCCCTGACTGCTGCGCTCTTGTGAAATTGCAACAAGCGCAAAGACTACGCCAACGGCATAGACCAGCGGGACTACAACCAACGACAAGATATTCAAGCTGATCGCCATACTGTTGATTTACCAAATCCTCTCGTTGCAGCACAGCTGTATTTTAAGGAGGTTCCAGGCAAACCCCTGCGGGGCTGGGCGGATTCGCCTTTTCGCAAACGGCTGTGTGTCTGTGTTCGGAATACGCGCGCTTCTGGCTTGTGCCTATTGCGACCTTCCGCTTTCCGCCCTTCGTGGACGCCAGGCAAGCCAAAGTGGACGGCGGTTTTCGGAGCAACACTGATGATCGCGGATGGCCGACTTGGGGGGCGCATGGCGGCCATTTCCAGCAGGCGTTCGATCATCCGCAAGGATCGAAACGGCCTCACCCTTCACATCCAAAATCAAATGCCGGTTCGCAAATCTGAGACTGACCAGCACCCGCCGCTACGCCCGAGGCCTCAGGCAGCCGACTGGCAGATCGAACATATCCACTTGACTGGTTTTCGGGCGTGGCGATACTCGGCCGCGCATGACAATTCCCTTCCACCCCCGGCTGACGCCGCTCTGGTTGCTGATCCTGCTTCAGGCCGGCATTTCCGCGTCGAGCCTGGTGGTCGAGATCGTCGCCGGGCGGATGATTGCGCCCTATGTCGGCATGAGTCTTTACACCTGGACATCGATCATCGCGGTGGTGCTGGCTGGCTTTTCGGTTGGCCATTGGTGGGGCGGCCGGATTGCCGGGCTGCCGACCGACCGCGCCCTGCGGATCACCGGCTGGACCATGATCGCCGCCGCCTGCACGACGGCCGGGGCAACGCTTCTGCTGCGGGCGACCGCTGATCCGGTTCTCAACAACCTCCAGCATCCCCTGGCTGCCATCACGGCGCTGAGCACGCTTGCGTTCTTTCTGCCTTCGCTTTTCGCCGGTGTGCCCGCGCCTGTGCTGACGGTGGCCGCGATGCGCGACAGGGACCAGTCCGAACGGGCGCTGGGGGCGATGTTTGCGGCAGGGGCGATCGGCGCCATTGCCGGGACGCTGCTGGCAGGCTTCCTGTTTGTCCCCTGGATGGGTTCGGTGGCGACCCTGCTGGTGATTGCGGCGATCTATGTTCTTGCGGCAGGTGTCTGCTTCTGGCTCGGCGGCGCCTCGAGGCGCGAAGCCATGATCTCTGTCTCGGGCATCGGCCTTGTCCTGCTGACGGGCATTGGCGCCTTCGGGCTGCCGCCTGTCTGCGACCGGGAGAGCAGCTATTACTGCATACGGACCGTCGCCATGTCGGACGATCCGCAGGATCCGGTCAATTTGATGGTGGTTGATCATCTTGCCCACGGGATCAGCTCCCGGAACGCGCCGCGGGTCATGTTCACGGAACACGCGGCCATGCTGGACGCCCTGCCCCGGATGCGCATGGAGCGAAGCGATTTCACCTCGTTTCACATTGGCGGGGGGTCCTATTCCGTTCCGCGGGCCTGGGCGGACCGGGGCATAAGTGGCATCACCATTGCCGAGATCGACCCCGAAGTGACCGCCATGGCCGTCGATCGCTTCTGGTTCGACCCCGAGATCGCGACGATCCTGCACCGGGATGCCCGCGTGGCCTTGCGCAACTCCGCGCAACAATTCGACGTCATCGTCGGTGATGCCTTCACCGACATCGCCGTGCCCGAACACCTGGTCACGCTCGAATTCTTTACGCTTGTGTCCGACCGGCTCAATCCCGGCGGGGTCTATGCCATGAACCTCCTGGATAATGTCGACCGGCTGCATGCGCTGGCGGCCGTGGTGGCGACACTGCGCGCGGTTTTTCCCAGCGTCGAGGTCTGGACCGTGCGAACCCCGCCGCAACCGGGTGAACGGCGCGTCTTTGTCCTCTTGGCGAGCGCTGAGGACAGCCCTGTCTCAATGATCGAGACGGCAGCCCCGGACATGACCCGCTTTCAGGTGCTGGAGACCGGGTTTGTCGATACCATCCTTGACCAGAAGAATGCACGGATCCTCACCGATGATCACGCGCCATTGAGCCACATCATGGGGCTGGATCCCGTCATCAACTGACGCCGCCGGGAACCGATCACGCCTTGGCGACATCCAGAAACAGATGCCGGTTCGCAAACCGCAAGTTGAGCAGCACCGCTGCTACGCCCAGCCCCAGCGCCAGGCCGGCCCAGATGCCGGGGCCGCCCAGCCCCAGGCCGAAGCCGAGGCCGTAGGCGGCCGACAGGCCGATGGGCCAGTAGCTGATCACGGCGATGATCATCGGGATGCGCGTGTCCTTGATGCCGCGCAAAAGCCCGGCGCCGATGGCCTGGATGGCATCGACCATCTGGAAGGCGGCGGCAACCAGCAAGAGCGGCACCGCCACCGCGAGCAACTGCGCCGAATCGACATTGGCCTCGTCGAGAAACAGGCTGATCAGTGTCTCGGGCGCGAGCCAGAACAGGCTGGCGGCGGCAAACGAGATCACCACCGAAAGCCCCATCACCGTGTGCGCGGCGCGCGCCAGCTCGTGCATGTCACCACGGCCATAGGCCTGGCCGACGCGCACGGTGGCGGCGTGCGACAGGCCCAGCGGCACCATGAAGCTGATCGAGGCAAGCTGCAGGGCGATGCCATGGGCGGCAAGCTGCACGGTGCCGAGCCAGCCCATCATCAGCGACGCCGCCATGAACAGGCCGACCTCGGCCAGGATGGTGAAGCCGATCGGCAGGCCCAATCGGAACACTTCGAAAAACGCCGGCCATTCCGGCCGCCAGAAGCGCTGGAACAGCCGGTATTCGAGGTGGCGCGGATGCAACACCGCCCATGCGGCCATGATCAGGAAGATGACGGTCGAGCTGATCACCGAGGCCACCGCGGCGCCCCGCACGCCCATCTCGGGAGCGCCGAAATAGCCGAAGATCAGCGCATAGTTGAGAACACCATTGACCAGGGTGCCGATCAGCGCCGACCACAGCACGATGCCCGCCCTTGACCGCGCCGCGAAGAACGAGCGGAGCGCCATCATCGCAAGCGCCGGGAACATGCCCCATTGGGCGATGCGGATATAGTCGCTGGCGAGTGCGGCCAGTTCCGGCTTCTGGCCGAGCGCGATCAGCATCGGCTCGAGCTGCCACAGGAACGGCATGACTATCGCCGCGTAGAGGAGCAGGATCCACATCCCCATCCTGACCGAACGGCGCACATGGGTGGGATCGTTGCGCCCTTCGGCCTGTGCTGCCAGCGGCAGGATGGCGCTGGCGAAGCCGACGCCAAAAATATAGACGATGAAGAAGGCCTGCGAGCCGAGCACGGTGGCAGCCAGTTCCTCGGTGCCATACCAGCCGAGCATGATCACATCGGTGGTGGCAATCGCGATCTGGGCGATCTGGGTGCCGACCAGCGGCAGGCCGAGCGCCAGCGTCGCCCACACATGCGCGCCCCAGCTCTGCCCGTCCCTTGTGTGTGTGATTGCCATGCCCGCGACCTGACCCGTGATTGGAGTGGCGCTTATGCCCGCGCGCCGCCTGACTGGCAAGCCACGCTCAAGCGCTGCTGCCGGCCCTTGCCGGAATGGACTTTCCCGGTGTGCCGCAAATGCCATAGGCCGCGGTCCACCCCTCACGCACGGGAAAGCGCGTGGCTGTCTCATATCAGCGCTTCTCAAGCCGGAGGATCGCTTCCATAATGGCGGGATGGAAACCACAGACCTGGCCGGCCTTTCCCAGACCCTGAGCGCGCTGCTTGATGCCGGGCAATCGTATCTGGCCCAGCCCTGGACCTATTACCAGTTGGCTATCGTGGCGGCCTGCTACCTTGTGGCCTGGCTGATCTCGCTCAAGGTCGAGCCCTGGCTTGAAGAGCGGGCCCGCGCCATCAAGGGCAAGCCGGGGCTGCTCCGGGTCATCGTCTCATTCATGCGCCGGATCAACTGGGTGCTGTTCATCGTCTTTCTGGCGATTGCCCGGGAGATCGTGCTGGCGCTGAGCTGGCCGTCGCGCACCTACCTGATCGGGCTGGCGCTGGCGCTTGCCTCCGCGTGGCTCGCCATCCGCGTGTCGAGCCGGATCATCCACTCCAAGAGCCTTGCCCGGCTCATTTCGCTGGCGATCTTCGCCTATGTGGCGCTGGGCATTCTCGATCTCAGGCCCGAAGCGTCGGCCTTTCTCGACCAGCTGGCCATCCAGGTGGGCGACCTGCGGATTTCCGCGCTGTTCGTGCTGCGCACCATCATTGTCGCCACTGCGTTCCTGTGGATCGCCAATCTCATGGGCAATTTCCTCGACAGCCGCATCACAGCCATCGAGGATCTGTCGCCCTCCTTCAAGGCGCTGGCGGGCAAGGTGGTCAAGATCGGGCTGATCGCCACGGCGATCATGATGGCGCTGTCATCGACCGGCATCGACCTGACCGCGCTCACGGTGTTCTCGGGCGCGGTCGGCGTGGGCCTGGGCTTCGGCCTGCAGAAGGTGGTCTCCAACTTCATTTCCGGCGTGATCATCCTGGTCGACCGCTCGATCAAGCCCGGCGACACGATCGAGCTCGGCGAGACCTTCGGCTGGATCCGCGAGCTGCGCGCCCGCTTCGTCTCAGTGATCACCCGCGACGGGCGCGAATATCTGATCCCGAACGAGGATTTCATCACCCAGCAGGTGGTCAACTGGTCGTTCTCCGACAAGCTGGTGCGCCTCGACGTCGATTTCGGCGTCTCCTATGACAGCGACCCGCATGAAGTCACGAAGCTCGCGATCAGCGCCGCCAGCACACCTACGCGCGTGCTTGAGGCGCCCTCGCCGGTGTGCTGGATGACCGGCTTCGGCGCCTCCTCCATGGATTTCAGGCTCCGCTTCTGGATCTCCGATCCGCAGGCGGGCCTCACCAATGTGCGCGGCCAGGTGCTGCTGGCGCTGTGGGACATCTTCAAGGAAAACGGTGTCGCCATCCCCTTCCCGCACCGCGAGATCATCCTGCGCCAGCCCGTGGAAGTGGTGCGCCGCGAAGCGCCGGATGCGGAAAGCCCGAATGCAAAAAGCCGGGAGCCTTGAGGCTCCCGGCTGCTATCGGTGAAGACCGGTGCGAGGCCTCAGAATTCCGACCATTCCTGATCGACCGCGGCCGATCCCTGCGTGGCGAATGCCTGCCGCACCTTGTTGACCATCGCCTTGGCCGGCGATGGCCGGGCCGCCGAGCTTGACCCCGCAGCGGCGGGCGCGGTCCTGGCCGCCTGGCGGACCGGCGCGGACGACCTGTCGGTGACAAAGCGCGACACCAGCGTGCTCAGCCCGTCGGCCTCGTTTGCAAGACGGTGCGTGACGGCGGTGGTCTCCTCCACCATCGCCGCGTTCTGCTGGGTCACCTGGTCCATCTGGCTGACGGCGGAGTTGACCTCCTGGAGTCCGGTCGCCTGTTCCCGCGCCGCCGTCGCGATCGATTCAATGTGGGCATTGATGTCGACGACATGGGCGGCGATCCGGCTCAGAGCTTCACCTGTGGCCTTGACCAGGCCAACGCCGTTCTCGACTTCCGAACTCGACTTGCCGATCAGGTCCTTGATCTCCTTGGCGGCCGTGGCCGAGCGTTGCGCGAGTTCGCGCACTTCCTGGGCGACCACGGCAAAACCGCGGCCCGCCTCACCGGCGCGTGCGGCCTCGACACCGGCGTTGAGCGCCAAGAGATTGGTCTGGAAGGCGATCTCGTCGATCACGCCGATGATCTTGGCGATCTCGCCGGAGGCGCTCTGGATCCGGCTCATGGCGCCGACGGCGTCCGCGACGACCACGGCCGAATCCTTGCCGGCCTTGTTTGCCTGGGAGGCCTTGTCGCTGGCTTCCTGCGCCCGCTCGGAGGAGCTCTTCACCGTGGCGGTGATTTCCTCGAGCGAGGCCGAGGTTTCCTCAAGCGCTGCCGCCTGCTGCTCGGTGCGGCGCGACAGGTCTTCCACCGCCGAGCGCATTTCGCCGGCATTAGCATGGATCGTGTTGATGTTGATCTTCACGTCCGACAGCGTTTCGGCGAGCTTTTCGACCGACGTGTTGAAGGATGTGCGCAGATTGTCGAGCTCTCCGACAAAGGGTTCGGAGATCGTCGCGGTCAGATCGCCATCCGCCAGCCTGCCAAGCGCCGCGTCCAGAGCGCCGATGGCTGTCTCCATATTGCGTTTGCGCTCAGCGTCGCGCCGGGCCTCCTCGGCCAGGCGCTGCTGCTCGCCTGCCTGTCGGGCGGTGGCCTCTTCCTGCTCGCGGCGGGCTTTCTCCACGGCCAGCGCCTGGCAGGCATCAAACGCCACTGCGATATCCCCGATCTCATCCTTGCGGTCCTTGCCTTCGAGAACAACGCCCGTTTCGCCGCGCGCCAGCGCCTGCAGCGCAGCCACGGTGGACGCGAGCGGCTTGCCGACGGAACGCGCCACCAGCACGGCAACCACACCGATGATGATCATGGCGGCGAGCGTAACCATGAGGACGATCCGGAAAATGGTGTCATTCGCGACTGCAAGATCCTGGGCTGTGGCGTCCCTGCGTTCAAGCAGAAAGGCCGCGATTGCGTCCAGAACCGGTTCGATCCCTTGATAGATCGCGGACAGGTCCTGCCGAAGCGCCCGCTCTTCGAGCGTAGCGTCTGCGAAGGTATGAAAATCGGTCTGATAGATGTCGATGAGCTCAAGCACGGCATCGCGGTTATCAGGCGATCCAAAGAGCGCGGACGGGAACCGCTTCAGCTCAGCAACGCGCTCGTCGAGACTGGTGACATATTTTTCATCGACGCGCAGGATGAAATCTTTCTCATGCCGCCGCATCATCAGCATCTTGACGCTCAGTTCGGGCTGATCCAGCGTGTTGAGCACGCTTTCAGCCTCCCGCACCGCTTCACGCAGCGAGCCCTGAAGGCCACTTTCTTCATCAAGACCGAGAAGGCGATTCTTCACGACCAATGCCTCAAAGCTGCCGACATAGTTTCCAAAACCGGATTTCAACGCGTCGATCTGCTGATCCAGTTCCGACGGGAATTCAGTTGTCGCCTCTCTTTGTAGCTGATCTATCTGACCAGATATCGAAGCTGCCAATTCGGCATGCCTGCTGACATCGGCTTCCCTGGCACGCAAGAGGAAATCCTTCTCTGCCCGTCGCGCCTGCAACATCCCTGTTTCTATGTCCTGATCGAGCACGTAGAGGCCCTCGATCCTGGCCATATCGGAGCGATATTTCTGCTCCACAGTGTCGCCGAAATAGAAGATGGATCCCACCACCAGCATGCCCAGGATTGCGAGAGGTGCGAGGAGAAAAATACGTGTCTTGAGTGTCATGTCTGATTACCTGCTTCCGCACTGGCGGCGGCGGGACCGTTCATGGGTCCAAGGTGCAGGCATCATGCCTTTGCCAGTTCAAGACCTGAATGGTCCGAAGCTCCGGCGTCCTAGTCACACGCAGACTCTTCACGAAGCCTTAAGCCGGCTTCCCAAGGATTGAGGGGGCAACTTGGGTCCGAACGATAGGGCGCTTGGTGTCCGCCCGGATCCGGGTGTCCATTACACCGGATTGTTGAACGTGTCGCAGGCTTCCAGACGGCCGGTGTCGAAGCCGCGGGAGAACCATTCCTTGCGTTGAGCCGCGGTGCCGTGGTTGAAGCTTTCGGGCACCACATAGCCCTGGGTGCGCCGCTGGATGGTGTCGTCGCCGATCTGCTGGGCGGCGTTGAGCGCCTCCTCCAGGTCGCCGCTTTCGAGCAGGCCCTTCTGCGCGGTGTAATGGCCCCAGATGCCGGCAAAACAATCGGCCTGCAGTTCCACCCGGATCGACATCTGGTTCTGCTCGGTCTGGCTCATCGACCGCCGCATCTCGTTGAACTGCGGCAGCACGCCGATCAGGTTCTGGACGTGATGGCCAACCTCGTGGGCGAGCACATAGGCCTGGGCGAAATCGCCCGACGCCTTGAAGCGTTTGGCCAGCTCGTCGAAGAACGTCAGGTCGATATAGACCTTCTGGTCGCCCGGGCAGTAGAACGGACCGGAGGCTGCACTGGCATTGCCGCAGGCGGAACTGACCGCACCCGAAAACAGCACCAGCGTCGGCTCGGGATACTCGAAACCCTGCGACTGCATGATGCCGTTCCAGACATCCTCGGTTTCGGCGAGCACGGTGGCGACAAACTGCGTCATCTCGTCCTGGCGCGCCGGCGAAACCTGCCGTTCGCTGGTGAGCTGGCCGCCCGGGTCACCGCCGCCGAGGATCTGCAGCGGATCGATGCCGATGAGTTTGAGCCCAAGATAGATCACGCCGATGATCAGAACCGCTTTCAGGCTCAGCCCGCCGCCGCCGCGCATGCCGCCGGTGGGCAACCGCATGCCGCCGCGGCCGAAGGGATTGCCGCCGCGCGATGATTGTCCACGGCGGTCCTCGATATTGTCGCTCTGGCGACGGCCCTTCCAATCCATGGTCTCAGCTCTCCTGAAGGCAGTTCCGTCCTTAATGCCGCAGCGGGGCTGTTTGTTCAATTCGAATCCGCTGAAACTGCGATCATGCGCCTTCGCAGGCGTTCGGAGAGTTCGAAACCGGCCTATGTCGCTCCGCCCAATCAGGATTGGCACGCAGAGCCCGGCTGATGCTAATAAGGTCGTGCAAGGGAGAGTCTCGCCATGCCGAAGTTGAAATCCTGTCTCATGTCCGGCTGCCTGGTGCTGGTTGCCGCAAGCCTGTCACTCTTCGCCACGCCCGCGCTTGCCGGCAAGGCGGCGGTCAAGCGTGGCGAGCGGGTGGTCAATGAGTGGTGCCGCGACTGCCATGTGCGCGACGGCGCGGACCTGACCGCCGACATGGCGCCGGCTTACGCCGACATCGTCGCGGTCCCCGGCCGCGACCGGGCCTGGTTCGAGAAGTTTCTCGAAGACGATCACTTTCCGATGACCACCTTCCGCCTGTTCGAGCATGAAAAGGCCGATGTGGTGGAGTACCTGTTGTCGCTCCAGGAGCACTGACGGCCTCGCGATTCCTGCAACGGCGACGCGTCACAATCGCCGGCAGCCCCGGCTCAGGCTGCTGCGGCGGCGGTCCTGCCCGGCATGCCGACGGCAATCGCGCCCGGCGCCGACCGGGCAAACGCCCGCCGCGACAGATGATAGGCCAGCGCAACCAGAATGATCGACACGTAGCCGTCCACCGCATAGTGCCAGCCGAGATAGACCGAGCTCATCAGCACGAAGCCGACATAGACGAAGGCAGCCACGCCAAGGCGCTGCGAATAGCTTGCGAGAAACAGCGCGTTCATGGTGATCAGCGCCACATGCACGCTGGGGAAGGCCGAGATGCCGCCGCCGATGCCGGGCTGGCCGCGCTCGTAGAGCACCCAGAGATAGTTCTGGATCCGGGCGGCGGAATTGACCGCGTCGCTGGTAGCCAGGAAGGCCAGCTGTCCGCCAAAACGGGCGTGATCGCCGGTGACGTGGCCGTAATAGACCGGACCGGCGGACAGGAACATGTTGGCGAGAATATTGCCGCAGACGATCCAGACAAACAGGAACATCGCCAGGTAATGCATCCGCACCCGGTCGGCGCTGGGTGACGTCACCACGAAGAACAGCGCGCCAAAGCAGATCAGGTGCCAGAACACATTGTAGTTGATCTCGATGAAGGTCAGCAGCGCCGGGTTTTGGGCCAGGCCGTAGAGAAGCTGCCACGGCTCGTTGCCGAAATGCAGAAGCCTGTCGGCATCGGCCATGAACAGGTCCCATGGAAACCCGCCATGGATATTGGCGAAGGAGATCTTGATCGAGGTGAAGGTGCCCTGGAACAGCGTGATGCCGACCATCACCGCCATGCCCGCAACCAGCCCCGCCAGCCGGCGGCTGGAAAAGCTGCGCCGGAACGCCAGCCGGCGGCGCCTGTCGAACCGGTGGACGACCCGCACCAGATCGAACAGCACCACCACGGTGGGCATGAAGAAGGCGA
>Ga0180017_100627_pt1 | contig 10693 bp, 12 predicted proteins | sample KR46_S_MetaG_FD_129674 | JGI IMG/M metagenome (GOLD analysis project Ga0180017, IMG submission 129674) | Groundwater microbial communities from the Olkiluoto Island deep subsurface site, Finland - KR46_S_MetaG | ecosystem: Environmental > Aquatic > Deep subsurface > Groundwater | place: Finland...
GTTCTTTTCTGAGTTAATTATTATTTCTTTTAGCTCTTCGAATTGTTTATTTGTTAATAAACTAGGTCTTCCACCACCATACTTGGGAATTAAACCATCAAAACCTTCTTCATTATATTTTTTCAACCAATTGAATCCAGTTTCTCTAGTAACATCCACAAATTCTGCAGCATGCGAAATAGGCTTTTTCTGCATGACCATTTTTAAAAAAATAGCCCGCTGATAAACCTTAACACTAATTCTAAGCTCAGAAATAATCTCATCTAACTCCTGAATAGTTAAATGATTCTCAATTTTAATTTTGCTTTTCCCTGCCATAGAAAAATATTTATAATTAATCAGTTAAATAAGTTTCGTAATTAACTATATTATAAAATTACCGGCCTGCTGAAAGCTTCCTTCTACTTCCTGAGAAGTTTTTCCACAATTAGAACATTTAATTGAACTGGGAATTTCATCTAACTGGTAACGTACCATGTAAAACCCTCTCCAAACTATTTAAGGTAAATTTATACTGAAATTAATATAAGTATATTAATTATGGTAACTGATAATCTATAAATTTTTAGTAAATTGTTATCATAAAACAAGATAGATTCACCTTTTTTAATTAAGGGCTCAATATTCAATAGGAGGAATAAAAATCTATTCAAAAATAAATAACCGGGAATTACATTACCAGAAGAGAGGTTGTGGATTTCCTCTGGTTTTTATACATGGTTTATCTGATGATTTGAGTATATGGCTGCCCTTAATAAATAAATTTGAAAAAGATTATTTAACCCTGGCCCTGGACTTACCTGGCCATGGTTCTTCTCCAGAGATAAAAAATAAGTTCAATCTTGATTCTTTTGGTGATACTTTAATAGAATTTCTAAAAAATCAGGGCATAAATAAAGCTCACTTTATTGGTTTTTCTTGGGGATGTGCTCTGGTGCTTAAATTAGCCTGTGATGCTCCTCATATGGTAAAATCACTAATTTTGATTTCTGGATTTAGTCAGGTAGACCAGCAAATGGAAGCCCGGTTAAATGATTTTAAAGAAAAATTAAAGGAGAGTTATGAGGCCTTTTTGATGAAGCAGTGCAGGTTGTTAATACCCCGAGGTTTCTATCTGAAAATAAAATTGTCTTAGAAGAATTCAAGGCCCTTAAAGCTAAAACTGCTTCAATAAATTCGCTTATAAGTACTATCGATGCCATTTTAGACTTGAATCTGACAGGAGAATTATCAAAAATTAAATGTCCGGTTTTGATTATATCTGGTAGTGAAGATAAATTAACAGGAATGGGATTAGCTAAAATTATGCAGGAATCATTAACAGATTCCCGGTGGATTATTATAAAGGGGGAAGGGCATAATTTATTTGTACCCTCCTGGATGAATGAAATAGAAGGATATATTCAGGAATTTTTAGAAACCCGGGACTGAGTACTTTAATAATATTCTTAATAAGGACTGATTAAAGGGGATGGAATTTATTAAAACAATTGATTAGTTATATTACTTAGCCAAAACCTGGCCAGGTAGTAATAACCAGCACCTCACGGCTTATCCCGGGTATTAATAGTAGTCATATACTTCTATATTCCAGTCTTTTAATTCATAGGCATAGATATCCAGGTAATATGTCCCTGGTCCTTTACTAACTTCTATGGTTCCACTTTTAGTATTAGGGGAGTCGTATGCTTCCCAGGAGACATAACCTGTTTCCAGTCTCTGGCTACCCTGAATAAGTAGGATTTCCAGATAATTGATATTATAATTTACCAGGGGGTTAGCCGAGTATGTTACCCTTTACTATTTTTTTTAAAAGTTTAGATATTTAATCCCAGGATTATTCTTATTTTAAAAGAAGTAATATACTGAATTTAAAAAAAAAAATTTGATTAAAAAATCAGTTCATATTAGCTAATCTTTTAATCCTTTTTACCATGTTAGGATGGGTGGATATAAGTTCAAATAGTTTACTGGAAGTTTTAATATTTATATCAGAGTTTTTGAGTTGATTTAATTCATCCGGGCTGATTACTCCATCCATATTAAAGTCAACCTGTCTTAAATCGTTTATTTCATTCCGGGCATCAGATACGTCGTTTACAAAGAAGGCTTTTACCCCTTCTACTTCTTTTAACTGATCTTTACTTAAATTGGCCGAACCATATACCAGTTTGTACAGGGCACTGGCCATTTTATGAGGTTGAGCTCCAATTTCCACACTACCTTCATCGGCATAGTATTCCCTTACCCGGGATACGAATAGCACCAGTAGTTGTCCAATTAAGTAAGCCGCTAAAGCAGCCACTCCTATAAGGGCAGCTCCATTGTTGTTATTATTCCGGCTAAAAAGTGTACTCCAGAATATATAATAACAGATTAAGGGTATGGCACTAATTACCGTCATCACCGCCATATCAGAGTGCCGGATATGGGATATCTCATGACCTAAAACGGCATATAATTCATCCCTATCCAGTAGATTAATTATACCCCGGGTAACACATACCCGACCGTCGCCCTTACTTCTTCCAAAGGCAAAAGCATTAGGTATGGCAATTTCAGTTATCCCTACTTTAGGTTTGGGTATACCGGCGTTTCGAGAGAGTTCTTCCACCATCTGATGCAGTTGAGGGGCTTCTTCTGGGGAAACGTAGTGTACCTTCATGGTAAGTTCCACCATTTTAGGGCTTACCAGGTACTGAATTACTACAATAGCCAAACCAAATCCAACATAAAATAAAGGCCCGGATATGCCTAAGAATGATCCCACCAGTACTACCAGAGCATAAACCAATGCAAAGAGCAGGAAGGTGGCAAATAATAATCTTAATTTAAGTTTCCATGTACTGAATTTTTTCATTTTGGTATTTTCCTCCATGAATATTACATCTTATATTTTGATTCCATAATATAGTAATCCTCTTATAAATCTTTTGGTTATTACCGAACTCTAAATAAAATAAAAGAGATAAGGAGAAGTTTAATATAGTTTAAAGAAATAAATCTGTTCTAATATAAAATAAAAGCTATAAAATACTCCAGATTAACTAAATAGTTTTTATTATCGTTTTTAAAATTTCTATTTTTTGAAAAAATTTCCATTTTTAACCCTGAAATCTTACTTAAGTTACATTTGGTTAGAAAAAGTTATTTATTCTAATGTCTGGAAGTGGTGAGGATTATAACCCCACTGCAACAACAGTTTCTTATCAGTTTCATCCAGCTTTTTTTTAGTGGTGGGAGGAATGGGACTCCCCTTTTTAGCTAATATTTTTCCATTTTTCTTTTGAGCCCCTAAAAATTTACCAGCATCACCATTAACAATTACTAATCCTTTTATCATCTCAATAGCTGTAAAATCATCACAATTTCCATTGATGACCACCGTACCCCCATTAAGAAGTGCTCCGGTGTTTTTTCCAGCATTGCCATTTATTATAACCCGTCCCTGCCGCATCAATATTCCGGTGGATAAATCAACATCCCCTTCCATGACAATTTCTGCATCTTCATCCAGACGAGCCCCAACCGTATCTTTTACCATACCATCATTAATTACCAGCTGGTTGCCGGATAACCGGGCACCAACAAGTTTTTCACCTTTTAAACCATTTTTGATAATATCTGTTATGGATTTGAATTTACGGTAACCTTTTTTATCTGATTCTAACTCCAGGAGATTACCCACCGGGGTTTTAAGCTCTCCTTTAATGTAAATGGTTCCCTGCACCATGCTGATACCCATCCGGCTATCCACATTTCCCTCCACTATCACCGTTCCCACTTCTATATCCTGACCACTACCCCCGAAATATTTAATATCCACCCCCATGCTGGAACATAAACGGTGCCCCACATCACCCCTTATTTTAATGGTTTTTTTGGCTTTCAGGTGTTCTACCACATCCCGGAAGGAGTAGTCATTACCGGGAATCTTTTCATCAGGATCCATTTTTTCTCCCTGGTGCTGCCAGTAGAAATTATAGGTAAAATCCCCTACACAGTCCACCTCTTCTTTTAGTACTATTTCTAAAATATCCTCTTTTTCATCCTTTTTGCCAAAAATCTTAAACATTAAAAGTCCCCTATTTATTATAGATTAATAGATGCTCCGATAGGATATTCTAGAATACCCCTATCTAAAAAACAACCCTGAACCTAATATCTATAATAAAATAATTAAATTTTTGTTTTTACCACAGGTAAAAAGAACTAATTCAAATACTGAAGTTATCAACTATATAACAAGTGGAGAAAAACCCTTTTAAAAAGGTTTATTGATGTTATGATGCCTGAAAAAAAAGAGATACTGGTGTTTTTAAAAAGAATAGGGGTGGATACCCGTTTTGTAAGTGTAGTTTACCCCAGACTTTATATTAACAATCTACGGTTTTCCCGATTTTCCCGTAAAAAGGAAGAATTATTTTTGAAAAACTATCCTTCCGGGAAGGTAATAAGATCCAGCCTATTCCAGAAAATATGTGCACGTTCTTCCCGGATACTGGGGGAATCTCTCCGTCCCCAGGAAAAAGTGATGATTAACTCCGATTTAACCCTGGAAAATAAAGCATTATATATTATTTTAGAACCTTACACCCGTAAATATGGAATACAAATCATAAAAAGCGATTTAAAACTGCAGGATATAAATGAATACTCTGATTATGATTTTAACTCCCTGGCTCTTCCATTAACCCTGGATGGGGAAGTGGAGGGTGTTTTAGCACGAATTTTTACCGGTGAAAAGATAGAATTGCAAAGCTCTGAAACTAAAAGGGGTAAGGTGCGTTTAATTTATCCCCTTCTTAATATTCCCCAGATGTGGCTGGAGGACTGGTTGAATCCGGAAAATTCTGCCCTTTCAGGTGATGGTGAAGAAGAAATATCCCATGAATTTTTACTCTTTTTAGAGGGTGTGGTGCCCCAGGTGCGGGAAAATATTTTAAAATCCAGTCAATTTCTTACTAAAAATATATCCTGAAAACTCCATCCACACTTTAAAATTAAAATTACCACTAAAGGCCATCTATAATTCCTAATAACCTGTTTTATTAATTTTTTATAGAATAAATATTAATAAAGAAAATAACATACCATAATGTAATTATGAACATTTGTAAGTGAATAGTTGCTATGTTACTTTAGTTAGTGAGTGGTGGAATTTGGTTTTAAGTGAATTTGAAAAAGAATCAGGAGAATTAATTGATCTGGCCCGGAATTACCTGGATGCTCTTTTAAATTTAGATCGATATAGTGCCAGTAAAATGATCCATACCTCTTTAGATGAGGGTGTCCCTATAAACGATATTTATATAAAAGTTTTTGAATCCAGCCAGCATGAAGTGGGAAGGCTCTGGACCTGATCCCAGTAAAGTAAAATTAGAACTAAATGTAGAACACCTAATGCTGGATATTAACACCTCCATACCCCTGGGACTAATAGTTAATGAACTAATAACCAACAGTATGAAATACGCTGGAAAACTAAAAATAGATTTTTACCCCCAGGATAACTATTTTATCTTAAAGGTATCAGATAATGGTATCGGCATACCCGAAGAATTGGATATAGAAAATACTAAATCACTGGGCCTGCAACTGGTAAATAGTCTTACTGAACAAATTAATGGCCAGCTTACTGTCAACCGTAAAGACCCCACTGAATTCAAAATAATAATTCCAGGAAATCAGTTTCTAGTTAAACTGAAATAGAGAAGTTTGTTTTTCTTTCTCCTTTTCTTTTGTATCGGGAGAAGGTTTATTATCTTCCTCAGCGGAATTTTTAGATATTTTTTTCCTTTTGAGAGGTTTATCTTTAGGGGTAACCTTTTTGTCTTGAGATGAAGAAGTTTTAGAGTTCTTATCTACTTTTTTAGCATAAATAGAAGAATTTATCCCATCTGATTTTAAATTATCAGTGTCAATTTTTTTAGGTGAAGTGGTCTTTTTTTCAGGGGGTTTTTTTATTTTTTTCGTCCGGAATAATTTTACCTCATCATCTTCCAATCCCAGATAGGAGGCAATTTCATAGGCCATAACATCGTTATCAAATATGAGACTCAGATAGGGGAACTGGGAGATGGCCACCTGCCGGGAGATATGCATTTTTTCAGCCATTTTATCCGCAACCCTGTCCCTTAAATCTCTTTTGGAGCGAGTTTTACCTAGAAGAGCAAAGGAGGTGGATCCGGTATAGCGGGCGAACTTTCGGTAGGTTTCCTTCTTGGATAAAGCCACTCCAATGCCCATAAAATCAGAGGCATATCTCCAGTAAGAGTAGTTACGGCTGGAACGGGCTCTACCAAAGTTGAGGTCTGCCAGGGAAATCATTTCATATGCCCGCTGGATTTCCTGTGGTTTTTCATATTCCCGGGGGATATTTTCAGCCATAACCTCCATCACCAGGGTGGGGTCCTCATCCAGGTACATGGCCTGGCGGATTTTAGGCAAGTTTTTGCTTTTTAATACCCGGCGCACTGAATCGAAGATATTGGAGCGGCTATCCTTCACCCCTACATCCTTCAGATTGCTTTTATCAATACTGTCCTTGCCCCGAGCCAGGACTTCCAGATCATTTATGGCCGATCTCATGTCACCATTGGATCGTTTGGCCAGTTCTTTTAATACCTGATCATCGAAGGTGACCCCTTCCTGGGAACATATACGTTTTAAATGAGCATTAATAGAGTTAGTATGGACCTTTTTAATGCTAATAACCTTACATTTAGACTTAAATGATTTTATACGCTTGCTGTAGGGATCGTTAGCTGTTAAAAGCAGAGGGTGGTGTCCCTCTTTAATCATTTTATTAATGGCCCGGCTGCCTCCCCGGTCATCAGTACCATGTATACCATCCACTTCATCCAGTATGATCAATTTCAATCCCTGGTTAAATAGTGATCTGGTGGCAGAAGCCTCTCCTACTGTATTTTTGATAATATCATAGGATCGCTTATCACTGGCATTTAATTCCACGTAATCTGAGAATTCCCTGCCAATTATATGGGCCAGGGTAGTTTTACCTGTTCCAGGGGGCCCCACTAAAAATAGGCAGGGTTGTTTTTCACCTTTAATCCATTGATCAACCCATTCTTTAATTTCTTTAATTTGCTTGGCATTACCCAATACCTGATCAAAGCTTCGGGGTCGATATTTTTCCGTCCACAACATGTAATTATCCTCAAAATAAGAGCGATTATCTTATTCATTCCGGGCCTTGTATAGAAACCTGGTTAGAAGTGCTTCTAATTGTATTCTAGGATTAGCACCTTCCCTTATTCTAAAATCAGTTTCTGCAATGGCTTCAATTATCTCCAGATAGGAAGAACCGTCTAATTCTTCTTCGGTGGCCATACGAGAAACATCCTGATAAATCTGATTTACCATATCCTCCCCACTGGTACCCTGTAAAACCATGATTTCCCGGAGAACATCACGTGCTCCCATGAAATCCCCTTTCAATGCCTTTATAATCATTTTTTTAACATCTTTAGGTCGAGCTTTAGAGATTACCTGGTAAATACTGTCTTCAGTGATTTTTTCCCCTACTGAAGCAGAGGATTGTAGAATATTGATGGCCTTTCTCAGGTCTCCTTCTGCAAAGTAAACCATGTTTTCTATGGCTGCGGGATCATAATCCAGACCTTCTTCCTTGGCGATATATTCCAGTCTCTTAATTATTTGATGCCCTTTTACCGGTGTAAATCGGAATATGGCACAGCGGGACTGTATCGGGTCTATGATTTTTGAAGAATAATTACAGGATAGTATGAAAGAAGAAGTCTTGGTATACATTTCCATTTCCCTTCTGAGGGCATGCTGAGCATCTTTGGTCATGTTATCCACTTCATCCAAAAATATTATTCTAAAGGGAGCCCCCACTGGTTTTAACCGGCAGAAGTTTTTGATATTGGTCCGCACAGTATCAATACCCCGGGCATCTGAAGCATTAAGTTCCAGGAAGTTCTGTCTCCAGTACTCACCTAAAATTGATTTAGATAAAGCCAGAGAAGTGGTAGTCTTACCCACACCTGCTGGTCCAGTAAACATGAGATTAGGCATGCTTTCATCCTTCACATATGCTTTGAGCCTTTCTATGATATGATCCTGACCAACCACATCTTCCAGTGTAGCTGGTCTGTACTTTTCCACCCATGGTCCACTCATGTAATCACCATTTTAGTAAATAATTTTTATTAGTAATCCTTTGATTTTAATCTTTGAAAATTTTAATTTTTACAATTAATATTTCAAGATTGAATCTACTTAATTAGAAGCAAATCATGCTTATTTATTTTAAAAAACTTATTTTTAAAAAGATTTTAACCGTATTTTTATTTTGTTATTGTACCTTATTAAATTAACTTTATTATTAAAAATTATTTAGAAAATGATCCAATTATTAATTAGAACAGGTAATAAATTAGTACAGCTCCCATTCAAATTAATACAAAAGGAGATTATAATGATTTCCAGGAATGATTTAGAAAAAATGAAAAAATACCAGGACATTGCAGGCCTTATTACTACATTGAAAACCAGTGCAGATAAAAAAATACGTGAAAAGGTGGCTTACATACTGGGAGATATTCGTGCTGATAATTGCGTGGATGATTTAATCAATTGCCTGGATGATGACTACTGGCCCATCCGTAAAGCAGCCGCACTATCTTTAGGGAGAATTCGAAATCCTGAAGCAGTCCCGGCATTAATTGAATTATTAAATGATGAATACTGGCATGTGCGTGAAAATGCTGCTCTGGCATTAGGGGCTATTGGTGATAAGAGAGCCGTTATTCCCATAATTAAGGCATTAAAAGATGGTTCATTAAATGTTAAATGTGAATTGGTGGAGGCATTAGGTAATCTGGGAGATACTAAAGCATCTAAACACTTGAGTGAAATCCTGGGTGAAGATGATTTCCTCCTACGAGCATGTACGGTAACTTCTCTGGGTAAAATAGGTGATGATGTGGCCCTAAAGTCACTGGTGAGATCCCTCCAGGATGAGAGTTATCTTGTCCGGGTCAATGCTACCCATGCCCTAGGAACCATTGGTGATGAGAACACCATTGCCTATCTGGAAGAAGCATTGAATAGTTCAAAAGGAGAATCTCATGAATTTGAGATTGCACTTAAAAAAGCCATAGAACATATAAAAAGTAGAAATAAATCAGAATGATGCTAAAAATTTAAATATTTATTATATAATCCCGGCACTATCGATTTTTCAAGTGATATGTTAAATTTTTCTTAATAAATCCTTGATTTTTATTTCTTTTTTCATGATTTTATGTGCTTTTTTGAAAAACGATGAACTTTTTATTATGAGTTTTTCCAGTGATTTTATATTATTTTCACCCTCAATATCATGAAAACAGATAGATTTTGGGGTTTTTTACTTGAAAAAGATGGTTGCTAACGCTAAAACAATTAGTGGTGGTGGTTGAAATGTTTTTCTTTAGAGATAGTCTTTAGAAATTTATTTTTAATATTTAATCGTGGTTTAGGAAGGGTGTGAATTTTAGGAACATTTGAAGGGTTGGTTTTCCGCTGTTGATGAGTTGTCCGGCTCTTTTCATGGCGGATAGCTTTCAAATTCTTTGAATTTGATGCCCCCAAACATTTCATGTTTGAGGGTTTCATGTGGTTTGTTATTCCTCTGTTGGTTCTTAGTTGTTTTTTTTTCGGTGTGTTTTAAGGCTGGTGGAGTAGTAGTTTTCCAGGAGGTTGTTGGTGGCGGGTGTGCCTTCCATATAACAAATCCTTATTACTATAGAAACTCGTAATTTGTATTTTTTAATTTTTCAAATAGATATAAAGAGAATATTTCATTATGATTACTATGGATCCGGAAATCTGAAAAGTATAAAAAATGGCTTTACCAAAATCGGAGTGAAAACCAGGGTAACCAATGATTTAACTGACTTGAGGAAAGCCGAGGCATTGGTTCTACCAGGAGTAGGTGCATTTGGACACACCATGGATAACCTGCGGAAGTATGGGAACACCATTCATGAGCATGTAGATAATGAAAAGCCATTTTTAGGGATTTGCATGGGTTTACAGGTCTTGTTTAGCCGGAACCAGGAAAGTGAAGACGTTAAGGCATTGAACATATTTGAAGGAGCAGTTAAAAAATTCCCAGATTCCCTGATTGATGAAGGGTTTAAAATACCCCACATGGGATGGAATAACTTACAGATCAAACGTCCATACCCAATTTTAAAGGATATTAAAGACGATTACATGTATTTTGTCCACTCTTATTATGTATTACCTTCTGATGAAAGTATAATCGCCGCTACAGTTGATTACGGTGTGGAGGTTCCTGCTGTAATCTGTAAAGACCAGATATTCACCACACAATTCCACCCAGAAAAGAGCGGTCCGGTGGGACTTAAAATCCTGGAAAATTTCGTGGAACTAATCTAAATAATAAAAATTTAAATATAAGTATTACAAAAATATAAACTTGCCCATAAAAAAACATGTCAAGAGGGGTTTAACTGTGGATATAGAAGGATTTGTAAGGAAATCTATAAAAGACGAAAACACCATCAAAAAAAGTTTAACAGAGAAGATACTGGAATACAAAAACATCACCCCCCAAAAAGCAGAAGAAATGGCCCAAGCAGTTATAGACGAAGTGAAATACACCTTAAAAATTGAAGAAAGTGAAGACACTGCCTTA
>Ga0180017_100630_pt1 | contig 10678 bp, 8 predicted proteins | sample KR46_S_MetaG_FD_129674 | JGI IMG/M metagenome (GOLD analysis project Ga0180017, IMG submission 129674) | Groundwater microbial communities from the Olkiluoto Island deep subsurface site, Finland - KR46_S_MetaG | ecosystem: Environmental > Aquatic > Deep subsurface > Groundwater | place: Finland...
AAAAGGCCCACAACAGCGGCGGGATGAGGAAAGAGAAATAGACCAGGGCGTCCTGCTGGAAAAAGATCGTGCCCAGGACCGGGATGTCCCCCAGCAGGGGCAGGGAGAACTTGTCGAAGCCGGGCGCGGTGCGGCCGATGTAAGGAGTGCCGAAGAATCCCGCCAGGCCGGTGCCGAAGATGGTCAGGGCCAGACCCGAGACGACCTGGTTGCCCATGAACCAGATGCAGACGATGCCGTGCAGGGCGGCCATGCAGGCTCCGCCCAGGCCGCCGGCCACAAAGGCCAGCACGGGCGAACCCGTGTGCAGGGCGGTCAAAAGCCGATCAGGGCGCCGACGAGCATCATCCCTTCCACGCCCAGGTTCAGGATACCGCCCTTCTCGGTCAGGATCTCGCCCAGGGTCGCGTAGAGGATGGGGGTGCCGGCCTGGACCGTGGCCGCCAGCAGTGCGAGCAGGATTTCGGGGGTCATCTGGTCCTCCGCAGGTGCAGCTGGTAGCGCGAGAAGAACCCGCCAGCCAGCACGGCCAGGAGGATGAGGCCTTCCATGATGGCCCCGAAGGCCGCTGGAATCTGCAGGTCGAGTTGCAGGCTCTCCATGCCAACGCGCAGGCCAGCCAGGAGAAAGGAGGACACGGCGATCACAAAGGGATTCAGGTTGGCAAGCCAGGCCACGACAATGGCGGTGTAGCCGTACCCGGACATGATGCTCGGCTGCAGGCGTCCGAGCGTGGCCGAGGCTTCGAGGAACCCAGCCCATCCGGCCAGGGCGCCGCTCACGGCCATGACCAGGATGACCAGCTTGGCGTAAGGCATGCGGGCATAACGGGCCGCGCGCACGTTCTCGCCGCAGGCGCGCAGCTCGTAGCCAAGACGGGTGGAGCGCAGAAAGACGGACATCAGCACTCCGACGGCCAGGCAGAGGGCCAGGCCCCAGTTCAGGCGCGTGTCGCCGATGCGCGCGACCACGGCGGCGGGCACGAACTCGCTGGTCATGGGAAATCCGAAGCTGCCGGGATCTTTCCAGATTCCGTAGACCAGATAATCAAGTACCAGGATGCCGACGTAGTTGAGCATGAGGGTGACGATGATCTCGTTGGCCCGAAGTTTGAGGCGCAGCACGGCGGGGATGGCTCCCCACAGGCTTCCGGTCAGGGATGCGCAGAGCAGCATGGTCGGCAGCAGGGTGTACCAGGGCCAGCCCGGAAAGGTCAGGGCCGCCCAGGTCGCGCCGATGGCGCCCAGGGCGAACTGGCCCTCAGCCCCGATGTTCCAGATCTGCAGACGGAAAGTCAGGCCCACACCGAGGGAACACAGGAAAATGGGGACAGCCTTGATCAGGCAGTCTTCAAGGGCGTAGCTGGAACCGAAGGCGCTGTACACCAGAAGCCACAGGGCGGTGAAGGGCGGCTTGTCCTGCATGACCAGGAGCACGCCGCTGACCGTGAAGGCCAGGGCCAGGGCTGCGAAAAAAACGAGACAGGAGCCCCAGCCAAGGGGCTCCTGTCGTCTGACGGTGCTGATTTGAAGCATCGAGGGACCTTATTCCAGGGTGCCGACGACGCCCTGCACGAACCAGTTGAACCCGAGCAGATCCCCGTCGGCCATGACTGCGCCGGCTGCGACTTTTTCGGCTCCGGCCTGATCCTTAATGGGGCCGGTGAAGACCTGATAGGCGCCGGAGGCGATTTCAGCCTTCTTGTCGAGCACACTCTTCTGCACTTCAGCCGGAACCATCTCGCCGAAAGGCGCGATGTCGACGATGCCCTTGTCCATGCCGTACCAGTAGAAATCGCTCTTCCAGGTGCCGTCCTTGATCTGCTGGACCATCTCCGCATAGAACGGGCCCCAGTTCCAGATGGCGGCGGTCAGGTGGGCCTTGGGCGCAAATGCGCTCATGTCCGTGTTGTAGCCGACGGAATACACGCCGCGTTCCTGGGCCGCTTCCTGCGGGCCGGGGGAATCCTGATGCTGGGCGATGACGTCACAGCCGACATCCAGCAGGGACTTGGCAGCTTCTTTTTCCGTGGCCGGGTCGTACCAGGTCTTGGTCCAGACCACGCGGACCTGTACGTCGGGGTTCACGGCCTGGGCACCAAGGGTGAAGGCGTTGATGCCGCGGATGACCTCGGGGATGGGGAAGGCAGCCACGTAACCAATTATTTTGGACTTGGTCATGGCACCCGCGACCATGCCGGTCAGATAGCGGGCCTGATAGATGCGGCCGAAATAATTGGCCATGTTCTCGGAGTTCTTGTAGCCGGAGCAGTGCAGGAACTTGACCTGGGGAAATTCCTTGGCCACTTTGAGCATCGGATCCATATAACCGTAGCTGGTGGCGAAGATGACATCAAAACCCTTACGGGCCATGTTCAGGATGACGCGTTCGGAATCCTGACCTTCGGCCACGGATTCGACGAACGAGGTGGTCACGCCGTCCAGGGCTTCCACGGCCAGACGGCCCTGGTCATGGGCATAGGAATAACCGGCGTCGCCCACCGGAGACACATAGACAAAACCGACCTTCAGATCTTTGGCGAAGCAGGTCGATCCCAGGGCCAAAAAGGCCAGCAGGAACAAAGGCAAACATTTACGCATCATCCGTCCTCCGTAATGTGTTTTTGCAAAGGGAGCCCTCCGGGCACGATGCCCATGCATGGGGAGAGTTCCAAGCACAAGGCACATATCCAATACCCCGAAAGCTGGCAACAGTCAGGAACGCTCGCCGCCATCCATGATAAGCGGACAAATGTCAGACAGTTATTGACAGGACGGCAAAAAGTCCGGAAAAAACAGACATTCTTTTACGTCCGCAGGGGTGCGTCCCGGTCTTCTTTTATTTCAATATATTTAAATAAAAGAATATTAATGCCTTCGGCACGATTCTGTCATACTGTCTTACATTCACCCCGCAGGATTGCGTCAAGAGAGGGAGCAAGCATGTCCAAAGACACGATGATCAGTTTCCGGACTACGGAAGAATTCAGCAAATCTCTGAAAAAATATGCGAAGAAGAACAAGGTCACATTATCGGGGTTCATAGATGCCGTGCTGCAGGATTTTCTCCAGTCCCAGGCCGGGCAGGACATCCTGCTCCAGGACCGGCGCAGGTTTCCCCGCCAGCACAAGGCCATTCCGGCCATCATCAGCGGCCACAACGGTGCGCACAAGTATTTTCATGCCAGCAAGATAACAAATCTGTCCCTGGGCGGGATCAACCTTGTCGTCCCCAAAAACGGCAACGACAGCGATCTGGCGGACAAGGAGCTGGGCGCCTTCGATGTTGTTTTCGCCCTGCCGCAGGAGGATCGCCCTATCACCATCCAGTGCCAGGGCAAGCGGGTTTTCCAGACTTCGGATTGTTATCAGGTCGGCGCCAGTTTCGACGACACCGACCTCGACAGCTACCAGGCCTTGCAGAGCTACCTGTACTGAGTTTTTTGGGCCGGAATGAGGTTTTGCGCCCCGGGGCACCTAGGTGTCACGGGGCAGTTTTGCGTTTGGGTGGACGGAATGGACGGATGGACGGCGGGGTTACGCCTCCAGCCATTTGCGCAGTCTGGCCGTCTCTTCCTTCCACTGCGGGCTGAAGCGCAGGTCCAGGAAACGAGCGTAGACCACGTCCAGGAAATCAACGCATTTTTCCAGCAGGTAGATTTTTTCCAGGATGCGTCCGTCCGGGTCTTCGCCTTCCTCCATCTTCATCTCCACCTTGGGAGTCTTGAGGCCCTGCAGGGTGAAGTTGGCGGCGTCCAGAAGCACCTGCCAGCTGATCTCGTCCCTTTCGATGCGAACCTTGGCTTTGTAGACCTTCTTTCCGTTTCGAAGCCCAGGGCGCGCCTCGCGCAGCTCGGCCATGGGGCCGCTGCATACGGCTGTTTCTTTGGCCTCGCCTTCGCCGCCCTGGACCGAGACCTTCTGCTCAAGCGTTACCGAGAACGCCTCGCCTTCCTTTGTCCGGAAAAGTCCGTTGCTGGTTTCACTGGCAAACCACAGCCAGGTCAAAAATTCCTGTCCAAGGGCCAGACTTACTGTTTCCGCGTGTTCCAGATCCATCATGCACCTCCCACGGCGAAAACGGTCGGTTCAAAATCGTCAAGGTCGGCCTTGTGATCGGCCCCCAGGATGTTCAGGGCCTGAAAATAGGGCGTCAGGGGCTCAAGGTGCAGGCCGAAGGTGTGGGTAAACAGTTCCTCGAAGAGTTCGGTCAGCTTGGACTGGGTGGAGGCGATCCAGACCGTCTGCCGGTTCGTGTCCCAGACCACATCGAAGCAGGCCGGGATGGGCAGGGTGCGGGCGCGCAGGCGCAGCTCGACCTGTTCACGTATCTCGGTCTTCTGTTCTTTGGTCAAAAACTTCTTGCCCTGGTCGCGCATGGCCCGCATGGCATCGTTCACGGCCACGGCGAAGTGTTTTTTCATGACCGCCGGCGGCACCCGCCGCGTGTCCAGGCGCAGGGTAAAGGCCAGGTAAGGGCCTTTTTCCGGCGGACACAGTGCGAAATCCGGGTCGAGCATGTTGTCAAAGGAGACCCAGCCGAAGCTGCGTTCCTCGGCGCTGGCATCGATATCGCGAAAGGCGTTGCGTTTGAGGCGGTCGTCCACTTCGTGCCACAGAGTGGACGGGATGTCCTCCTCCACAATGCGATAGCGGGTCATTCCCACGCTTGCTGACATAAGTCCCAAGGCATCCTCCCCTGCCGTTCTCGTCTTTGCGCTTTGACGGCATCTTGGTTATGTTTACGGTCTGACAGGCCGCCCAAAAACGGCGATCTGCTGCGTCAGCGGAAAAATCCAGACCGCTTATGTATGCGCAATACACCGCGCGTCCTGGATTTTTTCGCTTCCTTGCATCTCACCATTTTTGAACGGCCTGAAAATTTTAAATTTTTCAACAGTCAGTTAAGTCCCATCAATTGAATTCTATCGGAGCCGACATGTCCAAAGCACTCTGCGTACACGGCCATTTTTACCAGCCGCCCCGGTTCGACCCTTGGCTCGAGGACGTGCTGCCCGAGGGCAGCGCCGCGCCGCAGCACGACTGGAACGCACGCATCACCAAGGAGTGCTACGGCCCCCTGGGCTGGGCGCGCAGGCTCGACGGTTCGGGCATGATCTGCGAGCTGGTCAACTGCTATGCCTGGATGAGCTTCAACTTCGGGCCGACCCTGCTGCGCTGGATGGAGCTTCATGCCCCCGGCACGTACGAGCGCATTCTTGAAGGTGACAGGCAGAGCTTTTTGCGTCTTGGCCACGGCAACGCCCTGGCGCAAGTGTACCATCACGCCATCATGCCCTTGGCCACGGAATTGGACAAGGACCTGGAGATAGACTGGGCCGTCCAGGATTTCCGGACCCGCTTCGGCCGCGACCCGGAGGGCATGTGGCTGGCCGAGACTGCCGTGGACTTGCCGACCCTTGAAGCCCTGGCGCGGGCCGGTATCCGCTTTACGATTCTGGCCCCACGGCAGGCTCGGGCCGTCCGTGACAAAGACGGGGAATTCCAGTCCGTGACCGAAGACAGCATCGATACCACGCGGCCCTATCTGGTCAGGCTCCCTCAAGGCAAGTCCATAAGTGTGTTTTTTTACGACGGGCCCGTGTCCCGGGCCGTGGCCTTCGAGCGCCTCTTGGCCAACGGCGAGAATTTCTGGAAACGGCTCACAAGCTCCCTGCACGCTGGACTTCGCAACATCGCCACGGACGGCGAGTCCTACGGACACCATTTCATGTTCGGAGAGATGGCCCTGGCCTATGTCGTACAGCAAGCCAGGGAGCGGCGCGACGGCGTCGCCCTGACCAACTACGGGGCATATCTGGCGGCCCATCCGGCCAAGGACGAGGCGCTTATCCACGAGAATTCGTCCTGGAGCTGCGCGCACGGGGTGGAGCGCTGGAAAACCCACTGCGGCTGTTCCGACGGCGGACACTCGGGCTGGATCCAGGATTGGCGCAGGCCGCTGCGGCGTTGCCTCAACTATCTCAAATACTATGTGGATGAGCATTACTCCAAACGCGCCGGGCTGCATTTTCGCGACGGCGAGGCCGCCCTGAGCGAGTACGGACTGGTCCTGGCCGGGAGCGAAAATCTCGTCGATTTCCTGGATCGGCACTGCCTGCCCGGCCTTGACACCGCGCTGCGTACCGATGCCTGCCAACTGCTGCTCATGCAGCGCATGGCCCTGGCAAGCTTTTCGAGCTGCGCCTGGTTTTTTGACGACATCGCCCGCATCGAGCCCCTGAATGGTCTGACCTGGGCCAGGCGCGCCCTGGATCTGCTTGCGTCCACAGGCGGGCCGGATGTGGAGGCCGGGTTCGTGCGCGTGCTGGCCGAGGCGCAGTCCAACATGCGCGAGGATTGGGACGGCGCGGCGCTGTGGGAAAAGCTGGTTACGCCCCGGCGTCCGTCCATGCGGGAGCTTGCCGTTTACCCCAGCCGTTTCCCGGCGGCGAAGGATCGCCCGGAGATGGCCTGGCCGGGCGTGCGGCTTGAACTTAAGACCGAAGCGCAGCAGACACAGCTGTCCTGCTTCTGGACCCAGACCCTGGAGACGCAGACCATGACCGTCTCCGGTCCGGAGGAGTTTTCGGCCCATTCCCGGCACAAGGCCGAGGTGGCTTTCCGTCTTGCCGCTGAACACGAACGTGAGCTTTTACAGCACTCATGCCTGCTCGCCCGCGACATGGGGCCGCTTTTGCCTGGTTTCACCGAAGGGCAGGGCGAGCCCCAGGAGCTTCTGGCGCTGCAGATTCCCGGGTTGGTCTGGAACTGGCTGTTCGAAGGCCGGGAGCTGCCCCGGAGCACGCAGGATTATCTGGCCGGATGGTTCGCGGCCAACCCCGGCGTGCGCAAGCTCCTGGAGCGCCTGGTCGAGGAGCGCGGAACTCAGATGGCCCTGTCCCTGCCCGGGCAGGCCCACGCCCTGGTCGAAGTGATCACGCGCTCGCGCCGCCTGGGGCTGTCCATCTACTGGTGGAAAGCCCAGAACGCGGTCATGGCCCTGCCGAACCGGGGCGTGCACGTGGAATTGTGTCAGTTGCTGGGTTTGTCGGTCCCGGAGGCCTAGAAACGGGATTGTTCACGAAACGAAGGCATGGTTCCCGGCCTGCGCGGGGGTAGGGGCGAAAAATTTTTCGCCCCTACGGCATGATATCCGCACCCCCTCCCGCCGGAGGCATCTTTTCCTATACCCCATCCCCGCCAATCCACCTTTTCCAGACTTCCCGCGCTCGCTGTGCGTACAGCTCCTTGCGTTTTTTCTTGGGCGCTTTTTTGTTCAGGGCGGGCATGAGTCCGAAGTGGACGTTGGAGGGCTGGAAGTGTTTGGCCGGGGTGCGCAGGTGTGTGAGCAGTGCGCCGAGGGCTGTTTCCTGCGGCGGCAGTTCACGCTGTCCGGTCAGGAAGAGTCCCAGCCACAGGCCGGTGGCGGCGGATTCGAGGTAGCCTTCCACTCCGCTGATCTGCCCGGCGAGGTAGGTGCCCGGCCGTTGCCTGAGTTCAAGGGTCGGGGTCAGGACTTCCGGGGCCAGGACGTAGGTGTTGCGGTGGATGCTGCCCAGGCGCAGGAATTCGGCGTGGGCGAGGCCGGGGATGGTGGCGAAGATGCGTTTTTGTTCGCCGTATTTGAGCTTGGTCTGGAAGCCGACCATGTTCATGGCCGTCTTTTCCAGGTTTTCGGCGCGTAGCTGCACCACGGCATGAGGCTGCCTGCCGGTGCGCGGGTCGATGAGGCCCACTGGCTTTAACGGGCCGAAGGCCAGGGTCATTTCGCCGCGCTCGGCCATGACCTCGATGGGCAGGCAGCCCTCGAAGTGGATTTCTTTCTCGAACTCCCGCGGCGCGACCTTATCTCCGGCCACCAGGGCGCGCACGAACGTCAGGTACTCTTCTTCGTTCATGGGGCAGTTGAGGTAGTCCTTGTCTTCGGGGGCGTAGCGCGAGGCCCAGAACGCCACACTCATGTCCACCGACTCCGTGAGCACGATGGGCGCGATGGCATCGTAAAAGGCCAGGCTGTCCTGTCCGACGATGCGCGAGAGGTCTGCGGACAGGGCGTCACTGGCCAGGGGACCGGCGGTGATGATGATTGCCGCGTGCCCTTCGCTGTCCAGTTCCGCCAGGTTTGCGATTTCGCGACGTACCAGGGTGATGCGCGGGTGCGCTGTTATGCGCCGTGTCATTTCGCGGGAAAAGAGATCCCGGTCCACGGCCAGGGCCTTTCCGGCGGGCACGTTTACGGTTCCCGCAACGTCCATGACCAGGCTGCCAAGCTCCGCCATTTCGAGCTTTAGCAGGCCGATGCCGGTTTCGGGTTCCGCCGAGCGGAAGGAGTTGGAGCAGACCAGCTCGGCCAGATCCTCGCTCTGATGCGCGGGGGAGAAGCGCTGCGGTTTCATTTCATAGAGAACGACGTCGTGTCCGGCCTCGGCCAGTTGCCAGGCCGCCTCGCACCCGGCCAGTCCGGCGCCGATGATTCCGAAGGTCTTGCTCATGCGTTCTCCCGTAAATATCTTTTATTATTGAAAATTACAAATTTCCATGCTGTTCGAAAATGGTGAGATGCGAGGAACAAAAAAAATTCAGGACCCAAGCGTATTGTAGGTATACGTGAGGGTCTGGATTTTCTGCAGTGACGATGCAGATCGCCGTTTTGGGGCTGCCTGGTAAAGCCGGACTACTGACCCAAGGCCGGGCCGGGGTCAATCCTAAAAGCCGCAGCCCGTCGCATCTGGTGCGACGGGCTGCGGTGTTGCACGACGTGAAGTGGACCGGATCAGGCGTGGCTGGCGACCTTGGCCGGGCGGTTGCGGAGCCACTTCTCGAACTCGACGATGATAAAGGCCAGGATTGAGACGCCGATGATCTTGAGCCATGGCAACAGGCCGATGGGCGCGCTGCCAAACAGGGTGTTCATGAACGGCACGTAGGTGAAGCAGAGCTGCAGCGCGATCATGAAGAAGAAGCCGCCGACCACCCACGGGTTGGTCCACAGTCCCAGTGCGAATGGGGAGCGGGAGAAGGAGCGGCTGTTGAAGAGGTAGAAGGCCTCGACCATGACGAAGACGTTGACGGCCACGGTGCGGGCCTGTTCCTGCACGCCGGAGGTGCGCAGTTCCCATTCGTAGAGGCCGAAAGCCGCGAACAGGAGTATGCCGCCGACCATGATGATACGGATGTAAAGCTCGGAGTCGAGGATGGGCATGGCGGGATCGCGCGGGCGGCGGTCCATGATGCCCGGCTCCTTGGGCTCGAAGGCGAGCATGAGGCCGAGGCACCCAGCCGTGGTCATGTTGATCCACAGGATCTGCACCGGCAGGATGGGCAGGGCCACACCCAGCAGGATGGCGGCGAAAATGACCAGCCCTTCACCGATGTTGGTGGGCAGGGTCCAGACGATGAACTTGAGCAGGTTGTCGTACACGCCACGGCCTTCCTCCACGGCGGCCCCAATGGTAGCGAAGTTGTCGTCGGTGAGGACCATGTCCGAGGCTTCCTTGGCCGCCTCGGTGCCGCCCTTGCCCATGGCCACACCGATGTCGGCCTGCTTCAGGGCCGGGGCGTCGTTGACGCCGTCGCCGGTCATGGCCACGACTTCGCCGCGGCTTTGCAGAGCCATGACCAGGCGCAGTTTCTGGTCCGGCGCGACGCGGGCGAAAACGGCGGTGTCGGCGGCCTTGGCCACCAGTTCGTCATCGGAGATCCGGGACATGTCCGCGCCGGTCATGACCTGACAGGTCGGACGGCCCGGGCAGGTCGTAATGCCAAGGCCCAGCTGCACGCCGATGGCCGCAGCCGTGACGGCGTGGTCGCCGGTGATCATCTTGACCTTGACCCCGGCGCGGTGGAAGGTCTGCACGGCCTGGATGGCCTCGGGGCGCGGCGGGTCGATCATGGCCGTGAGGCCGATGAAGAACAGGTCGGAGGACACGTCGCCGTGATCAAGCGAGGATTTTTCAGAGGGCAGTTCCTTGCAGGCCATGGCCAGGACGCGCATGCCCTCCAGGCCCAGGCGTTCGACTTCGGCGCGGATGGTATCCGCATCCAGGGGTTTTAGCGTGCCGTCGGCCTGGAGCTCCTTGACTGCGCGTTCGAGTACGGCTTCGACGGAACCCTTGAAGAAAACCAGGCGCGGGTTGGACGCTCCCTGGTCGTGCATGGTGGCCATGTACTGGTGTTCGGACTCAAAAGGCAGAGTGTCGAGGCGAGGCAGGCCTCGGACTTCGTCTTCGAGCCGCAGGCCGCCCTTGCCCGCCGCCACGACCAGCGCGGCCTCGGTGGGGTCGCCGATGACCTTATCCCCGCTTTCGGAGTATTCGATGCGCGTATCGTTGCAGAGCAGCCCGGCCAGGAGCGTGGTGCGCAGGGCCTGGTTCTGGTCGTCGAAGCCTTCGATGGTGCCCTCGGGCCGGTAGCCCGCGCCGCTGACTTCATGAGTTGAGCGTCCAGCGAAGATGGCGGTGACGGTCATCTGGTTTTCGGTCAGGGTGCCGGTCTTGTCCGAGCAGATGACCGAGGCCCCGCCCAGGGTTTCCACGGCGGGGAGCTTGCGGATAATGGCTCCGCGAGCGGCCATGCGCGAAACGCCCATGGCCAGGATGACGGTCACGGCGGCGGGCAGGCCTTCGGGGATGGCGCCAACGGCCAGGGCCACGGCGGCCATGAACATGTCGGCGGCC
>Ga0180017_100632_pt1 | contig 10635 bp, 12 predicted proteins | sample KR46_S_MetaG_FD_129674 | JGI IMG/M metagenome (GOLD analysis project Ga0180017, IMG submission 129674) | Groundwater microbial communities from the Olkiluoto Island deep subsurface site, Finland - KR46_S_MetaG | ecosystem: Environmental > Aquatic > Deep subsurface > Groundwater | place: Finland...
AAAAATATGCCCTTGAAGCATTGTGCCGCAAGGGTTTCTGGATTTTAGTTTTTAGTTAAGCTGTCAAACTAACGAGTTAAAAAAACGAATTATAACAGTTAGATCAGCACCCAAGGCCAAGGTAAGAACCAAATTATGTAGTGACAAGTGAATGAAGACCAGAGGATTCGCGGCCTGTTCTTCATTCGTTAGCCAGGGTGGCCATACGCACTTAAAATAAGAGTTTGAGAAGGGATGAGGCGATGTGAATATTGGGGGTGATGCGCGTTAATCTGCTGCAAAAATCGTGTACACACTCTTTATTCATGCGTTAAGTACAAAGCACCTTGGCGGAGACCTTCGGAGTAAGCCTCACTTTTAGTGAAGAAGATCTCCCAATCTTCGCCTGAACAAAAAGTTGGTGTTGGATAGCTTTGCCAAAAGGGGGAACTGATTGTGCAAAACAGCAAGGAGGGCTTCTTAAACGGCCGTGAGCAACAACTCCTGTTATTTATCAGACAGCTTGGTTGGGGCGATGTTCGGATCCGAATTGAGAATGGGCAGCCGGTAGTGATCTATGAGGCCATCAAGACTCTAAAGCTAGATGATACCGGTGCCGAAACAAGGCCCGGAAACGCCCCGTATCCCAAGGCTTCTAAAGCATAGCATTGGAAGCCCGGATGCGGCTTGAACAACCGTCCCGTATGTACCATAACTATTAATGAAACTGCTATTATCAAGCACTTTTATATGAAATAGTTGGCACAAAATGTGTTGACAACTATTCACTTAAGTGTTAAGGTTTTGAGAAAGTAGCGATAGCTTCTAACTCAGCATTACACACCGAGAATAACCCCGAAGACCTTGGTGGCCAAGTGTAATGATGAAGTGATCGTCCCCGCGAGTGCTCACGCCCAAACCACAGAGGCCGAATCGAACAACGATAGGTCGATGTCGCTCCCAAGAGGAGGATGTCGGCCTTTTGTCTTGCGAAGGTGCTGGTGATATGGGGGCGACATCGACCTTTGAACCGCAAAACGATGGAAATCCCGGCCAGGGATGCGGCGATGCAAGCCGATTCTGGGGGGTGATGCGCGTTAATTTGCAGCAAATCCTGGAACTGTTAGAGGGAGCGGGCTATGACGTAAAACCTGTGCCCGGAATTGACTGGTTAAGGGTTACCGCGTCCGGGGGCAAACCTTTTCTCGTTAAGTGTGAAGTATTACGCACCTTGGCGGAGACCGTTGGAGCAGATCCCCACCTGTTGGTGGAGAGGGTCTCCCGATTCTCTCTTGTACAGAAGGTTGACGGTAGATAGCATGGCAAAGGGGGAACTGTATTTGCCAAAGAGTAGCGAGGTCTTCTTAAGCCACCGGGAGCAACAGCTTCTTTATTTCATCCGACAACTTGGCTGGGGCGACGTTCGGATCCGGATCGAGAACGGGCAGCCGGTGGTGATCTATGAGGCGATAAAGACTCTGAAGCTGGATGATGCCAGTATCGATAGAAGTTCCAAGAACGCACTGGATTCCAGGGCTTCCAAAGCGTAGCATCGAGAACCGGGAGTCCTGAAATGGCTGATAAAGGTTAAACCGAACCACGATAGGCCGGAGTTTCCCGCTACTGTACGGGAGATTCCGGCCTTTTTGTGTGGTTGAAAACGGCCATCCCGTGGGCACCATAAACGTGGAATGTGTTGTCCAGGGCCGTTGCGGTAGCAATCGCCTGATTAACCGCTGATCGGGCTTACTGGAAGGGGTTCCGATTGCATCCGGGGTTCTTTCTTAGGTCGGTGTCCACGGTCGGTGACCATCAGCCCATCTGCAACGTGAATGCCACTGAACAGACCTGGAGGAATCAGCAGGTTGTTGTCGAAGTTCTTCTGCTAAATACAAGTATTGGAGGGCGCCTGTGATGAATGTCAAATGGTTAGGTCGCGCCTGCTTCTTACTCGAAAGTGCCAGAGGATTACACGTTCTTACCGATCCTTTTGACGACACCGTGGGCTATCCGCTGCCGAATATCACCGTGGACGTGGTCACTGTCAGTCACCAGCACTTTGACCACAATGCCGTTGAACTGCTTCCAGGTAACCCTGTGGTCGTAGAGGGTGACGGAAACCATATCGCAAGAGGGATTGCCTTTAAGGGTATCGCTACCTATCACGATCAGGAACAGGGTGCCCTTCGCGGCCCCAATACGGTTTTTGTCTTTGAAATTGACCGCATCCGAATCTGCCATCTGGGCGACTTAGGGCACCTCCTTTCTGCGGAACAGGTTCAGGCGATCGGCCGGGTGGATCTCTTGCTGATTCCGGTTGGAGGAACATACACCATAGATGCGGAAGAAGCGTATGAGATTGTATCCGCCTTAAAGCCCCGGACAGTGGTGCCGATGCACTATAAGGCCAACGAACGTGAGACCCGAATATCGGGAGAAGAGCCATTCACCCGGCTTTTCCCGGACGTGCAGAGGGCTGACGGTCTTGTTATGGACGAGAACGCCATGCCCGACGGAACCAGCGTGGTAGTGCTAAATCCCGGCCTTTGAGCGAGGATAGATCAAGAATCTGAGGTGTATCGATGGAAAGACGTTACTATTCCTTTAGCCGCTATTTGCGGGAGAAGTTCGGCCGGCCCGTCTACAAGATCCCCCTTGAGGCGGGGTTTAACTGCCCAAACCGTGATGGGACGGTAGGCTACGGGGGATGCACCTTCTGTGCCAATGAAAGCTTCAGCCCTTATGCCGGGGGCGGGCTCCCGATTGCCCGGCAGATAGCCGAAGTCAAACAGCGAGTTAGACAGCGCCACCCAGACGCAAAATTCTTTGCCTATTTTCAGGCCTACACTAACACCTACGCCGACCCGGAAACCCTTAGGAAACTGTATGACCCAATTCTGGATGACCCTGATATCGTAGGTCTCGCGCTGGGAACCAGACCTGACTGTGTGCCCGACGCCACACTTGACTTGATCGCCGGATATCAATCAGCCCTGGAGGTTTGGATGGAGTACGGTCTGCAGAGCACTCACGACGCGACCCTGAAACGGATTAACCGCGGTCATTCAGCAGAACAATTCTTCGATGCGGTCGGGCGCTCCAAGGAACGCGGATTGAAGGTCTGTGCTCACCTGATCCTGGGTTTGCCGGGCGAAACCATCGACCACGCCGCGACCACTGCCCGGGCGTTAAACGAGTACCGGGTAAATGGCGTCAAATTTCATCATCTTCAGGTGCTTAAAGGAACGGCACTGGCCGAGGAGTACCGGGCGGGTGGCCTTTCAACCCTGTCCTTAAAGGAGTATGTGGATTGGGTCTGTACCTTGATCGAAGTACTCGACCCGAGAATTGTGATTCAACGTTTGGTCGGTGATACCCTGGACAGCCGTGCTCTGATCGCCCCGATCTGGAACAGGAGCAAATCCGAAATCCTGCTGATGATCGACAAAGAACTGGAACGCAGGCAGACCTACCAGGGAAGGAATATCGAAGTTGCATTGGATGAGGTTGAGTAACTGTTAATTCAAGTTATGGGTATTGTTCTATATTGTAGATTAGAGCCATAACCTTACATGGGTTGAGAAATACAAAACCATTGACACAAACTGGACGCTTTGATACGGTAATGTTAACGAATTATGCAATTAACGAAATTGGTTGATAAGAATGGTATTGAATAATATTCATACATTGTATAGTTTTGAAAAACCTTATTGGTTATTTCCTAAGGAGAGTGACATTGTGCATACTGCCCCTTTGATAGGTGCAGTAGCCTTACCGCTACGTTTCATCCTCTGCAGGGGAATGGAGGGTCAAGCCCAACGACACCGAAACATTCTCCTTTTCTGCTTTTGCGGCCTCGATACCTAGTTCAGCAGCATGGAATCCAGCCCAGATGTATTGAATTATATGAGGAGGATACTATGAATCTGCTGATTTTGGGTATGGGCGGCGTGGGCAGTGTCATCGCGAAAACCCTCGCTAAAAACAACAAGTTCGACACGGTGATCTGTGCCGATGTAAACGAAGAGCAAGTGAACAAGGTTGTACAGGCCATCGGCCGGGACAACTTCCGAGCGCGTGTGGTAAACGCCGCCGATTTCGACAGTGTACGAGAGGCGGCACGGGACGTTGATCTCGTGATCAATGCGGTGATACCGCGATTTAACCTCATTATTATGGAAGCGTGCCTAGCAGCCGGCAGTCACTATATCGATATGGCTTCCGACGGACCGGTAATTCTACCGGGACGCGTAGATATCTTTCAGCAACTAGCCCTGCACGATCGCTTCCGCGAGGCGGGTCTCCTGGCGCTATGCTGTATGGGCGTTGATCCGGGGGTCACCCAGATCTTTGCTCGCTATCTGGCGGACGAGATGGATACGGTCGAGGAGATTCTGGTGCGGGACGCCGATGTGTCTGAGGTGGAGGGATACGACTTTGCCCTCTATTTTTCCCCGGACACGGCCATCGAGGAGTGTCTCCAGCCCCCGCTCTTTTACGAAAACGGTGAGTTCAAACTGGGGGATGCTTTGGAGTCGGGCGTTGAGTACTTTGATTTTCCGGAACCGATCGGCAGGCGGAAAGTCTATGCCGTGGCCCACGAAGAGGTTGGAACCATTCCCCGTAACATCACGGGGTTGAAAAAGTGTGATTTCAAGTATGCGCTGTCCGACCAGTTTGTGGAGGTGCTGAAGGTGCTCAGGCTGATTGGCCTGGACAGTTCAGAGCCGATTGAAGTGAAGGGGGTCAGAGTTCGCCCCAGAGACGTGGTCACGTCCCTTCTGCCCAACCCGGTAGATCTGGCGGGCAAGGTCAAAGGATTGGCCTGTGTAGGCACTCTGGTTCGCGGTACCAAGGATGGACGAATGGTAGAGAAGTTCATGTATACATCGACATCCCATGAAGATGCTTATCAGGCCATGCAGGAACAGGCCGTCTCCTATCAGACCGGCATTCCGGTGGCTGTGGCCGCAGAGTTGTTTGCGGACGGTTTGATCCTGGAAAGAGGGGCGATTACAGCGGATCAGTTGGATCCGAAGCCTTTTGTGGAGCGATTGCCTAGGTACGGAATTCCTGTGGTCATCGAAGACCGATCCGAGATTCGATCAGACTAGGGTGTTTTCCCTTATTTTACATAAAAGACAGGAGGTTAGTGGATGTCCGAGAGCACAACATCTACCGGTATATCAAACCCAAGGCTACCAAACATTACCAGTTGGGCCGCGCTCAAAGTTAGCAGGTGTTCGCGTACCCGGCACTGGGTTCGGATAGAGAGACAAATAAGAAAAACTATTGACACTAAGATAGCCCTTTGTTAATGTGGTGTTAGTAACGATTGTAATTTGTCCTATAGGTAATCACGTGAGGGTTGTGCCGCACCGCTTGAACTGATTGGTACAAACCAATTAGTAGTGACAAAAGTTACATTAGGTTATCCTGGGTTGTGTGATTGGTATTTTGTATTCTAGTCACAATTCTGTCCAACAATTGAATTAGTTGGCTGAATCGAACAACGATAGGCCGCTTTGCTCCACAGGCACAGAGCCAAGGGCGGGTTTATCCCGCCTTTTCCTTTGTGTCCTAAGGGGGGTGACAGATGGGATAGTAGCCCGAAGCGAGGCATTGGGTAGACTGCAGGGCTCCATAGGGGCTATGGATGCCAAGTGCCGGATTCTGCAGTTGTCTGTTCGAAGGCAACCAAATGGTTCTTTAATGTGATGACAACTTGAACCAAAAAGTTTATACATATTGGCTGAATCGAACAACGATAGGCCGCTTTACTCCACAGGTAAAAAGGCGGGTTATCCCCGCCTTTTTCTTATGGGGTCGTTTAAGGAGGTGACAGATGGCATACAGTCCACTGGATAGAATGGATTGTCTCGACTGCAGAGCTCTTTGGGGTTAAGAACGCCCTGTGCCGGATCCTGCAGGTTGTACATGTGGTCACCACTGAAGTTTGATTCTAACTGATTAAGTAGTCTGTGTTTCCTGTGGGGGTCCGGAGGCGGCTGGCTTTTATCGGAGTTACCGGTCAGACGCTAACCATAAACCCAATTCCCAAGGTTTGGGACAACCAATCGTAGGAGGTGTGTATTTTTGGAATCAACCAGGAAAGTTGGGCTAGGCCGTGTACTTTTTGAAGCCATGATGGAAGGCAGCAGATGGTACGGCAATTGGTCAATTCAGAACAGCAACTTCATCCTTGAAAAACGTAGAAAACTGCTCTACATTTGCTTACTCCCGATTCTGATCTTTGCCGGCCTCGAGATCGCTGGTGCAGCTGCGATGCCGGATGTTATCGGCGGAAAGACGGCCTATGCGCCTTCCTTTGCCACGGTGGCCATGTTTGTGGTCTCCCTGGTGATCGGTATGATTGCCGGTCTGATTACCGGTTGTATCGGTGCCGGTGGCGGCTTCATCCTTACCCCAGCCCTGATGAGCGTGGGTGTTAAAGGGATCATGTCCGTTGGTACGGATATGTTCCATATTTTCGCCAAGGCCATTATGGGGGCAACCATTCACGGTAAGATGGGTAATGTCAGTGTTGCTCTGGCCGGTGTGTTTGTTATCGGTTCACTGACCGGGGCTACGGCGGGCGGTCTTGTACAGCGCACCATTTATGAAGCCAATCCCGCCCTCAGCGATGCCTTTATCAGTGTAGTGTATGTGTTCATCCTCGGATTCATTGGTTTCTTCACCCTGTTTGATTACCTACGGTCGCGCAAACAGTCTCTTGAGGTTCAATCCGAGGAGTCGGAAGCAGCCAAAGCGGAACTCACCAGTATTGCCCGGAAGGTTCAAGCCATCAAGATGCCTCCTTACGTCACCTTTGACCAGCATCTTGTTCCGGGTGGCCGGAGAATCTCCGTCTGGCCGCTCATCTTTGTCGGGTTGATCGTGGGCTTCATCGCCGCGATCATGGGCATCGGCGGCGGCTTCGTGTTCTTCCCGACCTTCGTCTACCTGCTGGGTGTCTCCACCTTCACCACGGTCGGCACGGATATTTTTCAGATTATCTTCACCGCCGGCTATACCTCGATCACTCAGTACGCGGTTTACGGCTTTGTGTTCTACACCCTGGCGATGGGTCTCCTCCTGGGTTCGCTCCTCGGCATCCAGATCGGGGCAATTACTACCAAGATCGTGCCGGGTATTATGATCAAGGGCTTCTTTGCCACGACGGTCATCGGCGGTTTTGTAAACCGTATCTTTGCTCTGCCCGGAACGCTTAACAAGGCCGGATATCTTGATGTGAACACCTCTGTGGTTAAGGTGTGTGACGCGTTGAGCTTCTACATCTTCTTTGCCATTGTCGGTGTATTTGCAGTCTGGGTTATTTACTCGTTCCTGAAGGGCATACCCAAGGTACGGGCCGGTGATTTCGATGCTTCCGCCGGTGGCGGACATTAGTTTAGGGGAGGTGAAGCCTGATGATTACAAATAAAGCGGTATTCTTTAAAGGGATAGTTTCGATGGCGTTATTCCTGTTGCTGTTGGTACCTCTGTTTACGCCGGTGTTTAGCGGACAAACCGGAATGGAGGCGGCAGATGACTTGTTCAACTCGCTCTCCAAGGGTTCATCCTATTACATCCCTGTGGTTGCGGAGGAGGCACCGCGGTTCGAGGGTCAGCAAGTGTCAGCAAAGATCAAGGCCGCTGATGTCGTGCAATCCGAGATGCTGGTAAAACTCTTTGAGGGGGCGGGTGCCTCGGTCACAGCCGGTCCTGAAGCCATTGAGGTCACAGGTGATCTAGGTGCGATTCTGAACGCGGCAATTGTGGACGCCGACGACCTGTTCAATCAACGTGAAGCGGCCATCGAGTCGCGCTACGGGGTCGACAATGCCCGGGCGGTGCTCTATTACTGGTATGACGCTTCCAAACAGATTCAGAAATCCTTGGGTGAGGAACACAAGTTTGAACAGTCCCTATTTGTGAAAAAGGTCTCGGAAAGAGCGATCGAACCGGCCTACAACTTTGCCGGGATTGCCCCCTCCAAAGTCAGTGAGCGCGCTGGAATCACCGTTTTCCTGCTTGTTTTCTACGTCTTCTACACAATCTGGTACGGGTTCAGCATCATGTTTATCTTTGAGGGCTTGGGAATCAGCGTATCCAAGCATTAGCGTCAGCACCAAGGTGCCCAGGGGCGATTCAGCTCCTGGACACCTCATGTCCCAAACACGAGGCTTATCTCAAGGGATATGAATGGAGGGAGTAGATTGTTCAACAAGGTATTGGTATGTACCGACGGGTCTGAAACCGCCATTGGGGCGGCCGAATACGCAGTAGAACTGAAGAAGATTTTTCCCGCAGTGGATGTGGTTGTGGTCAGTGTGGCCTCGACTACTCTTGAGGCCTGCGATATCTGTGTCGGGGCGTTTGAAATACCGATCGATCATAGTGATCGGATGAATGCGGAACTGAAGCATTGCTCACGCCTGAAATTGGAGAGGGCGGTCAGTGTCTTCGAAGCGGCCGGCCAGAAGGTTACTTCGGTTCTGCTGCAGGGTGACCCCGGTACGGAAATCGCTAAGTATGCTGAGCAGGAGTCTATTGATCACATCATTATTGGCTCGCGGGGTATGGGAGCACTGGGCAGGATGTTCCTGGGCAGTGTGGCCCAGAAGATTCTGTCCCTGGTGAAGTGTACGGTCACCGTCATCAAAGTACGTTAGTATCAGCTACCGGATAGACTGTTAGAGGTCCGGCAAGAGATTGCCGGGCTTCTAACTATTTGAAGTATAAATTTAAATATTTTTTGCAGAACGTGTTGACAACTATTTGGACAGCATGGTAAGTTTAAAAAAATAACGCAAAATAGTTTGATTCTCTGCAATACAAGTGCCAACTTAGATTAAGCGGCCGGAAGCCGGTTAGAGGATGGGTTCCAAGCGTAGTGACAAGTGATGAGGCCGTCTCCAAGATGTGGGGGCTTGTCAGACTGGAACCCGTGTAGCGAAAGAAGCCCAATACGGGTGGCATTGGATGAGGTTTAGCCCGGATTTCTAGTCCGGGAAGAACCATCAAGGCCGAATCGGACAACGATAGGTCGATGTTCCTTCTGAATGGAAGGACATCGGCCTTTTGTCTTTTTGAAACGCTTGGGACTGAAGTCTGTTACCGATGCTGACCAATTGTGCTACTCAGCAATGAGCATCCTGGCCAGGGAAGAGGCGTGGAAAGCCGTAATTTGGAGGTGATGCCGGTTATTTCGGGAATCCATGGAACTTGAATACTGAGTCGCCGAGAATTGGATCATAGAAAGCCAAGGAAAAAGGAGGGATAAGCATGTATAACCGTGTGCTGATGGTGACCCACGGAGCCAAAACATCCTTGAAAGCGGCGGAGTATGTCGTTGAACTAAAAAAGCGCCACCCCGAAGCCGAGGTCGAGATTATTGGTGTGGCGACTTCTCCGGTGGATAGAAATGCTCTGATCCCGGGACTTCTGGATATTCCGATGAACTTCGGCATCGACACCAGGATGCAGACCGAAGCTAGGATTCAGGCCCGCCAGGAACTGGGCCGGACCAAGGCGCTTTTCGATCAGGTTGGACTTGATGTTTCCCCGGTCCTGCTGGAAGGAGATCCTGGAAAGAACATCGTAAGCTACGCCAACCGAAGGGGTGCAGACCACATCGTGATTGGCTCCGGAGAGCCTGGATTTTGGGGCGGGGTGCTCCGTGGCAGTGTCGCCGAACAGGTAGTTGAAGGTGCCAACTGCCCGGTAACTGTCATTACCTAGTCCATCCGTTTTTGAAACACACTGGCGCGTAATTGAGAGCCCGCTGCTTTGTCGGCGGGCTTTTATCTGATTTCCGGTCCGTTATTGGGAAATGTTGAAATGTGTTGCAATTCAGTTTCCCAGAAATCCTAAACATGGTATTCTATTAATCAGTATTTTACGGCTGATTCCCGCTGAGTACCGGAGTGCTTATTCAGTCGGTTGGTCAGCGTCATGAATTATTTGTTGGAGTCGATGACGGACATGAAACAGGTGGCGACCAGTGTGCTCGTTCCGGGAATGAGGTTGGCCCGAACAGTATATGGGCCCAACGGGGAAATGTACCTAAATGCGGGTGTATTACTCACCCAGCGCTACATTAACCGACTAGCAGCGCATGGATATCGTTCAGTCTACGTTGAGGACAGGTTGCTGGATGGGTTCACCGTTGAGGACGTAATCCGTCAGGAGACCCGTGCCAAGGCCTTCACCAACGCCAGAACAGTCTTGGAGGACGCCAAGACCAACAAAAGGGGAATCATTAATCCACCTGTAGTCACCTGGTAAGCTCACAGATGAAGAATTTGAGGTCGTCAAGAAGCATACCATCTACGGTAGAGATATGTTGTGTCGTGGCGACCAGGAAGCGGCTCTCATCGCGCACGGGCACCATGAACGGTACAATGGACAAGGCTACCCTGAACAGATCAGTCATCCGGGAATCAAGGTGTTTGCGCAAATTGTCGGGGTGGTGGATGTCTTCGATGCGATCACCTCAGATCGTTGCTACAGACAGGCGGAGCATCCGGTTACGGCCTTGGAGTTACTTGCCGGGGCGGGTAACTGGTGGTTTGAGGCGAAAATTGTGAACGCCTTTATGGAAAACATGGCTGCCTATCCGACCGGGACCTTCGTACAGATCAACACCGG
>Ga0180017_100633_pt1 | contig 10624 bp, 8 predicted proteins | sample KR46_S_MetaG_FD_129674 | JGI IMG/M metagenome (GOLD analysis project Ga0180017, IMG submission 129674) | Groundwater microbial communities from the Olkiluoto Island deep subsurface site, Finland - KR46_S_MetaG | ecosystem: Environmental > Aquatic > Deep subsurface > Groundwater | place: Finland...
ACCGCCACAATTCTTCCTTGTAGTGAAATCTCTTCGCCTTTTAAGCCCTTGGGATAGCCTTGGCCATCCCAGCGCTCATGGTGTTCTAAAATACAATTGGCCATTTCCGAAAATTCATTCACTGAACTGAGAATCCGATAGCCGATTTCCGGGTGCCGCTTTATTTCACTCCATTCCTCATCACAGAGAGCTCCGGGTTTGTTCAGAATCTTTTCATCAATTCCCATTTTTCCGATATCGTGGATCAGTCCGGCGGTTCGAATCTGATTGATCTCATCTTGATCAAGCTTCATCCTGATGCCAATTTTTTCACAGATTTGACCGACCCGGTTAGAATGCATCATTTCCCGATTGCTCTTTTCATAAAGGGTGTTCATAATCAGTTCAATGGTTTTGCTACGCATGCTGGCACTTTCATAGAGCTTATGACGATACATATCATCCTCAGCATTTTTAAGGACTTGCTGGATACTCTCTTCTTTCCTGGTTTTTGTTCGGTAGCCGAAAGCAATCGAAAGCTTCAGTCCGTATATTTTTTCTTGCGCCGCTAACATTTCCAGTCGTTTGATAATCAGTGCTGCCGTTTCAGCATCGGTTTTAGCTAAAATAATTACAAATTCATCCCCGCCCAGTCTGGCAATCACATCATTTTGTCGGCAACCACGCTTAATAACATTAGCCGCCATCTGCAGCAGTTCATCGCCCACTGCATGACCAAAAGAGTCATTGATCATTTTCAAACCGTTGACATCGGCCATCACCAGGGTCAATGGGTAGTTTTCTTCGGTATCCAATTTGATCAGCACCTCTTCATAAAAACGCCGGTTAAATAAACCGGTCAGGTAATCATGATAGCTCAGATAGCGGATCTCCTCCTCGGTTTTTCTAATCCGGGTAATGTCCTGAATGGTTCCAAAATTGCCGATATGATCTTGACGGTCATCAAATTGGGGAATCATCCGCATATTGATAATCCGCTCTTCACCATCCTGCCTGAGAATCCGGAAAATAAAATCAGCAGTGGATTTTTCTTCCATCACCTTGTTGATGTTTTCTATCACCCCGGGAACCTCATCAGCATGGACAAATGAGAGTAAGCAATCCCTGGTATTTATCTCTTGCTCTGAATCAACCCCAAAAATATTCAGCACTTCTTCAGAGCAATTGATTTTGTCGGTTTTAAAATTAATCTCATAACTGCCCAGATGGGCGAGTTTCTGAGCTTCAACCAGTGCTTTTTCGCTTTTTTTGCGGGCTTCATTTTCTTTTTCCAGCGATTTTAAAAGCTTCAAGGTACGGGCATGGGCAACCTTTAATGCCTCGGTCTGCTTTCTGACCCGGCTATCAAGGCGTATTTTTTCATTGCGCTTGAGAATATTGGCACGTCTGATCTTCTCCATCGCGCGAATTTGAGAAATCAATTCCTGCTCATCAATCGGTTTAGATAAAAATCCTTCTCCGCCGCATTCCAGCGCCAGGATCCGATGTTCCTTATCACCCCGCGAGGCGGTCACAAAAACGACCGGGATATCAGCCAGGTCGGTACTGGCTTTTAATTTTCGACACACATCAAAACCGTCCATCCCTGGCATAATTATATCCACGAAAATAATATCCGGGTCTTCCGCCTCAGCCATCTCAAAGCCGACTTGTCCACTAAAGGCCATCAAAACACTGGCTTCCGGAAAGGCATCCCCGATCAAAGCTTTTAAAACAATCACATTATCGCGGTTATCATCAATCACTAGAATCTTTAATTGTCTCATATCCACAGGTCACCTCGTCCATCATTTTTTCCTTTGCCATCTTTCACTACTGACATTCAACCCTGTTTCTGCCCTTTTCTTTAGCTCGGCTGCGAGCGGCCTGAGCCCGTGAAATCAGGGTTGCCGGCAGTAAGTCTTTGCGATAGGCCGATACTCCAAAACTAGCTGTTAATTTTCCAACGATCTTAAACTCACTTTCTTCAACAATTGTCCTAATCTTTTCAGCCAGCGTTACCGCCCCCGCTTCATCAGTATCCGGAAGAATCACCAAAAATTCTTCGCCACTCCATCTGCCGATAAAATCTGTCCCCCGGACATTTTGCTTTAGTATCTCTGCAATTGCTACCAGCAATTCATCTCCGATCGGATTTCCGTAGGACTCATTAATATTTCTCAGTGAATCGATATCTACCAGGATGATTGAAAAAGGAGCCTTGGTACGCTCAGAACGTTCGAGTTCTGATTGCAGAAATTCATCGAGTTTAGGCCGATTAAAGACCTGGGTCAATTTATCCTTGATTGACAATTGTATGATCTGTGCTTCCAATTCTTTGATTGCGGTAATGTCCCGGATCACGCTGAGGATATGGGGTTTTCCCTCAATGTTAATCGCTTGGGCTGACACCAGACCGACAAACATTTCGTCATTGACATCGTTGACCGTAATCTCCATATTTTCGCAGACGCCATTTTGTTTTAACTGTGCGACTAACTGTTCTCTTTTATCCAACTCAAAATATAAATCATGAATATTCATTGACTCATCAAAAATCGTCTTCCCACGGGTCTTTATCAACTTTAAAAAGGCCCGGTTATAGGCCAATAATTTTCCATCCTTCATGGTGGTGATGATGGTTGGGTCTGGAAATAAATCAAAGATCATTTCAAAGTGTTTTTTGCAGGCACCTCGGATTCCCCGTACCAACCCATTGAGTTCAATAAAGTCAGGATCATCCCGGTACTTTTCTATCACACCATCATCCGGTTTTTCTTCCGCAACGATATTTTTCAGATAGACAATCAATTCTTTGATTTCGGTATTTAACATATTTTTACCTGCATCACTTTCTCATTCATTATCGACGTATTACTGTAAGCCGCCAGCTACTTCTTTTTTTAAATCATGACATAATAGTAAGAGTCCAACAGGTAGTTCAGTTCATACTTTACCGTCATCTTCCATAGATTTTTCTTCACCTTTTTGATTGACGCTTCGCCTTTTTCATATTGATCCAGAAGTTTTAAGAAATACTTCTTTTCACTGGGTAAGGCCATCGTTCTAAAATACCCCCAAATGTGCTGGGCGACATTGATCGAGTTGCCAATGGTGGTTTCTTTCAAGAAGGCGGTTTCAACGAGATTATAAAAATCGATGCAGGGGTAGCTGTCTTTATTGTTTAGCAGTTTTCGGATCTCCAGATAGTCAAGTGGCGATCTTTCCAGTACAGCATACTTATACTTGCTCCACTCATGCTCCAGTTGATTGATTTCTTTTTTTGCGGTGGTACAGTTAATGCATTTAATCGCTGACAGATTCTTATCCTTAACTTCCAGCATGATGTCGAGATCGCGGCTCTTTAATTCTTCATAAAATGACATAAATTCGGTGATTCTGATCGTTTTCGAATGAGAACCCGGTTTTTTTTCAGGATGCTGTTGGGAATAATGAATCTTCTGCTTGCCATCCTGACTTTTCCAGGTGTGTTTACAGGCATCAATCCAATACGTATCGGGATGATTTTCCTCACAGGGATTGACCTGGTGATGAAGATTGTCAAAGACAACCGGAATGTCCAGAGCCTTCCCGATGATCAGAACCTCGCTAATGGTGTAGGATTTATCATCATTTTCAATGACCAACCGTTTCTTAACAGCTTCACCCAAACCCTGATAATGATTTAAAAATCTTTTAATCGCCTGTTTTTTATCATTGTAAACCCCTCCGACGTGGAGGATAATCTTATTTTCTGAACCCAGTAAAAGGCTGTCCATGATCCGGGCATGATAATTAAGGTCGGCGATGGCGTTAGCCACGATATGTTCATCAGCTGAATTTAAAACGGTGTACTGTCCCGGATGCATCGAAACCCGCATCCCGCTTTTGGCAATTTTTTTGCCGATCTTTTTCAACTGCTTTTCAAATATTTCCCACCAGATGATCCGGTTAACAGGATTTGAACCAAAAGGGATCAGTGATGAGCTGATTCGAAACAATAAAACCCGATTAGCAATGTTGTAGTCAACCATATTTTCGAGCGCGTTTAAATTATGCCTGATCAATTCAGTCAATTTTTCATCGGAAGCATTTTTTAGTAGGCAGGTTTTCAGTTCAGTATTTGGTACGCCTACCGTTAAACATGCATATCCTATCCTCATAATAACCTTCTTTCCTATCCGTTCCCATCATTTATTCACTTAATATACCTGCTCATCCAAACCCTAAAACAACCACGATCACCCACTCAGATTTGCTGATCCAATACTGCAAGAAGTGGTTTACTGCTGCTATTTTTTATCATTTTTTCATTATATCAGAAATGAATCTGAATATGAAGCAAATTGGGTGTAAAATCACTGAAATCTCGGTTAATTTTTAACTAAAAAAGAGCCTGCATCCAGACTCCTTCAAGCTTGTCCCACAAACCCCGGTGAGATCAATCATTACTTCTTTTTTCTCCACTCCATAATAATCGACTAGTCTATCCTTTTTTCGAATATTCAATACGTTTCGCCGAGAACCCTTTCCACAAATATCTGTGTCACTTCCGGATCAAACTGCGTTCCGGCATGCTTTTTCAACTCGCGAACCGCTTCTGCTTGGGTCAGTCCTTTGCGGTAGGTGCGATCACAGGTCATCGCATCATAGGCATCTGCGACCCCAATAATCCGAGCCTGAATGGATATTTCTTCTCTTGCCAACTTCTTCGGGTAACCTTTTCCATCCCATCGCTCATGATGTTGATAGACATATTTGGACATTTCTGAAAATTCATTGGAAGAGCTGAGAATTCGATAACCAATCTCGGGATGGCGCTGCATCTCCTGCCACTCCTCAAAGTTTAGATGGCCTACCTTATTAAGGATTTTTTCATCAATTCCCATTTTTCCAATATCATGCATCAGACCGGCGGTACCAATTTGATTGACTTCATCCTTGCTCAGCCGCATCTGGACCGCAATCGATCGGCAGAGCTGGCTGACTCTCCGGGAATGGAGCATCTCCCGGCTACTTTTTTCATAGAGGGTATTCATAATCAGTTCAATGGTTTTATTCTTGATGCTGGCACATTCATAGAGCTTATGCCGATACATATCATCTTCCGCCCGTTTATAAATATCCTGGATATCCTGATCTTCCATTTCCTTAATTTCATAGCCAAAGGAAATGGAAATCTCAAATGCCTCGATTTTTTCATTGGAGGTTTTTTCTTTCAGATTATTAATTACCTCAACCGCCTCAAAAATATCGGTCTGCGGCAAGATAATAATAAATTCATCGCCGCCCAGCCGGGCAACAACACTGCCCTCGGGAACGGCTTCTGTGATCAGCCGGGCGGCTTTTTTCAAAAGCTCATCACCCATCGCATGTCCAAAAGAATCGTTAATCAGTTTCAAACCATTAACATCCGCCATAATCAGCGTAATCGGCAAATTATCAGGTACGTCCAGTCGCCCCAGTTCTTCTTCATAAAAGCGACGATTATAAAGGCCGGTGAGATAATCATGATAACTTAAATATCGGATTTCCTTTTCTGCCTGCTTGCGCTCAGTGACATCCGAAATAATCACCGCAAATTGTTTGAATCGGGGCGAATAGGCAACCACTTCAAAATATTTATCGAGCTCCTTATCATAGTGATCAAAGTGCGTCGGCTGGCCAGTCATGGCCACCTGGCCATATTTTTTTATCCAGCTTTTGTCCATCTCTGGCTTTATCTCCAGGGCGCGTTTTCCGATAATATCCTGCCGTTTCAGACCAACTAGCTTTTCATAGCTGTCATTGGCATCGAGGTAGCGAAAGTCAACCGGATTCCCCGACAAATCAAAGATAAGCTCATGCACGGCCAAACCCTGGGTCATTTGCGTGATTAACAAGCGGTGTCTTTCTTCGCTGGCTTTTAAAGCGGTTTCCGCCTGATGGCGTTCGGTAAAATCAACCAGCATATAGCTAACCAGATTACGTTTAGGATCAAAATTATTTTTATTGACATACAGCCATCGAATATCTTCGCCAATCTTTATTTTTACCGGTTTTCGTTTATGATCGCCCTGATCAAGAATTTTTAGGATGTCTGAAACACTTTCCGTTTTTCCATCAAAAAAAAGATTTGCAATGGGATTCATGCTAATAATTTCATGGTCGGGATTTATCAAAAAGGCCACCTCCCCAAGATTCCAAAAGGTTTGTTTCCAACGATTGATTTGCAGCTCAAACAGATCGTTTCTTACCTCATTTAGGCCGATCATGGCTAAGATAACCAGAATCACTACCGGGGTAGGGTCAATATACGTGTCAAAACCCATTAGAATTACCAGCATCGCAAGCCAGGATATTTGAATTGATCCAAGAAAAAACCGATAGCTCTTTATCAGACTGGCGGACTGGGATTTTTTAATGGCTTTAATCAGTGCTATCGTAGTCGATACTAAAAAAACGCCATAATAGCCCAGAATCAGAAAATAGCCAATGTTTTTTGAGGTACTGGCCACAGAAAAGCCGTTAACCTGTATCAACTCGACCCAGTTGAAGGTTAGCTGATGAAGCGGATTGGTGATATAAAGGAGCCACAGGATACTGGAAACGGCTACTGAAAAGGCCTTTTGCCGATATGAAATTTTCTTTTTGACAAATTGCGCAACAAAAAATATTCCAAATGTCGGAATAAAGATTACCCCCAGGTTAGCAAGGTTCCGAGCAAAAATCATCATTTCGATATTCAAAGAATTAAGCGAAAGAAAATAACCAAATGCATAAATGGCCGCAGCAAACATCAGTGCCGAAAAATAATTAAACTCCCCACCAACTTTTTGTTTTAAGAGTTTAAGCCCTGTAAAAATATAAATAATAGCGATAATCGGCAATGCATATACAATTAAATTCAACAACACATTTTGAAGATTCATACCCTTCCTCATTCCGGAGAGCAACCGGCAAAATTATGGCCACTCACCGTTCAACCCATACAAAGACAGATCTAATTATTTTTGGCTGAGTACTGATCATACTACACTAAGGTTAAATAATCCTTTCGCTAGCCTGATATCTGATATCATCAATATCGAAATTTTCCCGGGACGGATTATTGTTCATCCAGGAATTTGATGTGGACATGGGTGGCATCACAAAAGGGCTTATTAACAGATTTGCCACAGCGACATAAGACAAATCGATTTCGTCTTTCGTAGATAGTCCCATCCGCCGCTTGCAAAGGAATCCCGCCTTTAACAAAAATGCCACAGCTCACCCCCCGCTCAGGATCCTGGAGAATGACAATCTCCGGTTCATAATTGGGTTCGATGGTGCTACCCTTCTTGTCGATTGCAACCAGGCGACCAGCCGGACATTCACTGGCTGCTTTAATGGCTTCTTCTTTGAGTCTCGGATCACTTGATTGTTTGATCAGCTGCCAGGCGGTTCCATCGTTGCGGTGACAGAATCTGGCAAAGGCACAGCGATGATCATCCATCATATCCAGATCTGCTCCAATTAGAAACTCTGCCCGATCAACAAAAACAGCTTTTGAGGCCATCTCATCACCATGAAAATCGCATTTTGAATGGGTGCCATCACAAAACGGCGGATTCTTAGACTTTCCGCACCGACATAAGGTATAGGTCTTCGCCTGGGGCAGATTCCGTCCTTCCCGGTAGACATAATCCTTTCCCCGTGAAGTGATTATCTTCTCAGACAGTTTGATATTCCCGGAAACGACATAGGGTCCGGCTTTTACAATTTTTATTTTTCCAGTTATTTCTTTTTCCATCGATAAATCTCCGCATTTAATAATGAATATCGAGTTGTTTTAAAGGACTGCTCTCCTCGATCAAACCTTCCATTCAAGAATTTTATTTAAAAAAGCTTGTAACTCCTCGGTTTGAGGATGCTTGAATATCTGGGAACTATTGCCGCTTTCGACTATTCTATTTTGCGCCAAAAAAATCACCTTTTCACAGGCATTTTTAGCAAAACCCATCTCATGGGTTACAATTATGCTTTTTAATCCATCATTTTGAAGCTCCCCCAGCATATTCAATACTTCGGCCGTATACTCCGGATCCAGTGCCGAAGTCGGCTCATCCAGTAGCAAGAGCCAGGGCTTTACCGCCACCGCCCTGGCGATAGCAATCCGTTGCTGCTGACCACCAGAAAGCTGAAAGGGGTACTTGTTTTTTTCATCTGTTAGTCCAAAGCGTTCAAAAAGCTTACTGCTGACCTCGACGGCCTCGGTTTTTCCCATTCCAAAGGCGTGGATCAAAGGCAATAGCATGTTCTCGATGGCGGTGAGATGCTCAAACAATCCTTTGGACTGAAAAACAAAACCAATGTTTCGACGATAGTTATGGAGATATCTTTTGCTGAATTCAATGGTCTCCCCATCAATTTTCAAGGCTCCTGAATCTGGCGTCAGAAGCCCTCCGATAATCCGCAACAAGGTCGATTTCCCCCCGCCCGATGGTCCAATAATGGCAATCGAATGAATATCAAAGGAACCACTGACATCCTTTAAGACCAGTTCATCCTGAAAGGTTTTACTGATATTGATTAACTCGATATTCATGGTTGTACCGCCTTTCCAGTCCGCCTGAAAGCAACGAAACACTGAAGGTCAGAATAAAGTATAAGACCCCGACAAAGAGATAGTTTTCAAACATTCTAAAATTATCAGCAGAAATTTCCTGAACCGTTTGGGTCAGTTCGATAACCGCAATCACCGATAATAATGATGAATCCTTAATAATTGAAGCAAACTGACCCGCTAAAGCCGGCAGAATCCGCGCCATCAAGATCGGAAAGGTCACCAGTTGCAGGGTTTTTGCCGGCGTCAAGCCAATCGACTTGGCCACCTCGTATTGCTGACGATCAATGCTGGCCAGCCCCCCGCGGATGATTTCCGAAATATAGGCTCCTTCAAAAATTGATAAGATCAGCACCCCGGCCAGATAACGGTTATTGACACCCCAGGCAGTACCGATGATGTAGTAGAAAAAATAAATCTGGACCAGCAAGGGGGTTCCCCGAATAATCTGAACATAAGCCTTGCAAAAATAACTAATGACTAAGATCCGGGAATTTTGACCAAGAGCACTGAGCGAACCGAGCGCCAGACTGACAATCAAGCTGGCCACTGAAATAGTCACGGTCATCCAAAATCCTTCCCAAAGCCGGTAACGGTATTGATATAAGGTTGAAAAGTCCAGCTTTAGATTAATGGCATTGACCGAAAACCAGAGAAAACCAATCAGGATAATGGCTACAAAAATAGCACTGGCAATTTTTTTTGATCGGGAAGGCTCTTTACTCAATGTTTGTTTCATCGATCAGCCTAATTAAAAAACCACGGAAAGCCAAGGGCATCAAAGGTTTCTTTTTCTTCCTTCAGGTATTTTTCAGTCAATTCAGCAAAGCCACCCTGCGCTTTAAATTCTCCGATAAAGCTGTCAATCTCTGCTAGCAACTCTTGATTGTCTTTATTTACTGCCATTCCCCAGCTTTCACTGTCCTGAAAAGGAATCAGGATCGCTTCGGTGGTATCGGGATTGGCTTGATTTTGTCGGTAAATCGTCAGCTGATCATAGATAAAGGCATCGGCTTTTCCTTGAGTTACCTCAGTGACACAGGCGTTTTCTGACGACAGTGCATTAACCGTGGCCTGACTTAAATTTTTTGTAGCATAGATATTCCCGGTCGTTCCCTTTTTGACATCGACTATTTTTCCCGCTTGATTTAAATCCTCGACCTGCTTGATATTGGCATTTTTATTAACCAGCAATCCCAGATAAGAACGGGCATAAGGCACTGAAAAATCGACAACTTCTTGTCGTTCCTCGGTAATCGTCATCGATGAAATCACGACATCGACCTTGCCGGTCTGAAGTGATGGAATCAGCCCATCCCAATTGGTATTTTCAATCTCAACCGGCCGACCAAGATACTCTCCCAGGGCATAAGCCAAATCAACACTGACCCCGCTGGGTTTACCCTGATCATCCTTGGTTTCGAAGGGTGGATAAGCCAGTTCCATCCCCACAATCAGCGGCTTTTCGGCGCTGATCTGATCCTTACTGTTACTATTGCAGCCGATCAACAGCATTCCGGCAATAGCCAGCACCATTACTATTAACACACGTTTCTTCATCATTGATACTCCTTTTTTTGCAAATCTAATAAAATACGCACAACCAGATACAAGGTGGATCTGTCGAGGTAGCGGCGACTCGATGCTGCTGGTGGGGTGGAATCAAAAGCGTATCCCCTTTTTCCATGATGATCGTCTTGCCATCTGCAAAAGCCAGTTCGGCGCTTCCTTGCAGCAGCATCACATATTCAGTCTCTTCCTGATCATACCAGCCCGATTGCTGACCGGTACTGATAATCCGTTCGATCCGAACCCGATCATTCTGAGTCAGAATAGTGATCACTTCATTTTTTATGGGAAAGCCGGGCAGTTCATAAATATTCATGTTTACCTCACTTCTAGATCATATCATAAAATTGCTTTGAAAAACAGTTCCCTCATAAAAAAGTGCCTACGGCACGTCAACACCCCTGCCCCTCAATCTTGAGGGGTTTTTTGGTTTTCTTTATCTTTGATTTGTTGTAAAATTAAAGCATGAGTATTTTACAGCATATTTTTTCT
>Ga0180017_100640_pt1 | contig 10544 bp, 9 predicted proteins | sample KR46_S_MetaG_FD_129674 | JGI IMG/M metagenome (GOLD analysis project Ga0180017, IMG submission 129674) | Groundwater microbial communities from the Olkiluoto Island deep subsurface site, Finland - KR46_S_MetaG | ecosystem: Environmental > Aquatic > Deep subsurface > Groundwater | place: Finland...
GAAAAAGGCCATGTCCGGCGACTACGAGGTCATCGACGTGGACGGGGTCCGGGTGAACTTCCCGGACGGGTGGGGCCTGGTGCGCGCCAGCAACACCCAGCCCGCCCTGGTGCTTCGCTTCGAGGCCCAGAGCGAGGCCCGCCTGGAGGAAATCCGCGCCCTGGTGGAGGGCGAGGTCAAAAAGGCCCGCGCCAGCCTCTAGGCCGAGACAGACAAAACCAAAAGCCCTCCCGCCGGGAGGGCTTTTGGTTTTTAAAAACAGCGTTGATAATTCATATGAACATGAGTTTAATATTGTTTATTAACTGTATTTATTTAGTTTTTACCACCGTCCTGCCGTTCAACCATCGACCGACTCATCCAGGTCCAGGATCTGGGTGGTGGACGTGTGTTTGTATTCAGTGGTGTGGAAGGAACGCAGGTTTTGCAGTTTGTTAAGGATTCCCTTGGCGTTCAAGGCCGCTTGCGTCATCGTCTTTAAGTGTTGCTTTATCTGGGGAGGGATTTCCGGCTCCAGGGCGCAAAGCTCGATGGTGCCGGTGATTATCTGCAGAGGTTGGCTCAATTCGTGGCTGGCCGCTCCAGCGGTCTGTATGGCCGCCCGCATTTTTTCGTTGGCCAAGGCTTCCCGCTCCAAACTATGCCGCGCACTCAAATCCATCATGATTCCCACAAGTCCCAGGCAGGAGCCATCCTGGTCTTTTACCACTGCCTTGTGAAACTCGAAAAACCGGCGTTTGCCGTCGGCGCAGAGCACCTCGGACTCGTAAACCTGGACGCCCCCCTGCTTCATCAACTCCAGGTCCTTGGCGTGGTAGATTTCAGCCAGATCAGCGGGTATCTTGCCGCACAGGTCCGTGACTTTCCGGCCAACAATGGCATCCTTGGGAAGGCCCATAATCATGTCGGCGAGAAGCTGGTTGACGCACTGGTAGCGACCTTCCGCATCCTTGAAAAAGATGGGAGAGGGGATGAAATCAAGCAAAGTCCAGAGGGAAAAGTTATCGCTCTCGCATGGGCTTTCCTCGACCATAGCCACCGCCTATTCGGCAAGCAGACCTGAAAGCAAGCCTTGTTCAATCTTTGTTTTATTTATTATATCAATTTATTATCCTGTAATGAATCGATTTTATCGGCTTTTTTGCCGCATAAGCTTGGGCTATTCTTCGTATTCCAAACTTACCTGGTCGCCAAAGACCTCGGCCAGCTCGCGCTCCAAATCCACCAGCTCGGTGGGGCCCTCGCACTCCACCACCAACTCGCGCTCGTCCAGCAGCTTGAGGCGGCCGTGTTTGGCGAATATTTCTATGGCCTTGGTCACGTCCACCGTGACCCAGCCCTTCATGCGGGCCAACAGCTCCGCCCCTTTGAGGGGGCGCTCTATCTCCAGGTCCACTTGGCGCTTCTTGGCCTCCCAGCCGATGCGGCAGGGCTGGGTGAGCACTGGGCTCACCGGGTCCAGCATGGCCGCGCAGGTGAGCCAAACCCTGGCTCTTAGCATGGGGCGCCTCCTTGTTGCGTATGATGGTTGCCTATGCACTATACGAGGCCTTCCCCCGGCAGTCAACCAAGAGGCTAACTGCATTTAAATCTTGAATTAAACGAACAAAACCGTGTATAAATTCAATTAGGAAAACCCCTAGCCGGGGCCCGTGGGGGCCCTAGGAGACCAGTGGCCATGAGCCGACATTTCTCCCGAAATATCTCCTGGACCGCCGTTCTTTTCCTGCTGGCGGGTCTTTTTTGCCTCACCGCCGTTGTTTCCCCGGCTCTCGCGGAGCAACCGATGGTTCAGAAAAAGCCCCTGGTCCAGCAGGAGCCCATCTACCGCATCGGCCCCAGCGACATATTGGAGATCATCACCTGGCGCGAGGAGCAGCTCACCCGTAAGGACGTTTTGGTGCGTCCCGACGGCCGCATCTCCCTGCCGCTCACCGACGACATCATGGCCGCGGGCCTCACTCTCATGCAGCTCAAGTACCGCATCACCAAGGCCCTTAGCCATTATCTGGAGGCGCCTCAGGTCTACATAATGCTCACCAACCCGCGCCACTGGGAGATCAGCGTTCTGGGCAACGTCAGAAAGGAAGGCAACTTCCAGATGTTGAAGCCCACCGACGTGATGCAGGCCCTGGCCATGGCCGGCGGTTTCAACGAGTGGGCCGACAAGGACGAGGTGTTCATCCTGCGGGGCATTGGCCCGCGTCAGCAGCGTTTCCTCTTCGAGTATTCCGAGGTCATAACCGGCGAAAAAAGAGAGCAAAACATCATACTTAAGCCTGGAGACATCATCGTCGTCCCCTAACGTGAGCGCTCTCCCACTCCCCACGGCAAGGCCCGGCTAGATGCACAAGAAAACAACGCCAACCCCCAAGCTCCAACCTGGGGTGGTGGTGTTGCTCAAAGGTTCGCTTTGCCTGCTGGCCTGCCTGTCCCTTTACCTGTGCTTGGCCGCCCAGGCCCGGGCTGCCATCATCACCCCCTACGTGACCCTGACCGGAGGCTGGAGCGACAACGTGCGCCTCACCCGGGTGCCCCGCTCGGACTTTTTCATCAAGGCGGGGATCGGGGTGAACGGCGATTGGAAATGGCCGGGGCATTCGCTGCTGGTGCGCGCCGGGGCCCAATACGCCCAATACTTCGACCTGAACGACCTGGACGGTTTCGACAGCGCCAACGTTGGGTTCAATTACCAGTACCAGCCCTCGCCCCGCTGGCAGTTCACGGTGGCCGACACCTACATCTCCACCTTTGACAAACCCGAGCTGTCCGACACCGGAGAACTGATCACGGTGCGCGACACCACCGGGAGGGTGGACCGCAACACCTTCACCTTCAAGGTGCTGCACAAGTATTCGGCCTATAACAGCATAGACTTGATGTACACCAACACCTTCACCAGGGGCGAGAACGAAGACCAGGAGGACACCGACTTCAACCAGCTGGCCGCCAACTGGATCCACCGCCTCACCTACCAGTGGGAGTTGGCGGTGGGGGTCAGCGGCACGCGCACCGATTACCAGATATCGCCCGACGAGGAGCGGGGCCGGGCCTACACCCGACTCACCCGCCTGGTGGGCCCCAGCATGCGCACCTATGGCCAGCTTTCCTACGCCATCAACCGGGCCACCAGCAACGACGAGTTGACGGAGGACAGCCGCAACTATGAAACCGTGTCTCTTGAGGTGGGAGTCAGCCAGGACGTGAGCCGAAGGCTCTCCTGGCAGTTCGGGGCCGGCTGGTCCATGGTCAACGGCAACGACCAGTACAATAACGCGGCGGACAAGGGTTTCCCCCTGCTCAACGCCTCGATAACCTACCGGGGCCCCAAGTGGACCCTCACCGGCTACGCCACCGCCGACCTGGGGCAGTTCGATTACCTGGGCGACAACTCCGGCCTGACCGTGAGCCACCGCGCCGGACTTTCCTACACCTACCGCTTCACCAAATTCCAGGACCTCACCCTGAACGCGGCCTACGTTCGCAACGACTACCAAGAAAGCCCCATCACCAATATCAACACCCAACAAGGTATAGTGGACTCATACGTTTTCTCCGCCCGTTATACCTGGCAATTGCATAGACATTGGCGTTTATCTCTGGAATATTCATATTTAAACCGTGACGCTGAAGTGAATGATGACGATAGACAACAAAATCAGGTATTGTTGATTTTGTACACAGATTATCCTTTTAGGTGGTGAGTAAGTGGAAGGCACCGGCGTAAACATAAAAAACTATATCTTCGTGCTTAAACGCAGGTGGATATTGGTGGTGCCCATATTCTTGCTGGTGCTGGCCGGCGGGGTGGCCTATTGCCTGTTTTGGCCGCCTATTTACGAGGCCTCCTGCCTGGTGGTGGTGCAACCCCAAAAGGTGCCCGGCGACATCATCCGCCCCACGGTTACCAGCAAGATCGAGGAGCGCCTGCAGATCATCACCCAGCAGGTGCTGAGCCGCACCAGGCTCACCGAAATCATAGAGCGCTTCGATCTTTACCCCGATAAACGCAACAAGGTCACTCCCGACGAGTTGGCCGAAATCATGCGCCGGGACATCACCATCAAGATCAGCCGCAAGAACTACTTCACCATCACCTTTCTCTACACCAGCCCCTCAACGGTGGCCGCGGTGACCAACGCCCTGGCCGCCTTTTATGTGGACAGCAACCTGCGCCTCAGGGAGCAGGACGCCGTGGGCACCGCCCGCTTCCTGGAGCGCGAGCTTTCGCGCATGCGGGGCCAGCTCTCCGACTGGGAAAAGAGGATCACCCTATACAAGCAGCAACACCTGCAGGAACTTCCCGAATCGCGCCAATTCAACCTGAAGCTCATGGACCAGATGCGCCAGGACGCCAACATCATGGACGGCAAGGTGCAGCAGCTCAGGGTGCGCATCCATGGCTATGAGAGGGACATCGCGGAGTGGCAGCGATGGATCGAGGGCCTGGAGCAGCGGCGAGCCGAGGCAAAATCCAGGGGCCTGCAGGGCGGGGGCTCCGGCGGCGGCAGCGGCCAAGCCGAGTCCAGCCCCGAGGGCATCAAAAAGCGCATCGAGGAACTGAGGGTCTTCTACACCGACGACCATCCCGACATTCAGCGGCTCTTGCGCCACCTCAAGAAGGCCGAAGCTCTGGAGGCATCCAAGGAGGCCAAGAAGAAAGCCGCGGCGGCGGCCGCGGCGGCGGCAGGTCTCAAGGGGGAGCAGGCCGAGCGCAACGCCATCGACGAAGAGATGGCCAAGAGCAAGATGAGCATCCAGAAGCAACTCCAGCGCATCGAGCAGGTCAACGGCGAAATCCGCGAGACCGAGATGCGCAAGAACCAATACCTTGAGCAGGCGGAGCTCATCCGCAAGCGGGTGGACAACGCGCCGGCGGTGGCCGAGCAGCTGAGCGATCTAAGCCGGGGCTACGAGGAGCTGAACACCGCCTACCAGAAGCTGCACGCCAAATGGCTGGAAGCGCGCATGTCCGCAAACATGGAGCGCACCCAGCGCGGCGAGCAGTTCGAGGTGGTGGACCCGGCCCAGGTGCCCGACGCCCCCTTCCGCCCCCAGGTGAAGCGGGCCATCCCGGTGACCCTGGGCCTGGCCCTGGCCTTGTCGGTGGGTCTGGCCTTCGGGCTCAGCTACATCGATGTATCCTTCACCTCCACCTTTCAGTTGGAGCGCCAGTCCGGTTTGCCGGTGCTCATGGTCCTGCCTCCCCTGACCACTCAAGAGGAGCAGGCGGCGGCGCTACGGCGCAACATTATCTTCGGCGCATTTTTCGGCGTCATTTTTCTGTTCCTGATGGGACTGGTGGGCATTCTGGTCACCGGCAGGGGGCCGGCCCTAAAACGTTTGTTTACGGGAATGGTATCCTGAGGCCATGTACGAAGACTTTTTTCATTTTCGCGAGAAGCCTTTCGCCCTGGAGCCCAGCGCGCGCTTCATCGTCTTGAGCCGCGATCACCGCGAGGCCCTGGCCACCCTAGTCTACGCCATCGATGAACAGGAAGGCTGGGCCATGCTTTTGGGACAGCCGGGAGTGGGCAAAACCACCCTGGTCATCGCCCTGCTCAAGGATTTGGGCGAGCGGGTGGTCCCGGCGGTTATTACCAATCCCCGGGTTGAGCCCCTGGACTTCATGAACATGATGGCCCTGGAGTTGGGCATGCCCGGCCCCTTCCGCAGCAAGGGCCAGTTCCTGGTGGCTTTGAACGACCTGCTCAAACAGTGCCGCCGTGAAGGCAAGGTCATCCTGGTGGTGGTGGACGAAGCCCACAGCCTGTTGCCGGAAATGGTGGAGGAATTGCGCCTTTTGGGCAACCTGGACGACTCCACGCCCCGGGTGCTCAACATCTTCCTGGTGGGCCAGCCGGAGTTGCTCAAGCTGATCAAACAGAGCGGCGGCACCTCCCTGCTGCAGCGTTTGCGGCGCTATTATCTGCTGCGCCCCATGGGCGAAGACGAAACCACGCGCTACATAGAACATCGCCTCAAGATAGCCGGCGGCAACCCCGACCTTTTCACCGCCCAGGCCATGTCGGCCATCCACCGCCTCACCCGGGGTGTGCCCAGGCTCATCAACTCGTTGTGCGACGATGCCCTGCTTTTGGCCTACACCCAGGACATGGCCAAGGTGGATTTGGCCCAAGTAGTTGCTGCGGCCAAGGAAGACCCCAGCCTGCGCTGGACCTTCGGATCCCTGGATCTTCCCGAGGAGGTCCAGGCCCAGGAGCAGGCCGCGCCGGAGCCCGGGGCCGCGCCCGGACAATTTGACGCGCCTTGGCAGGATACGCCCATAGTCGCCCCGCCGGAGCCGCAGTCATACCAGGAGGCGCCGCCCCAGCAGCCCCAGTACCAGGCGCCGCCCCAGCAGCCCCAGGCCTACCAACCACCACCGCAGCCTTATCAGGCCCCGCCCCAAGCGCAGGCCTATCAGGCCCCGCCCCAAGGGCAGGCCTATCAGGCGCAGCAGCCGCAGGCCTATCAGCCGCCGCCGGGGCCGTCCCCAGTGGACAAGGCCCGCTACCAGGCGGAGATGAAGGCTCAGCGCCAGGCCCTGAAAGCCCAGCAGCAGAATCAGCGCGAGGCCCTGAAAGCCGAGAAAAGGGCCCAGGCCGCCGCCATACGCGAGCTGAAGGGACCCGGCTTTTTTTCGCGCATGATCGGACGCCTGTCCCGCGAGGCTCCGCATAGTTTCTGGATGCGCCTGGCGGTGCTGGGAGGCATCCTCCTTCTGGTTTTCCTGCTGTACCAAGCTTGGCAACACGGCGGCCGCAGCCTGGCGGTGCGCATGGGGCTTATGTCGCCGGCCATAATGATGCCCGGCGACATAAATTCACCGCTGCCTAGGAACCCGGTCCGGCCGCGCCAAGAGGGCCCGCCAGACTGGGGCCCCCTGCTGCGCCCCGGTCAATCGGTGGCTCCCCGCACCGGTTCACTGGGCGGAGGCGGCGTCTAATGGTCAAGCTCAGCGACGTTCTGGATAAAAAGGGGCGCAGCCTACAGGAGCCCGATCTGGACCCGGCCGTCGCCGCCCCACCAGCGGCCGCGCCCGGGCGGGTCCCGGCCCCGGCAGCCCCCACTACCAGCAACCGGCCGCAGGAGTCCGTCCCGGCGGCCGCTCCCGCACCGGTGGAGGAAGAGGCGCCGCTGACCCAGGAGGAGACCTCGCGCCTGGTCAGCCGCTACCAGCCGGGCAGCCCCGAGGCCAAGCGCATCGACATGCTGCGCTCCCAGCTGCTCTATCCGTTCCACGGCGAGCCGCCGCACACCATAATGATCACCAGCGCCGCCCCCAGGGAGGGGCGCAGCCTGCTCGCCGCCAACCTGGCCTTGTCATTTGCCCGCGGCTTGCAGCAATACGTCATGGTCATGGACTGCCACCTCACCGAGCCCAGCCAGCACCGTATGCTCAAAGTGGACCGCACCCCGGGGCTCACCGACTTCCTGCTTTGGGATTCCCCGGTGCCGGACATCATTCACTGGACCGACGTGGACAGGCTTTCAGTGATTCCGGCGGGCAGCCCATCCAACCGATCGGCCGAAATTTTGGCCACCGACAAGATGGCCGGTCTGATCCAGGAGTTGCGCTCCCGCTACCAGGACCGCTACATCATCCTGGACACCCCGCCGGTGCAGGCATTCGACGACCCCGCGGTCTTGGCCCGCATGGTGGAAGCCATCGTGGTGGTGGTGTTGGGAGGAGTAACCGACCGCGAACTGGTGCTCAGGAGCATCCGCACCCTGCCCGAGGAGAAAATCCTGGGCCTGGTGCTCAACGACATGAAGGCGGCGGTCATGGACGCCCCGGACCTGGGCACCCTAATGGGTGAGAACGAATAGCCATGCTGATTTCCTCCAGCCGACCGTCACCCTATATCATCGCCTTTGTCCTGGGCGAGTCGCTCCTGATGATCGGGGGGGCCGTGCTGGCGGTGTACTTCCGCCTTGGCACCTCCGCGGAGATATTCACCTTCCGTTATTCCTGGTACCGCCTGCTGTTGGTGCCGGTGGTGCTCCAGGTCACCTTCTACTATTCCGACCTTCACAACTTCCGCATAAGCCGCCCCTTCATCTGGATCGTGGCCCGGGTCACCCAGGCCATGGCCGTGGGCACCCTGGCCCTGGCGGTGGTCTACTACTTCCTGCCCCGCCTGCTCTTGGGCCGCGGCATCCTTTTCCTTAGCTTCGTCATCACCACCCTGTTGGTGCTGATCTGGCGAGGCATTTACCGCTGGGCCCTGCAACAGCGCTTTTTGGCAGCCCGCCTGTTGATCCTGGGCAGCGGCTCCTTGGCCGACTCCATCATCGAGGAGTTGATCAGCCGCTCGGACAACGTCTACAACGTGGTGGGGATCATGGACCTGTCGGCCGATGGCTTCGCCCGCCGGGCGGGCGACGAGCCCACCCCGGAAGTGAATCTGAGCGAACAGTGGGCCTCCCTGCTCAAAGCCGAGCTGCGCCACGACCCCAACGAGTTGATGGGCCTGGTCCGCTATTTGGAAGTGGACATGGTGGTGGCGGCCATGGACGAAAAGCGCGGCCGCATGCCCATGCAGGAGCTGTTGGAAGTGCGCATGGTGGGGGTGCCCATCATCACCGGCGAGGACTTCTACGAGCAGATCGCCGGGCGCATCCTGGCCGACCGCATCCGGCCCGGCTGGCTGATCTTTTCGCCGGGCTTCACCACCAGCCGCCTGCGCAACCTCACCAAGCGGGCCATGGACGTGAGCATCAGCCTCTTGGGGCTGCTGCTCTCACTGCCCTTCGTCGGCTTCATCGCCTTGGCAATCAAGCTGGACAGCAAGGGCCCGCTCATCTATCGCCAGGAGCGCACCGGCCAGCACGGCAAGGTGTTCCAGGTCCTCAAGTTCCGCTCCATGGCTTCCGACGCGGAAAAGCTCTCCGGCCCGGTTTGGGCCGAGGAGGACGACCCGCGCATAACCAGGGTGGGGCGCATAATGCGCAAGACGCGCCTGGATGAAATCCCCCAGATGTATAATGTGCTCAAGGGCGAAATGAGCTTCGTGGGTCCGCGCCCGGAGCGGCCCAACTTCGTCAAGCAACTCTCCCAGGAATTGCCCTATTACCAGGAGCGCCTCAAGGTCAAGCCGGGCATCACCGGCTGGGCCCAGATTTGCTACCCCTATGGCTCCACGGTGAACGCGGCTCTGGAAAAGCTGAACTACGACCTTTATTACATCAAGCATTCCAGCATCAGCATGGACATGACCATCCTGCTGCAGACCATAAAGATCATCATTTTCGGCGGAGGGGGGCGATGAGCCAAAAACGGCAAGAATCCAGCAGCGCATCCCCTCTGCTCACCTGGCTGGCCTGGGCGGTGGTGCTGGGCCTGCTGGCCTGGGTCTACACCCCCATCGTCAGCGGCATGGTGGCCAACTGGTGGGTGGACCCCAACTACTCCCACGGCTTTCTGGTTCCCCTGATTTCCGCTTATCTAGTCTGGCGCCAGCGCAAGGAGTTGGCCGAAGAGCCCAAGAAGACCAACTACCTGGGCCTGGTGATCGTGGCCGCCTCCCTGGCCCTGCTGGTCATGGGCCAGTTGGCCCACGAGTTCTACCTGCGCCGGGTCAGCCTGATCCCGCTGATGTGGGGCCTGGTGCTCCTGGCCTGGGGCTGGCATGTGGCCCGGCGGGTGCTGTTTGCCTTCGCCTACCTCATTCTCATGGTGCCCCTGCCCTATTTGCTCTACGACGCGGTGGCCTTCCCCCTGCGTCTTATCGCCGCCGAGATCGCCTCATGGGGCATCCGGCTGTTCGGCATCCCGGTGTATCTGGAGGGCAACGTCATCCATCTGCCCAACTTGGTGATGAACATTGTGGACGCCTGCTCGGGCATCCGCAGCCTCATTTCCCTGCTGGCGGTGGGGGTCATCCTGGCCTACCTGATCCTGCCCAACCGCTGGGTCAAGGTGATCGTGGTCATCCTGGTGCCACCGGTGGCGGTGTTCACCAATGCGCTCAGGGTCACCCTGGCCGGAGTGCTCAGCCAGTGGGTGGGCCCCCAGACCCTGGAAGGGGTCATGCACGACTTCGTGGGCTGGGCGGTGTTCATGGCCGGCTTCATCCTGCTGCTGTTTATCACCCTGCTGCTTAAAAAACTTAGCCCGACCGGGAAGGAGGTCTCATGAGTTCGCCACGCGCAACCAGGGGCCTGTTCATCGCCGCCGGGCTGCTCATACTGGCCGCGCTGTTCATCGCCGTGGGCCAAGAGGTCAAACCGCAAAAGCTGGCCCAACCCCTGGACCGGCTTCCCCTGTCCCTGGGCATCTGGCGGGCGGTGGGGCCGGACCAGGCCCTGGACCAGAGCACCCTAGAGGTGCTCAGGCCCAGCGACTATCTGCTGCGCAACTACATCAACCCCCAGGGCCAGGTTTGCGCCGTGTTCGTGGCTTTTTTCGCTTTGCAGCAAGAGGGGCAGATCATACATTCGCCCCGTCATTGCCTGCCGGGCAACGGCTGGCAGATATCCCAACGCGACAAGGTTGAGGTCCCGGGGCCAAGCGGCCCCTGGTTGTTGAACCACCTCAC
>Ga0180017_100642_pt1 | contig 10503 bp, 9 predicted proteins | sample KR46_S_MetaG_FD_129674 | JGI IMG/M metagenome (GOLD analysis project Ga0180017, IMG submission 129674) | Groundwater microbial communities from the Olkiluoto Island deep subsurface site, Finland - KR46_S_MetaG | ecosystem: Environmental > Aquatic > Deep subsurface > Groundwater | place: Finland...
AAGGATATTAAAAAAGGCCAGATTAAAATGGAGGATCTGGTTATCCATACCCAGATCACCAAAAATTTGAATGAATATAAACAAATTGGTCCCCATGTAGTTGCTGCCCAAAAATCACTGGCCCAGGGTAGAAACATAGAACGGGGCTCCATTATGCGTTATGTAATAGTAAAGGGTAAAAATTCTATAAGTCAAAGGGCAGAACCCCTGGAAGATATAGAAGGTAAAGAATACGACCCTGACTATTACATCGAAAATCAAGTTCTACCTGCTGTTTCAAGAATAATGAGTTCACTGGGCTATTCCAGTGATGAAATTTTAGAATTATCCCGTGATGAACAGCAAAGTAGTTTAGATGCTTTTTTTTAATTCTATTAATATTTTTTTAGATAAATTTTTATAGTGTCCCATTTAAGAGTATAATATATTTCATTTAATTGTTGGAGAAATTCGATAGTTAATAAGTAAACATTAAAAAATAAAATTGATTGTGTGGCAATCATTCAGGTGGGGATTATGATCAAGGCAGTTTTTTTCGATATTGATGATACTCTTTATGATACTTCTGGTTTTGCCAAGCTGGCCCGAAAGGCAGCTTTAAATATGATGATAGATGCAGGTTTACCCCTTGATTCTACCGAAGCATATAAACTTTTAAGAGAAATTATTGCTCAAAAAGGATCTAATTATGATAAACATTTCAATGTTTTAACTAAAACTGTTTTTGGAGAGGAAAAGCCTCTTTTAATTGCTCTGGGAATGATTAATTACCATAATGTTAAATTTGCTTTACTTAGACCATTTCCCCGAACCACCTCCACCCTGATAAACCTCAAAAGTAAAGGTTACCAGCTGGCTGTTATTTCTAATGGTATAACCATAAAACAATGGGAAAAATTAATCCGTCTGGGTATCCACCATTTTTTTGATGAAGTGGTAACCTCAGATGAAATTGGTTTTGAAAAACCGCATCATCGTATTTTTGAAGTAGCCTTAAGCCGTATGGGTTGCACTCCTGAAAAATCAATTATGATTGGTAACAAATTTTCAGAAGACATGATGGGTGCGGTTAATGCAGGTATGTCTGCTATTCTGGTAAATTGTAAGCTCACCCCTGAAGAAGCAGAGTATATTGAAAAAGAAAAGCTGGATGTAAAGGTTATTTCTGATATAAGTGAAGTAGATAAAATTTTATAAATTATTTCATGGAATGATTTAATAAAATTTCCATCACCCCCAGCATTAAATTAAATTTATATGTCCATTTCCAAAATAAAAATTTTAGGGGTAAATTTATGAATTACTATCACAATGAGCAAATGGAAATAATTATCAGGCGACTTAGACAGCCTAAAACCCTGGAAGAACTTAGATTATCCGAAGTGTTTGTTCGAGATTTGATTCTGAAGATCATTTCTAGCTATGGGACCGTGCAAACTAAAAAATTAAATGAAGTTACAGGCATACACTGGGATATTTTAGAAGAAATTCTCCGTAAAATGGAGCAAGACGGCCTTTGTGCCCAGGTAGGAGGTAGTTTCCTATTTTCCAGTATAGATTATACCATTACCAAAAAAGGAAGGGAAAAAACAAAGAGAATAGTGGAAGAAAATCCCTATATGGGCCTGGCACCAGTTTCCTATGATTTTTACTGGGAAATAATGGAATGCCAAATGAAAGGACGGCATCCAGTTGAAATTCCAGAAGATATAGTTGAAAAGACATTCCACGATGTGATAGGACTTGATTATGCTAAAGAATGCCTTATAGAATCCTGCACTATTGGAAAAGGTATTTTTATATATGGTTCTCCCGGTACGGGAAAAACATTTATTGTCAGTAAGACCTCTGATTTACTACCTCCCCTAATCATACCTAAATTTATTGAATTTGGAAGTAGAATCATACAATTATATGACCCTGATTTTCACAGAAAATGCCCTGAACAACCTGCAGATCCAAGATGGGTTAAAATTTACGCCCCATTTGTTTTTACTGGAGCTGAACTGAATCTGAATAAATTAGAAACCATATACGACCCTAATAAGGGAGTATATGAAACATCCCCCATGATTAAAGCTAATGGAGGAATACTGCTGGTAGATGATTTGGGAAGGCAAAGAGATGACCACAAAATAATTTTAAACCGACTCATAGTACCCATGGAAAATAAGAAGGATATGATTTATGTAAGGGGAGTTCCGGTAGTGGTATTCAGCCATTTTATTCCTGCTTTTTCCACCAACCTGGATGTTAGTATTATGGATGAGGCCCACCTTAGAAGAGCTCCTTTACATATTTTCCTGCGTAATCCTCCAGTGCAGAATGTTTCCACAGTATTTAAAAGGAATCTTGATTTACTAAAAGAAAACTATGATGATGAAGTTCTGGAGAGATTTGAAAAGGTATATACCAAGGTGAAAGAGGGTGGGGAGGGTTTACAGCCCAGTTATGCCCATGCCCGTGATATTGCTCAAATATGTCAGGCGGCTCGTATTTCCATGAATAAAAACAAGGTGGATATACAGGTCCTGGAAGATGCTCTCAATAAACATGTATTGATTGCCTTGCAGCGTATGGATATTGACATAACACAGGTTACCAAAAAAATCAGAACCTTTCGCATTATAACCCGGGATATTGATAAAGCCTATGATGTCCTTTCCACTGATACTAGAGGATTAATTTCCTTTGAATCAAATTCAATTATTATAGACCTGGATGATACTATAACACCCACCCAATTGGCTGAAAGTCTACGAGATAATGCTGTGGATTTTGAAAAGATAGATATCATGGCTGAGACTGAAAGAGAGTTAAGAAAAACCATTTTAGAGTACAAATAACAGTTGGTAATTTTAAATTCCATTTAAAAATTATTCAAGAAGGCGTTAGATTGGATTATCAGATATTCATTATTCCACTGGTGGTATCTCTTTTATTTTATATTCTGGTTAGTATAATCCCTTTTTTATTTCCTCAATTTGTTTCTAATATTTTTTTATCCCTTCCCAGAAAATATTCTGAGGATCCAGTGGAACTGCAGTTTTTAATTAATCAGTTAGTAAAAAATGATAGCTGGAAAAGGTTATATGCTCTGAAATTATTGGAGAAGAATTTCCAATCAAAAATGAAGATATTATTATCTCAAAAAGAAAAAGAATGGAAAAAAGAATTGGAAATGCAAAAGGAACTTTTAGAGTACCGCGGATTAAGTGATGATGAAATTCTGCATATAGAATCTGGAAAAAAACTAAAAGATAAATACGGGCCAGATATTGATTTTAATCCTCCAGATGATTCAATTTATTACCTTAATCAATATGAAGAAGAATTTATTAAAATAAGAGATGATTTACAAGATGAAATTTCAATTTACCGGGAAAAATATGATGATTTTAAGTTCTGGTCCGTTAAAAATCGTAATTTATTAAAATTCATCCAGGATAAAGTTTTTAATAATGAAGAACTGGATTTGGAAAAAATAGCAAAAGGAAACCGGGAATGGTCACTTCTCAATTTATGGGGATTCCCCCCTAAAATTAAATATAATTTTAAAAAAATTTATTACGATATCGTTCTTTATGTTGATTTAAAGTCAGGAGAAAAAGAAGGAGAAAAAGTTATTAAAAAATTAGCCATTGCCTTGAGTTCCCATGAAAAATCATTCTACTATTTAGAACAGTTCATAAATCAATTAGGATAAGGCATTATCTTTAAAATTAAATTAACTTTTATTCCTTTTTTTAGCTATATTTTAATATCCAGTGCCACCGGACTGTGGTCTGATCCCATTACCTCATATAATATATAGGATGATTCTATGCGGTCGGTGAATTCTTTATTAGCAAAAAAGTAATCCAGTCTCCATCCCACATTTCTTTCCCGTGCCCGGGTACGGTAACTCCACCAGGTATATTGATTCGCATCAGAATTAAACATCCGGAAAGTATCCACATAACCATTATCCAGAAATTTGTCTATCCATGCTCTTTCTACTGGTAAAAAGCCAGAAATATTACTGTTTTCTTTAGGGCGTGCCAGATCTATTTCTTTATGGGCTGTATTTAGATCCCCACAAACAATAATATTTTTTCCCTGGTCCCTCAGCTGGTTAGCATAGTCTAAAAATGCGTCGTAAAACTCTAATTTATATTTAAGTCGTTCTTCAGACATTTTACCATTGGGAAAATAAATATTGAATAATACAAATTCACCATAATCTGCAATTTGAATGCGGCCTTCTCGATCGAATTTATCTATTCCGAACCCATTTTCAATATTTTCTGGTTTAAAAGAACTGTACAATGCTACTCCACTGTATCCCTTCCTCTCAGCAGAATTAAAATAAACATGGTATCCATTGATTTCTTTTAATGTTCGGGGGAGTTGATCAGGGGTGGCTTTAGTTTCCTGAATGCATAGAATATCTGGCTTATCCTTATTTAACCAGTTCAAAAATCCTTTTCTGTGTATGGCCCTAATTCCATTGACATTCCATGATACTATCCTAATATTCTTCATTAATCACTCCTCCGTTATGCCCGTGAATATTTTATAAAAAATAAGGCAATATTTTGGCAAATAAACCTCCCACAACAAGAGCAGTTGCAAAATTGGCTCCTGTAATCACACTGGCTGCTTTCCAACCAAACTCTTTAATAAGTATGGCAATAGTGGAAAAGCAGGGCAAATATAACATACCCACTATGGCCAGTACGATAAATTGAGTTGGATTTAAAGCCAGGCTTAGATCAGTACCCACAAATGATACCAGAGTTAATAAGATAAATTCTTTTCTAACTGCCCCCACTATAAGCAGCACTCCAGCAAATACCGGTAATCCTAATAAACCCACGGTAAGAGGTGCCATGAAATTACTCACAGGTTCTAAAACTCCCAGAGCATAGAAAGCCTGGATTATAGCACTTCCCACAATATAAATTGGGAAAACCAGATAGATTAATGATTTAGTTCTAGCCCAGGTTTGTTTAAGGATTACTGAAAATGAAGGTAATTTTAAGGTATGCATCTCCATTATAAGGCCTGTTGATTCTCCAGGAGTTGCTTTAAGGGCTATTCTACCCATGATAAATATGATTATCAGGTCCAGTACATAAAGGCCTAGAGCCCACCATATATTAACGAATATGGCCACCAGACCCAGTATTAAAATGGTTCTTGCAGCACAGGGAGCAAATGTTATGGCAAAAGCTGCTAAAAGTCGTTCTCTTCGGGTTTCAAGTATTCGAGTACTGTCTATAGCAGGTACATTGCATCCGTAGCCTAATATAAGGGGTATTAGTGCCTTACCATGCAGTCCTATTTTGTGCATGAAACTATCCATCATAAAGGCCACCCGGGTTAATAAGCCTGAATTTTCTATATAGGATAACAGTAGGTAAAAGGGAATTACAAAGGGAATTATTAGGGTAACGCCTGCCACTATCCCTCCAAATGCACCGTTCCAGAGTATAGCAGTAATGGCACCAGAAAATTGAGGATCAACTGGTTGGAAAAAGCTGAAAGCATTGGAGAGAATTCCTTCCAGAAAATCACCAATGGTAAAGGTCCATAAAAGTAATCCAATTATAACCAGAGCAGAGGTAAAATATCCTAAAACCGGATGAGTTAAAATTTTATCCAAACGTTCAGAGAAAGGTATGTCAATTTTAGTCTGAACTTGAGCACCAGAAGCGATTAAATTTGCCAGTGTGTATCTTTCAGAAGCCATGACAGCAAAAGAAGGCTCCTGATGAATTTTTTCAATCTCGTAGGCAAGCTGGTTTGCATAAGAAATGATCTCCGGGGATTCTTTTTTGATATTTTTTATTATTTCAGGATCATTTTCCAGTATCTTAATGGCCATCCATCGATTTGAATAGTTTAAAGAAGTTTTCTTAGAGCTTATCATTTCTGATAAACTTTCTATTCTTTTTTCTACTTCACCCCCATATTTAATAATTTCCGGGACCTTTTTTGGCTTTTCAGCTGCCTTTACTGCTTTTTCAATTAATTTTCTAAGACCTTCGCCCCTAACTGCAACAGTAAACACTACTGGAACTCCTAAAGCTTTTTCCAGCTTTTTTTCATCGATGATTATGCCCTTTTGCCGGGCAATATCCACCTGATTTATACACACCACCAGCGGAACTTCCATTTCCATTAACTGTAAAGTGAAAAAAAGGTTCCTTTCCAGAACAGATGCATCCAGAACATTTATAACCACATCTGGTTTTTCATGGGCAATGTACTCCCGGGACACTATCTCCTCCATAGAAAAGGTTGAGAAAGAATAAATACCTGGTAAATCAATTACATGGATTTTCTGACCCTGGAAATAAAGTTTTCCCTCGGCTTTTTCCACTGTTTTACCAGGCCAATTACCTACAATCTGATTAGAACCAGTAAGCTGGTTAAAAATAACACTCTTACCCACATTGGCATTTCCGGAAAGTGCTATGGTAAATTCGTCCTTAGATGAACTAAATGTTGGATCAAAGTCCCTTACTTTCTCTTTTTGAAATCCTAATTTAACCATGGACCAATGCTCCATCTTCATCTTTTGATTCACAATCAATTAATTCAACAAAGACATTTTTGGCAATATCTCTGCCCAGAGCAAGTTTGGATCCCCTGACTGATACTTCCACCGGTCCCTTAAAAGGGGCCAATTTAATTACACTGACCATAGCACCTATGGTTATACCCATATCCATCAATCTTCGAATTACTTTATAGTCTCCCCTTATGAATGATACCCGGCCTACTTCATTTTCACCCAGGCTGATAACTGAAATAAGGTTTTCATCACGTGAACCTACTTCTTCTACGTCTTCGTGTTTTCTCTCCAGACATTCTTCACATGAATCAAATTTAAAATCACAGGCAGGGATAGGGGCTTCATCAGGACACTGATCTGGCTGTTCCAGTAACTGACATAGAGCCCTTTCCGCATCATCAGATAAAGCATGTTCCATTTGACAGGCCTCAGAATGAATTTTATCTTTTTTGAGTTTTAATATATCATTTAAAAAGCGTTCCAGTAAACGATGTTTTCTGGTTACTTTACTGGCAACTTTAAGGCCTTTCTCTGTAAGTACTGCTCCTTTGTAAGGAGAATAGTGAACATATCCCCTTTTATCTAATTTTTTTAACATTTGAGTTACACTTCCAGGGGCAATATTAAGATTTTTTGATATATTAGAAGTAGTTACTGGCTTTTTCTCTTCCAGAGAAACTTTATAAATAACTTCCAGATACTCCTCAATGTTTTCACTTATAGATTCATTATCTGACATTAGGTTCACCTAAATTTTAATTATTTAATACTAAACCTTATAAATTTTTGCTGACCTAAAAATGAGAAAAAAGTTATTAAAATAATAATTTTGATCTTAAGTCATTATAACTCTAAATTAAGAAAATAAGATTTATAACCCCACATAATACTTTTATATGAAATATTGATTCTTGGTTTTTTTTTGAAGGAATAGGAACTGATTAAAAATAGTAAAAGAATCTTAAAGTGAAGTTAAATAAAATATAAGAAAGTAAATCATTCCTTATTTGAATATTGATTGTTTCCCCCATATTAAACTATTCAAATATTAAAAAAAAAGAAATTGGAAATTATATGATTCTTAAAACATTTCCAACTTTTATCAGAAATTTTGAATTTTGGTATTTAACAATGCCTTCATGCATACACAAGGACAATAAATCACTTAGATCATATCCTGCTCTAAGATACTAAGTGTTGACTCCATCCTAAATTAAGGAATCATCTTAAACCATAAAATATTTGAAGTAAGATTTGATTTAGAGCTTATGAAATCTAGATTGATATTTAGAATAATCTAAGATCAAATCCTACCCCGGCTTATTCAGTCCAATTTTTCTAAGTTTTCATCCCCAGGCATGTGCACTTTTAGCATGAATTCATCGGTGTCATAGGGTATTTGGCCATCTAACCTTGATACAACGTATATGATGATGAAAGTCGCAGGGACGGTTATTATAGCCGGATTGCTAAGATTGTGCAAGCCTATAATGTTGGTGATAATTATAGTTGTGGAGGATATGATCCCCACAACTAGTCCGGCAAGGGCACCTTTTTCGGTAGTTCCCCGCCACCAAGTTCCCATAAGAAGTACTGGGAAGAAACTACTGGCTGCAATTGCAAATGCCAAACCAACTAAGAAGGCTACATTGTATCCTTGGGCTAAAATACCGACGATTATGGCTAATATCCCTACACCTAAGGTTGATAATTTCGCAACCTTAAGTTGCTTCTCCTCAGAGGCTTTAGGGTTAATGATATTGGTGTAAAGGTCGTGTGCAATCGCACCAGTAGTGGCAAGCATCAGACCTGCTACTGTGGAAAGAACTGCTGCAAATGCTGCGGCAACCACCACACCAAGGAAAGCCTCACCACCCAGATACTGAGCCAGTAGCGGTAGGGCGGTATTTAGGCCGCCATCATCACCAAGAAGTGCTCGGGCTCCGAAACCTGCAATAGGAGCCATCATATAAAATGTACCAATGATGAAGAGTGTACCCACGGTGGTCCACCTGGCGGATTTACCAGAAGGGTTGGTATAGTAGCGTATTAAGACGTGAGGTAGGCCTGCAGTACCTAGGACCAAACCAAGTATTAGTGAAAAACTGTTCTGGAAGTCTAACCAGTTTCCAGGTTGGGTGTAGCCACTGACCTGAGTCAGCAGGTTATCGTAGCTGAATCCAAATTGTTGTAGGGCTAAAGCTACGGTCACGAACATTGCTGTCCATAAGATTACACACTGGATGATCTGGTTATAGGTTGTAGCCTTCATCCCCCCCACCACCACATAAATGGTCATCAGGATACCGGCAACTACAACTCCGGTCATATAGTTCCAGCCCAATAGAAACCCTAATATGTCCCCCCCCCCCACTAGTTGGGGTATTATATACAATACCGATATGAGAATAGTGCCTAACATGACCACTAATCGAAGTTTTTGGGAATGGAATCTCCCTGAAACGAAGTCTGCTATGGTGTAGGCTCCAAATCTACGTATTGGGCTTGCGAGAAAGAGCAATAATAATATCCATCCACCAAAAAAGCCCACCGAGTACCAGATACCATCGTATCCATACAACCACACTAATCCTGCTATACCCAGGAAAGTTGCGGCACTCATATAATCACCAGATAATGCCATTGCATTCTGAACGGCGCTGATACCCCTACCTGCTACGTAGAAATCTGCGGTGGTCCTGGTGAATCTCCTGGAGAATATGGTAACTGCTACACTGATACCCACTATCAACAATACCAGAATTATGGCCAAAGGATTATTAAGGATCATTTATGCTCCTCCCCATATTCCCTCTCCCTTTTATCGGTTTCTAAAGTGTAATACAAAGGTATTATCCAACCCATTATAAATATAAAGAGAGCGGTGTAGATCAAAGTTACGGTGAAGTTTCCAAATACAGGTTTTAACATGATATCAGATGCAAATTCATTTAAAACTGGCAGTATCAGTATTATGGTCAGGAATATTAGTCCTAATGATATACTCAATTTGAAGTTTTTGGCAATCAACTTTTCAATTTTATTTCTATCATCTTCATTATCACTATCTTTCATTTTAATCACCGGACTACCAGTACTGGAACATGTGCAGCTTTCATAACCATTTCAGCAACACTTCCTATGGTTATCCGTTTTAAACCTGTTCTTCCAGTAGTTCCCATAATAATCAAGTCCACACCATGCTTTTCAGCAATCCGGACTATATTTTTAGGTGCATTTCCACGTTTACATATGGTTTCTATCGGAACCCCACTTTTCTCAGCATACCATTCGGCTACCTTAAGTCCGGCCTTGGTGTGTTTGATGCCCTCATATTCTTCTTCTGACATTCTCTCCTGGGGAAGCAAAGCGAATTGTTCGTCCACGAAGATGGCTATCATTTCTGCATTAAACAGTTTAGCCATACCTACCGCGTATTTTGTGGCCAAAACAGATGGTTTTGAACCATCAGTGGCTAATAAGATTTTTTTAAAACCCAATATTACATCTTCTACATCGGCCTTGGACATTTTTTCTGCTTTTTTATCTATTGTATGGGATTCCATCCTTTCTCACTCCATTATATTGGTCTGAATTCTAATCTCTTCAATTTTTAAATAGGAATCTATTATCGGCATTTAAACTAATATATCCCATTAATCAAGCGGACAGTGCTATTTTCTTCAATATTTATACTATATGATTGAGAATTTTGGCACAGTAGATTTTTCTAGTGATGGGTTTGGATATGTGTCTTCCATAAGTTTTATAACTCCTAGAAGACAACATATCCTGGGTTTTTACAATGGTATGTTTAGATTCAAACTCTAATAAATTTTTCGGAAAAAAGAATTACAAATCGGAGATTTGTAAACTTGAAAATCAGAGTTTTCAAGATTCATTTTTCTCAGCTTTTGAGAACTACAACAACGATTATGAAT
>Ga0180017_100643_pt1 | contig 10501 bp, 8 predicted proteins | sample KR46_S_MetaG_FD_129674 | JGI IMG/M metagenome (GOLD analysis project Ga0180017, IMG submission 129674) | Groundwater microbial communities from the Olkiluoto Island deep subsurface site, Finland - KR46_S_MetaG | ecosystem: Environmental > Aquatic > Deep subsurface > Groundwater | place: Finland...
GCACCGTTCGGAATCAACAATATGTTCGTAGGCCATACAAATTACTCCTTATTATATCTAATGCTTAGTCCAGGGGAATACCAGTTTCCTGTCAATGGTCAGCACCGGGCAGGAAAACCGGTCCATATCAAGGTGCGGTATCATCCGGGATGAAGCCGTTATAAATTCAATTGGAAGACCGGTGGTCTGGGACACCTCTTTTATAAAACGATATCCCTCGTAAATGATTTCCGGTGTGGTTTCGTCAATCAGATTGGCATTGGACACAAGTCCCGTGACCGCAAGTTTTGAAGATATCTCAATTTCCCCTTTGATGCGAAGGCAGCCTTCAATGGTTTCGGTAAAGGGCCGCAAGGGGTTGATCACCTGGAGCATCTGCACTTTTTTTTTGCGAAGTTGGTCCCCGAGGGCTGCCAGGACCGTTACCCCCACATCATCGCCGCCGGCATCCAGAATGGTCAGTTCGGAAGGCTGCAGGATCATCCCGGCCACGGCCGGTGCGAGGATGGGCAGGTCGGCATGCATGTAGCGTTTGTCGGGCAGCACCACTTCAACCCCTAATTTTTCAAGGGAAACCCGTGCCTCCCGGGTTCTGAAATAGGGGTTGACCAGGTCCAGGTCGGCGATTTTAACCGCCATTCCCCGAAGTCTCGATTTGGCGGCAAGGTTTACGGCGGTTTCGGTTTTACCGCTGCCATAGTTGCCGACAATGATCACAATGCCTTTAATATCAATGTTCAAATACACTTCCTTTGCCCATATGGTCTCAAAAGAACAACCTAAAACTTGGATTAAATCAAATAAGGGGCTGTTTTGCAAATATTTTTTTTAATTTGTTCTGTCGTTCAGGGCCCTTGGGAAGCGGGATGCGGCAATGGTGCAAATTTCATCGTGGGTCAGGCGCCTTCCCCGGGTGATGCTTTGGGTTTTGATGGTCTCTGTGATCCTGGAGATTTGGGTTTTTTCATGGGGGATATTGTTCTGGTCCAGGTATTTTTGAACCAGACGGTGCCCGCAAAGCAGGTTCAAATAAAATTTTTCTTCGGCCATGGTGCCAAAATTTCCCAGGGCATGGGTCCCGGCCACATGGGTAAGCACCGCCTCCCCAAAGACCGGGGTATGGGTCTGTATCAGGCCGGACCCTGTCTGTTCTTTGACAATGGCATCCACATATTCATAGTATTTTCTGAACAAGGCAATGTTGTCTGTGTCAACCCTTAAGTTCAGGCCCTGGTTTTTCAGCTGTTTGGCTGTGGTGAACAGATCGCCGATTCCGTTTCTCTCGCCGATCCCCAGGGCAGAGACTTCCAGGACGCAGGCACCTGCCAGTATGCCCATGACGGAATTGGCCGAGGCCATGCCATAGTCATTGTGGCAGTGAACCGAGAGCCGGGCTTTCAGGTCGGCGCCTGACAGAGCCTTGATGCTGTCATAAACCTGGTTGGGGGCCATGATGCCCGAGGTGTCAGGCAATGAGAGAATATCAATTCCAAGGTCCTGGCTTAGAAACCGGGCCCAGGTGGTGAGCAGGAGACTGTCGGTTTTGCCGATATCCAGCATGGCAATGGAAATCACTGCCCCGGGCCTATGGGTGCGAACCATGGCCATGGTAGCCCCAAGGTCATGGAACAGGCGGCTGGTTTCATCCTTTGTAATCGTATTTTTAACCTGGAGGTGGAAATGGAGGTCATCAACGCCGGTATCGCACAAAATTTTTGCATCCGGAACAAAGGCCCGGCCAAGGGCGGCGGTGCGGATTTTAAACTTGTTTGCCTTTGCATGGGCAGCCAGCCGGGCAACAATTTTTGCCTCCATGGGGTGGGCGGACGGATAGCCGGCCTGGCAGACATCCACTTTCAATGCTTCCTGGAATTCCAGCAGTTTGATCCGCTGTTCCAGGGAAAAGATAAGGCCCTGGAACTGCATTCCCTCCCGCAGGGTCTGGTCGATTACCATTATTTTTCGGCCAGGGATCTTATCTGCCATGATTTTCCTTTGGGGGGTTGAAATATCCATGGACAAGTTTTGGAAATTCCCGGCCCAGGCGGTTAATCAGAACGTTCATGCCCGTAGGCTTTCCTGAGTCCTCTGCCATTGCCATAAGATTAAGATAGTGTTTGGGGTCAAAATTCAAGTTGCGCCATTGTATCATATCAATGTTGTGGGCCTGGACAAACCCGGCAAGGGCCTCTGCTTCTTTTTCAGAATCCGTGAACCCCGGGCAGTTCAAATAATTGATGGAAACAAAAATCCCCTTTTCCTTGGCAATTTTGATGCTGTCCAGCACATCTGAAAAAGCATAGGACTTGGGCCTGAAATAGGCCTGGTAACAGGATTCTCTCACTGAATTCATGCTCACCCGCATGGAATCAAGGCCGGCATTGCAAAGGGCTTTCACCTGGTCCGGCAGGCTTGCGTTGGTGTTCAGGTTGATGGTGCCCTGGTCTGTTTTTTTCCGGACCATTTCAATGGCAGAAAGGATAGCCTTTGCCGCGGTCAAGGGTTCTCCCTCGCATCCCTGGCCAAAACTGACCACCGCCTTTTCAACCCGGGAGATGTGCTCCAGACAGACTTCGGCAATTTCCAGAGGGGTCGGGGTAAAGCGGATACGTTCCTGGCAGGCGCACAAATTGTTTTCCGTCTGGAGGGAGATACACCCCAGGCAATTGGCATTGCAGACCGTGGAAGTGGGAAGCGGGGCTTCATATCGCCCCAGAAAAAAATTTTTCCCGGCCGGACACCCGTATTCAAGGGCACAGGTTTCAAGGTGCCGCACAAGCCGGTTATCCGGATATAATTTTTGGAGGCGGTTTACGCCGGTCACAATACCCTCATGGGGCATCTGCCGCAGGTCCTGGCGGGGTTCTGCATCCACCAGGATGGCGGCTGATCTGAAATCGGTTTCCCCGAACCCCACGGCCCCATAGGAAAAAAGGGGCAGCGCATTTTCAATACCGGCGTCATCATAGGCGCAGACATGCCGGTTCACATATCCCGGGGAATTGAACACCCCCACGGGATAGATTCGTTTGCCCGGGTCATAGGGGTTAAATTCCATGACCTCAAATTGGTCGCTGTCCATATTAAAGACAATGGGCCTGCGGTGGGGAAGCATCATCAGTTCACTGCCATGGGGCATGTCACAAGAGTCGGTTTTGGTCAGTATAAAAAGAGACTCCCCGGACATGCCGGCAGCGCCATAGCCTTCCAGGTCGAAAATTTCTCCGTTCTCCCCGGCCACAACTGCCGTGAGAATCTGTTTGTCAATATATGCGATGGTCTTCACCTATTGTATTAAAATTGATCACAGGCCAGATATACCAGAACCGGATGATATTCTCAATCTTCTTGTCTGAAATCTGGATAATTTGACAGGTTAACTCGATCTCAATATGCCATTCATACTTTAGACTTTATTTTCACCCGTCCGATATTTAATGCCACAAGTTTTACAGGAATGGAAGCCATTCCAACCCCAACAGCTAAGCGGATTATTTCTGTTTTACGTAAGAGTAATATTCTAAACACACTGCGTGAACCAAGTGGACGTAAAGCTGCAATTTATGCATTTTCGGAATTAATGAATATTACTGAGGATGCTACTATCTTTTGAGGATCATTTATGAACCTCAAATCTTTTTGTGGCTCATATATTGAAGAATATGAGCTACAAATCATTTTGTGGCTCATATGTAGACCACAAGATCACAACAAAAAAATGAATAAATACTGCGCAGGTATGAATTACATATGGTTTATGACCATGAGAATGCACTTAAATAAATTATGCAAGAAATCAGCGTCCCGGCGAGTTGATCCTTTCTCAAAAAAGGGTAACAGGCGTTAAACTGATGTTATTGAGTTTTTCAAGGTAGGTCTCGTATAGTCCCGGATCAAAATTTCTGGAAAGTTCATTCATGAATCCGTGAAACCCGGCGGTCTTGCAGCAGGAAAGGTTTGGGGTATTTTCAAGGGCTGAGATCAGGCCATCCACATCAAAATGGGGTTCTGATGCAGGAAAAAAAAGCTGGGTGTCAAACATTGGGTGGATGTGGAGGTGATGCCGTATCTGGGAAGGGTAAAAGCCTATTGCCCTCCGGATATGGGCAAAGGCAGGGGTGCCGGACAGGTGCCAGATGGCGGCAGCCCCTGCGCTGAATCCGATCAAGGCCCGGATTTGGGGGTCTTTTTCCAGGCGGTCTGCAATGATATCGGCATAGGCGGCAATCCCCACCCGGGTTGAGAAAAATTCATGGGCAAGGGCCTCATCCCTGAATTTTATCCTGCCCCCATAGGGATCGATGATGTGGGTGGCGTTGAGGCCCACTCTCCCGGCAAGCCGGTCCAGGGCCGGGGTGTGCCCGAAAATGTCGGCAGCAATGAGGACATCCATGGCAATTATTTTAGTATCAGGGATTCGGCGGCCAGGGATGCCACTGTGTCCACTTTTACACCCAGTTTAAAATGGGTGGACAATTCACCCAGTTGGCGGTGGCAGGACAGGCAGGCGGTGGCCAGGTGATCAAGCCCGCAGGCTTTCATCTGGTCTGCCTTGGGTTTGCCGGTTATCATCCGTTTTTTGGTGCTGGTGCTGTCCTGGAGGATGCCGCCCCCGCCGCCGCAGCAAACCCCGTCTTCCCGGTTGGGGGTCAGTTCCACCACCCCTTCGCAGCACAGGGACAAAAGCTGTCGGGGAGCGTCGTAGCCGCCTGATTTTCTGGCAATATTGCACGGGTCATGGTAGGCGATCTTGTAGGGGTGGACGGAAGGGTCAAACTTGAGCACCCCTTTTTGGGCATAGGCCAGGGTCAGCTCCGGGATGCTCATGACCGTGAACTTGGGGTGTCTTCCGATCAGTTCCGGCAGCAGGCACTTGAGCACATGGTAGCCGTGGCCGCATTCGCTGAGGACCAGGGTTTGAATCCCCAGTTTTTCCGCAGGTTCCACCACCATGCGGGCAATTTTTCGGGCAATGTCGTCATCGCCCGTAAAATAGCCCCAATTGGTGACATCGGTGTGAAAAGAGGACAGGGTCCAGGTTTCCCCCATGGCATAAAATAGTTTTCCCATGGCCGTCAAATGCATGAGGTTGATGCCAAGCTCTCTTGGGTTGGGCAGGTAGAGAAATTTTGATCCGGCCTTGTCGTGGGGGATGGAAGCATTTGGGTCATCCACCTCATCCACAAATTCTTCGGACACCCATTCGACGGTTTCCACAAATTCTTCCTGGGTCAGCCCGTTGACATCCCCTGTTTCCAGCCTTGATTTGATGCCTTTCAGGATGTCCGGCGGGATCTGGCCGTGGGCAATGGCAAGGCTTCTGGCCTTGCGGACCACCTTGTCCATGGTAATGCCCATGGGGCAGCCCTGGGTGCACCGGTTGCAGATAAGACAGTCCCAGAGCATCCGGCTCTCCACAAGCTGTTCCTCCAGCCCCAGGGCTGCCATGCGCACCATTTGCCGGGGCAGGGGGCCTCCCTCGCCGTCGAACCAGGTGCACCTGGAATTGCAGGCGCCGCAGGTCAGGCACTCCGCTATATTGTCTCCCTGGGTAAATTGGTTGAGCAGACGACTCAGTTTTGATTGTGGTTTTATGGTTGCATTCGCCATTATGGTTTGTCCTTTTTTGCCTTGGAAATAATGCGCTCAAATTTTATGGTTTCATTGGCTGCCACAGGTTCCCATGCGACTTTGTCCGGGGTGATCCCGGGCATTTTTGCAATGGCGTTCAGGGCTGCCCTGGCGGTGGTGCTGCCGTCCATGGATCGGCAGTTGCCTTCATGGCAGGGGCTGACAATGATTTTAGCGGCACCGTTGATCAGACTTTTTAAAATCATGTCACAACTGATGCGGCAGGCACAGGGAAGGGAGATCACCTGGCAGGTTTTTGGAAGACCTGCTTTTTCGGCCGCCAGGGCAGCCGACCGTTCACAGGCAAAGACGACAATCTGGCCTTTTTTGCCCCAGTCTGTCACCCGGTTTCCAATCTGGTCATTGGTGAAGTTTGTGGATTCAATGGCATAGGCCGGGCAGTTGGCCACACACAAATGGCAGGAAAAGCAGGCATCTTCCATTATCTGGGGCCGCATTTTTTCGTTGAGAAAAATGGCCCCGTGGGGGCAGATTCTGTAACAGGTCAGGCATTTGGCGCATTTTTTTTCATTGACCATGACCCCGGTCTCTTTTGGGGGCAGGGGTTTGGGGTGGGTTAAGGCCGATAAAATCTCCTGGATTTCCGTTTCCAGATCCTCTCCATCCACTTCGTCATGGCAGGTGCCAGCAAAAAAGATGCCCCTTCTCGGGCTTTGGATGAGCCTGTGGCGGACATTGGCCGATTGCAGAAATCCTTCCCTGTCCAGGGGGGTGCCCAAAAAGGATGCAAGGGCTTGAAAGTCTTTATTGGCACGGATGCTTTCGGGTACGACCAGGCAGTCACATGCCAGCTCAAGTTCCATGCCCGGCAAGGTTGCCTCCTTGAGATGGACAAGAAAGCCTTTTTTCCGGGTCGTGATTTTGATGTCCCCGGCGTCATCGAACCTGAGAAATCGGATGCCCTGACTTCTGGCCCGGTCATAAAGAACCTGGCCCAGGGCGCCGTGAACCAGCATTTTGTTCAGGACAATGGTGACCTCTTTGCCCTGTTTTCCGGCGGCCATGGCGGCAAGCAGGGCCCTGCGGGCAGTGGTTTTGAATTCAGGGCCGAAATAATCCAGCAGAATCAAAATTTTTTGTGGGCAGTCCCCGGGGGCCAGTTGCTCAAAGGCGTTCAGGTCCATGGCTGTTTGGAACCGCCCCGGGCCTGTATTGGAAATGACGGCAGCTTCTTCTGCGGCAATGATAGCGCCAAAGGTCAGGGTCTGCTTTTTGCCATGGTCTTCAAAATAAATGGAAAAATTGCCCAGGGTGCCGTCCACGGCAAGAATTTTTGCATGGGGCAGGGCGTCCGGAGAAAAGGCTGTACCCGGGTCAATACCAAAAGCATAGACCGAAAAACCTTTGGCGGTAATAGATTTTGCAACCAGGGCCGCCTGGGGTCCCTTGCCCAGGATGGCCACATTCATGTCCGGCTTTCGGGCAAGGTCTAGATCCTGGATCACCTTTGCTCCGGCAATCCGGCCTTCCTGTTTTGAGGAAAGAATGTCCTTGGGTCCGGCAGCACACCCTGCAATATAAAGGTCTTTGGACACAAGGGCATCCTGTGTGTTGAAAAATCCCCATTCATTGGGCAGGGCCTCCAAAAGGGTTGCAGTGTCTTTTAGATCGGGTGGGGATTCCATGCCCACGGACAAAACCACCAGGTCAAACTCCTTTTTGATCCGGGACAGCCCATCCTCGGTCACCAGGGTCAGGGTGCCCGTGTCCGGGTTTTCCAGGATTTCGGCCGGGACTCCCTGGACAAGCGTCACCTGTTGGGAAAGGGTTTCGGCAGTCTTGCGGATTTCCTTGCCGACAAGCTGAAGGTCCATGTAAAAAAGGGTGATATTGGCATCTGGAATTTCGTGGCCCAGTTTTTGGGCATGGCGCAGGGAAATTTTGCAACAGACCTGGGAGCAATACTCTTTTTTCAATTCCCTGTTTCGGGATCCCACGCATTGGATAAAGGCAATCCGTGGGTTTTGAATCTTTCCCAGAAGATCTGCCAGGCCTTCTTGCCGGATCAAGGCGTTGAGCTGGACCGTGGTGATGATGTTTTTGCCGGTTTCCCAATGAAGGGAGGGCAGCCTGGCCGGGTCAAAGGGGGAGAATCCAGTGGCCATGATCACCTTGGATGCCGCAATGGTTTTTCCCGAGGTAAGCAGGACTTGAATCCCCTGGTCGGTTCGGCTAAGGGTATTGATTTTTGTGTTCAAATGAAGGGTGATATTTTTTTGTGCCGTTACCTGTTCTGCCATTTCATGGGTCAGGCAGGCACCGCAGTTCTGGCAGGTATCCGTGGCCATACAGGCCCACAGGGAGGCGTTCCCGCCAAGATGGTCCTTTTCTTCGACCAGGTGCACAGACAGATCCTGATGGTCCAGAAAACGGGCGGCGGCCATCCCGGCCACACCGCCACCCAGAATCAGAATGCTGAAAGATCTTTTGTTCATTATTTCCTCCAATATCTAAAGAATACTGGTTCACTAGTACTCAAGGGGGGTATCCTGTTTTTTTGGGGCGACGCGTCAATACGCCGATTGTCAGCCACAGGCAATTTCTTATCATAAAATTTGTGCAAATTAAAAGACTTTTATAAACAATTGAAAATAAACGGATTATCCTGTGTTTGCCACTCCCACAATGTGGTGTAAAAAATGAAACCGGCATTTTTTGTTTTAAAAAAGGGGCGGGGAAAGGAAGGGTTATAGTCCTGTCCGGATCGCAGCGCCCAGAATTAAAAACAGGAAAACCAGGGCCAGGGGTTCCAGAAGTCCTGGATAAAACAGGTTGCGGATCACCCGGAAAAAGGGGAAGAACAGACAGCCCCAAAAAACACCTGCCCCAAACCCGAAAACATGGGCAGACAGATCCGTGTTTTCCCCCTGGCTGAACAGGCCCACCAGGGTGGCCCCGGCAAACAGAGGAATCAGGCCCTTCAATTGAAAGGGGCGGCCTTTGAGGGTCATCTGAAAGGCCGCAAGTACTCCGGCTGCTCCCATAACGGCTGTGGAAGCCCCGATGGACAAAAGGCCGGTTTGATGGAAATGGGCATTGATCAGGTTACCGCTGGCCCCGGCCCACAGGAGGAGAAAGGGGCCGGTGCCGTATCCGGTCAGGCTGATTACCGGGGCGGCAAAAATGAGGATACCGGCCAGGTTGCCCAGCAGGTGCTGGCCGTCGGAATGGAGAAACAGGGCGGTGATGGCCCTGAAGGTCTCTCCCTGATTGATGTAAAGGGAAGATGCGCCAAATTTTAAGATTACCTCTTGGTGGATGCGAAGATGCTGGCAGATCAGATGGATGGCAAGGAGGATGGCCATTATTCCATAGGCGCCGGGGGTGTTAAAGGATGAAATCTCATGGGGGCGGGGTTCTGGGGAAAGACCGGAAAATGAATTTTCCTGGAAATAACGGTCAACACTTTTGGCGGCTGCTGTCATCTGTTCTCCGGGCACCAGGATATCAAATTGCGCACCCCGCCCACCCGAGGGTATCTGCGGTTGGGCCCGGGCAAAAATGCCCTGGGATGCCAGGATGAGCAGGATCAGGTCTGCCTTTTTCCCGGGCAGGTCTTTAAAAATTGTTTCCATGGGGTTCACGCATCTTTTCCAATGAAGAAAGTGTTTCTCCTTTGTTTATCCCAATTTCAGGATAAAATAAAGCATGCAGATGATCCAAAATTAAAAAAACGCCCGGGAAGAAGGCGATGAAACTTCCCGGGCGTTTATGGGGTGATACGAAGTGCTTTGGAAAGGTTATTGGTTGTATCCCCTATCTTGTCTTGGGCAGTTGCCGCTGCCGCCCTTGGGGCCGCATCCGCCGGGGCCGCCCATGCCGCCAACAGAGAGTTCAGGGGCAATTTTTTTGGCTGCCAGCTGATAATCAATCCGTTTGGTTTGCATCTGGCCTTGGAGATCTGTTACGGCCTTGGACAGCGCTTCCAATTTGGCTCTGTCAGGGGAAGAGGTTTCCATGAGCAGGCGCATTTCCTGGTGCTTTGTCATCATGGCGGACCGGACTTCGTAGGTCTCGTCGATGAACTTCTGGTTGAGTGCGGTCAATTCATCTTTTTGTTGTTTGGACAGATCGTTCCAGGCTGCGGACTCGCCAGCCCCATATCCCTGGCCTGATCCCCCGCAGCCCTTGCCGGGTCCCCATGAAAATGCGTTGGTGGCCAGAAGTGCAACAGCCAGAAATGAGGTGATGACTATCATTGATTTTTTCATAATATGCTCCTTGTTTGGTTTAAGTGTTTTGATCTGTATCGATCGTTCTGAATACCATAAAAGCAAACCTTGTGCCAGAAGAAATTTTTCTTTGTAAGGCCCTTAAATTAAACCGTATTTTAAAATATTATCAAGGGAGAACTTTTGATATTTCCAAAGGGTCTGTATCGTTTATACCCAAAGTCCAGGGGCAGGTGGATATAAAATACCCATATTCTATATCCGTTGAAAACAAGGTGACCTGTGTCAAACATTTTTCCCCCAAAAAAACGTTTGACAGAAACAATATTCTGAAATATAAATTGTACATACGTTCGATCAATTTATAACAAGGCAGAAAATGGGAAGAAAAAGCATAGCAGACAAACGGCGAACACAAATTATCCAGGCATTTTATCGATGTGTGGTCGGCCAGGGGGCAGCCGGGGCGTCCATCCGGAAAATAGCCCATGAGGCAGGAGTCTTGCCCAGCACCCTCCACCATTATTTCAAGGGACGGGATGAAATCATCGAAGAGGCAGTGGTCTATTTTACGGACCTTATTTTTGAAGGGTTTGCGGAAAAAATTAACGCCCACTATGATGCCGGGGTTCGCCTGTCCAAGGGAATTGAATTTATTTTCAGCAAAGGCATGATCA
>Ga0180017_100644_pt1 | contig 10497 bp, 11 predicted proteins | sample KR46_S_MetaG_FD_129674 | JGI IMG/M metagenome (GOLD analysis project Ga0180017, IMG submission 129674) | Groundwater microbial communities from the Olkiluoto Island deep subsurface site, Finland - KR46_S_MetaG | ecosystem: Environmental > Aquatic > Deep subsurface > Groundwater | place: Finland...
CATTCTTCCCACTATTTATGGCCTCCACCGCATATTTCAATGCAGAACCTTCTGCACCAATAGGAAGCATTATAGCCACACTTTTAGCTGAAGTTTCATTTAATAAATCCGGTAAATTGGAAGCTACCTGGAAACCGCAAAAAGATTTCCCATGTTTTTTAGGATCATCGTCGACAAATCCTACGGTTTCCACTCCTTCAAAATTAGAGAACTTTTCTCCTCCGCCTCCGCAACCTATAACAATAAATGGGTTAAGCTTTTGAAGTTCTTCAACAGAAGATACTACGTACAACGAATCACTCCTTATTAAGTATTTGGTGAGATTAAATAGAAACTTTAATTACTATTTATTTAATAAATGATTAAACCATATATACTTTAGGTAAAATAATCAAGTTGTAGATGGAGGCAGATTATGATAGGAAGAATACTTAAAGATTTAGGTAGGATTAATGGAGTGAATGGATCTTTAGTTGTAGGAAAAGACGGTCTGATTATAGAAAGCGAAGTGCCCTCAGATATAGATTCTGAACTGGTTGCAGCTATGTCTTCAGCTGTTTTTGGTACAGCTGAACGATCTGCAGAAGAAATGAAACACGAACCATTAGAACAGGTTATGATTGAGGGAAGTAGAGGAAAAACACTAATGATAGATGCTGGTGAAGGAATACTGGTAGTAATAACCGATATTGAAATAAATCTGGGACTCATTCGTATTGAGATGAGGAGAAGTTCAGAAAGAGTAAAGGATTTATTAACCTAAAATTAAATTAATATTCATATCGGTTTAGAAAATCTAAAGGGAGTAAAAGCTTGAAAAAGCCATATGTAATTTTGATTGGTAGTGCTTCTGGTATTGGAAAATCTACAATTGCATCGGAACTGGCAAAGGAATTAGGAATAAAACATTTGATAGAAACGGATTTCATTCGAGAAATTGTCAGGGGGATAATTGGACCAGATTATGCTCCTGCTCTCCATAAATCATCTTATGATGCTTACACTACTTTAAGACAGAAAGAAAGATTTGAAGAAGATGATGAAGACCTGATAAATGCAGGATTTGATGATCATGCTTCTTTTGTAATTCCTGCTATTGAAAAAGTTATCAAACGGGCAGTGGATGACTTTGATGATGTGGTTATCGAAGGAGTACACCTGGTACCGGGACTCATAAATATTGATAAATTCAAGGATAATGCTTCCATACATTTTTTTATTTTATCCGCAGATGAGGATGTGCACAAAAAAAGGTTTGTTAAAAGAGCTATGAAGATAAAGCGTGGTGGAAAACATCTTGAATATTTCAAAGAAAATCGAAGTATTCACAATTACCTGGTTTCTCAAGCCCAAAAAAATAATGTTCCTGTAATAAATAATACTGAAATTGATTGCACCATCAAAAGAATGTTATCTATAATTAAAGAAAATTGTAAGGTTATTATTTTTAAACACCCTGTTGATTTTCTAGAAGAAGTTATCAATATCATACTCAACAAATATAATGGAAGAATTGTTGATGTTTCTTATTTTTTACCAGGATTCTCTGAACCTTTAAAAAGAAAAGTGAATATTTACGACCCTAAAGATGCCCAGAAATTCATTGATATGCTTAATAGTAACCCGAAAAGAAAAAATGATCTGGAAAGGTTATACAATCTGTCTGATAATATCCATAGTCATAAAATCTGTGCCCCCGATAAAAAATCTCTGGATAACATGGTAAATGAACTACGCAAAAAGGGTTTCATTTACGAGGGTGATTTATGTAAAAAGTAATTAAAAAAATTAATCTCTTAGATACTTACTTTTATTATCATATTTATTTTAATAGTTTATTATTTATTTCCCCGGCTTTATCGATTTAATTATAAAATTGTTTATAACGAATTATGTAAGGAGAGGAGAATTTTGAATAAAATGAAAATGGATTGTCCTGTTTGCCATGGGCAAAAATGTATGGATGCCATTACCCGCACCGAAGAAGTGCCTTATTTTGGGGAAATTATGGAATCCACTTTATTATGCAGTTCCTGTGGATATAAACAATCTGATGTAATTTGTCTGGATCAAAAAGACCCGGTTAGATATTCAATAGAGGTTGATTCCACCAGGTTAAGTGCTAGAATAGTCAAGTCTCAATCAGCAACCCTGAGTATTCCTGAATTAGGACTTAAAGTGGAACCAGGGCCTAAGTCATTGGGATATGTTTCCAATGTGGAAGGAGTAATTGATAGGTTCCAGAAAGCGGTGAAAACTGCTATGAATCTTTTTGATGATGATGAATCTCAAAAAAATGCTAAAATTATTTTAGAAGAACTGGAAAAAGTACGAAACGGAGAAAAAAAAGTAGAATTGATATTAGAAGATCCTTTTGGTCAAAGTAGTATAATGCATCAGGAAGCAAGTCATAGAAAGCTTGAAGAAGATGAAATAATGAATTTAAAAACAGGTTTTTTTACCTTATCCCCTGATGAAATAGATAGCAGTTAATATAGAAGAAATTAATTTTGTAAAAAGAAGTTAATATGAGATTTTATTCTGGAATCTCATAAAAGTCGTCATCTTCACCTTCGTCATCAACTTCTTTTAATTTTAAAGTCCGTTTTACATCCATACTCAATGCATTACAATCTGCTTTAATAGCTTCTAAGTGCATTAAAATCCTTTCTTTTTCCTGATTGATTCTTTTTATATTTTTATAAGGATATATGGATTCTTTGAGCATTTCATATTCTACTGTGGTGTAGGGATACTCATTAAGCTGTGCACATACATTTTCCAGAACTTCACCCAGGAATTTATTCATTTCCACTTTAACCCGTTCCCTGATCATTTTATCTCGGTCTAAGTGTTGTTTCATAAGCCTTACTACTTCTGCTTTTGCAAAAGGCAAATCTTCTGCTTCTTCTACAATTTCAATCTCTTCTTCAGAATCATCTATTTCATCTTCATTTAAATCTTCAGAAGATTGTTCAATATCTTCTATTTCCTCTTTATTGATTTCTGGATCCTGCCTTTCATCATTATTTTCCATCATAGTATTCCTCCAATTAGATTTTTCTTGTGATTATATAGGTTATGAATACGAATCTATATAAATATATTCTAAATTAAGGGAATAGCTACAAATCTTTTTGTAGGTAATGAGAAGAAGTAGTAGTAAAAAAGGTGGAACATGCATTAAAATCAATGGTGAATTTCCAAACTTAAATCCATACTGGGGGCCGAGTGGGTAATGAAACCCATGGAAATGACATCCACCCGGGTAGCAGCATAATCCAATATGTTATCTGGAGTTATACCTCCTGAAACTTCAATAATAACATTATCTCTTAAATTATTTTCTTTTAATGCATTTATGACTAATTTTACTTCAGGAGGGTACATATTATCTAACATTATAATGTCTACTCCCATATTAGCTGCTAAAAGGGCATCTTCTAAATTTTCAACTTCAACTTCAATTTTTTTGGTGAAGCTCACATTTTTCCTGGCTTTTTTTATGGCCAGGGACAAATCTCCTAAAAGTGCAATGTGATTATCTTTAATCAAAACGCAATCATCCAGTCTGAATCTATGGGTATCTCCCCCACCAAATTTAATGGCTGATTTTTCAAAAAACTGGAGTCCGGGAGTTGTTTTTCGAGTACCTGCAATTTTCACATCTTCATTAACTGATCTTGCTTTTTCAACCATTTTAGAGGTTAAAGTAGCAATTCCACTCATTTTCATCATTAGATTCAGCACAGTGCGTTCTAAGGTCAGGATAGAGCGTGCGCTGCCCTTAATATTTAATATTGATTCTCCTTGAGATATGCTATCCCCATCATGTTTTTTATTGGAACATTTTAAATTAAAATCCTTGAAAATAACTTTTGCAACATCAACACCAGCAATAATTCCGCTTTGGCGGGATATTATTTCAGCACTGGTCTTAATTTCAGGAGATATGAGAGCATTGGTAGTTAAATCCTCGAAGCCAATATCATCATTAATCATCTGTCTCAGGGTATTGTTCATAAGTATCGCCTTAAAGATTATATTATGCAGAAGATATAAACTTTTATGGTAAAAAGAATTTATAGAACTTATCTAAATAAGAATAAGAAGTAATTAAATCTCTTAAAGGAATTATTAATTAAAAGAAAATTTGAAATAATAAATAAAGGTCAAAATTATGGAATTAATTTTTTTAGGTACATCTTCTGCAGTTCCCTCTAAATATAGGAATCATTCCGCTATTGCCTTAAAGGCATTTGGTGAGGTATTATTATTTGACTGTGGAGAGGGAACCCAGCGACAAATGGTTCAATTAAAACTAAGCCCCATGAAGGTCAATAACATCTTTATCACCCATCTACATGGAGACCACATCCTGGGTATTCCAGGTATTATCCAGTCCATGGGATTTAGAGGAAGATCTGAAAAACTTAATATTTATGGGCCCCCTGGCATTTCAGTGGTTATTGATTCTATAATGAACCTGGGTTACTTCACCCTTAATTTTGATATTGAAGTTCATGAAATTGATAGTGGCAAATTAATCGATGAACAGGAATACTCCATAGAGTGCGTTAAAACAGAGCATAGTATTCCCAATTTTTCTTATTCAATTATTGAAAAGAAAAAGCCACGTTTTTTGAGAAAAAAGGCCTTGGAACTTGGTGTCGAACCTGGCCCCGATTTTGGTAAACTGCATGCTGGCTCCAGTGTGGAAGTGAATGGCAAAATTATAAAACCTGAAAATGTCCTGGGAAAGCCCCGAAAGGGAATAAAAATTGTTTATTCCGGAGATACTCGTCCCTGTGATGCTCTAATCAATCTGGCAATGGATGCTGACATATTGATTCATGAATCAACTTTTCAAGCAGATAGCCCGGATAAAGCAGAAGAAACCTGCCATTCCACTGCCCAGGATGCTGCAAATGTTGCACTACAATCCCGGACGAAAAAGTTAATTTTAACCCATATCAGTACTCGTTATAAAAAATCTAGAATGCTGGAGAAATCTGCTAAAGAAATTTTTGAAAATTCTATGGTGGCCGAGGATCTCATGGTAGTAAAGGTGAAGTAAATGGAGGTTAATGGCCTTTTTCGAGACATTGCTGTGATTGTTATAATCGTTTTAGTTTCCATTCTAATAATCAGATGGTTTTATTTTTTTATAAAGAGGTTTGGTAAGAAATTTGAATGGGATTTGACTGTTATTCAAGTCTTGCAGGATATCATAAAATATGGGATAGGTATTCTAGCTTTAAGTGTTATTTTAAAAGAGATAGGAATTGATATTACTGCAATTGCAGTAAGTTTAGGAATTGTTGGTGTGGCTGTAGGTTTTGCATCCCGTGATATCATATCTAACTTCATATCAGGGGTTTTGATTTTAATGGATAAAAGTTTTAAAGTGGGAGATACCATCGAAATATCAAATCAAAAGGGTAAAGTAACTAAAGTAGGTTTTAGAACCACCACCATAACCAACCCCAATAACAGTGTTATAACCATCCCTAACTCATCCTTTTCCAAAACCCCCTACTCTAACTACACTTCTATGGATCGCCGAAGAGTGGATTTGAATGTTACAGTTTCCTATAATATTAATTTAGAAAAATTATCCCGTGCGGTTGAAGAGAGAATTTCAGTATTTCCGTGGGTTTTAACTGAAGAAAAACCACAGATGATGATAAAAGAGCTTTCAGATGTAGGAGTAAAAATATTAATTACTGCCTGGACTAATGATCCCTGGAAAACATCTGAATACCGCTCTTTAATGGCTGAAGAGATAAAGAAAATTTTAGGAGAAGAAAATGCGTAACTCCCGCTTGATTTCTGTAGTTATAATCATGATATGTCTGCTAGTATGCTCCAGCATCATTATGGTTGCTTATAGTGATTTTAATAAGTTAAAAAATTCACAAGCACGGCTGGAACATTATAAAACTGCCCCTCGAGATCTTTTAGACCCAGATATTAGTCCCACCATAGATTCTTCTGTCGGGGGATCCAGTACTCTGGGCAGACTCATTATACCCCGATTAGATCTGAATGTCATGATCCGAACCGATACGGTGAATGCCTATAACTCCGTTTACCACTACACTGAAAGTGTTATGCCTGGAAGTAATGGAGATTGTGGGTTTTTAGGACATAGGACTACTTATTCTGGTCCTTTCAGATATATAGCAAATTTAAAAGTAGGGGATACTGTTATTATTCAGGATGAAATTCTTTCCAAAAAATATGTTTACCAGGTGGTATCCACCGGTAATGATATACGCTGGGATTATCGAACTAATCCGGTTCAGTTTTCACAATACGGAGAATCTAAGTTAATGTTAATAACCTGTCACCCTGCAGGAAGTAGTAACGCTGCATGGATAACTCACTGTAAATTAGTATCTACTTCCGAACTTTAAAAAAAAATAATTAAGAGAACTGTGACTAATTTATATTATATTTATAAGGGTTCTAATCAATATACTGTAATAAAAATAATAAGCCATGTACTAGTTTATCACTAAATAATATATAATGCCCGGCAGGTATTGAAATGGATTATTCCACTCTTAAAAATAAATTAGAAAAAAAATTAAGTGTTATTAAAAAAATTGAAGGTGTAGAAGGCACTTTAGTGGTGGATAATCAAGGAAATGTATTATACAGTGACCTGCATGCCCAGGATGATTCCCTTTTTGGATCAATGGCCAATATTATCAGTAATTCCTCCCTTAAATTACTTCAATACACCCGACAGGGTTCTGGTGAGAGAATACTGGTAGAATCCTCCCAAGGAAAAGCACTTTTTTTGAGTTTAAAAAAAGCCCATTTACTCATTTTAACCAATAAAAAGGCCAATATAGGAAGGTTGATGTTAACTTCCAAAAAACTGGCCTTGAAAATACAGGAAATGCCGGAAATTAAATCACTGGAATCAACCGCAACGGTCAAAACTGAAGAAATTCACCCTATAAAATTCAAAAAAGAATCTGAAGATGCCATCACTTCAGTAATAGATGAAAAAGAATTAGTCGCTTCGTCCCCGGCTGGTTTTATAGAAAAAGAATCAGATATAGTTAAAGAAAAAGCAGCAGTTTTAGGTGAGGATGAATCCACTGCTTCTAAGTCTGAAATAGAATCATCCCTTTCTGAAGATAGTGTAATGGAAAAGGAAATGGTAGAAGATAGGGAAGATGAATCTATTGAAGAATATTCCAACGTTTTAGAAACTTCAGATAATGGAAATATTGACGAATCTGTTATAAAAGATCCATCACCATTAGAAATTACAGAAGATACACCGGTTGAAATTGAAGAAAAAGAAGCATTTATGGAGATACCTGTAATTAAACCACCTATATCCTTCCCAGAATTACCTGATGAGATAATAATACCTTTAGATTTAGAAGAAAAATCAAAGTTGATTATAGATATCTATGAATCAATTTTACTGGCCATGTCCATTGGTGCTAGTAAAATCATGGGAGTTTCCCCTGCCAGAGGTATGTTGAAAAAATCTTTGCCCCTGGACCAATGTCCTGAACTTTTAGAGGGAGTGGATGTTAAAAGTAATTCTGTTTTAGAATTTGATAAAATAAGAAAAAATTTAGAAAAATATCCTCTGGAGAACCGGGTGGAGCAATCTATAAATGATTTATCAATCCTGATTTCTGCTATTACCAATAATTATGGCAGGGTAATGGGATATGATGCATTCCGAGGTATGATCCGGGTGGAATTTAAAAAAATTTATATATCCTTTGGAGTTGCTATGGAAGAATTGGATATAAAATCTAAGATCCATCCTGAATTAAAAGAACTGCTGGTTAAATAAGTAATTTAGATATTTAGTGGAAAGCAAATAATTTGAGATTGCTAATTTTCATAGAAATATTTTTATAGTATTCCCCTCAAATATGAATTAATATTTTTTAATAATTATCAGTCATATATTTTTGATATTATTTCCCATATAATCGATATTTTTTTGTCGGCATAGAAGGTAGGGATAAAATGCTAACTGATTTACAAAAAGAAATAATTAATCTTAAAGAAGAAAAAAATGGCATAATACTTGCTCACAACTATCAACCCCAGGAAATACAGGAAATTGCTGATTTTTTAGGTGATTCCCTGGAATTATGTATTAAAGCTTCAGAAATTAAAGACAAAGACCTGGTGGTTTTTTGTGGTGTGGATTTTATGGTAGAAACAGCAGCTATTTTAAATCCATTAAAAAAAATAGTGATCCCTGATAGAAATGCAGAGTGTCCTATGGCCCATATGCTTCCTGCTGCAGAAGTTCGAAAATATAAAAAAAGATATCCTTCAGCAGCAGTAGTTTTGTATGTTAATACCCTGGCCGAAGCCAAAGCCGAAGCAGATGTCCTTTGTACTTCTGCTAATGCACTTAAAGTGGTGGAAAGTATGGAAGAAGATACCATTTTATTTGGACCTGACCACAACCTGGCCTGGTATGTGGCCCAGCAAACAGATAAAGAAATAATTCCCATACCTGAAGATGGCCACTGTTATGTTCATAAAATGTTCACCCCGGCTGATATATTATTCCAGAAAGAAAAGTATCCTGAAGCAGATGTTTTAGTGCACCCTGAATGTAATAAAGAGGTTCAGGAATTGACAGAGCATGTTTTAAGTACCGGTGGAATGTTAAAGCACGTGAGTAAATCTCCTAAAAAGGATTTCATTATAGGCACTGAAGTGGACATGGTAACCCGCATAAAAATAGAACACCCTGATAAAAATCCCATGCCAGCCTTTGAGGAAGCTATATGTGAAAATATGAAACTACACACATTGAAAAAAGTTAAAAATTCACTTATTAATGAAGAATTTGTAGTGAGTGTTCCAGAAGATATTGCTCAAAAAGCATTAAAAGCCGTGCAGAGGATGCTGGATATATCCTTGAGTTAAGATATTATAATCAAAAAAATACAGGGATTAGAATGGTTAAATTAATTAAAGAACCCTCCCTTGAGTGGTTTTAAGGATGTATCTGCTACAATTTTATTAATTCATATTTTTTAGTTCCTATGCCGATTTTTTCAGCATATTCCATCTGTATTTTCCCATCCACTTTATTCCAGGTGCCTTTAAATTTATCTTCACCCTTTCCAAAGTTCTTTTTTAGAAGGGAATTTTTAATGCCAATTTCTTGATTCACCAGATCATAAGAAGCAGAATCAATAGCCACCGGGTCTTTAGATGCTAATATTCCGATATCTGGAACCAGATATGCGTCACTCCAGGGCACACAATCACAATGAGGAGTTATATTCAGGAGAAAATTGATATATACTGTTTTTCTAGTTTTATTTTGAAGAGCGCCACAGGCATATTCCATCATTTTTTCCATGAATAAAGGAACCTCATTTTCCCAATCCAGGCCTATAGCTCCATATTGGCAGGATCCCAAGCAATTTAAACAATAAATACATAAGGGGTAATCAATGAATGCCCGGGAATTGGATGGTATCTCTTTTTTATTTCCACTGCTATTAACAATCTGGATACAATTTTCCGGACATGCCTCCTTACAATTACCACAGGCCACACAATTATCTCCTATAATGGGTCGAGTCATTTCATGTTGTTCTTTTTTACCCTCAATGGTAGCACAGCCCATAGCCAGATTTTTAAGGGCCCCTCCAAAACCACAAAGATCATGCCCCTTGAAATGAGAAACCACCATCATGGCATCTGCATCAAAAATATCTCCAGCAATTCTAACTTTCTTGAAATGTTTCTGATTAATTTCAACCATTCTTTCATTTTTACTTGTAAGCCCATCTGCAATTATAAGGGGGGCGCCGGCCACTGCATAATCAAAGCCATTTAAAATAGCGTTTTCAAGATGATCGCAAGAATTATGCCTATTACCATAATATAAAGTATTAGTATCTGTTAAAAATGGCTTTGAACCATTATCTTTAATCAAATCTACAATATAACGTATAAAAACTGGATTTATGTAGGCATCATTGCCCCGCTCCCCAAAGTGAAGCTTGACTGATACCAGTTCATCTTTTTCAAATATTGATTCAAATCCCGCCTTTTTAAATAAATTTATTATCTTATGGCCTTTATTATCCTCAATGCTCCCTGATCTAAAATCAGCAAAATACACTTTTCCCACAATATACCCCCTTCTCCTTTATTAATTTATATATGTAATTATATTCTGTACTTAATAATCCATTAAAAAATTGTTATTGGTATGTTTTGTGGTAATTTATTATGGCAAAGTAGTAGGTGGAAAGTTCCTCTTCCTGGTGAGAATAATGGGGATATTTGCTTTTTATTATATTCCAAAAAATAGCATTATGTCCAAATTCAAGTAAATGTGCCATTTCATGAAATATTATGTATTTTATAAGATTTTCAGGTAGATATTTCATCATCTTATTGAACTTTAGATTTCCATCCCTATCGCAGCTTCCCCAGCGAACTTTCATTTTTCTAAAGCCAATTTTTCCG